>SXGR01126997.1_pt1 | contig 10015 bp, 12 predicted proteins | sample 3174711 | NCBI WGS metagenome assembly SXGR01 (sample SAMN11356860, study PRJNA531348) | freshwater metagenome | isolation source: freshwater sample F1-60 | place: China: Fuxian Lake, Yuxi | collected 2017-12-25 | reverse complement strand
CGCACACAAGGGTCGGTCCCGGCAGGGTAAAGCCCTGTTCCGGCCCGATCACATGCACCACGCCTTGGCGGATGTCGTTCATGCCGAAAAGGGTGATGTTGAAGTCGCGGCAGTTTTCCTCCAGTGTCCTGATCTGTATGGCACTGAGGGGATCGGCGATGCCCACGGACCGGTCGGTGGTCGGAACGTTATGGTCCGGCACAGCCAGGGTGGCGCCGGGACGGCGAGGCTTGCGGCCGGAGAGTCTGAGTCCCTCGAACGCTTGAGGCGACGTGACCTCGTGGACCAGCTGGCGATCGATATAGAGCAGGGTCGTTCCGTCCGGCTCTGCGCGGACGACGTGCGATTCCCAGATTTTGTCAAATAGGGTCTGAGCGGCCATGGTAACTCCTCAATGATCGGTCTCTCCCGGATGGCACCTCCGAGAGGATCCATATTATACAGAGTCCTCCCCCGGTCTGTACAAGAGCGGGCAGCATAATTCTTGCGTTGAACGGAGGGACGTGGTACCACCGCTTGGTCGCTGGTAAGAAGTCCTGTCTCCTCGGCTACACCAGAGGATTCCCCGTGACATCTCAGGTCTGGACCGATCCCGCCGTCATTGAGTGGTCGCAACTGCTGCTCGACAGCTTCCGCCGCTGGACTGGGCGTGAACTGCTCGAACGAGTGGGCGATCCTTCGTACCAGGCCCATACTCTCTTTCTTTCCCCATTTGTCGTTGTGTCGCACGGGGCGGAAGAGGATCCCCTGCTCAATTACGGGAACCAGATGGCGTTGGACCTGTGGGAGCTGCCCTGGGATCAATTCGTGCAAACGCCCTCCCGGCTTACCGCCGCACCGATCAATCGAGCCGAACGGGAATGGATGTTGGAACAAGCGAAAGTTCGCGGCTATCTCGACACCTATCGCGGGGTAAGAATTACTTCAACGGGCCGCCGTTTTCTTGTCGATAACGTCAGGATCTGGAATGTTGTGGACGCACAGGGACAGAGGGTGGGACAGGCGGCGAATTTTTCGCAGTGGACTTGGCTGAACTGATCAGCCTGCAAGATGCTGAAAAAGTCCGCTAGCAGCGTTCTCGCCTCGAAAGCATCCTCAACGTAGCCAGGGGCTACGCTTCCGGTGCTTTCAGCGGCTGCGGCCTTGCTATCGGCCTTTTGAGCATCTTGTGTTTTGTTGTGACGTGGCTCTCTGAGGGAGAGGGGGCTTAGCTCGCTGGCTCGTCCGGGAGCCGCTCGAATCGTGGGCGCGGGAGACCTTCGACCGTCACAGTCTCCAGAAACATCGTCAGGGGCCTGATCCAGAGGCCTCGTTCGCCGTAAAGGGCGCGATAGACGACGAACTCCTCTTCTGTTTCCGAATGTTTTGCCACCCCGAGCACTTCGTACTCGTGGCCATTTTTGTAATGTCGATAGCGGCCAGGCTGGACCATTCCCTCTCCGTTTCTATTCCGCATTATACGGAGACCAGACGATGGAATAACAGGGCCGAAGGGTCTGCAACTGCCGGTGTGCGGAAATTCAGGGATCAGCGGAAAGCAAGAGGGGCGTGAGGTGTCGGCTAGGTCCAGAGCTCGAGAGGGCCTCGATGGACGATGGCATGGAGAATATCGCTGGTGGTCAAAATGCCGATCGGGTGACTGGCGTTGTCGACGATGGGAATGGCGCTCACATATTTATCGAGCATGGCGCGGGCGATCTCGCGGAGCTCCGTGGCGGGGCTGGCGGACAAAACCCGAAGGCTCATCACTTGGGCGAGCGTATGTGCGGCGGAGGGCCCTGGCTGGCTGGACGATTCCAATTCCTGCATGTAGGGCAACAGATCGCGGTCCGATACCAGTCCGACCAGAGCTCCGTGTAGTGACGTAACGGGGAGGTGGTGGATTCCTTTGCATTTCATCACGGTCCAGGCTTCCTGCAACGTACTGTCGGACGGCAGCCAGGTGACGGGCGAGGTCATGAGGCCCTGCGCCAGGAGCCCCTGTTTTGGCGCAGGGCCTTGGTGCATCTGTTGCTGATAGGCCTGCTGAGCGAGGAGCGTGGCGGGGTTGGCTTCCTGGTGATCCTGTTCTTGTGAAGGATTCCGTCGAGCGTCTGCATCGGTTTGTGACGCAGGTGCCCGTTGCGACACAGGCCGCGCAGGCTGCGTTTGGACGATGGCATTGACGGCACGTATCAGGGACATAGCAGACCTCGTAGCGTCTTTATCGGAGGTTAACGGTACGTACTTAAGCTCGAACGGTTTATTTCGTAATTATTCTGGACAAGAGGCCAGGATTGGGAGAGAGGCAGGGGCCTCGTGCCGATGGCAGCCAGGCGGCCCCATCGTGTATCCTGCCCGTTCTTGCGGGGTCACGGGAACGAAGGGCGCCATGACAGGGTCAGGATTCGATGAAGAAGATACATGATTTGATCGTCATCGGCGGCGGTTCGGCCGGTTATGCCGCGGCACGGACCGCGCGCGATGCCGGCGCGGATGTGGCTATTGTGGATCAGGGGCCTCTTGGGGGCCTCTGTATTTTGCGCGGCTGTATGCCGACGAAGGCCATTCTCCGCTCCGCAGAAGTGGCGGCTCTCTTGAGGCGGGCGAAGGAGTTCGGGATTGCTTCTGTGTCGGTCCAGGCTGATCTGTCGGCGATCGTGGATCGAAAAAATCGGCTGGTTCGCGAATTTGCGGATTACCGTATCCAGCAGCTGCATGATCCGAAGTTCACGCTCTATCCCTCGCGGGCGGTCTTTCGGTCTCCCCACGAAATCGTCGTTGGAGAGACGGCTTTGTGGGCCGGCTCGTTCATCATTGCGACGGGGTCTCGTCCCAGCGACGTGTCGATTCCCGGTTTAGCCCAAGCAGGGTATTTTACCAGTGATACGATTCTGGATCTCCGCATCCGACCGGATTCCCTGATCGTCCTGGGCGGCGGGGCGGTTGCGTTGGAGCTCGGCCAGTTCTTCGCGCGACTCGGGACGAGGGTGACGATCCTTCAACGGAGCCGGACGCTCCTGTCCGGAATGGACGAAGCTGTCGGCCGCGCGCTGGAAGCGGCTTTGCTCGACGAGGGGATCGACGTCGTCACGGATGCGCAGTTGCTGCGGGTGACTCATGATGCAACGGGGAAGACCGTGTGGGTGAAGAAAGACGGACGTGAGCGGTCGTATGTGGGCGAAGAGATTCTCCAGGCTCTGGGCCGTCAGCCCAATATCGAAGGGCTACAGCTCGATCTGGCGCAGGTGGCCGTCGCGGGAGGGCGGATCGTGGTCGATGAGACCCTGCGCACGTCGCAAGCCCATATTTATGCCGTGGGTGACGTGAATGGGATCTCGCCCATCGTGCATCTCGCCATTCAGCAGGGCGAGACGGCGGCCTACAATGCGATCCATCCGGACGGGCCGGCCAAAGCGCTCGACCATCGCCTCGATGCCGAGGTGGTCTTTACGGACCCGCAAGTTGCCGTCGTGGGACTGAGCGAAGCCCTGTGCCGCACTCAAGGCATTCCATACCTGACGGCCTCCTATCCCTTTGCCGGCCACGGGAAGTCCCTCTGTCTCGGCGCGACCCATGGCTTTGTGACATTGCTTTGTGCGCCGCAGACGGGCGAACTGCTGGGCGCACAGATCGTCGGCCCGGAGGCGGGCGAACTGATTCATGAATTGATCGCGGTCATGTATTACCATGGGACTGCGGCGGACCTCGTGCGGATGCCGCACTACCATCCTACGCTGGCGGAAATCGTGACCTATCCGGCGGAGTCCATCGTCGAACAGTTGGGGGCAAGATGAACAGATTTTTCATGCTCGCGCTCAGCCTGCTTTTTCTTTCAGGGGCCGTGTGCCAGCAACAGACGTGGGAGTCGGCAATGGCGGCTGGACAGCAGGCCGTGCAGCAGGGTAATTACGCCGACGCGGAGCGGCTGTTCCTCGTGGCGGCGCGAAAAGCGGAGGAGTTCGGACTGGAAGACCGGCGTGTGGCGGTCAGCCTGTCACAGTTGGCGCAGGTCTATGCCGGCCAAGGGAAATATGTGGAGGCGGAGCCGGTCTACCTGCAGGCGCTGAAGATTTACCAGGCGGTGCACGGAGAGTTGCACGCCGATGTCGCCGCCACACTCAACAACCTCGGGGTCCTCCATCGCATGTACGGCCAATATGCCCAGGCGGAGCCTCTGTTGACGCGGGCTCTCGCCATCAAAGAAAAACTTCTGGGCCTGGATCATCCGGACGTGGCGCTGAGCCTCGTGAATCTGGCCCAGTTACATGTAGTGCAGGGGCAGCCGGAGAAAGCAGAGCCGCTCTACCGCCGAGTCTTGGCGATTCGGGAGCGGGCGCTGGGATCGTCCCATCCGGAGGTCGCGAAGACGCTGGAGGACCTGGCCAATGTCCTGCGAAAAGTCGGGCGAGCGGACGAGGCGGCTTCGCTGGAGCGGCGCGCCAAACAAATTCGCGCGACGCGGAGTTGAACCGGTTGCGTGATCCAGTGTAGCGTATCCCCATGGCGAGGCAGAACGATCAGGCTCCTATCAATTGGCATATGAATGGGATGATCGCGCGATTCGTGGGGATCGTGGCGATGGCGCTCGGATTCGTCGTCGGGATCTATGGACTGGAAGAGACAGGGGCGCGGTGGTTGCAGACGGCGTTGGGCTTGCTGGCCACCGGCATGTTGGCCCAAGGCTACGCCCTCTATTGTTCCGTGAAGCGCATGCAAGAGATCAAGGATCAGTCCAGGTCATGAGACGATTACGACAGTGTCTGTTTGCCTGCTGGTTGCTCCTCCTTGCAGGGACCATGCTGGCCTGCGGCGGCCCCTGGCGCGACGGCTATTTCAAGAAGGGTGTGGATCGGCTCACGCAGGACGAGGTACTGGCGCGGTTCGGGCCGCCTCATACGGCGAAGAATCCGGCGCTCGGAGGAGATTCCGTCTGGACCTATCGCGCGCCGGTCGGCGACAAGGAGCTGGCCACGGTGCAACTGTTTCATTTGGGTGAGGCGGTGCAGCAGGCGGCGGCATTGATCGGCAAGAGCGGCGCCGAAGGCCCCAAGGCCATGTTGTATTGCTATCGCTACATTTTGACCTTCAACGAGCAGAAAATTCTGAAACAGTGGAAACGGGAAGAGTGTGTGCCGGGAACCCGTGACACGCTGAATGCAAACTAGCCAGCGAGGTTTCGCCTTACATGCCTGCTTGGTTGCCGCATATCGATAGTTCCGTCGTCCTCGACAGTCTCAAGTCTCTCCTCCTGCTGCTCTCCCTGTTGATTTTGCGGACCTTGATCGTCCGTGCGATCGCGAAGAATCCCGCCCTCTCGATGGAAGCGAAGCGTCGAGGGGTCGTCTCGGTCCGCAATACCATTTTGTTCGCGTTGCTGGTGGGATTGGTCGTCATCTGGGCGCACGAGCTCCAGGCCTTTGCCGTGTCTCTTGTGGCGCTCGCGGCGGCGCTCGTGCTGGCGACGAAGGAACTCCTTCTCTGTTGGAGCGGCGCGGCGTTGCGCGTGGGCGGGAAAGTCTACGAGGTGGGGGACCGCATTCAAATCGCCGGGTATCGCGGCGTCGTCTTGGATCACGACATCTTTGCGACCAAGCTTCTCGAAATCGGGCCGGGCCAGGCGTCGCACCTCTATACCGGCCGCATTGCGGTCTTTCCGAACAGCCTGTTGTTCATGAATACCTTGATCAAAGAGAACCCTGGCCAGGAGTACGGGTTGTATCTCCTCGTGGTTCCGCTCGGGGACAAGCACGACTGGCGGGAGGCAGAGGGACATTTGCTGGATGCGGCGAAGGCGGAATGTTCTTCGTTTCTGGAAGAGGCGGGCCGGCACATGAAGTTGCTGGAACAGACGAATCTCCTCGAAGCTCCGGCGCCGGAGCCGCGCGTGACCATCCAACTATCCGAGACAGGGCAGATCCAGCTGGTGCTGCGCTTCCCGGCGCCGGACCGCGGCCGCTCGCGGATCGAGCAGGCTATCTTGCGCCGCTATCTCACCGCATCCAATTAGCAGGCTGCTGAAACAGGGAGGGATGACCCGGTGAGTCCCCTGTGCTCGCGCAACGCGCGCCCTCGGAAGGGCCTCGTTGGACGCGCGCAGCGGGGGACTTCCCCGGGCCATTGTAAAGGAACGTGCGCGAGCAAATATGGAGAGCCGTCCATGTTTGCTTGCTGCCGGGCTGTTTGAGCAGCCTGCGGGAACGTGTTCTTCCTTTTAAGATATGGCGTTCCGCAAGCGGGGCCGTATTCTCTCGGCTGACCCTCGTCTCACGTTTTATGCCTAACGTTTCACGCCTCAGATCGGTCAGAGCACGCCGGCGAGCCGGTTGAGGCTGAGAATCGCCTGCCGAAGAAGAGCTGGAGCGATTGCAGATCCTGGGGGGTGATCTGACCGAGAAGGGGCCCATGGTCGCTGTAGAGAAGTCCGATCGGCCGGATGCCGATGCGGATGGGGGCGAGGACGGCAGAGGAGGTTTGCAGGTGGCGAGAAACCTCGAGCGGAGGGCGCGAGGTCTGTCGGTTGAGACCTGCGAGAGCAAGAAGGGATCTTGTTGTTTCAGCGCATGCAGAAACAGCGGGTGTTCCGCGCTGCGCGATCCCGTAAAACTGGCCAGATAGCGTTCCGGCACGGCGACGCCCACCACCACCTGGCCGAGCAGTTGGTCGGTATCGCCAGGATTCAACAGCGCCAGAGCCACTCGCGTGAACCCGCCGCCATCAAGGAGGTTTGAAATTGCTGGAGAGTTTCCAGCGGACGGGTTTGGATGGGAGGCGCGGCCTTGGACCCATCCGCTCCCCCTTTGGACAATTCCGGATTGGTCGTTGCGGATAACATGACGGCGATCGCCGCCGGGGCCGAGGCCTGGGAGATTACGGTCTCGGTGATCCCGACGGAGCGGGACAGTTGCCGGCCCTTGTCGAAGGCGCGGGTTAAGGCGTCTTGCAGCGTGCGTTCAGGCAGGGCGGTGCCCCGTTGGACAGTGCGACGAATGGGGTCGGCGGCGCCGGGATTCGGCGCATCAGCCATGGCGGCGACTAGATGTTTGGAGCCGGTCACCAGGCCCATGAACAGCTTCTGATCGGTTTGCCATTTGGTTTTTGCCGTAGGGGCGGGGCTGCCGATGAGATCCATCAGGCCGGCCGGCAGGACCCAGGTCTTGGCCAGGGCTGTGGCAAAACGCACTCTCGATACGCCCAGAATTTTTATTTCCTCGTCTTGTGTCTTTGCTGCAATGAGCTCTTGAAACAGATCGGGCGTTTGGTACGCGATCACCAGGTCGGCGAAGGAGTAGAGGAGCGCGGCGCTGAACAGCTGTCCAGGCTGATTCTCTAGCTGTTCCATCAATTGAACGGTGGCGACGAGCGTACGGACGGTATCCAGGCCAAGCCAGGCTACCGCGTGAGTGACTGATGTGAGCGTATGTTGCGGGCTATAGGCGATCCCGTTGGCGATCTGCAGCACCTTGCAGGTCAAGCCAGGATCGCGGCTGACGACTTCTGCGAGGGCATCGGGGCTCGACGTATCCCCGCTGATATTGAGAATTTTCTGGCAGGTCGCCCGTAAGACGGGGATCGAATTGGCCTGCGGATCGAAGAGCGGGCGGAGCTGCTCGTGAATCTCGTTAATGACGTCAGAGTTTGCGATCGAGGTGCCTGTTTGCGTCATTCTGTTTCCCCTGCAAGTCCTTCTATGCCCTGGCGTCCGTTATCGGTTGATTGAGGGGGGAACTTGAGCCGGGGCGATGGATTTTTTGTCAGGCCCCTTTCAGTGCGGTGCAGGGCGGCTGTTTCCCGAACCGGTTCTTGACAGAGCGAGAAAAGGAGTGCAGGCTGTTCGCTTCCTTTGCCGGAAGCAAATAACACTTATTATCTATTCCCCTGGAGGTATTCCATGCAGAAGTTGATCGTTGCCGCCTTGACCGCATTGTGCATGTTCGGAGCCGGCTCACTGGTCATGGCCGATGAGGCAGTCAAGGGCGAGACGGATACGATGAAGTCCGATGTCGCAGCTGAAAAAGAGTCGGGAAAAGCCGGTTCGAAGGGTAAGAAGAAGGGCCATAAGAAGCATATGAAGGCCAAGCGCCACGCGGCGAAGGGCAAGACGAAGGCGCAGAAAGAAGAAACGCCTGCGGCCGCTCCAGCGGCTCCGGCTTCGGCTCCTGCCCCAGCTGCCGCTCCGGCTCCTGCTGCAGGGCATTAAGCGCGAGTAACTCTGCGCATGGCCCTCGGAAGATTTTCCTTCCGAGGGCCGTGCTCTGTTAGGCGCTGCCCTCTCTGGCTTGTTCCCCCGTAGGCCGTTTGCTAGGATGCGCGGCCTGACCGCCCTTAGGATGATGTATGAAAATTGCGACGTTCAACGTCAACTCGCTCCGCAAACGGTTGCCCATTGTGCTCGACTGGCTGGCTCAGCAGAAGCCCGATGTGCTCTGTCTTCAGGAAACCAAAGTCCAGGACAGCGAGTTTCCGCTGCTGGCCTTGGCCGAGTCAGGGTACGAAGTCACCTACCGGGGGATGAAGTCGTACAATGGCGTGGCGATTTTGAGCCGGGAGAAACCGGAGGTGGTGGCATATGGGTTCGACGACGGGGGCGATTTGGAGGACGCGCGGCTCTTGCGTGTGGTCATCAAGGGGATTCCCATCGTCAATACGTATGTGCCGCAGGGCTTCGAGATTGACTCACCCAAGTATCAATATAAGCTTGGCTGGTACGATCGGCTTCGCAAGTATTTCGAGAAACATTTGTCTCCGGATAAGCCGGCCATCTGGTGCGGCGATATGAATGTGGCGCCACGGCCGATGGACGTGCACAGTCCCGAGAAACATCTCAAACATGTCTGCTATCACGAGGATGCGCGGCGGGCGTACGAGAAGACGTTGGCGTGGGGGTTTCAGGATGTGCTCGTGAAGCTCTATCCGGACCGGCAGCAATATACGTTTTGGGATTATCGGGCGCCCGGCTCGTTGGAAGCGAATCGCGGCTGGCGCATCGACCATATTCTGGCGACGGCCCCGTTAGTCGAGCGTTGTGTCAGGGTAGAGGTGGACGTCGAGCCGCGGCGAGCGAAAGACCCCTCGGATCATACATTCTTATGGGCGGAGTTTTCGATCTAACCACGAGCGCAACGTCCACACCTGCCCCCGTTCGATCGGTTCGGCAAGCTGCCCGCCCCGACCGAACTGGCTCACGATCTCGAACGAATCATCAAGCCGCATTGAGGGTCGGTTGCTTCGCGCGTGACAGGGCCACGCGATTCTGCGCAATCAACGGATCGATGACCAGGCCGCAATTGATACAGCGGAGCACAGCCACATCCTGCGAGAAATCCGGTCGCGACTCCTTCACCATCAGCCCGCTGCATTTTTGACAGGTCACGTTGCGTATCTCCTGCTGTCATGTGTTCTTGCGTCGATAGGTCGCCTTTATGGGGGCACAGTAGCATTCCAAGATTAATAGGGTGTTAACTGGCAGTTAAAACTCTCTAATGTCCATGGGTAATGACAGACACGATATTGCGGTGATCGGTGCAGGCGCCGCGGGGCTCGCCGCCTCGATTTTCACAGCAGAGGCCGCCGCGAAGGAGGGGCTTGCGCTGAAGATCGTGCTGCTCGATGGGGCCAAGACCCTCGGCGCGAAGATCCTCGTCTCCGGCGGCGGCCGCTGCAATGTCACGCATGATGTCGTGACCGCCACCGACTTCTTCGGCAATCGCCACATCATCAAGAATGTTTTGGCCGCGTTTCCGGTTCAGGCCACGATCGACTGGTTCGCCTCGCTGGGCGTGGCCCTCAAGTGCGAAGAGACCGGCAAGCTTTTTCCCGTGACCGACAAGGCGCGAACGGTTTTGACCGCGCTCGTCAATCGCTGTCACGAATTGGGTGTGGTGATCCGTCCGGGCCATCGAGTGGCGGAGGTCGTCCGTCTCGCCGGCTCGGAGAGCGGCTTCCTCCTTCACCATACCCATGGAACCCTGCAGGCGCAGAAGGTCATTTTGGCGACTGGCGGCCGCTCGCTTCCGAAAACGGGGAGTGACGGGTT
>SXGR01080971.1_pt1 | contig 10016 bp, 9 predicted proteins | sample 3174711 | NCBI WGS metagenome assembly SXGR01 (sample SAMN11356860, study PRJNA531348) | freshwater metagenome | isolation source: freshwater sample F1-60 | place: China: Fuxian Lake, Yuxi | collected 2017-12-25 | reverse complement strand
GTCACCGAACGAAATAAGGAAACGTCCGTAATAATGTCAGTTGCCGCTATTGGCGATATATTGAGACAACACGAAATAAGGAAACGTCCGTAATAATGTCAGTTGCCGCTATTGGCGATATCTCTGTCACCAAACAAAATAAGGAAACGTCCGTAATAATGTCAATACGGACTATTGATGATGTTTCGGTCACCACACGCAATAAGGAACGCTGCTGTTATCACCTCAGGTGCCGCTATTGACAATATCTAGACTCCCACACGCAATAAGGAAACGTCCGTAATAATGTCAATACGGACTATTGACGAGTTGACCACATCCACACGCAATAAGGAAACGTCCGTAATAATGTCAATACGGACGATTGATGATGTTTCGGTCACCACACGCAATAAGGAAACGCGTCGTTAGCCCCCCTCATAGTTGCTCTTCACGAGGATAGAATTTTGCCTTTCGGAGTTCGCTAATCGAAGCACTCGGCACGGCGCCAGGTCGGTCAACGCGAGTTTCACCACGGTCACTCCATAGCCCTTTAATTGCTTGACGCATTCGATGCGCATTTCTCGATCTAACTGGCCGCTGTGTGAGGCGGCCAAGAGTGAGGCCGCATCATGCTGAATACATGCATCATGCACACACGATAGCGCAATGTCCATCACGGTGTTGTCAGAATCATAGACCGTCGAGACCAGCGTCACCACATCGTGAATACTGTAGACAATCATGCCTGCGACCATAAAGGTTTTCCCATCCACGGTGGTGATAGTTTGAACTTGGAGGTTGTGGGCCCACCGCGCCACGGGCACGATGAATACCTCCGTGACCACCGGCCACCAGACGGCGATACCGGAGGTGTGCGCGACCACTCGCGTGCCGGTGCCTGTGCGATGACGTGCGCGCCAGGACCAGCCGATGATCTTTACGACGGCTTGCGTCGGCTGCACGACCTTCCAGCGCGGCACGAATCGGCCGACCCACTCGGCAATAGTGCCGATCCACCCCAGTGCCGAGTCCATCATGACGTCACTGTGGTAGGAAATTCGTTGACTGGTGGTAAGTGCTTGATTCTAAAGGACATAGCGGGGCGACCGCAGCGACGGTCCTCTTACTTGTGCGTGGTCGGTCTCTCCGAGGGTGTTTCCCTCCACACGAGGGAGGGGCCTCGGTGGCGCCTACACGATTACCCTCCGAGACTGTCATGGTCCTCGTCCTCGTCCCACTCGGGGTCGCGGTCGCGATCGCTGTCATATTCCTCGTCGTCTGAGTGATAGGGATTGTCATCGCGCCGGCGTTCGCGGTGTGGTGCGTCCCATGAGACCATATCGGTCTGTTCGTCGGTGTCCTGCCAGTCATAGATCGCTGTGTGTCTGCGAGAGGGGGTTCGGTGTGTCGGCATAATCAGAGTCTCTGCGTCGTGGTGGTGCTGTGTGAGTATATAGGAGGCGGCATGCACCAGCACCGTGATGGACATTGCGCTATCGTGTGTGCAGGATGGTCATGACATTCGATGCGGCTGCACAATAAACAAAGGGGGAGTGCTACTGCCACACAGCACTCCCCCCCGTCCGCATATCCCGTTACGCGTGGTGTCTCACGCCGTCACCAGGATCAATCACACCGTCGGATCAGTACTGCGCGGGCTCCGTCACCGTATAGGCCGTCACCAGACGCCCGGTACGTTCCGCCGTGACCGTGTTCCCGAAGCACTTGCGAATTCCATACGCGGCGTTCGAAATGCGATGACTCGGCAACCCACGCGATGCGAGTTCCTGCTTGTTGGCATCGGTGAGTTCAATGCGCCCACCCTGCTCGATTGCAAACGCCATCAGAGTTGCGGGTTCCTTCGGTTGCTTGCGCGGGGTGCCGCGCTTCGGGGTCATACCGATCACCATCGGCACGTGGGTCGCGACCCGTGTCGCAGGGGTGTTTACGGTTACGGGGACGATACCCGACGACGGTTCAGTGACGATATTGCTCACGATATTGCTCTTGCTCATGGGACTAACTACTCCAAAAAGGCACTGGCGACAATCACCAGCACCACAACAATTATACAACAGGATTGTCCTGTAGTCAAGCACTCTTGGTCGGCATTAATGCCGTTTCGTATTCGTAATTACGATTTCGTGCTGATCAGATGGTCTTTCAACTGATACGGCTCGTTCTTCTCGATACAAGAAAAGATTTCCGTGAGGAGGCGGCGGCCGACACCACGCTTGTCAAAAAATTGCACGGAGTCGCCGACGGCACGATACATGTCGAACTCGTAGAACCACAGCAGGATCTTACGCTGCTCCTCTGGATGGTTCACCTTCGAGAACCCCAACATCCGACCAAATTTCACAAGCTGATTCAACCGCGTCACGCGATTCGGTGAGGCACCGTGTTGACCCAGTCGCTTGACCGTCGACCAGCCGAGGATCTTGATCATCGTCTGAATATGGCCGACCTGACGAGATTTATGCTTGACCATGACACTCAACATCGCGTCGCGTTCCCGCGCTGACGTACCGGGGACCGTCAGTGATGTCAGTACTTGAGAGCCCGTCACGGCACGGGTTCCGGAATTCGCTTCGATCCACACCGTCGTAGGGTCAGTGCCTTTCGGCAGGATGCAGCATTGTAACTCCGTGTATCCCAGCCATTTAGCGACAAGCGCACGGCGATTACCGTTCACGATGTAGTAGTATCCAGGCTTGTTGGGAATTTCAATCAAAATCAGCGGGTCAAACCGCCGCGTCTCCTTGATGATTCGTAACAAGTCGAGGCAGTACGACTTCGTGGTGCGTTCCGATGGCTGCTTCGGATGCGGGATCAGACGGTCAAGGCGAACGTTCTTATAGACGTTCTGAACAAGCGAAATAAGCGGACTCACGTTCCCGTTGTTGGCAACGTTCTTCGTGACTTTCTTGATTTTTGTGGCGTTGGTTTTCATCGTTTTCATTACTAACATACTTCTCAAAAGGCACTGGCGACAATCACCAGCACCACAACAATTATACAACAGGATTGTCCTGTAGTCAAGCACTCTTGGTCGGCATTAATGCCGTTATTACCACGACACCTCCATTACCACGACGGGTGCGTAGGGTTTCCGATCAAAAATGTCGATACCGGTAACATCAGACATAGAAGCCGGCCTCGTCCTGACCATCTTCGTATCCCGCCTGATAGGCCGCGAGTTCCTCCTCGGTCATCCCCTGCTCGGCGATGTACGTCGAGGCCAAGGGGGCGCCTTCATACAGGTGGGGTCGATTGGGTCGCCCATACGCTGCATCGGCCGACCCGCGATCATAGGCTCCACCGGGGCGAGTGAAGACGTGGTCCCACTGTTGTGATGGGTCGTATGGTGGTGTCATCGGTGCTCCTTGGGGGGTGTCTCAGTCTTGATGATGTGCGTCGTCATGGTCTATATTCTCGTGTTCTTTCTTGAGTCTTCAATATACGAATGGCCGCGGCTCGTCCACAAGACGGCACCGCAAGATCGACCATGATGATGGGGAGAAGCCAGAACTTCTTGCGGACGCGCATGAATTCCCAGAGTTGCTTGAATAGGCTCACAATGCTCATGGCGCACCCGTGTCCGTCGCAAAGGGATCAACCGCGATCGTCTCTCCAGACGGTGAGGGGTTGGTCGACGGATTCTCATGGAACGCATTCCACAGATTTTTGAACGCGGTTTGGGTATCGACATCGAATCGCGAGGTCGTGTGTGTGATGGCGGACTCAATACTTCCCAACGCACAAAACGCTCGGGTGATATGTAGCAACCGCCGCGTGGCAATCTGGTCGTTGCAAATCTGTTGTGTGAAGTTGGTTCGAGTCACTCCGGCCCACTCCACGAGATGCTTCACGAGGGTCGCATTGTACTTGCCGAACTTCTTGAGCATTCCAGTGAGGATCTTGCGCTCCGTTGTGGGGTCCGGCCACCCCTGCTCGAACGTGATCGCAAATCGATCCAGCAGTGCTTCATTCATGATCGAGGTGTGTGCATATTTGCCATCATCGCCACGACCCTTGGTGTTCGCGGTAGCGATGACCGTGAACCCAGGTGCAGGATCGATGTAGCGCCCGATCTTCTTGAGATAGAGCGGTTTTCCTTCTAAGACGGGTTGCAAGCACATGAGGGCGGCACCTCCAAGGTCAATTTCGTCGAGGTTGACCACCGCGCCACGCAACATGGCCAGCGGGATCGGGCCGAGCGAGAACTTCGTTTCACCCTTGATCAGACGGAATCCGCCGAGGAGATCATCTTCATCGGTTTGTGACGTGATATTCACGCGCACATACTCTCGCGTGAGTGAGGCACAGACCTGTTCACACAACTCCGTTTTGCCGTTCCCTGACGGGCCGACCACCATGACGGGCAGAAAATGCGCAGATCCGATCAGCGTCTGCAACTCGGTGAAGTACCCCCACGGCACATAGGTCTTCGCCACGCGCGGCACATACGGAACGGACTCCGAAGAGCCGAGTAATACGTCCACCCCGAGCGCCGTCGAGACCGAGGACTGCATTGCTGTATTCGCCTGATCCGAACGAATGAGCGAGGCGAGGTTGGTCGATGCGTGGGTGGCGGGTGCGACGACCCGAGGTTTCGCCTGCTTCGCCTGCTTCACCTGCGTCTTCTGCGTCTTCTGCGTCTTCTGTGTCGTTTTCGTGCGGGAAGCGTGAGTCGGGTGATTGATTGCGGCACCATACCCCACATTGAGCGTCACGCATTCCGCGAGCGTCGGCACACGGAATCGCCCGCGTGAGTTTGCGATAGCAAATCGACCCCCATTGGTGAACCATCGAGGGAACGGGAGCGAGAGTGAGGTTGCAGTATCCGCTGCGATTTTACGAGAAACGTAGTTGGGCTCCCAGTCGGCGCCCCGATTGGCCTGGGTTCTCAGTGCGGCAAGAAACGACGACGTGGCAGTTTGATTCATACAGTAATTATACCAAATATTTCGAAGGATGTCAAATCGAGCATCCCGGTAAGTTGTTGATTCTACAGGGGTTACAGTGTATTTTTATCTACGAATTTGTTAGGAAATTCGTTGAATGGTGGTAAGTCATTGATTCGAAAGGACTTCCGGAGAATCCCGGTAAGTGCTTGATTCGAAAGGACTTCCGGAGATATCTCCATAAGTCGTTGATTCGAAAGGACATAGCGGGCCGACCGCCATGGCCGCGTACAGGAATCGTGTCTAGGCTGAATGTTGCATGATATCCTCCCGACCCGCCGCCAGATACGGTACGAGCAGATCGGTAAACCGACGCATCGCGATCGCACCCTGATGTTCAAGCAACGTCACATTGAGTCGGAACCGGTTGGCCTGGTCCTCTGCGGCCGAGGAGTCCCAAGCCTGCGCGGGTTCCTCGTGCGCGCGCACCGACATATTCGGTGAAGGCGCCGATGTGTGCGCGCGCCACCAATCGGGATGTGACACCAGATATGCATCACACCCAATCTGCGGGTATTGTTTGCGCGTCACCACTAACAGACCCGTCGAGGTGAAGTCTTTCGATGTCGTCGGCATCACCAGGCACTTGCGCGTTTGATGCGTCAATTTGACGGGGATCACCCGTCCGCGGCCGGACCGACCGCCCCATCCACGCCTCGCGCGACTCCGGGCCCCGCTACGGATCACGCGCGCCTCGGCATTCGCACCGATCGAGGCGGCGACACTGCTGATCTGCTTCCGCGACAACACGCGAGAGACACTTTCGAGCGGATACCCCGAGATATCCACACAGATCACCGTGGCGCCCGTGAGCGCACGATGCACATCGAACAGCGTCGGCAACAGGCCCGCATCCGTGACCGTGAAGGACCGACCCGAGCGCGGGTCGATCAATCGCTGGTTCTCAAGACGGAGGGCTCCCACAAAGTTACGCCGAACTTTGCAATGCTGCGTCGGAATGTCCTCGCGCGTGGTGATCTCCGGATTCTCCCAGACGATATGATTCGTATCTACTCCATCGGTCAGCCACACACTAATACACTGTTCGATCCGATTCACCTGACGAAACGCACGTACCGTATCAATGGACGAGAACAACGTATGGTACAATGGCGTTCCACCGAGGGACAGGTGCGGAAAGAAGAAGGTGTCTTCTCGGTCTGTCTCCGATAGTTGCTGAATATGCGGTAACACGGTGGTCATCGACGATTGCAACGATCTCGGCAACGCCTGTATGCGCTGCCTGATACCCTCGTCGTTAAGAGTGAGACCCTTCGCGCCGAGGTTCGAATGCCAAAGGATCTGCGCGAACAGCAGCGTCTGTGCATGCTGCTTAGTCGCCGCCGATGCACGGGACCGATACAGTTCTATCAAGCGGCCGCGCATCCTCGACACCGCGCGGGTAGTCTGTCGCCACGCATCAAACTCGGGGGTCGTGAGACCCGAATCACTAAACGCATAGACCGAAATAGGCACCCCAATACTTTCCGCAAACCAGATGAGATGCAACACCTGCCACAACACGGTGGCGATATTTATCTGCATGGAAGATGACCAGTCCACATGAAGCACGAACCCGTGGTTCTGTGCGTCCGGCAACGACCGACGGCGTAAAAATAAATCCTCCGTGAGCTTGTACTGTGCGAGTTTCGTGGGATCGATCGTCCCCGTGCGGCCGACCTGCACTCGACGGGCGATCCACGCGGACTGGTTCGCACGAAAGGACGTCACCATCGAGGCAAGGATCGAGGACTGTTCGCGCTGCTGCGACCGCACGGCCTGATGCAACACGCGGAGAATCGACTCCGGTGCGGCCCACGCATTCAACAGTGATTCGAGGGACAGGTCGTTATGGTGCAGGTATGCGGTGTCCGTCGGGAGCAGCACGTCTGCCGCCCTTGCGTCGGGAGCGTCGGGATTCGATCTATGCGAGGCGTCGAGAAGGGCTTGTTCTGCGGACTGTTGCGACGGTACGGCAAACGGATCCGCACGATGCTCCGTCTCCGTCGTCGATGCATCAGTCGCACGATGCTCCGTCTCCGTCGTCGATGCATCAGTCGCACGATGCTCCGTCTCCGTCGTCGATGCATCAGTCGCACGATGCTCCGTCGTCGACGCGTCAGTCGCACGATGCTCCGTCGTCGACGCGTCAGTCGCACGATGCTCCGTCTCCGTCGTCGTCGTCGACGACGCCGAGGGGTCCGATGTCTTTAGGTCCACCAGTACGTCCTCGACGAGTGCGAGCACGTCATCGAACGTGTGCGCGGTCAGACCCCGATTGTACCAGGCAATCTCTTGTGGCGTCAACAGCGACTGACGCACCAACGCACCCACCTTGGCATAGATGTTAATGCGATCGAGGATCGATTTGTCTGCCCAGACGGCGTCGGTGAGGTCGTGCTCCACGAACCCGAAAAAGTTCGACGACAGTAGCGCATGATAGCCGCGACCGAACACCCCCGAGAGACCACGGAATCGTCGACGCACCAGGCGCTCAATTCGAATGTCTTCGAAAATGTTTATCACGGTTTTGACGTGCGCCGGGTCGTACGTCTGCATGAGGCGCACCACCGTCGGATGAGTCGTGAGCGAGTCGGCTGGGGTGAACAGCGCATGGCCGACCTCATGTGCAATGAACAACAGCCAGGCCTCGTGTGAGAACCCCACCCACGCCGGCAGCATTAACACGCGTTTGGAGGGAATGAAACACGCCGTACTGAGCGATTCCTCGATACGCACCGTCAGGCGCTCACTCGCGAGTAATTGCGCGAACAGCGAATAGGATGGCACGTAGGGAGTCGTGGTGAGAGGGGGGGTCAACGGAAGTATCATAGAGAAAGTGTATCAAATTCCAACATCAGAGTCAAGGCAGCGGGGTCCGGAAGTCCTTTCGAATCAACGACTTACCCCCCGTAAAATAGATGAAATGACGAACCGGGATTCTCCGGAAGTCCTTTCGAATCAACGACTTACAGAGATATCCCCCGGAAGTCCTTTCGAATCAACGACTTACAGAGATCTCCCCGGAAGTCCTTTCGAATCAACGACTTACCACCATTCACGCGTGTGGGGTCGGTGTCTCCGAGAGTGTTCCCGTGGGAACGTCTTCCGAAAGGGACTCGTGCTCCTTCGTGATTGACGGCTGACGACGAACCGGCCGATGATCGGACGTTTCGCGATACCGCGCGCGCGGATACAACACGAACGCATCCTTTCCTAACACATCCAGTCGATGATTGAGGTACAGAAACACATCGCGAGACACGACACGCACCAGATAGGCCGTGAGTATCACATTCATGAAGTGAATCACCGTCGTACAGAGAATCGTGATCGTGTCCAGAGGTGCGCTCATAGGTTCGTAGCCTGCTGACGGGCGGCCGCACGCCGGTGCTCGTGACGGCTCAACTGCGCTGCGAGAAACGTGAGAAGATCCTCCTCCGACTCGTGTACGCGGTCGGAATCGTCGCTGTGGTTCTCTGTCGCGGCGGCGATCGTCTCGCGCACGACACTCGGCAGGTCCGACCACGCAAACCCTCGGTCCGTGTCCTCGGCGGTTCCCCCTAGAATCCGACTCAACAACACCTGATCCTCGGTCAAATGTCGGGACCACCGTGGCGGGCAGGGTGTCACCACACCCCCACGACGGAGATAGTGCTGCACGGTTTCTCTCGGAATGTCTCTACATTCGGCATGCGAGGCCGTGGTGCGCGGGCGTCTGTGTGCCTTTTTTTGCGTATTCATACAATCATTGTCTCATACTTCGAGATCAGAGTCAAGGCAGTGGGGTCCGGAAGTCCTTTCGAATCAACGACTTACCCCCCGTAAAATAGATGAAACGACGTACCGAAATATCTTCGGAAGTCCTTTCGAATCAACGACTTACCGGGATTCTTCGGAAGTCCTTTCGAATCAACGACGTACCCTCGTGTGAATGCCCCATCGTTCGGTCGTGCGGAATCATGGGCCCAGTGTTCCCACTCAATCCTGGCCAGGATCGCTGCGAACGTGGGTGCATGTAGTGGCACACAGAAGTCATCGTGTCACGCATGGCCAGAGGATTCGGAATCGGCCCTCCGAGGGGCAATATGGCTGGGATGGTAGGACTCGAACCTACAGCCGGTGCATTAACAGTGCACTGCTCTACCATTGAGCTACATCCCAATATTGTTATTTCGGCAAGGCAGTCACTGCATTCGATATGGCGTGTGCTGTGAGGGGGAAGATGTAGAGATAGGGGGAGAGATGAATGGTGCGCCACGGGCATTGTCGCACGAATAGAAACCTATTCCGATGCCGACCCTCATCGCCCTCTCTTTTAGAAGTCTGACACTCCACTCCATACTACTCCACTGCACTCCACATCCGATCAGACAGAACATACAATATGCAAGCGGAATTAAACCGCCACTATCGAAATACTTCATACAATGTAGAGCAATGACCCATTCTAAACATCAAACAATGACAAAGAGTCTTCGCGATGTGCGGCGCGTTCTCGTGCCCGCCGACGTTTCGCTGCGTCTGCCACGTTGCGTCGATACTCAGGATCTTGTGCTTTCTTTCGATTCGCGTCTGTTATCTTTTGTCGATACTCAGGATCTTCATATTTCTTTCGAATCGCGTTTGCCATCTTTTGTCGATACTCAGGATCTTCAAATTTCTTTCGAACCCCTTCTGCCATCTTTTGTCGATACTCAGGATCCTGTGATCTCTTTCGAGCCGCTTCTGCCTGGTTGCGTCGCCAATCAGGATCCTGTGATCTCTTTCGAGCCGCTTCTGCCTGGTTGCGTCGCCAATCAGGATCCTGTGATCTCTTTCGAGCCGCGTCTGCGTTGTTGCGTTGCCAGTCAGGATCCTGTGCTTTCTTTCGATTCGCGTTTGCCATCTTTTGTCGATACTCAGGATCTTCAAATTTCTTTCGAATCGCGTTTGCCATCTTTTGTCGATACTCAGGATCTTGTGCTTTCTTTCGAGCCGCTTCTGCCTGGTTGCGTCGCCAATCAGGATCCTGTGATCTCTTTCGAGCCGCGTCTGCGTTGTTGCGTTGCCAGTCAGGATCCTGTG
>SXGR01520449.1_pt1 | contig 10017 bp, 11 predicted proteins | sample 3174711 | NCBI WGS metagenome assembly SXGR01 (sample SAMN11356860, study PRJNA531348) | freshwater metagenome | isolation source: freshwater sample F1-60 | place: China: Fuxian Lake, Yuxi | collected 2017-12-25 | reverse complement strand
CAAAGAATCTAAAGGGCAGCGCGTCTAACTAGCACCCCTAGAAAAATAAAAACCGCGAGCCGCACTAGCGCCTCGCGGTTTTTTCTTATGGGGAAAACTACTGCGCCGCTTTAATCTGCTCGCGGTTATGCAACCACTGTTTCACCAGCGGCAATAAACCGGGGCGCCATGAGCGCGCCTGGATGCCGAAATAATCGCGCGCGCGGCGGCAGCCGAGGATGGCACTGAGAGGCTCGTCGGTGGGTTCGCTATCAACCAAACTTAAACTTGGCTCAGCAGTCAGCAGCTGCTGTTGGATAAGCAGCTGCAGTAATTGTTCGGCAAATTCGTCTTCAGTACAGGCATCGGCGCTGCAGTAGTGCATTACCCCCCAGCTGCCAGCGCCGCAGGAAATTTGTTTGCTCATGGCGACAACGACACGCGCCGCATCCGATAGCGCTGTGGGGGCGCCGCGCAAACGACGATTGACGGTAACGGACGCACCAGCGAGAAATGCGCTGAGTAGACGCGTGAGCAAATTATCCCCGTAGGCACCAATTACCCAGCTCAAACGCACAATAATGTGCTTTGGCAATGACTCAGCAATTACCTGTTCTGCCTCTGCAAATGCGCGCCCGACATCACTGAGCGGTGCGACTGGGTCTTTTTCGCTGTGAGTGCCTTTACCATCGCCGCCGAACACGCTGTAACTGGATAGGTGAATCAGGGGGATCTGCGCTTCGGCAGAGACCTGCGCCAGTTGACGAGCCGTGTTGATGAGCGCGGCCTGACCGCCCGAGTGAAAGGCCTCTTCCCAGCCACGAGAATTCACAATCAAATCCGGCTGATGTTTGTCCAGGTAGGCTTGCAGACTCTGCGCATCGGACCAATCCAGCTCAGTTTCGGAGGGCAGCAACAATTTGAACGGCTCGCGTTCCAACTCATGCTCCAACGCCTTGCCCAGCGGAGAAATTACATCGGTTAACAATAACGTGAATGACATTGCGCTCTACATACTCGTAAATTTTTGTGCATATTAGCAGTAGAACCCGCTGCCACGGCAAGGGTAATTCGAGCGCGAAAGACTTATACTGCGCGGCCATTTTGAATCAGCCCCTTTGCCCTTGACGGAATTGCAGCACCCATGAGCCAAGCGCCGCTTAGTATCCATCTCGATCTGGCCATTATCGGCGGCGGTGTTGCCGGGCTTTGGCTGGCTAATCGCGCCAAAAGCGCTGGCTTCAATATCGCCCTATTTGAGTCAGCAGCCCTCGGCAGCGACCAAACCCTCGCCTCCCAAGGCATGATCCACGGCGGCATGAAATACACCCTCGCCGGCGCGCTGACCAGCGCCTCCGAGGCCATCGCCGAGATGCCCAAACACTGGCGCGCGTGCCTGTGTGGTGAGGGCGATGTGGATTTGCGTCATACACGCATTCTCAGCGATCACTTTTTTATGTGGTCGGGCGATGATCTCGGCAGCAAGCTAACCGGCTTTCTCGCCAGCAAAATCACCCGCGGCCGGGTCGAACCAGTCCATCCGGATCGCCGTCCGCCGCTGCTGCGCAACAAGGATTTCGCTGGCAGCCTTTATCGGCTGGAAGACTTGGTGATCGATGCGCCCAGCCTGGTCGCCAATCTCGCCCACAATATCGAGGGGCACTGCTTTCAGATCGATTGGTCGCAAGCGCAATTGCACAAAAATGCCGCTGGAATCCTGAGCCTCAGGGTTAATACGCCGGAACAACCCATCGAGATACATGCGCAGCGCTTTGTCTTCACGGCAGGTAAAGGCAATGCGGATTTATTGCACCAGCTGGGGCTGGAGAGCCCGGCGATGCAACTGCGCCCGCTCCAGCAGGTGATGGTCAAGCACCACTATCCCTTTGATTTTTATGGCCATTGTCTTGGCCACGAGACTACCCCGCGCATGACGATTTCCAGCCATCGCCTACCGGATGGCACCCATGTGTGGTATCTGGGCGGCAACCTCGCAGAAAAAGGCGCGGACATGGCGCCGGAAGAGCTAATCGAGCTGGCGAAGCAGGAGCTGGAAGACCTGATTCCTTGGGTAAATCTGGAGGGAGCTGAATGGGCGACCCTAGCCATCGCACGCGCCGAGCCATTGCAACCCGGGCTGGTGCGCCCCGACAACGCCTTCATCGCACCCGCAACTGGCGCTGCGAACCTGCTCGTCGGCTGGCCAACCAAGCTCACGCTGGCGCCCAACCTCGCCAATCAGGCGCTGGCGTTATTGGCGGATGCAGACATAAGGCCTTCGACCAGCACCATCAATCTGCACAACTATCTGCCCTATGCCTGCCTTGCCAAAACACCCTGGGAGCTGGCATTTCCGCCAGAGATGAGCGCCGAAGAACTACTCGCACTGCGCTTTCGTGAACCCGATGACGAGGATGATGATCAATGATGCCGCGTAAACGCCTGGGGCGTACCGACGTAGAGATAAGCACCTTCGGACTGGGAACGGTCAAATTTGGCCGCACCCAGAGCCTGAAATACCCACAACCATTCGCTCTGCCTAGCGATGAACAATTGCGCGAATTACTCAATGGTGCGCGCGACTTTGGGGTCAACTTTGTCGATACCGCGCCCTCTTATGGTTACAGCGAGGAGCGTCTCGGCGATCTGCTGCGCAAGGAGCGCAAAGCCTGGGTTATCTCCACCAAAGTCGGCGAAGAGTTTACGGAGGATAAATTCTCTGATGAAGGCCGATCCCACTTTGATTTCAGCCCCAAACACACCCGCATGAGCGTTGAGCGCTCCCTGCGCCGCTTGCGCACTGACTACCTCGATTTGGTGATGATCCACTCCGACGGCAATGATCTGGATATCTTACTCAACAGCGGCGCACTGCAAACCTTGCAGCAACTCAAGCAAGAGGGATGGATTCGCGCACTCGGCATCTCTAGCAAAACAGTTGAGGGCGGACTGCTTGCCGCCGAGCTATGTGATGCCGTGATGCTGATGTACCATGCGGATTACACCGACGAAGAGCCGGTAATCGCAAAATCTGCGTTACAAGGTGCGGCAGTTTTGCTAAAAAAGGTTCTCGGCAGCGGCCATATCTGCCATGATGCAACTCCCGTCCGAGCGGAAACGCAAGACTCCGCAGGGCAACAAGATCAAGAACAAGACCCTATTCAGAGCGCGCTAAATTTCGCTTACGCGCATTCCGGGGTCACCAGTGCTGTCATCGGCACCGTCAACTTGCAACATTTGCGCGCTAACCTAATAAAAGCATTGCGCGCACAAAATATGGCGTAAGATTCTACAGAGCGATTTATGAGCAGTTGGTTAGACACCGTTAATTGGAACGCTGATGGTTTGGTTCCCGCCATCGCGCAAGATGCCAAAACCGGCCGGATTTTGATGATGGCCTGGATGAACCGCGAATCCCTCCAACTCTCGGCTGACCGTGGCGAAGCTGTCTACTGGTCCCGCTCGCGCAACCAGCTATGGCACAAGGGCGAAACTTCTGGTCATATCCAAAAATTGCATGAAATTCGCCTCGATTGCGACGAAGATGTAGTGGTCCTGCAAGTCGAACAACTGGGTGGTATCGCCTGTCACACGGGCCGTGAATCCTGTTTTTATCGCGTGTTAAAAGACGGCGAATGGCAGACAGTGGAGCCGGTACTAAAAGATCCGGCCGATATCTATCGCTGAGATCGCCAAACCTTATAAGTGAAATGAGCTGTTAATGAGTAACGATATTCTCCAACAACTGACGGAAATTCTCGCGGCGCGTAAAGCCAATGCTGGCGCTGAGACATCCTACGTTGCGAGCCTGCATCAAAAAGGGCTGAATAAGATTTTGGAAAAAGTCGGTGAGGAATGCACCGAAACGATTTTGGCCGCAAAGGATGCACAAGCCAGCGGCGACACTACCGATCTGATCTACGAAACCGCTGATTTGTGGTTTCACAGCTTGGTGATGTTGTCGCACCTCGGCACTGATGCTGATGCAGTATTAAAGGAGTTAGCACGCCGCTTTAACGTCTCGGGTCACGACGAAAAAGCAGCGCGCACTCAGGAATAACCACTTTTTTATTTATTTTTTGGCGAGGAAATCATCATGGGTCTTAGTGGCATTAGTATCTGGCAACTCCTTATCGTATTGGCCATTGTGGTCATGTTGTTCGGCACCAAGCGCTTGCGCACACTGGGTGGCGACTTGGGAAGCATGATCAAGGGTTTCAAAAACTCCATGAGCAGTGACGAAACCAAAAAGGACGAAGATGAGCAGAAAGCGCTTGATTCTAAAAATCTGGATCAAAAAAGCACTACCGCGACAACTACGCCAGCGGGCGACAAAGTTGATCAAAACAACACCAAGGTGTAAGCCGTGTTTGATATAGGTTTTACCGAACTACTGGTGTGTTTAATAGTGGCATTAGTAGTCATTGGCCCCGAGCAATTGCCTGGCGCTGTTCGCGCTGCTGGCCTTTGGATTGGCAGGCTAAAGCGAAGCCTGCGCGAGACCCGCAATGAAATTGAGCGGCAGATCGGCGCGGACGACATTCGTCGTCAGCTGCACAATGAAGAAGTGATGCAAAATATCGAAGAAGCGCGTATTCGATTTGAGCGAACCATACTTGAAGCAGAGCAATATGAAAGCGCTACAGCGGAAACGCGCCATCAAGCCAGTGATTACGGTCCACCCGATGAGCTGCCCGATCATGCCCACGGTGACCAATCCGCAGCAGACCAACGCAAGCCTGTTGCGCCAACGCCAGTTCCACCGGCTAGCGCTCCATCAGTAACAGCTAGTGCGACTGCAGCAGGCACCAATACACCTGCCCCAAACTCGCCTAACACACCCACGACTGCTGGAACGCCAACGCAGTCAGGTACAGGTCACTAATTAGCTCATGAACGATCAAAAAGACAAAGAGCAGCCACTGGTTCATCACCTGATAGAGCTGCGCACCCGCTTGCTGCATACCGTCTACTTTTTGCTAGCCGTGTTTATCTGCCTATTTCCATTCGCCACTGATATCTACGGCGTAGTGTCGGCTCCTTTGCTCGCGGTGCTGCCTGAGGGCACCAATATGATCGCGACCGATGTGATCTCGCCGTTTTTGACACCGCTAAAGCTGACCTTTTATCTGGCGATGTTCCTGGCGGTCCCATTTATTCTGTTTCAAGTATGGTCGTTTATCGCACCCGGTCTCTACAAGCACGAGCAACAACTCGCTGCGCCGCTGCTGATATCCAGTGTGCTGCTGTTTTTCGCCGGGATGGCGTTCGCTTATTTCCTTGTGCTTCCCATGCTGTTTAATTTCACCATGGGCATAGAGCTGGAAGGTGTCAGCGCGATGACCGACATCACCAAATACTTGGATTTGGTACTGCACATGTTTTTTGCATTCGGTTTTGCGTTTGAAATTCCGGTCGCAACAGTGCTCCTCATTCACTCTGGCATAGTCACACCCGAGGGCTTGGCGGAAAAACGCCGTTACATTATCGTCGCCTGCTTTGTTGTTGGCATGTTGCTGACACCGCCAGACGTCTTTTCCCAGGCGATGCTCGCCATTCCTATGTGGATGTTATTTGAAGCAGGATTGTTTTTTGGTCGTTTGATTAAAAGGCGTAGCGAGGAACGAGAGCAAGCAGCTGAGGCGGCAGATAACGACGAGAACCAAAATCCCTAGTAATTATTGAAAAAAACGGCCAGTGACACTGTGAGTTACTGGCCGTTTTTTATTGCGCACCTCCGGCTAAACACTATTAGCCAAAGCCTCCTCTAAAACCGCTTTGTTTTCCTCAAACTTCTTCCAGCCCAGTTCGTGAAAGTAGAAGGCGACAGTATTAATCGCCGGTTCTACCAAGGCCATAGTGCCACCAATAACCAGGCTACCTGTCAATGCGTAACCCACCGAAAAAGCGACAGTAAAGTGAACAGCGGCGAATGTTGCAGTCTTGGCCATGATGAAATCCTCGCTTGCCTATAGGGTGGCTAATCACCTTTTTCGCGATAAGCCTATGAGCCCATACTAAGCAAGCGAAACCAATTAACAAAGAAAATTGATCCGATCAAATCAATAGCCAATATCTATTTACCAGCGATTATAGGGCGTACGGGAAAGATTGGAGTTGAAGTAGCGCGCATCCGCAGTCACCTCCTCCCCCACCCAATCCGGTTTGACGAAAACAGTATCCTCCGATGGTAGTTCTATCTCTGCGACAACAAGCCCGAGGTTCTCACCCAAAAACTCATCCACCTCCCAGACAAAACCCTCATGCAAGATCTTGCAGCGATTTTTCTCAATCAGTGGCTGCTCACAAAGCGCCAACAGGTCTCGCGCATCCCACAGGGGAATGGGATATTCAAATTCAGCGCGGCTGGCACCAAGCGACACCCCTTTGATAGTCAAAAATGCTTCATCACCGGCAATCCGTACGCGCACGGTTCGCTCTTTATCGCGATTCAAATATCCCTGCGAATAAAACACTGCCGGTGCAGCACGCCATGCATCGCCCACCACTAAAAACTTGCGCTCGATTTCAATTGCCATGAACATTTACCGCAAAAATATGACGTTTATTTACCACCAATAGGCAGAGTAATCCCAACATTAAAAGCGGGACCAATCCACCACCACTAGCTGATTTCTTTGGTTCCACGGAAGCAACAGAACTCGCCGAGGACGAGGTGGGCGCAGATGATGTGGTAGACGATGCGATAGATGACGAACTCAATACCACCGGCTCATCCGGTTTATCGGCAATATCTACCACCACGAGATTGGGCGAAGCCAGCATGAGCCCGTTGCGCGGATTATAAAGGCGCACAAAAAAAGTGTCGGTAAATTCATTACCTGCACCATCGCCCGCAATAGGAATCTCAATGATTTTTTCACTGATATCGCCATCGCCCCACTGAATGCTTCCCGCTACCGGCGTAAAATCTTGTGCGGTTACATTTCCCGTTTGCGTTTCATAAAACACCTCCACCGCACCAGAACTGCCATCCACCCGTTGCAAGGCCAGGCGCAACACCTCACCTTCTTTTGCGGAAACACGCGCCTTGGAAAATTTCACACTGCCCTGCAGCGTCACGGTTTTATCGCGAATGATATAAAGCCCACTATTGATATCGTTTACCAAAATAGTGCCGCTCGGCAAAAATGGATAGGTTCCCCAGGCGCCATTAAAGGATGCTGAATTCGCAATCGGATAGGTATCAAAAAATCCTGCCTCTTTTGGATGACGCGGGTCAGAAATATCCAGCACCACCAAGCCGCGCTCATAGTTGGAAATGTAGTAGCGGTTGCCCCGTGTATAACCATTGTGATCAATAGCTGGCGTTGGGCCTATGTACTCTCCAGCCAATTCTGGCGCACGCAAATTATCGATCGCAAAAAAACGCACACGGGTATTTAAACTGTAGCGTTGTTCATCTAACTCATCGTGTACCGATATGAATTGGCGGTCTTCTGTCCACCAACCGGAATGTACATAAGAAACGTATTGATAGTCAGTGCGCGCCAAATTGAAGGGTTTAGCGTTATCAGTTTTATCCCACAGTAAAATTTCATTCTCGTTGTAATCCAACATCACATCACAGTCATTGTTTTTATCGACGCATTGTTCGCGACGCGCATCGGTAATCCACAGCGATGACACGTCATGGCTGTACCAACTGCGAGAGTTCGCCGCATGTTTATAAACTGATGTCGGATTAACAGGATTAGCGAGCGAATAACTATTAAATGCACCGCCTTGCTTATCGCTGCCTGCGACATGCATATACGCCGTGCGATTGGTTAAAGCGACGCCGGTAGAGTACTCCACATTGCTGATATAAATATTGTGCGCACTGGTGTCTGTTGTTTCACTGGAAACCTGCACGACTTTTTCAGGCAATTGATTTAAATCCAATATCATAGTGCCGACCGATGCAGCATCAGCAGTCACATAGGCATAACTCATCCAACGGCGACGAGTTTCATCAAAATATTGATAGGTTTTTAAATCGCGCCAAATGGTGTTTTGGCTTGCAATAAAACTGACCACGCGCGGATTAACCGGATCAGTTACTTCAACAACACTCACACCATTCGTCAAACCGACCAATGCATATTCGCGCTTGTCATTAAGATCGAAATGTCCCCAAATATCATTGCCGTGCGAATTGGCGCTCCCCAGCGTGGCCAGTGGTACATGCGCCAGTAAATCCAAATTATTGCAGCTAAACTCACCGGCCTTTCCCGCCACACAAGGAACTTCGCCTTGTGCCTGCGCCATCGCATCCAATTGTGTTTGTTTAGCATTGACATATTGCTGCTGCTCGCGGTTCAGGCCTTTAGTATCGGTAATGACCCTAAAGCCCTTTTCAGCGAGACCGCTACTAAACTCGGGCGGAACGCCCACCAAAATTGTATTACCGGGTTGTGCGGATGGTTTATAACTACCTTTTTGATATCCGCCAGTCACCGGAACCGCACTGCTGGCAAGATAAAAAATGGAATCGACATCAGTGATATCGTAACGCCCGTCTGACAACAAAATTTTATCGCCTTTTCCTGCTTGTATTGCCGCATAGGCGATTGTTTTGCAAGGAGCATTTAATTGATCGCAACGCCCCTCGTCCACCCCATCAACCGCCACATAACGCGCCTTATCATGCTCCGCGTGAGCACCCGCCTCCAGCGCACTAAGCACCGAAACGCACAATAAACTCATGATTAGTGGATAACGGAAATAAGACACACAAGCTCCTTTTTGGAAGAGTCGAAAAACTGAGCCTAGTTCATAGACTGAATCTACTCAAGCATTACCGGTTTAAACACCGAAACGAGCGTTTTATAAAGATAAATACAACTTCGTGATTTTTTTATGCGTGCAAAAGTCTCATGCTTGAAATGCTGTTGTACAAACACCTACAAAATCATCGAATTCACTTATAAGCTTCGCAGCTAGAGGCTATCCATGGATTGGAGACTGGCAGAGAAGATCCCGTTCCTGAAAATTCAATTCTGGTTTTATAAAGGCGAAGCACTATGCAAAAACTAATCGTTGCACTTCTGGGTTTTATCAGTTGCTCTGCACTCGCACTCATCGACTCACGCTTTCCTGAGTCGCCCACTTATATAACAAAATCGAGCATGATCCGCTTTCAATATATGTCGCATGAAGGTGCTCAGTGCAGTGCTGGCGTCAACACAAAATTGATGTCGCGTGTACCTTTTTATGTGTATGCACCCGCCACCAGCGCCACGCAAATAAAAACCGGAAAATATGCTGCCGTTATTTTCTTACACGGCATGGGCGAACAGGGTTCATCCGTACTGAATATGTGCTACACACGCGATGATGCCTATTACACTGGTATCGCAACTAATTTGATAAAAGTAGAAAATCAAGCAGGCGGCCCAGGCGCAGCCATTCAGAATGGCCAATTTAAACCACAAGACAATATGGTGGTAATTATTCCCCAATCAATGCAGCGCGGTGGATTCTCAACGGATGTGATTCGTCGTGTCATTTCTGATAGCGCCGTACAACTGGCGGCCAAAGGAATTGAGCTGGATGCAGACCGTATTTACCTCACAGGATTAAGCATGGGTGGCGGCAGCGTGTTTAATTATATCGCAGCTAACCCCACGCATTTCTCTGCCGCAGTGGCGATAGAAGCGGCAGGCGGAATTGACCCTTGCTTGCTACGCGCAAATAACGTGTCACTCTGGGGATTTGCAGGCGGTGCATCAGGCAACATGGGTGCAGGAAATTTACGCACTATTATCAACAGCAATACCAGCTGCCCAGAAGCGACAATTGAGTATACAAATCCCGCCTACACATGCCGTTACAACAACAAAAGTTGCACATTATTATCGGCGCTGCGCCCGAATAATTTACGCGCGACTTTTATGCCTAACAATGGTCATAGCGGTTGGCGCGAGGTTTACAATGGTACACACAGCGCATTGCCGACTACGGAAAAAAATATTTATAACTGGATGCTCTCACAAAAAAATTCCGATCAAGGGAAACCCTTGTTTCCAATTAACT
>SXGR01466962.1_pt1 | contig 10017 bp, 8 predicted proteins | sample 3174711 | NCBI WGS metagenome assembly SXGR01 (sample SAMN11356860, study PRJNA531348) | freshwater metagenome | isolation source: freshwater sample F1-60 | place: China: Fuxian Lake, Yuxi | collected 2017-12-25 | reverse complement strand
GGCTTTGAGGTCGTAGCGGGGCGTGCTTTTTTTGCTGGTGGCCACGGGTCGGTTGCATCCTTGCTATCGGTGACGCGGGGTTTTCCTGCTGCCTGCTGCTCGGGTGGAGCCCGTGCTGGATTACACCTTACCGGCGGGATCGTCGCGGACTCGACCCAGTCGTGAACCCCAGGCGTGGACCCCAGTTGAAAACCTCAGTCGTGGACCCCAGTTGAAAACCTCAGTCGTGGACCCCAGTTGAAAACCTCAGTCGTGGACCAGGTGTGCCCGCAGCGCCGAGATCATCTCCGCGTTGGCCCGGGCGACACCGCCGCCGAGCACGTTGAGGTTCAGAAAGGCGTGGATCATCGAGTTCATCCGCCGATGGTCGACGGGGACCCCGGCGTCTCGGAGTTTGGCCGCATACTGCTCGCCCTCGTCGCGCAACGGGTCGAATCCGCCGGTGACCACCAGTGCCGGGGACAGCCCGGAAAAATCCTCCGCCAGCAGCGGCGAAACCCTCGGATCGGTGACGTCCAGACCCGACCCGCCGACGTACATTTCCTGGAACCAGTCGATGTCGCGCTTGGTCAGCAGAAACCCATCACCAAATAGTGAACGCGAGCGGGCGAGCCCGCGCCAGTCGGTGACGGGATAGATCAGCCACTGCAGCGACGGCAGTGGGTCGCCGGCATCACGGGCCTGCCGGGTGACCACTGCGGCCAGACAACCGCCGGCACTGTCGCCGGCAACCGCGACCCGGCGCGGATCGGCACCCAACTCGCCGGCGTGCTCCCGGGCCCAACGGTAGGCCGCATAGGCGTCGTCGGCGGCGGCCGGCGCCTTGTGTTCGGGCGCCAGTCGGTAATCCACCGCGAGCACGTGCACGCCCGCGTCACGACAGATCAGCCGACACGCTGCGTCATGGGTATCGAGGTCGCCGAACACGAATCCGCCACCGTGATAGAAGACCACCAGCGGTGCGGGTGCGCCACCGCCGGCGGGCCGATAGTGCCGGCCCGGGATCACACCGGCCGGGCCCGGGATCGACACCGACCTGATTCCGCCAACGCGCACATCAGGCTCGTCCAGGGTGCGGGTGAGTTCGCGATTGCCGGCGCGGGTCACGGCGACGTCATCGGCGGCCACCAGGCTGACCACGCCCAGCGAGCGTTGGGCGGCCAGCAGCATCTGCAGGGAGGGGTCCAGGGTGTTGCCATCGATGGTGACCGACCGGCCTCCCGAGAGCATCCGCTTGACGCCGACCGGAAGGCGTGGAATCAGCTTGACGCCCAACCGGTTACCCACGATCAGGGCCCGCTCCTTGACGGCCCGGCGCTTCGGCGCGCCAACCGCGCGTGCTGACATGGCTGCCTCCTCGTTCACGCTCGGCGACGCCGCACGTCCAACCTCGCGGGAGCTTACGCCCCCGGCACTTTCACCTCGCGGGCATTCCGCCCTGTCGCGGTGACGTCAGAGTCGGCCGACGCGCCGTCGCAGCCGGGTCCGATCCGCCGGGGACCAGTCCGCTGAGTACTATTCCGCCCGGTACCATCCGGAGCCGACGTGGGTGATCCACGAACCGCCGGACGACCTCAACACTCAGGCAGGTGACATGACGCCGACGGCGGGGATCCCCACCCTCGCGCTCAGCGACGACCACACCATTCCGGTGGTCGGTTTCAGCGTCGCCGAGTTGCCTCCCGAGCAGACCGAGGCCGCGGTCGCCGCCGCGCTGGCCGCAGGCTACCGCCTGATCGACACCGGCTCGACGGCGAGCAGCGCCGAAGCCGTGGGTCGGGCCATCGCCGGGTCTTCGATCCCGCGCGGCGAGATCTACGTCACCGCCACGTTGCCGGGTTCGGATCAGGGTTTCCAGTCCGCGCAGGACGCCTGCCGGACCGCTCTCTCCCGACTCGGGCTGGACTACGTCGACCTCTTCCTCATCGACTGGCCGGTCGAGCAGGACGGCAAATATGTCGATGCCTGGGCAGGGTTGCTGAAATCCCATGAGGTCGGCGACGCCAGGTCCATCGGCGTCGCCAACTTCAACACCGAGCAACTGACCGACGTGACCGACCTGAGTTTCACCACACCGACGGTCAACCAGATCGAACTGCATCCGCTGCTGAATCAGGCCGCGCTGCGGGCGTTCCACGCTGAGCGTTCGATCACCACCATCGCCGTCATTCCGTCGGCGCAGGCCCGGATTTCGGCACATCCGGTGATCGCGAGTGCCGCCGACGCTCACGGCAAGTCCGCGGAGCAGGTGCTGATTCGGTGGGGCATCCAGTTGGGCACCGTGGTGGTCCACTCGGCATCAGACCCGGACCGGATCGCGGCGAACATCGACGTCTTCGACTTCGAACTGTCTCCGGCCGAGATGGAGGCCATCAGCGCACTCGACGACGGCAGCCGCTTCCGGCCGGACCCGAACGCCTGAACCGGGGCTGACTCGCGGATTGCGACTCATCGTTTCCGAATTGCCGGTGCAGCGGTCAATGCGGGGTTAGCGTTTCCCACGTCATCGTCAGCACTTGGTTAGGGGATTTCCAGATGAACCTGTCGCATCGTTCGTACCTCACCGCCGGAGTGGCAGCGTTGAGCGCCGGAGCCATCGCGCTGGCACCCGTTCAGCCGCTGCCGTCGGGGCCGGATCTCTCGACGGCGCTGCGCAGCACGCTGGCGGTCGACCTCGCCGCCGCGATCGACCCGATCACGCCATGGATCGACACATTCCAGGCGGCCGCGGACAACATCTCCGGTCTGGTAAACACGTGGGGCGAGCAGCCGTTACCGGTCGTCCAACAGATCGTCGCCAACCTCGGCACCTACCTCTCCGAACTTCCCGCCATCGGCACCATCATCGAGCAGGCGGTCGCCAACGTGGGCAACGCTGCCAGGGCACCGTTTGAAGCTGATCTCAACACCCTCGATCCGGCGCACACGCTGGCGTTCCAAGCGCTGCCCACGCTTGCCCCTGACATCCCACAGGGGTTGAGCGATTTCTTGACGACGTCAACCAGCGGCTTGATCATCGGGCTCCTCGGCCCGGTGCTGTCTCCGGTGCTGGCGCTCGGTGCCGGCATCAGGACCGCGGTTGAGGCACTGCAGACCTCGGATTGGGCCGCAGCGGTGAACGCATTGATCAACATTCCGGCCGCAATGGTCAACGCCTTCCTCAACGGCGGGCCGACCATCGACCTCACCTCGCTGTTGGCTCCCTCCGTTCTTCCGAACAGACTTGATAGCGCTACGGTTACCCTCGGAGGGCTGCTCAGCCAGGGTGCTTCGATCTTCAACGCGGTGGGCTTGGAAGTGTCAGTGAAGGTGGGCCCGGTTTTTGTGCCGTCCCCCCCCATCCCAGCCGGGCCCCCGGCCGGCGTCTTCGGCTCCCTGATCGCCATGACCAATGCCATCGCCGGTGCAATCGTGGTGACGGCGCCGGCGCCGGCGGCGTCACCAGCACGGAGCGCTTCCGCCGTGGCGGCACCGGAAGCCACGTCCGCCCCGGCCACCGAGGCGGCTGCCCCACGAACGGCACACCGGGCCAGCCGCGCCGCAATCGCGAATGGCGCCCCCACGGCCGACACCGCTGAGGCGGCCGACAGCGCTGACGCGGCCAACACGGCCGACAAGGCCGACAACGCTGACAAGGCCGACCGAAAGCGTTCCACAGCAGGTCGATCGGCCGCACGGGCCGCTGCCTCTCGGTCCGCTTCCGCATCCTGAGGCGGGTCGGTCCCGAAAGTCGTGCACCTGCCCCGCCGGAATCACCCGTTGGGGCAGGTCTGCGTCGCCTCCCGTAATCGCTGCGCCGAGGCTTCATCGACCGGTAGGCCGTACCCGCGCACCACGGCGATGAACGCCACCGCGTACTGACACCAGAACGCGGCGTTGGGCGGCATCCAGTCACCCGGCGGCTGATCTCCTTTGTCCTGATTCGCCCCGCCGGCCACCGCCAGCAGGTTGGCGGGGTCGTTGGCGAAACGGATCCGCATCGGCTCGGTCCAGTCCCGCGCGCCCATGTCCCAGGCGAATGCCAGTGGCACCAGATGGTCGATCTGCACCGAGGCCCCCACCCGGTTTCCCCGGACGAAGGCGATGGTGGCGTTGGTGTAGGGGTCGCGCAGTGTTCCGCCGGCGACGGCCTGCGGACAGCGCTTGGTGGCGACGTAGATCTTGTCCTCGAGGTCGCGGTTCAAGATGTCGTTGCGGGTGTCGCAACCGTTGCGTCCACCCGGGGCGTCATTGTCGTCTTCCCAGGCATCTCCGAAAGCCGCCCGGCGGTAGTCCGCATCGCGAACCCGCGTCGCGACCACCGCAACCCCGGCGAGTACGTCGCTGCCGGACACCACCGTTGGTGCACCGGAGTGCTTCGACAGATCCGAACGCGCCGCCGCGACCACCTGCACGGCGACCAGGACGGCGACCGCCGCGAATGCGGCCAGCCACGCCAGCGAAACGCGCCTCATGCCTTGTCCAGGTATTCGATGCGATCGGGGCCGCTGAATTGCCCGGCCAGGATGGTCATTCCGGGGTGGTTGGAGTCGGTGGCGTACACCGACTCGCAGAGCTCACGCGCGGCGAGGATCACCTCAAGATGCTCCGCCAGGGACAGGAAACGTAGCGTTCCCGCGCGCCCGGACTGGTTGAGCCCCAACACATCTCCCTCACGGCGCTCGGCCAAGTCCAGATCGGCGAGAACGAAGCCGTCTAGGGTCGCGGCCACCGCCTTGAGCCGATCTCCGGCCTTGGACGTTTCGGGCAGCCGGGTCACCAGCAGACACAGGCTCGGATGCGACCCGCGCCCGACCCGGCCACGAAGCTGATGCAGTTGGCTGATGCCGAAGCGGTCGGCATCCATCACCACCATCACGGTGGCATTCGGCACGTCGACACCCACTTCGATCACGGTGGTGCAGACCAGCACGTCGACCTCCCCGGCCCGGAATGCGGCCATCACCGCGTCCCTCTCCTCACCGGGCAGTCGTCCGTGCATGAGGCCGAGACGCAGTCCAGATAGCTCTCCGTGGCGCAGCTGTTCATACAGGGTGGTGACCGGAATCGGCACATACTGGTTGTCGTCGTCGCCGGTCTTGTCACTCTCGTCGATGCGGGAGGCGACGACGTACGCTTGCCGTCCGGCCGCGACCTCCTCGGCGATTCGCTGCCAGGCCCGCGTGAGCCACTGCGGCTTCTGGCTGACGAAGATGGTGTTGGTGGCGATCGCCCGGCGGCCCCGCGGCAGTTCGCGCAGGGTCGAGGTCTCCAGGTCGCCGAAGACGGTCAGTGCGACGGTACGCGGGATCGGGGTTGCGGTCATCACCAGAAGATGCGGTGTCAGACCCTCGGGTGCCTTGGCGCGCAGACGATCTCGTTGCTCGACGCCGAACCGATGCTGTTCGTCCACCACAACCAGTCCGAGTCGGGAGAACTCGACGGAATCAGACAGCAGTGCGTGGGTGCCGATCACAATGCCGGCCTGCCCGGTCGTCACCTCGTCACGCGCCTGCTGCTTCTGGGTGGCCGACATCGATCCGGTCAACAGGGCAACCCGGGTCGCGCCGTCCTCCCCGCCGAGTTGACCCGCCAACCCCAGCGGGCCCAGAACATCACGAATGGACCGGGCATGCTGGGCGGCAAGGACTTCGGTCGGTGCCAGCAGCGCGCACTGATAGCCGGCGTCCACCATCTGCAGCATGGCAAGCACCGACACGATGGTCTTGCCGGATCCCACCTCGCCCTGCAGCAGGCGGTTCATCGGCTTGGTGGCAGACATCTCCGTGGAGATGACGTCGAGCACTTCGCGCTGACCGGCAGTCAGTTCAAACGGCAGTCGTGCCGACATCGCCGCGAACAGCCCATCGGATCGGGGCTTCGCCGACGGCCCTGATGCGCCGAGCGCGCCGTGGCGACGCTGTGCCAGCGCCCACTGCATACCGACCGCCTCATCGAAGGTGAGTCGCTCCCGGGCGCGCTGACGTTCGGCCTCGCTCTCGGCGAGGTGAATCGCCCGCAGCGCGGCATCCTCCGACATTAAATCGTGTTGTCGAACAAAGGTTTCCGCAAATGGCTCCGGTATCGGGTCGAGGACGTCCAGGACCTGCCGCACGCAGGCGTAGATATCCCAGCTCTGCAGTTTTGCGCTGGCCGGGTAGATCGGGAAGAAGTCTCGCTCGAACATCGACATCGAGAATTCCTCGCCGGCTCCGGTCTGGGCGATCGCCTTCAGCGATTTGGTGCCGACGGTGCGCCCCCTGGTGGAGTTCAGAACCAGGAAGGCCGGATGGGTCAGTTGCATCGCGCCCTTGAAGTAGCCGACCTCGCCGGACAGCATCAACCTGGCACCGGGCACCAGATCCTTCTTGATGTATTTGGCGTTGAAGAAGGTGGCGGTGACCCTTGGCCGACGCTCCTTGAGCGTGACGACCAGGTACTCCCGGCGAGGCGTGCGCTTAGTCCAGCGGATGTCGGCTTTCTCAATCTCGTCGATGAAGGTGACGTGCTCGCCGTCCTCGGGCGGTTCGTCATCCTCGCCGAGGACGGTCGTGCCCTTGCTGTACTTGCGCGGATAGTGGCGCAACAGGGCATCGACCGTGCGGATGCCAAAGACCTCGTCGAGTGACTTCGACGCTTTGCCGCCCAGGATCCCGTCGAGCCGATCGGTCAGCGCAACCACGGTTATTCAACCCCGATCAGCAGAGCGTCGCCGCGATGCCCGGTGCGGTAGCTACTGAACTCGGTGCCCGGGTGACGGCGGTGGACATGCTCGGCAAGAAGGTCGCCAAGCCCCGCCTCCTCCGCGGCCGCCGCGCCGAGAAGCACCGTGACGAGTTCCCCGCCCGGGCCGAGCAGCAGATCGATGAGCCCGATGGCCGCCGCGGCGACGTCGGCGGCCACCACCACCACCTCATCGCCGACGATGCCCAGGCCGTCGCCGGGTTCGCAGGGACCGGCCCAGGTGAGCGCCTTCGCAGCGGCCAGGCGCACCGATCCGCACCGGGCCCCGGCGGCCGCCTGCGCCATGGCGTAGCCGTCATCGACGGCGTGGCGGTCCGGATCGTGCACCGCCAGCGCGGCCAACCCCTGCACCATCGACCCGGCCGGCACCGGCACCACGTCAATGCCCCATCCGATCGCCGCGGTGCACCCGGCCACCAGGTCTTCGGCCGAGACGTAACCGTTGGGCAGCACCAGCACCGACGAGGCGCCGGTATCGACCAGCGCACGCCGAAGTTGTTCGGCGCTGAGACCGTCGGCCGGATCCGCCAGGTCGGCGTCCGGGATCACCACCTGAGCGCCTTCGGCGCCGAATAGCTCATCGGCGCCGTGCCCGTCGACCACCGCCAAGACGGCGCGCCGACGGTTCCAGGTGCTCGGCGAGACCCGGCCACCGTCCAGCGACGCGATGCGGATCCGGCTCACCGCACCGGCGGCCAGACCCGCCTCAACCGCCGCACCGGCGTCGTCGGTATGCACGTGCACCGAGTGCCGGGGAGGCGTCGCCGGTGCCAGCGATACCGAATCACCCAGGGCCTGAAGATCTGTGCGCAGCCGCTCGAGCGCATCCGGGTCACGCTCGGCGACCTGAAACATGACCTCGAACTTCGGCGGCGCGGCCTCGGTGCCACTGCGGTCGCCGATCGCGGGTCCGGGTCGGTATTCGCGGCGCACCGGTGGGCGCCCGCCGAGAGCGGTGCTCAGCGCGTCGAGCACCACCAGCAGGCCACGCCCGCCGGCGTCGACCACCCCCGCCTCGGCCAGCACCGCAAGCTGGTCGGGCGTGCGGTCCAGGGCTAGGGCCGCGGCTTCTCCGGCGGCGGCCACCGCGGGCACCGGGCCGGCGCCGCCGGCGGCGCACCGGTCGGCAGCCTCGGCGGCGGCCTGCAGTACCGACACCACGGTGCCGGCCACCACCACGCCGCCCATCGCGGAGACCACGAGCACGACCGCATGCCGCAGCGCCGCGCCGAACAGTGCGGAGTCGATCTCGGTCTCGGCGCCCGCATCGGCCGTGACTGCTGCCAGGGCTCGCAGGATCTGTCCCAGGATCACCCCGGAATTGCCTCGCGCGCCGTCCAGCGCACCCCGGGCCAGTGCGGCGGTGACCGAACCCACGTCACCGGTGGCGGCCACGGCGTCAACCACGGCGTCAGCCTCGGCGAGCGCGGCCAGCGCGGCCCGCATGGTGAAGAGCATGTTGGTGCCGGTATCGGCGTCGGCCACCGGGAAGACGTTGAGACGGTTGATTTCGTCAGCGTGTTCGGCCAGGTCATCTACGGCGGTGTGCGCCCAGGTGCGCAGCGCGGGGGCGTCGAGCCGCCCTTGAGGCATCCGCCACCTCCCGATCCCCGGCCCGGGCTGCGTGCCCACCGTCCGGCTGCAGCTGTTGGTCATGTATCGGGGCCAGCCTATCCAGTCCGGGCGACAGCAGACGTCAGTGCCGACACCGCTGGGGACACCCGTTTTGGCGTTGGATTCACCGCGCCGGTACCCTGTAGAGGTCGTCGAGTCACCCATCCGGTTGTTGGCTCGCGTTTTATTATCGGCTCGCGTCAGAGGAGTTCCACATGGCTGCAGTATGTGATGTCTGCGGGAAGGGCCCTGGCTTCGGCAAGTCGGTGTCGCACTCGCATCGCCGGACCAACCGTCGGTGGAATCCCAACATCCAGACCGTCCGTGCCACCGACCGTCCCGGCGGTAACAAGCACCGGGTCAACGTCTGTACGTCCTGCCTCAAGGCCGGCAAGGTCACTCGGGGCTAGCGGCTCCGGTTAGGCCAGCCGCCAGTCCACCGGTTCCGCTCCTTCGGCGGCCAATAGTTCGTTGGCCCGGCTGAAGGGACGCGACCCGAAACATCCGCGAGTCGCCGACAGCGGCGACGGGTGGGCCGACGCGATCACCGGGCACCCGGTCAACATCGGGGTCAGCGTCGCAGCGTCGCGCCCCCAGAGGATCGCCACCAGTGGCTGATCGCGGGCGACCAGAGCGCGGATCGCGCACTCGGTAACTTCTTCCCAGCCCTTCCCGCGGTGCGAAGCCGGGGCACCCGCGCGCACCGTGAGCACTCGGTTGAGCAGCAGGACACCGCGCTGAGCCCACGCGGTCAGGTCACCGCTGGCCGGGGCCGGGTAGCCCAGGTCGGCACCGTACTCGGCGACGATGTTGGCCAGACTGCGCGGCAACGGCCGCACCCCCGGGGCAACCGAGAAACTCAGGCCCATCGCGTGCCCCGGTGTCGGATAGGGATCTTGGCCGACAATGAGCACCTTGACCTGGTCCATCGGGAAGGTGAAGGCGCGCAGCACATCGGGACCCGGCGGCAGGTAACCGCGGCCCGCGTCGATCTCGGCACGCAGGAACTCACCCATCCGTGCCACCTGCCGGCCCACCGGTTCCAGTGCCGCTGCCCACCCGGCTTCGACCAGGTGAGTCAGGGGCCGGGCGCTCACCCGGGTCAAACTAGCTCATGGTTGCGTGCACCGGCATCATCGCCCGGGGCTATATTTCCGGCGTGATCTCATCAGTTGCCGATGTCCTCGCGCGCTGGGTCGCCCCCGTTGTCGTGGTGGCGGCCGCCGCCACGATGATCAGTCCCATCGACCCGCCACCCGTCGACGCCCAACACCCCGGGCAGAGCCCGGCGGTGCGACTGGCCACCGAGGCCAACCCCTTGGCCGGCAGGCCCTTCTACGTCGACCCCATCTCCAGGGCGATGGCGGCCGCGAAGAGCGCCAACCCGCCAAGTCCGGAATTGACCATCATCGCCAACACGCCCCAGGCGTACTGGCTCGACCACGCAGTCCCGACCGCCACCGTCGCCGGCACCGACTCCCGATACGCCGGCGCGGCACAGGCCGCCGGCGCCATGCCGATCCTGGTGCTCTACGCGATCCCCCACCGTGACTGCGGCAGCTTCGCGGCAGGCGGGTTCGCGACCGCTGCGGGCTACCGCGGATGGATCGACGCCGTCGCCGCCGGTCTGGGCGCACTGCCGGCGGCGATCATCCTCGAACCCGACGCCTTGGCCATGGC
>SXGR01658479.1_pt1 | contig 10018 bp, 12 predicted proteins | sample 3174711 | NCBI WGS metagenome assembly SXGR01 (sample SAMN11356860, study PRJNA531348) | freshwater metagenome | isolation source: freshwater sample F1-60 | place: China: Fuxian Lake, Yuxi | collected 2017-12-25 | reverse complement strand
CGGACGCCATCCACCGCGCACCGCATGGCGAGGTTTACATCGATGACAGTTGCATAGGCTGCGGCAATTGCCAAGCCAACTGCCCGTACGACGTGATACAAATGTCGGAGATACACGAACAAAAAGAACCCAGCATCGTGCAAATGCTATTGGGCATCAAACCCAAATCGGTAGCGGTCAGCAACGGCGCCAAAGTGGCAGTGAAATGCGACATGTGTAAGGACATCAGCGGCGGACCGGTGTGCGTGCGGGCCTGCCCAGTGGGTGCCGCCTTACGCGTTAAACCGGAAGAGTTATTAAACTACGCCGGTGGCACTGGCCACGACGCCAACTTAATAAACGACGATGCGGATTAAAGGTTAAGCCATGCAACACAGTAACTTTTTCGACTACAAAAGATACCGCTACTTCAAAGTAGCCGTGGTCATGATCTTGCTCGCCTTCGCCGCTTTTTTATTGTTTGAACCAGCCGTTGGTCACTACGGCGGCAGTTGGTTGGGCTACACATTGGGCACGATTTCAGCCGGCTTGGTGTTCTGGATGGCCTGGTACGGCATACGCAAACGCCGCTACCGTAGCAGTGGCACTACCCAAGCGTGGCTGTCGGCGCACATATACTTAGGCACTGCCCTGACGTTTATTGCCACCTTTCACAGCGGCTTTCATTATGGCTTGAACATACACACGGTGACCTACGGCCTACTCATGATCGTCGTGATCAGCGGCTTCTTTGGCAATTATGCTTACATGATTTACCCGCGCTTAATGACGGAAAACATGGGCGAAGACAATTTAGACGGCTTGCTGTTACGCATTGCCGAAGCCGATAAAATGGCCAGGCAAATTGCCTTAATGATGCCAGACGACATTAACAACACGGTGACGCGGGCCTGCCGCGAGACCTCCATAGGACTGGGTTTATTAGAGCAGTTGCGGGGCTTTCAGCCGGACTGCCCAACCGCCATGGCCGTGCAAGAGTTGACCGCGTTGGGGCAAGATTTACCCGTGGAGCAACGCAAGCTTTACCGTGATCTGTATTCCCTGATGGTGCGCCGCGAATCCTTGGTGAAGCGCGCTAGGCAAGATTTGATGTACCGCGCCCGCATGGGTTTTTGGCTGTATTTTCACGTGCCGTTTGCCATCGCCTTAATCATGGCGATGATAGCCCACGTGCTAGCAGTCTTTTTTTATTGGTAAGCGATTTTAAAAGCCCATGATCAATTGCCTGCTTATTAAACTTTCTCACAGTAGCCGTGGCGTGCTATCACGCAGCTACCGCACCTTAACGTCAGAAGAAATCACAGTTGGCCGCGGCGCCGAATGCGGTATCCACTTGCTGGACCCACGTTTGAGTATGCACCATGCCGTCATCAAGCGCATGGACGACGGCAAAATCCATTTGGTCGCCATCAACGGTGAACTGGCAGTCGATGGCGTCGTGCAAAAGAACATAGAGTTAAGCCATGGCACCTTGGTCAGCATAGGTCCTTATCAAGTAAAAGTGGAACCGGCCCCACCGGATGTGGACATAGCCATCTCACTGATGTTGTTGCAACGCTTACCGGACGATTTTCAAGATTTAAAATTGCGCACCCACGAACCCTTGCGCGGCGCAGCCAGCTTCAAGCGCCGCATGGCCTTGTGGATGGCGGCCTTCATAGCCTTGGTCTTTATCGGCTTGCCTTTGGCACAAAATTTAATCCCCAGCCTCAACCAAACCATGGCGCAGTATCCATTGGGTTTTGACCGGGTGTGGAGCCCAGGTCATGTCTCCAATGCGCATTTGCATTTTGGCTCGCAGTGCTTCAATTGCCATGAAAAATTAACCGAACCAGTTAACGATCAAGCTTGCGTCAAATGCCACCAGAATACCGCACCACACATCGCCGATCCGACTTTGCAAAAACGCGTGTTCCACAGCAGCGGCCGCTTAGCCGATGGCATGCGCTGTGCCGAGTGCCACAGAGAACACAAAGCGCCGCACCCACTGGCCAAACAAGACAATAACAATTGCGTGAAATGCCATGCCGACATTGAAGCGGTGGGCGCAAAAAGTGCTTTACCCAATGTCAAAGATTTTGATCGCCGCCACCCGGAATTCAAGCTCAGCTTTATCCGCGAACACGCGGAACAGCCTGGCACGAGCCACATAGAGCGCATCTCTCAAAGTGAAAGTGCGCGCTTAGCCGAGCAATCTGGTTTGAAATTTCCGCACTCCCAGCACGTGGGCTTGGTGCAAGGACCGAACGGTGTGATGGACATACGCGAATTAAACTGCAGCGATTGCCACCGCGGCGTAGGCAAAGAAATGCGCATCCAAGCAGTGGAATTTAAACGCGATTGCCAAAGCTGCCACGCCAATCAATTGCAATTAGGCTTGGGCGACAAAACCTTGCATGTGCCGCATGGTGATGAAGAAGCGGTGATGAACGCCTTAATTGCCAAGGCGCCCAAAGACAAGGCGCGTTACGCCACCTCCTTGAAAGAAAACGGTTGCGCCTATTGCCATGAAATAGCGCCGGAGAAAAAAGACGACAGCGTGCCATGGCGCGTTAAAAAAGTGACCATCAACCAGGATTGGTTTAGCAAAGCCCAGTTTAATCATGCTTCGCACCGCACACAAAAATGCGTGGCTTGCCATCAGGTGGAGCAATCCGAAAGCAGTCATGATGTCGCCATGCCAGACAGAAAAAATTGCTTGCGCTGCCATTCTGGTAACAGCCCGAAACCGAAACGCATTGCCAGCAGTTGCATGTCTTGCCATGCCTTCCATAACGGCCATTTGGCTGTGCCTAAGTAAGGTGAGCAGCAGGCCAGTCAATTAAATTTCCTCAGCCTATTAATTCATTGGCCTTATAAATTTATTGAACCTAGCGGGCCAGTTGCAGACCAAGTTTGTCTTCATCAATCATGCGCACTAGGTCATCATGAAAAAACTTCTCGCACTTTGTCTGCTGTTTTCTGCACCCCAGCTATTCGCCCAACCTGGCATAGGCGAATTGCTGCACTTGCATGAATCCATCGTGCAAATTTCCGTTGAGTTGGGTAACGGCAACGCTGGCACCGGCACCGGTGTGGTGATCAGCCCAGAATACGTGGTGACCAATTGCCACGTGTTGGCCAATGGCAAAGGCGCTAATGTCGCCAAATACAACGACGGCTACAAACCCATCGCCCTGAAAGCCGACTGGAAACACGATTTGTGTGCGCTCAAATTTGAAGGCCTGCCGTTTAAACCTGTGCAATTACGGGATTCGGCCAGCTTGGCTTTTGAAGAGGAAGTCTTCAGCCTAGGCTACCCAAACGGCAACAACGTGCCGCAGCCTTCTTACGGTTCAATAAAAGCCAAATACGCCATGGACGGCAGCCTTATCATACGCTCCAACGCGGCATTTTCATTGGGCTCTAGCGGTGGCGCCTTGTTTGACCAAAAGCTAAATTTGATAGGCATGACCACCTTTAAAAGCCCGGGCCCAAATGGTTTTTTTTACAGCTTGCCGGTGGAATGGATTAAGGCATTGATCGCCAGCAAAGAGTTGTTGAGTTTAAACACCGATGAATCGCCGTTTTGGGCGCTGCCAAGCAATCAGCAACCCTACTTTATGCAGGTGGTGATTCCCTATCAAAACCAGGACTGGGCTAGCTTGCATGCCATAGCCGAAGCTTGGACGAAAAACCAACCGGATGCGGCCGATGCTTGGTATTACTTAGGGGTTGCCGACTTCGGTTTGAACCACGCGCCTTTGGCTAAGACTGAATTAGATAAAGCCTTGCAGTTAAACCCCCAACACTTAGAGGTCTTCATGCAACAAGCGCAGATGGCCTTGCAAGAAACAGACTTTGCCGCGCTGGATAAACTAAGCCTACGCATTGCCAGTTTGGACCCCTACGCAGCGGAATTACTGAGCGAAAAAATAGCGGCTTTAAAACAAACTAAGGCTTTACCGTCCAATAAATAGGCCGCTGGTCGCTGTCGGTAAAGTCCATCATATTAAGCCGCCTCAAGTTCTCCATGGCTTCGTCTTCGGATACGCCTTGTTTTAAGGCATTGGCCTTGGCAATAGGTGCGCCATAAGCCAACCATTTGGGGTTTTCTGTGTAGCCATGATCGGCCATGCAACGGCGCATCACGTTAATCTTACGGCCTTCTTTTTCCAGCACTTGAAAAGCCACCACTGCCTGCATGTGGGCAACAGCGTTATCGGCAATGCCGGCGCATTCGTCAACGGCTTTCTGTAAGGCCGTTATCGCTTTGGGTTCGCTGCCATCCGTTTGATAAAGTGTCCACAGGTAGCCTAATAGCGGCAAGCCTATCAATAGTGGGATCACAAAACGTGCTTTAGTCATGGTAAGCCTCCTTTAACAACTGCAGGTCTTTGAGCACGGTTTGCGCATGCGTATCCGGCTCCACAGTCAAATACATTTTCGCCACCCGACCGGTTGGATCAATTAAATAAGTATGGCGTTTGGCTAATTTTAAAAAAGCCAAATTCAGCAAGGCCCCGTAAGCTTGAGCCACCTCACCTTGACTGTCAGCCAACAGTGGGAAAGGCAAACGGTGCTGGGTAGCAAAGCCAGCATGGGCAGCGCTGCTGTCGACACTGATACCGACTACCTGAGCGCCCATTTTATGCAAAGCCGAGTGCTCATCGCGAAAGCGGCAGGCTTGTTTGGTGCAACCCGGCGTGTTGTCTTTTGGGTAAAAATACAGCACCAACCAATGCCCTTTAAATTCATCCAAAGTTCTGAGCTGGCCGTTTTGGTCCATCAGACTAAAAGTCGGGGCCAGGTCCCCCACTTTTAATTGCCCACTGGACGCGGATTTTAAATAGAGAAAAGCCAGCAGACCTGTCAGCGCAATAGCTAACAACACTAGCTTGATCATGGCGTTTCCCCTAAATCAAAGTTGCGTCTGTGGTGGCAGGTATAGCCATCCGGAAACTGCATGATGTATTTTTGGTGCTTGTCTTCGGCTGGGTAAAAAGCTTGAAATGCTTCTAGCTGCGTCACTACCGGCATGCCCCATTGGCCGGAAGCGTTGACCGTGGCGATCACTTGCTCGGCCACGGCTTTTTGCGCTTCATTTTGGAAAAAAATAGCCGAGCGGTATTGCGTGCCGATGTCGTTGCCTTGCTGGTTGGGTTTGGTCGGGTTGTGCACCCGAAAAAATTCAAACAGCAGGTGCTTTATCGTCACCAAGTCCGGGTCAAATTCCACCATTAAGGTTTCAGCATGGCCAGTGGTGCCGGTGGTCACTTCACGGTAGGCCACATTGGCGATGTGGCCACCAGAAAAGCCCACTTGGGTGGCGACCACACCGGGCATGTGCCTGAATAATTCTTCCATGCCCCAATAACAGCCGCCGGCCAGGTATAATTTTTCTGTATTTTTCATGACGTCTCTGAGTGCATTTATAAGAAATTGTTCAAACTGCCAAACCTTTTTGTGGCTTATGGCTCATACTAACGTATATGCAATTTATAGAGGTAGAAAATGATTTTTTCCAAGTTAGCCATTCAATTATCCGAATCGGGTTGGATGCCCGATTTTCTAATTCGCTACGGCATACGCCAACTTAGCAAACAACGTTTGATTGAGATCTCTGCTGGCAACACGGAAATGGCCAGCGAGTTTCGCGCGCGCTTTTTTCAAAGCATGCGCCAGGCGCAAATTGCTCCCTTACCGGAAATGGCCAATGCCCAACACTACGAAGTACCGGCGGCTTTCTTTGATTCGGTGCTGGGTAAGCACCGCAAATACAGCAGTTGCTTTTGGCCTAATGGGGTGGATAACTTAGATCAAGCCGAGTACCACGCCTTAAGTCAAACCTGCTTGCACGCCAACTTGCAAAACGGCCAAAATGTATTGGAATTGGGTTGCGGTTGGGGCTCGTTGTCTTTATGGATGGCCAGGCATTATCCGGACAGCCAAATCACTTCGGTCTCCAATTCCAAATCGCAACGCGATTTTATTTTAGCCATCGCTAAAAAAGAAAACCTAAACAACCTTAATGTCATTACTTGCGACATGAACAACTTTGATATCAAGCAGCAGTTTGATCGCATCGTCTCGGTTGAAATGTTCGAACACATGCGCAATTACCACGTGCTGTTTGAAAAAATCAACTCCTGGTTAGCGCCGCAAGGCCAGTTTTTTATGCACATTTTTTGCCACAGAGACGTGCCCTATGCGTTTGAAGTGCAAGGCGACGACGATTGGATGAGCCAGTTCTTTTTTTCCGGTGGTTTCATGCCCAGCGACGACACACCCAGTCAATTTCAATCGCACCTCAGATTAAGCCGACAATGGCGTTGGGATGGCAGGCATTACGAAAAAACCGCCAATGCCTGGTTGACCAATATGGACGACAACGAGGCCGTCATCAATGGCATTTTGGCCGATTGTTATGGCCCAGCCAACGTCGTGCTGTGGCGTCAACGCTGGCGCATTTTCTTCATGGCCTGTGCCGAGTTGTTTGGCTACCAAGGCGGTCAAGAATGGTGGGGGAGCCACTACCTGTTTGAAAAAAATGCGGTGTAAGCATGGCATTTAACATCATAGCCTTTCAAATTGCTTGGTTTGCCTGCGTGTTAGGTGCGGCTTATTACGCACCTTGGTTAGGCGTGTTTAACGCTTTATTTATACTGATGTTGCACTGCAAACGGTCCCAGCACAAACAAGCCGAAAGCAGCTTGTTGCTGCTGGCGGCTTTATTCGGCTTAGTTTTTGACAGCCTGTTGCTGCAATTGGGTTGGGTTGCTTTTGAACCGGTGGCGTATTGGCCGAATGCCATATCGCCGCCGTGGATGATAGCGCTATGGGCTTCGTTTGCCAGCACCTTAAACATCAGCCTAAATTGGCTGAAAAAATACACCGCCCTGGCCTGCTTGCTCGGCGCTATTTCTGGGCCACTGTGTTACTGGGCAGGCGAGCGCCTCGGTGCACTGCACTTGGTAAATTTTAATTTAGCCATGGTCTATTTAGCCGTGGGTTGGGCCATAGCTGTGCCACTGTTGCTAAAAGTGGCCTCAGCCTTAATGAACAAGGGGATAAACCGTGTTTAATGTTGCGCATTATTTATTGACCCTCATCCCCTTGTCCATGATGGCCATACTGGCTTGGACTTTAAGTTTAAAACACAACAACGTCACCCTGGTGGACACGCTCTGGGCACTGTTCTTTTTAGTGAGCACGCTGTTTAGTTTTGTAGCTTACGCCGACCCCAGCCCACGTGCTTGGTTAACCCTAAGCTTGGTGGCGACCTGGGCTTGCCGCCTAAGCGGGCACTTGCACAAGCGCAACCACAATAAGCCAGAGGACGCACGCTACCAAGCCATACGCGCGCGCAACCAACCTAATTTCAGAATCAAAAGCCTGTACTTGGTGTTTTTAGTGCAAGCCGTGTTGGCTTGGATGATCGCCACGCCCTTGCATGCGGCAACGGTCTCAAGCAATGCGCTCAATGCTTGGGATGCCCTAGGCATAGCGCTGTGGTTAATCGGCATGTTTTTTCAAGTACTGGGCGACAACCAATTGGCGCGCTTTGTCGCGCAAGCAGGCAACAAAACTAAGGTGCTAAGCAGCGGTGTTTGGCGTTATACCCGTCACCCCAATTACTTTGGGGAAGCCTGCATTTGGTTTGGCTACGGTTGCTTAGGCGTAGGCAGCGGCGCCTGGTGGACACTGGTCTCTTCGATTTTCATGACTTATCTATTGGTCAAAGTGACCGGTGCAAAATTACTGGAAGCCGACATCACCAAGCGTCGCCCTGGCTACAGCACTTACATGCAAACCACTTCAGGCTTTGTGCCTTGGTTTCCCAAAAAAGGCAATTAAGTCGTGGCCCGCTTACAATTCAAAACACTGTTATTGTTGTGCCTACTTTTCCCAAGCATAGCGGCGGCTCAAACTTGGCAATTCGATGTGTCCATGGACGGCAAGGCCATAGGCACGCATGACTTTGTCTTGGATGAAAAAGCCGACGGCCAACTGGCCTTGAAAAGTGAGGCGAAATTCAACGTCAAGTTTTTGTCAATTAGCGTGTTCAAATACCAGCATGTGGCCAACGAATTGTGGCAAAACGATTGCTTGATAAAATTAGACGCCAAAACCCAAGAAAACAGCAAAGCCACCGTGGTGGGCGGCACCCAAGAGCCATCGGTGTTTAAACTAAATGCCCCTAGCCCGCTGGAGATAGGCCAACAATGCGTGATGACCTTTGCCTATTGGAACCCCAAAATCCTGCAGCAAAAGAAATTGCTAAACCCACAAACCGGTGAGTATTTGAATACGCAAATCACCGCGCTAGGGCAAGAAAACATAGTGGTAAAAGGCCAGACTATAAAAGCCGAGCGCTATAAAATTCATACCAATAAATTTGTCATCGACCTATGGTACGGTTTAGGCGGTGAATGGTTAGCTTTGCAATCCACCACCCCCGATGGCCGTATCGATTACGCCCTTAAATAAATGAGCTTAAACATGAAAAAAACCTTAATCAGCAGTTTGCCATTGGTCTTACTCACCATTTTCTAGTTAATTTTCAACAGGGCCCACCTAGCTTTATTGAAGCAAGTAAGCCACTATTTTTCCACCAGCCTATTTACCAACCGCTGCACTAGCGGAGCGATAAAAATAATGGATAGAAAAACAAGTGGCCAAGCCATCAAAAAGGCAACCGGCCATTTTTGCAGAAACAATTCAATTGATGAAGTATTAATCAAGCTAATGACCCCACTCACCATGATTGCCGTGCTAAACGACATAATCAAAGCAAACAGGAGCACTTTATAGCGCGATGAAAGTTTAATGGTCATGCTAGTCCTTCATTGATGAATGGCCTGCCAATACAATTTCTAGCATTTTTTGCGGATTGTCAACAAATGCAAAATGCCCAGTATTGGCTAGACTAAGGGCATGTATTCCGCCTAGCGCGTTGGCTGTTGACTGTCTCTCAGCAAGCGTTGACCAATCAAATTCAGCATAAACTAATTTGACCGGGGCTTTTACTGCGGCATACAGAGATTGTGCATTACACCAAGATTGCCAACCAGCAAAGGTGCTGCGTTCCACATGGCGATACCCTTTGCGCCTGCCAACCCGATCAAACTCTTTTAATAGCTTTGCGGGCATCCAAGCTTTATTTCTTAATCCGCCTTTCATGATTATGCCAAGAAAAAGCAGGTTTTCCATCGCCGCCACCATTGCACCAACATACGGTATGGCAAACTGGCCAATTACAAAGTTAGCCAAAAAATTTCCTCGGCGCACACCGTCACCGTATTTTTTATCGTAATCGTAGGGATTAGAAGAAACAACCTGTTTTATGCGCGACGGCAATTGACTGGCAACGGTAAGCGCTAAAACCGCTCCTATGGATTCGCCAACCAATGTCACCTCTTTCAAATCCAGCTTTTCAATGAAGGCCATGACCGCACTGCGAAAATAAGGCTCATCGTAATTAGCCTGAGTATCAATCGATGCGTACCCGTGACCTGGCAAATCCATGGCATAAACGGTGAAATGCTCTGCCAGTTGAGGGATTACCCCTGAAAAATAGTCCAATTGCGTGCGTATGGTATGCAGCAAAATTAAGGGGTGGCCGGCCCCTGTTTTTAAATAACGGATCGAACGGTTTCCGTCAATTTTAAGTTCCGAAATTTGCCCAATGTTAGATAAATCTTGCATTTATTTCTCCTAAAAGGAATTGGTTTTAATCCTGCGAATCAGCGCTTGTTTACCAAGGCATCGTGTCGGCTTCATGGAAAAATCCACCGGTCGGGCCGTGATCGTCTAAGGTAGCCAATCTCAATGAAGTCTTGTAGCTATCCGCAACTTCCATGGGTGCATAGGGGCCACCGAGTTCAGTTTTTACCCATCCAGGGTGGGCTGAATTGACTTTGATTTTGGTGTCTTTAAGTTCGTGCGCTAAATGGATAGTGTAAGCATTTAAGGCAGTCTTAGAGGCGTTATAGGCAAAGGCTTTTGCCGCATCAATGGGTGAATTTTCCATGCTTTG
>SXGR01652432.1_pt1 | contig 10018 bp, 7 predicted proteins | sample 3174711 | NCBI WGS metagenome assembly SXGR01 (sample SAMN11356860, study PRJNA531348) | freshwater metagenome | isolation source: freshwater sample F1-60 | place: China: Fuxian Lake, Yuxi | collected 2017-12-25 | reverse complement strand
TCCGAGAATATCGCCGCGAAGAACGCCGCGACCGCTACGCTCGAAAAACCGCCCGCCGAGCCGAACGCCGAACCGCCGCAACCGGCCCAGATTAAGGACTGGTCCTGGTGGGCGCTCACCCATCCGCTGTCGAACAACCTTCAGGGCCAGGGGGCCAAACTGCGACACGGGGGTCAGGCCGTAGGCGTCCTTCAGAACCCGCAGCGCGGACTTGATGAGACTTTGCTCGGACGTGGCCTTGCCGTTCTTCCGGTAGTGCGATTCGACATGCTGCCGCAGGTAGGCGAGCACCAATTCGTTGACCGAGAGTTCGGCATCCTGAGCCTGCGGAAGCGTCCGCCCCCGCGACAGCCACTCGGCAATCAGCGTGTCGTACTGAGCCTGAGCGTCAGGCGTTCCAAAGCGGCCGAGATAGTGGTCTTTGCCACCAAGCCGCACCACAGCTTGCCCGGAAGCGTGCCGACCGAGCTTCGGCACTCGCGCGTTTGTTCGGATCATTTGAGCGGTTTCCTTCGCAATTTCAGTAGGCTACTGAAAATCGAAGCATCAAAACCGCTCGTCCGAACGTCGGACGGTAAGCGTAACTGCTTTCGGCTCAACAGGTCACAAAAGTCGGGATGACAGGATTTGACCCTGCGACCTCTACGTCCCGAACGTAGCGCTCTAGCCAAGCTGAGCTACATCCCGATGGGCGGGCGGATTCTAGCGGGGGGCGGGAATGCGTCAACGATGACTTGTTGGCTCGAAAAGTGACTGCGAATCGGTGGCGGTGAGCCGCGTTAGCGTTTGCAAAAAACGGGCGGCGGGAGCTCCGTCGAGCACACGGTGATCGAAGGTCAGGCTCAACGTCATCACCTGCGGATTGGGTGTATGTGGCGGTGTAGCGGAGCTGTCGAGTGCGATGGGCGATCGCGTTTGAATTCGGCCGAGGCCGAGAATCGCCGTCTCTGGAAAGTTGATGATCGGTGTGAATGCGTCGATGCCGAGCGAGCCGAGACTCGTGATCGTGAACGTGCCTCCTTGATAGCCGCTGGAGGCGAGCGTTCGTGAGCGGACTTGCTCGATCAACGAACGACTCTGCTCAGCAATATCGAGCAACGAACGATCGTTGGCTCGGCGCAACACGGGGACGAACAGCCCAGCCTCGGTATCCACGGCGATGCCGATGTGGACTTCGTCGAAGAGTTCCAAGGCGTCGTCTCGCCAGCGAGCGTTCAGCAGCGGATGCTCGCGCAGGGCGGTCGCAACGAGCTTGATGAAGCAGTCGGTGATCGACGGGATCAGCGAGTTGCCTGAGCATTTGAGTTCGTCGCGAAACTTCACGACGGACGTGACGTCGATCTCGGTGGTGAGCGTGACCGGAGCGGTCTGCTGCAAGCTGGCGACCATGCGGTTGGCGATGGTGCGACGCATGGAAGTGATCGGGATCGTGTGCGAGAGGACTGCTGGATTCGATGATGGGCTTGTTCGTGTCGGCGAATCGGCAACGCCGTGAAGCCTGACCGACGGCAGAACATCGCATTCGCGGATGCGGCCACTCGAACCGGTTCCGGTGAGTTGCGTCCAGTCAACTCCGTGACGAGCGGCGAGTCGGGCGGCTCGTGGCGAAATGGCGGGAAGGCCACGACGACGTCGCGGGACATCTGAAGGAGGCAACGCGGAGGGAATACCGCTTCGTGGGGCGGCGGTGCCGGACACGACATCGTGATTCGTCGCGACAACGCTCGGTGACAGTTCTCCTCGCGACTGCAAATAGCGGCGACAGACGTCGGCTTCAGAGATCCGACCAGCGGTCGTGAGCGGCGTCAGGTCAACTCCGAGTTGTCGTGCAAGACGTCGCACAGCGGGTGATGCGGGTGGAGCCAACGTATCTGTACCGTCTGCCACAGGCGGATCAGGGTGCGGCCGAGGATGCCTCTGCTGCGGGCCACTTCCTAATCCGCCAGTGGCGGACGGTGCGGATTTCGTTGACGGCTGAGGCGCGGATGGAGCCGGACGCGGTGGTATCGATGGAGCAGTTTCACCAACAGCGAGCAGATAACCGATGACCGCACCGACGGCGACGATGTCACCTTCGCTGGGATTCGTTGCCTCGAAGTGCAGCAGTCCCGCATCGACGGCTTCGATTTCCTGGATTGCCTTCTCCCCTTCGAGCGTGAAGAGCGGCTCGCCGGGTTGGACGTTGTCGCCGTTCTGCTTTAGCCAACCGACGAACGTGCCTTGTTCCATGGACCAGCCGAGGCGAGGGATTTGGATGGGGTGAGGCATTCATTGCTCGCGAGAGTTTGGCGTTCAAAGATTGGCTATTGGTCATTGGCTATTGGTCATTGGCTATTTTCAAATCACAAATTGCCAATAGCCAATTCTCAATCACCAATTCATTCGGACATCAACGATCTCACAGCATCTGCAATCTGCTTCGGCTGCGGGACCATGACCGCTTCGAGCGGTGGGCTGTATGGAGTCGGACAGAAGGCTCCGGTGAGGCGACGGATTGGGGCATCGAGCGAATCGAAACCTTCGGCGACGATGCGGGCGGCGATCTCGGCCGCGAAGCCGCAGGGGGCGGGAGGTTCATCGACGATCAGCAGTCGGCCGGTCTTCGCAACCGATTGCAGAATCGTTTCGGTGTCGAGCGGACTGACCGTGCGCGGATCGACGATCTCGACCGAGATCCCTTCGCGTTCGAGTTCGTCGCAGACGGAGAGTGTCAGGTGAACCATGCGAGCGAGCGCGACGACGGTCACATCGCGGCCTTCGCGCACGACGGACGCTTTTCCGAATTCGATTTCGTAGTCACCTTCGGGGACCGGACCTTTGACCTGCAGGATCTCGCGGTGTTCGAGGAACAGAACTGGGTCGTCGCAGTTCAACGCTCGCTTGAGCAGCCCTTTCGCATCGGTGGGCATCGAGGGGACGACGACTCGTAGGCCGGGAACTTGAGCGTACATCGCGTAGTAGCTGCCGGAGTGATGCGTGGCTGCCGAGTGGCCGATGCCGATGCAGCCGCGCAGCAGGACCGGCATCTTGAGCCGACCGCTCGACATGTATTGCATCTTGGCGATTTGGTTGACGATCTCGCCGACGGAGTCCATCACGAAGTCCGCGAACATGAAGTCGATGATCGGTCGCGTGCCTGTCATCGCCGCTCCGCAAGCGAGACCGACGAAGCCGCGTTCGCAGATGGGCGTGTCGCAGAGTCGTTCGGCTCCGTATTTCTGAAACAGACCGTCGGTCGTCTTGAAGTTGCCTCCGCGAACGCCGATGCCTTCGCCCATGACGAAGATGCGCGGGTTCTTGGCCATCTCTTCGGAGAGCGCTTCGTGCGTGGCCTGCGAGTAAGTGATCTCTCGGGAGGGGCGAGGGGCGAGGGACAAGGGGCGAGAAGCCGGAGCGGAGTAGACATGATTGGTCGCCGAGTTCGGATCAGGCCAGGGGCTCTTCTCGGCGAACTCGCGGGACTCCTGCACCATTACTTTGACTTCGCGATCAATTTCGTCGAACTGTTCTGCAATGGGCTTGTCTTCACTCCGCACTCCGCACTCCGCACTCCGCACTCGTGTGATCGGGCACTTCTTCTTCCATGCTTCGACGTCTTCGCGAGTTCGATAGGTGAAGTCGCCCATCCCTTCGGCGTGAGCGCGAGTGCGATACGTTTTGCATTCGATGAGCGTCGGGCCGCCACCGGCTCGTGCTCGTGCGATCGCTTCGCCGGCGACGCGGTGGATTTCGAGCACGTCGTTGCCGTCGAGTTCAAAGCCCGGCATTCCGTAAGACGCTCCGCGACTGCCGACGCTCGGATTGCCGGCAGCGTAGGCGTTGGGAACTTCGGTGGCGAATTGATTGTTCTCGCAGACGAACAGGACCGGCAGCTTCCAGATGGCGGCCATGTTCAGCCCCTCGTGAAACGCGCCGTTGTTGGAGGCTCCGTCGCCAAAGAATGCGACGGCGACGTACGGCAGCTTCATCAGCTTGAAACTGTAGCCACCGCCGCATGCCTGCAAGATGCAGGGGCCGACGATGCCGCTGGTTCCCATCATGCCGATCTCCGGCGAGAACAAGTGCATCGAGCCGCCACGTCCGCGTGACAGGCCGGTCTCGCGCCCAAACAACTCGGCCATGAGTTCTCGCGGATGAGCTCCCTTCGCCAGCGCGTGCCCGTGTCCGCGATGCGTGCTGAAGACGACATCATGCTCGGAAAGATGAGCACAGACGCCGCTCGCAATCGCTTCCTCACCGACGTAGGTATGACACGCGCCGAGCACGAGTCCGCGTTGATGGCAGCGTGCGAGTTCTTCTTCCGTCTGTCGAATGATCTGCATGGTCCGATAGAGACGCAGCAGTGTTTCGCGTTCCATGTTGTTGCTCATTGTTGTTGGTTATCCACATAGCGCCGCGTGCCGCCCGCATTCATTGCCAGATTGCCTCCATCCATCGGGATGATCGCGCCGGTGATCCAGCTTGAGGCGTCTGAGGCGAGGAACACGGCGAGTCCTTGAATGTCGTTCGGCCGTCCCATCCGACCGCGCGGGATGCCGGACTCGAACCGAGCTTGTAGCGTCGGGTCGGCGGCCATCCGTTTTTCGAGGCTGGGGTTCACGACCTGAGCCGGCAGGATCGAATTCACTCGGACGCCGGCGCTGCTCCATTCGGTGCTCAGTTCGCGGGTCATCTGCACGACGGCTCCCATTGCCATGCTGTAGGCGATGTGGCCTCGGCCGAGCGCCGTTTGGCTGGCGATCGAGCCGATGTTGACGATGCTGCCTCGGCCTTGTTTCAACATCCGACGTCCCGCTTCCTGGCACATGCAGAAGCGGCCGAGCACGAGGTTGCGCCAGCATTGCTCGACATCTGCGAGCGAAATCTCTTCCGGTTTGCCGAGAATCCCTTCACCCGCGACGTTTGCCAGGAAGTCGATGCGGCCGAACTCCCGATCGAGTTGCTCGAACATCGGCAGAATCTGATCTGGTTTGGAGACGTCGCAGCGCACGGGGATCGCTCGGCGTCCCAGCTTGGCGATGGCGGAGGCCGTTTGTTGCAGCCCGCTTTCGTTGAGGTCAGCCAGCAGCAAGTCGGCTCCGTGCTGAGCCAACGCCAGCGACATCGCTCGGCCCATGCCTTGAGCTGCGCCGGAGACGAGAGCCACTCGGTCGGTCAGGTCAAACAGGTTGCTGGACATGGAATGACTTTCTGCGTTTGTTCGGCTGAAGGTTGATGGCCGAAAGCTGATGGCTGTTGTTTCAACTCTTGGCGAATGGAATTGGGATAACGGCCTTCAGCTAACAGCAATCAGCCCACAGCCGGACAAGAAATCAATGAAGCACAATGGCTCGTCCCGGCCCGCCGTGGCAGTCGCGGATACGGAGTGCGGCGAACAGGAAGTAGCCACCTTGCGGAATCTTGGCGGTGTTGTGCAGGAACTCAACGCCGACCATCTCGCGGCTGCCGAGTGCCCAGTAGGTCATCAACGCTCGTTTGGGATTCACTCCGCCGAGATCGGGAGCATCCGTCGCGACGCAGCGAATGCCTTTGTTCTTGAGAACGACAACCGCATCGGGGCCAAGCGCGGGCCAGCCTTCGCTCTTGCCGCTCAGCGGATCGAGCCACACGCCCGTGTCGTTCGGCTGTGCTTTGAAGTGATGACCGAGATGGCCAGTGCGGAACAGCACGACTTCGCCCGGCTTGAGTTCACCAGACTTCTTTTCGAACGCTTGGATCAAAGCCGGCGTGATTTCGGGCGACGCGGGCCAGGACTTCTTGTCGGTACTGCCGACGAGCGATGTCACATCAATGACTCGCACGGGGCCGCACGTCCAATCGAGCGGCACTTTCTCGGTCGTCATCGAGCTTGTTCCGCGTGGGCCGTATTTTGTTTCGTACTCGGCCAACCAGCCGCGGACCTCGGGCGAGTACGCGGGTTTCGCGTCGGCCGGAGGCAACGCGAACGACGGCGGGACGAGATGTGTGCCGGCCATCGAGTCCATCCAGTGCGTGTGATGCCAGAGGTCGAGGTACTCGGAGTAGAGGAAATCCACTTTCAGATAGACCTGACGATGCTGACCGGTGCCGGCTCCCGGCGACGTGACTGGCAGATTCGGAGCCAACGTCGGTGAGAGGTCGATCGCTCGTTTGGCCTTCGCCGATTCGATCAGCCGTTTCGGCAACTCGCCGCCGACGATCGAGAACGCGCGGCCTTCGCCGTACGGAGCGCCTTGATGCTTCGGCCCGATCATGCAGTAGAACGCTCCCGTCGCCGGCAGTGCGACGAGGTTCGTGGCGCTCTCGGTCCAGATCATGCCGTGCTTGAGTCCCGCGTAGTGTGTCGGCTCGGCGAGGTCCGGAAGCGGTCCCATGCTTGCGCTGTCGGTGCCGAGCGTCATCACGCCGCGCGTGGCCAGGAACTCCATGCAGTCGGGATCGGGGTCGGGAAAACCGGGAGCCTTGCGATCGAGCGCATCGGCGATGAAGCGGCTCCCTTCAGGATACGGACGGTAATACTTGTCCGAGTAGTCGCTGCGGAATAACACGACGTCGCCGAACCGCAGCTTGCGATGCTGCTTTTCGAAGCGTTCAACATGCTCGCGCTTCACGAGCGGACTGACTCCCTTCGGTGCCTGATCGAGCAAGTCGCGCACATCGACGACACACGCCTCGCCGCCGAACTGCCACGCCTCGATCTTGTCCGTGTACGCGAGGCCGAGCGGTCCCGACTTCTCCCGCTTCAAGTCCGGCCGAGCCACCGAGTGTGGCGGGACATCGAGTTGCGTCCCGGTATTGCCGTCGATCAGCAGCACATCAATGTTGTACGCCGAGTCCGGCCCGATCACTCGCGAGTGCGTGATTTGAAACCTCGGAAACGGACTCGCTGGCCAGGTGCAGGGAAACTCCGGGGCGATCAGCAGCGAGTGATCGACGAACTTCGGAGTGTCCGATTTCGCATCGGTCGTCTGAGCGGGTAACGACGAACTGGCCGTGACGAGAAACACGACGCTCACGGTCAACAGGTGCAACTTCCCAAGTCGTTTCGGCATGTGGTGACCTCTTCGGTGGAATCAATTTGTTCGCAGGAGAGACTCTAACGAATACTCCTTCGCCACACCTTCCAGCTTGGCGAGCACGTCGGCGGGAAGTGCGATCCCCTGCGCCTGAGCTTGGCGAAACAACGCTCCTTCGCGTTCGCCGGGGAGCAGGACTCGTTCAATGCCCTCAGCCGTTGGGGCGGCGTGGATTTCGTCGATGAGCTTTCGCAGACGAGCTTCAAACTGATCGGGCGGCGCGATGGTGGCGACGTCGATCGCGATGAACGAAGCATTGTGCCACGACGGTTTCGACGGCTCGTCGAAGATCCAACTTCCGATCTCCCAAGTGATGCGGCCTCCCGGCAAGATTCCGGAAAGAATCTCGCACCACAGACCGAAGCCGTAGCCCTTGTGGCCGGCCATCGGAGCCAGCGACGCATGATGCGGGTAGAGGCTGCCATCGGTCGTCGGCTGGCCCTCGCTGTCGATCAACCATGTCGGTGGGATCGACTCGCCCCGTTGATGAGCCGCATAGACTTTGCCTCCGGCCACGGCGGCGGTGGCCATGTCGAGCAGAATCGGATCGCCGTTGCCAACCGGCACGCCATACGCGATCGGGTTGCTACCGAGCACCGCTCCCCGCGACCCCGGAGCCGCGACGCTGGGCATGTCGTTGCCGGTGACCATCCCGATGAAGCCCTCACGAGCCGCCATCACCGCGTAGTAACCGGCCGCTCCGATGTGCCCCGTGTTTCGCAGTCCGACATACGCGATGCCCACATTGCGAGCCTTCGTCATCGCCGTCCGCATGGCGAACACGCTGCCGACCTGTCCCAGCGCCGAGTCACCATCAATAACCGCCCACGCCGGACCTTCCCGTTCGACACGCGGCCGGCCCGCCGCTCGATAGCCTCCACCCTTCAACCGGTGCAGGTATCCGGCGAGCAACTTCGTTCCATGCGTGAAGACCCCCATCGCGTCGGCGGTCACAAGCGCATCGGCGGTGGTCGTGGCGTCTGTGATCGAGAGACCTTCGCGCGTCAGTGCTTGAACGCAGAAATCGGTGAGATTGGCGATGGAGATCGGCATGGATCGCAAATTTCCAAATTGTCGTGGGTAGACGTCTGATGGATTACCGTTGGACTTGGTCGAGTAATTCAAGATGAGAACTTCAGGCCATGGACTCAGACGGAAGAGTCTCAGCAAGACCGAATGCGGCGGCGGTGAATGGCTGAAGCGTCGGCTTCTTCTTTGTTCCTGTTTTCGCTTTCGTTGAACGATTTCCTTTAGCTTTCTTCAATCCGTGGACATCCGCGAAATCCGTGGCTGCTTCCTCAAACAGCAGCGACTTCATCCCTCGGTTGGCGAGTTCGCCGGGTTGGAAGACTCGGATCACGCCGTACTCGCCGTCATAGCCGGCGTCGCGGATGACCCTGCCCTCACGCATCCGTTCGATAGCGTCGGCCAGCACGGGCGAGCCGAGCCGCCGCAACTCTTCAGGCGGGGCTTGGTCGAGGATGAACAGTTCGCTGCCGACTTTCGCGAGAGCTTGCTCGTAGGCCGCTTGCACGGCCTTGCTCGATTCGCCCATGACCGTGACCCCCTTCTTCCGACCCCACAGAGCCATGTGCTCCAGGTCCGCATCCTTGCCGGTCGCTCGCGAGAACTTCGAGTGAATGTGTAAATCCGCAAAGAACATCTCGGCTCCCTCCGTCGCGAATCCTGAAGTGCGGCGGATTATCGGAAGCCGTCATCGCAACTGCAACGAGGACGGAAATCGCCCAGCAACGACTCCCGGCACGGTGATGTCTTCGTCAAGCTCCTCCCAACGGAGCGCGAAACCATCGACTTCGAGCGTTACCAGTTGCAACTGCTCGGCCGACGCATTTTTGAGTCGTGGAAAACGATCTGCGGGAAAGCCCACGATGCGACCGTCGGTGAGTTCCAAAAAGATCATGCGTCCCTCGACCCACGCACGCAGCGCCGCGCATTCGGATGCCATCACAGGCTCAACGACGGTGGTACTCATGGAACTTCTCCGTCAAAAAATGTTCGTGCTCAATGACCAACCGTTCGATTTCACGGAGTCGATGAGCCGCCACGCCCCGGTTTCCTGCCAAGCACACAGGTTCCAACCAGAATTTGCATTCGCCATCCGCCGATCGAACGTGAATATGAGCCGGCTCATGCGTTTCGTCGGAATAAAACATGGAATCGAAAGGAACCAATCCGCAATACGGGCGACAACGCGGCCCGCCGTTGCGGGGTTTTGCCATGACCTATAATCTCCGCCCGGAATCACTGTCTCAAGACGAATGATCAACTTCGGCGGTCGGATACCGCCATTTCTGGAAGGATTGGGGATCGTGCTGCGGACTCATACATGTGGCGAGCTTCGGATTGGCGATGTTGGCAAAGAAGTCACGGTCAGTGGCTGGGTCGATTCGCGGCGGGATCATGGCGGATTGGTCTTCATCGACTTGCGGGATCGCTACGGCATCACGCAGATTGTCATCGAGCCGGATCAGGCGGCGGCATTCGAGACCGCTCAGACGTTGCGTTCCGAATTCGTCATTGGGGCGACCGGCAAAGTCTCACCGCGTGGTGAGGGGCTCGAAAACCCGAAGCACGCGACCGGTCAAATCGAAGTCGAGGCGAAGTCGATCGAGCTCTTCAACAGGTCAAAAGTCCCACCGTTCGAGCCGGGGTCCTCGACGCTGCCGAACGAAGAGTTGCGGCTGAAGTACCGCTACATCGACTTGCGACGTCCGCAGCTTCAGAAGGCGATGATTCTGCGGCACAAGCTGACCAAGGCGGTGCGCGACTACTTCGATCAGCACGGGTTCCTCGAAATCGAAACCCCGATGCTCGGCAAGAGTACGCCGGAAGGTGCCCGCGATTACCTCGTTCCCAGCCGCGTCCATCCGGGACAGTTTTATGCGTTGCCACAGTCGCCACAGCTTTACAAGCAGTTGCTGATGATGGCGGGCTCCGACCGC
>SXGR01380360.1_pt1 | contig 10020 bp, 9 predicted proteins | sample 3174711 | NCBI WGS metagenome assembly SXGR01 (sample SAMN11356860, study PRJNA531348) | freshwater metagenome | isolation source: freshwater sample F1-60 | place: China: Fuxian Lake, Yuxi | collected 2017-12-25 | reverse complement strand
CGTTCAAATGTTGCTTTAGCCATGTTGAGTAGGAGTAGGTTATTAGTGGTTGAAGTTGTTGATCTTTATTAACGTCGGAGATCATCGACGTTGCCCTGGAGCCCAGAACCGGATTCGAACCGGCGACCTCGTCCTTACCAAGAACGTGCTATACCAACTGAGCTATCTGGGCAGACAAAGGCACAGGCAAAAATTGAAAAGAAGGTTCAGAGAATAGCTGCGAAAATTCCCCGTCAACTAGATTCTTGCTAAATTCTAAAAAATCTACGGACCGATAACAACCCGATAGCGGCCAGCGCTCAAGCGCTCGCCCAACCGAAACGACTTAATAAGGTATGAGCGGAATAATGCCCCGACCTCATCATCAACGTCATCTTGGCCTAATTCGGGCACAAACACTGGGTCGCCGATGAGACCAGCATTGCTGACAGCCACCAAAAAAATCATGGGCTTAATATTCAGTCCCTGCGGATTTAAATCATTATCCTGATTGAAGATAACAGTTTTTCCATTCGATAATTTCACCACTTCTATGGAGAGGCTTCGCTGGGTTAACGCCTTGTGGGATGGATCAAGCTGGCCCATCCCAGCAAAAGACCCGGCATTGCCTTGGGCTAGGATATCGCCCAGGCGCTCTGGGGTCGCAAAGGCATCAGCTCCATAAAGCTTCATGCCCTGTTCCCCCATCGTAAAATTCGCCTCAAAACTTTCAAAAATCTGGCCAGGTAGCTTGTGCATGCCCGCCGGTAATGGTCGCTGGCTGAAATTCCATTCGGTAGGGAAAAATAGCGGGGCTGGATCGAAGAGTTCGGATCGCTCGCGCATCAGCTGTTCATCGCCCCCCAACCCAACTCCTGCCAGACGCACAAAAGGCGATTTTATCGCGTGGCTCGGAGCAGCCACGGGCAATTGTATCCCCGCTATAGCCCACCAGATTAGCGCTACAAGGAGCGCACCGCCGAGCCAAAACCAAATCCGTGACCTTGCGACAATTTTTTCCGAGCTCATGAGATCAGCTTAAGGTAATGGCCTAGCTGAAGCTTGGGTTTCAGCGGCGGCCTGAACCCCAGCAAAGCCCGCGGCACGAGCCATATCGCACAGAGAGAAAAAATCCTGAACTGATACCTGTCGATCAGCGCGCACCAGCATCACCGCGTTGGGATGTTTTTGCGCATATAGCTCGAGATGCTTTCGCAGATCGGAAAGCCCGTACATGCCGCCCTCAAATAAAATTACGTTATTACCCCGATAACTCACCACCACTGACGTAGCGGCGCTATTCTGACCGGCCGCACCGATCGATGGTAGATTAAATGTTCCGGCCGCACCAACTCCGATAGGCAGTCCTGGCGCCAGCACGAAGCGCGAGCCGAGCAGGCCAAAAAACAGCGCAAGAACGCCGACATTAACCCAAGCCATAAAATCAAAATCCCGCGGTGGTGGGCTCAAGCGAGAGGCTAACTCAAACGGACGGGTAATCATTTTAATGGGCCGGCTCCATTGCGATATTCCCGCTGTAAGAATCGCATTATTTCGCTACCCGACCATTCCATGTCCTGAACGAGGGCGCGAACTCGGCCCGAGAGGAAATGTCGAGCTAAGTGCGCCGGTATGGCTACGGCTAGACCGGCGGTAGCGCTCAGCAAAGCCTCCCACATGCCACCCGCGAGCACAACGGGAGTCGCATAATTTCCCCCTTGGTTAAAGAGCCAGAATGTTTTGACCATTCCCAGCAAGGTTCCGAGCAAGCCGAGCAGAGGGGCAATTTGCGCAATGGCGGCGAGCGCGTTGATCCGTCGCTCCAGAACAGGAAGCTCTACCAGGGCGGCTTCCTGCACGGCAAACCGGAGGGCCTGTTCGTCATCGGCCGCATGGCGCAAGCCCGCTTTGATTAGCTTAGCCACGGGACCGGGGGTCTCTTCACACAGAGTTAAAGCCTCCATCAATCGATTTTTCTGCAGGAGATTTTTGATCCCACTCAAAAATTCCGTCGAACGAATTTGCGCGCGGTGCAGCAACAACGTGCGCTCAATAAAAATTACGGCTGCGACTAGACCCAGCAATAGTAACAACCCCAGGACAGGGCCGCCTTGAGCGAAAATACGGTAACTGAATGTGCTCATGAATTTTGTTTTATATAATGCGCGGCCAAGGAAAAGCGTAAATGCGCAAGCTCAAGGGCGGCGGTCGCTCGACAATCGAAAGCGCGCCAATTTCGCCTGCGCCTGGGCGAGGCCGTATAGCTTGTAGTCTAAAATTAATTGATAACTCCGCTGAGCTTCATCGATCTGGCCCGCATCTTCATGCAATTGGGCCAGCTCGAGCAAAGAGCGCGAAACCCAGTAACGGCCCTTGGCCCCCAATTGAGTAGCTTGCGCGGCATCAAGCAGAAAAGCGTCGGCCACCGACCAAAAAATAATCTGCGCCTTCGCCGATTGGGCATGTTTAGCCAAGGCATAACCCCATTTAAAACCCGCCTCCGCCCGCAAATCGACGGGGGCAGACGGCAAGTCCCGCACTCGCTCGAAAATCGCCGCCGCGCTTTCATAATTAGTAAAACTATTCGCCCCTTGGGCAAATAGACAATCAGCCAGCGCAATCTCCGCTAAGAGAATATCAAAATGCGCGGGATAATTATTAATCAGGTATTCATATACCTGCCGAGCGGCCGCCATATCATTTAAGCGGCGGAGCAGATCGCCTTGCTTAAGCCGTGCATAAAAAACGAGTTCATCCTGCGGATAATCCCGGATCAGGCGCTCCAACATTTTCTCATAGGCGTCGCGCAAATGTCGGTCGAGACCCTGCCGCTCTAAATTTAAAGCCGCCTCATACAGGGCCAGCGGGGCATATTCGCTGCGCTTGTAATCAGGATGATCGACAAAGCTAACCAGCACTAATTGCGCGGCCGCCATATCGCCACGCTGAGTCAGATGGCCCGCCTGAATAATATAAGAATACTGAGCGGCGGCAGTTAGGCGATAGTCCGCGCGTAGTTTCTCCAGAACGGAAAAACCCTCCTGATTTTGATTACGCGCCAGAAAAATTTGGGCCTTTAGCAGCTGCGCCATGCTAGCTACGTTACGGCGCAACGCGGGATCAAATGGCTCTGCTTGTTGCAAGCGCCCCAGCAGGCCATCTGTTTGTTGCAGCGCCGCATCCAATTGGTTGTTATCAAAAGCTAATTTAGCGCGCAGCCACATCAGACGGACGCGCAAAGTTTCGGGCACACCGGACACTTTTTCGCCCAGCAGCCGATCAACACGACTATAAGCGGCAGGGGTCTGCCCGCGAATTTGCAATTCCTTAACTAAATTCCACTCCGCTTGCCAGCGATTCACCGCATCAAAACCAGGGTTGGTGGCTGATGCATCCAGCTGTTGAGCGGCCTCGGTGAGCCGATCAGCCCGGATATCAGACAAGACCCGCTGAAAAAGCAAAACGCCGGCGGGCACGACGGCGGGCGTTTCATGCAAGGCGGCGTCATAGGCGTCAGCCGCATTGCGATAATCTTCGGCGCGGAAAAACGCCTCGGCCAACAGCACCCCCAACTCAGCCCGCTCGCGGCCTTCCTTAGTGACGGCGCGCAGTTGGGCCATGACCTCGGCGGCGGCACGATAACGTTTAAGATCCCACGCCACAGCCAAGCGCACGCCAAGTGCCGTTACTTTGAGCGGCGAGCCCGGATAACGCTCCAGCAAAGCGCGCGCATCTTCCTCCGCTCGAGCATAATCGTTGTCAGCCAAAGCCAATTGGGCCCGCACTAATAATAAATCCTCAATGACCGTATGCGGCGCGGGCGCGTTAATTAAATCGCTAAGGTCACGGCGCAATTGCTCGCGGTCGACCGTTGATTTACTCCCGCGGGCCAACAATTGAAGTGCGAGGCGCTGAGTTTCCGCCTTCTGGCCATCGCTGAGTAACTGTTTAAAAGCTTGGCGGCCGGCGATACTCGCTTCACCCGCGATTAAACCCAGCATGAGTCGAAATTGGTCCGCCGTATTACGCTCCGAAGGCGGAATAACGGCGAGCTGGCGTTGCAGTACCGCTTGGGCCTCGGCCGCACGACCCAGAGCGGTGAGGGCCGCGGCATAAGATCGCACCGCATCAAACCCCGTCGCCCGCCCCTGAAAAGTTTCCATGGTCTTGCGCAAATTAACCAGCCGCGCCTCATCGAGCGGACCACGCCGCAGGAGGGCCTGCTCTCGGCCAAGCGCAAAGCGCGCGCGCGCCAACTCAGACACGGCCGCATTGATCGCCTGGTTGTAAAATTCATTGGCCGCCAAAATATTCCCTTCGGCATCCGCCACTTGTCCCTGCAGAAAATGCCACCAACCTTTATCCGCAGCCGCGAGGCTCTCAATTTTGACCGCGGCTAGGGCGGCTTTTGCTTGCGGCAACCGGCGCGCGTGCGCGGCGAGTAGACCAACGCGCAATTGATAAGTAGAGGAGCGCGGCCCCGTGTAGGTGGGTAGAACCTTTTCAGCCTCCACCGTATCACCAGCATCGAGTAAGGCCGTCACCAGAGCGAGGGTCACGGTTTGCCGAGCCTCTGCCGGCAAACTCTCCTCTTGTAAAATATCGCGATAAATTGCCGCTGCGGTAAAGGAAAAGCCTGCCCGCAAAGCCATCTGCGCGCGACCTTCTGCAATAAGCCAACGACTCGGCTCCATCGCCGCGCCCCCGGGCGCATCCACGAGCGGACTGGGGCTTGCCAGTTGAGCGGCGAGCGGCCCGGCCACGAAGGCGAGAGACAGAAAGAGCAAACAACTCAACTTCATCATGGAGATAATAATAATGAGCCAACAAATCGTGGTGGCAAGCCTCGCGCGCGCAGTGGATTCCGCCTGCAGATTAAAATAGAGGGGGGACATTGTAAGAGGAAATTACTCGCGCCCCTTTATCCCCTCCGACAGCGTGTCAGTCTTTAAGTTCAATCCCCTACTTCTATGCTTCTGATCATCCTTGGTAGTCTGCTCGTCCTTGCAATCGTCGGGGCCTTATGGGTCGCCGGTATTTATAATACCCTAGTGAGCCTGCGCAACCGCTTCAAAAACTCCTTCGCCCAGATCGATGTGCAGCTCAAACGCCGCTACGATCTGATCCCGAATCTCGTAGAAGTGGCCAAAGGCTACATGAAGCATGAGAGCGGCACCTTGGAAGCGGTGATCGCGGCGCGCAACACAGCCTACGCGGCCTCCAAGAACGCGGCGGCCAATCCCGCCGACGCTGGCGCCATGAAGGGCTTACTCTCAGCGGAATCAGGCCTCGCTGGAGCCATGTCCCGTTTGATGGTCGTCTCTGAGCAATATCCTGACCTCAAGGCCAATCAAAACATGATGCAACTAACCGAAGAGATGACCTCCACTGAAAATAAAATCTCCTTCGCGCGCCAAGCTTACAATGATTCCGTTATGACCTACAATACGTCGCGCGAATCCTTCCCCACCAATCTGCTCGCTGGCCTATTCAACTTTACCGAGGCCCAGTTATTTCAAATTGAAAACGCGGCCGAGCGCGCGGCCCCGCAGGTCAAATTCAGCTAAATCGCCAGAGTGAATTTTGCGACTGAGCTGTTGAGAGCTTAGCTCCCAACTCGCGCCTCACCCGCTAATCATGGATTTTTTTGCTGCCCAAGCCCAGGCGCGCAAGCGAACCCACCGGCTAGTGCTCTTATTTATTCTGGCGGTGCTGGGAACTGTGTTAGCTGGCTATGCCGCCGCGGTATTTTTGCTCAATCAGGACCCCCAGCATGGTTCGCTCATTTGGTGGGATCCGCTACTTTTAGCCTGGACGGCGGGGGCCACCACCGTGGTCGTGGGCATCGCCTCGCTCTATAAATGGTCGCAACTACGCGCGGGCGGCGCCGCCGTGGCCGAACTCGTCGGTGGACGACTCGTGAGCGGCGCTACCACTGATCTCAAGGAACGGCGCCTGCTGAATGTGGTTGAGGAAATGGCGATCGCCTCCGGTATTCCAATGCCGGTCGTCTACGTGTTAGAGAATGAGTCCGGCCTCAACGCCTTTGCCGCTGGGCTTACCACAAGCGATGCCGCCGTCGCCGTGACCCGTGGCCTGCTGGATAAATTATCCCGCGATGAACTGCAGGGAGTGATCGGGCATGAATTTAGTCACATCCTCAACGGTGACATGCGCCTCAATGTACGCATCACCGCCATCGTGTTCGGCATTCTCGTCATTGGGCTCCTTGGCCGGGGTATCTTGCAATCGATCGGCCGCGGTCGCGGGCGCAGCGATGATAAAAAAGGGGGCGGGGTGATGGTCTTCCTGGCGGTCGGCTTGGCGCTTATGATCATTGGCTATATTGGCTATTTTTTTGGACGGCTCATTCAGGCCGCGGTATCACGTCAGCGCGAATTCCTGGCCGACGCCTCCGCCGTGCAATTCACGCGTAACCCCGAGGGCATCAGTGGGGCCCTGAAAAAAATTGGGGGCTATGCGCTAAAGGGTAATATTGCGGACCAACACGCGCCAGAGATCGGTCACTTTTTTTTCGCCCAAGCTTTTAAAACCAGTTTTAGCGGACTCTGGGCCACCCACCCGCCGCTGGCAGAGCGCATCCGCGCGGTTGAGGCCCGTTGGGATGGCGCAGTTTTTTCTCCGCCAAAAATAGTTGATATCGCCCATGAATCATCCGCGACCGCCGGTTTTGGCGGCAGCCCACTTAACGGCAACCAGGCGGCGAGGTCGTCCGCTCCCCTCCGCTTCAAACCAGTGGCGATCGTCGCTGATATCGGCGCCCTGACCGAAGCCCACTTCCGCCAAGCCCAAACCCTCCTCGCGTCGATTCCCCTGCCACTGCGAGAGGCGACCCGCGCTGCCTCCACCGCTCAAGTATTGGTGTACGGATTGCTGCTCAGCGATAACCCAGCCTCGCGTGCGCAGCAGCACGCGCTCGTCCAAAAACATGCCGGGTCCGATGCTGCTACAATCTTGGCCAGCCTAAACGCCGCCCTGCGCGCCCTCGCCCTTGAAGCTCGGCTACCGCTGCTGCAATTGGCCTTTCCCGTGCTGCGCGAGCTGGAGAGCACCGTACTTGCACGCTTTACGACCACCCTCGATGCGCTCATGCACGCGGACCATCGTGTCACCCCTTTTGAATACGCATTACAAAAAATGCTGCAGCGCCAGCTCACTCTCGCCGCCAACCCCCGACCCCAGTTGCAGTACGATTCTTTCGGTGCCGTTCGCCGGGAGATTGCGATCGTGCTTTCCGCTTTGGCGCATCTCAGTGCCAAAAACTCTCCCGCGGCTTTTGCGGAAGGCACCGCGCAGATTCCCGTAATTCGCAATCAAATCACTCTGCTCGATCCCGACGCAAGCGGGCTAGATCAGCTAGACTTTGCCCTCGATAAACTCGCCGGCAGCGCTTGGCCCATTAAGCAGCGCGTCCTCGTGGCGGCCGGCCACGTTATCGCTAGCGACAGCACCATCACGGTCGAAGAAGGCGAACTCTATCGCGCGATCGCCGCGACGCTCGACTGCCCCATGCCCATGCTGGGCCTCGCGAATTAATTTTCTAGCTTTGCTTAGTCGCGTGACCCTCGCCGAAAAACAGCAGCAGCTCATTGCAGATTATGCCATCATTGAAGATGCGCAGGAACGTCTCGCAGCAATCGTCGACGGCGCCCGCCGCAGTCCACCGCTCGCCGCGACTGAACGCACTGAGAGCAACCGCGTGCGCGGCTGTATTTCACAGGCGTGGGTCGTGGCCGAGCAGCGGGAGGGGCTTTGCTACTTTCGCAGCGATGCCGATTCGCCCTTGGTCCGCGGCTTACTCAAGCTACTCTGTGATTTATATAGCGACGCACTCCCGCGAGAGATCGCCGCGACTGAGCCGATGCTCTACGAAGCACTGGGTCTCGCCCGCGATCTCTCCCCCACGCGCCTAAATGGTTTGCACAGCGTCCGCGCAAAAATCCGTGAATATGCCGATAGCCTCAGCGCTTAAACGAATACGGTAAACGGCGACGGAAACTTGCAGGCCGGCGGAGCGTCATTAGGTCAGCGCTCGCTTTCGATGCCCCTCCCTCACCCAGCTCATCACTGCCGCGGCGTTTCGACCAATCCCAAAGATTACCTTCTGAGCCGGCGCCAATTTCTCAACCGCGTAGGCTTAGGCATGGGAGCAACCGCGCGCCTCAGGACTCGATAGATTTTTTGTCCGGCCCGTTAGCGGCACTGTCTTCCACCGCCCAACCTTTGATCGCCACCGGCTCGCAAGCTTCGACAAAGCGCCGGCCTTGCTCGAAGCCCCAGAGCCAACACGCGCCATCGTGGCGATCATGCACTAATAAATAATCCGGGGCCGCCGCATCACTTTCCGTGGCGATGCTGAATTGATTTTCAGTCAATCGCTCCAGCACACCCCTGAGTTTTTGCAGCAGCGGAGCCGTTTCAAGCGTAACCTTCCAATTACGCGCTAGCACCACGGGATGCCGGCCCACAAAATAGTATCCAAAAAAACGCGGTGGTTGAAAATGACCCGCTACGCCCAGTTTTTTTACGTGAGCCTCAACGGCTTCAATAAACTTAACCCGCCACGCCAGATCACGTGGCAGTCTGATTTCAGGGAGATCAATGAGGAGTTGGTCGGGCATGGCGAAAAATTAATCGGCAGCCTCCATAACGACTCTTTTGGCCGCTCCGTTAGCTTAGGTTTAGGCGCCCACTGGCGAGATATTCCGCGCTCCAAAAATAGTTAAAGTTTTACCCGCGCTGGTCTGAGTCGTTTGCGTCGCAATGCAGGGTCTGATGATTGAGCAGTGGCCCGGCTCTGCTTAGCTCATCAACATTGCCATTTCGATGCAGTGGTTTCCTGCCGTACCGTCATCGCTATCGATCTGCGCCGGCGCCAAAATGCAGCGGGCGGCGCCAAAGGGGAGGCTATTTCCCTAGAGCAATGCGCCGCACCACCTCGCCGGCAGCCGCAAATCCAAACGCACCCGTAATAAAGACTGCCGTACCAAAACCAGTTGCGCAATCTAGCCGCAGATTTGACCCCTCTTCAGGTTCAGTCGCACAGGTGCCATCAGCCCAAGGATAAACGGGTTTCTCCTGGGACGAAACACAGGGGATTCCGTAGTCATGCCCCTCGCCTTTCGCGAAACCATAATCGCGCCGCAATTTCTTGCGCACCTGTCGCAATAGCTCATCGCCATGCGCCCCGCCAAAATCGGTCACGACAATGCGCGTGGCATCACGACGACCACCCGCTGAACCTACGGTTAACACTGGTAGCTGTCGCCGGACACACTCTGCAATGATGAGCGCCTTGTTGGACATTAAATCGATGCAATCCACCACCCAATCAAAGCGGGTGGCCAACAATTGCTCGGCAGTTTTGGCGGTAAAATATTCGCTCTGCGTAGTGACGCGGCAAGCGGGATTGATTAACTGCACCCGCTCCGCAATCGCGACGACCTTGGGGCGGCCAATATTGCCATCGAGCGCAGGGAGCTGACGATTAACGTTAGTCAGACAAACATCATCGAGATCAATTAAAGTTAAGGCGCCGACGCCGGAGCGAGCCAGGCCCTCGGCTACCCATGAACCAACACCGCCGACGCCGATAATCGCCACGTGCGCGGCGTGTAAGCGGGGCAGCGCCGCAGCGCCGTAGAGACGAGCGAGACCGCCGAAGCGTTGGAGATAATCATCAGTCACGCAGGCAGAGCTAGCTAGGACCACGCGTAGCGCCACTCATTTATTACCCAACGAGTCATCAGGGCATATTTCCCTAAAAGCCGAGCTGGTTAACCGCCGCGATCGATTGCTGCTGACGCGCGGGCCCAGCACCGCGGATTAACTGATAAGGCAATTGCCGCCGCTCTAGCGTCTCCCGCCATAAATTAAAACAGCGGGCGCGGTCAGCAAGATCAGGAAAAGCGCGCTGCGGATCCGGGGCAAAAGGCACATCAACATCGAGCAAGAGATAGAGGGTATAATTTGACGCGCGCCGCTCTGCTTCAGCGCGTATATCCGCCGGACAAGTGCCGT
>SXGR01358758.1_pt1 | contig 10021 bp, 5 predicted proteins | sample 3174711 | NCBI WGS metagenome assembly SXGR01 (sample SAMN11356860, study PRJNA531348) | freshwater metagenome | isolation source: freshwater sample F1-60 | place: China: Fuxian Lake, Yuxi | collected 2017-12-25 | reverse complement strand
GATGCACCACCGAAGTACCATTCAAGCGACAAATCAATGTTTTCAGCGCGAGTCGGTTCCAAATCTGGGTTACCGTTAAGCGCACCACCGTCGGTTACGCGCATACAATTACAATCTTCGTTAAACACGCGAGCAACTGACTTGGCACCACCCCATTGCAACAAGTCAAGCGGTTGCATTGTCTCACCGTAACCAAAACGCAATTTCAAATCATCATTGAGATCATAAGACAAGTTCAGTGCCGGCAATACATCAGTGTAACCGCGCTTGGTCACTGTATCACCCGCATCATAGTTAACACCTGAGTGAGGTACGCTATCACCTGTGATGTTCTGAAGAACAGTCAACTCAGTTTCCACAACCTTAACACCCACATTACCTTTGAATGCGCCGGCTTCGAAATCAGTTTGGAGGAAATAGCTGAATTCATCCAAACCGACACCATAACTTTGGCCAGGTTGATTGAACTTGGTTTGTGCGCCGAAAACTTTTTCTTGATAAGCCAAGGTGTTATCGAATGCACGTGGATCAGCCACCCAAACACCTGGAATACCTTTCACAGGACCAAAGTCATCCATAAAGATCACTTTGTTGTGTTGGTCAAGACGTGTTGGCGGTAACAGGGTGTAAGGCGTAAATACACCATTAACTAACTCGCCTTGGGCCTTGGTTGCATCACACTCGGAAGTATTTGCAAACTGATCAACCGCTTTCCATTGGGCGGAACAACCAGTATCCGGAAAGGTAGCGAAGTAAGAGAAAGCAGTATGATCAACCTCACGCGCACTTTGACGTAGACCAAAATCTACACTTTTAAAGAAAGGTTGATCATCGAAGGCGTAGTTCCACTTTGTACTGAAGGTATTCATTTCACCGTCGTCGTCGGTATTGTTCTCTGATGAGATTGCACCTACGTGATATGAATCGATGTTCTTCATGTAATCCGCAACAGACATGGCGCCTTGGCCACCATTTACTATTTGATCAAAACCACTAAATACAGGATGCTCACCAGAGGCATCATAGTTAATCCGCCAATTTGTTCCTGTCATAGCACCCGGAGAGTATTGGATGAAACACCCACCCTTAGCACCAGTCAAGCTTCCAGGAATTGCATTACTGCCAGTGCAATACTTAGCTGGAACCAAACCGCCGGGGCCTGTTACCAAAGTACCGCTATCGATACTCATCATATCGCCTTCGATATATCCGTGACGCATACTCGCGGTTGCATCAGCGCGTGTAACCCGTACTTGACCAGTCAGTGGACCGCCATTATCGAAATTGAGCGCAAGACTCGCATTTTCTGATTCTTCAGTGTTGCGGTTAACTTGAGTGAAAGACTGCACGCGGTAGGGGTTTGCACTGAAATTATTCACTGTGGTCCAAGGCATATCGTTGTTGTAAATATCAACGAAATTAGTACCGCGCTCGTTGGCATAGGCATAATCTGTAAATGTTTGCCAACGGTTGTTATGGGAGAAACCCATACGGCGGTTAAAACGATCTTGCTTACTGTAGAAATAATCAGCAACTAACTCTACGCCATCAGTCAACTGCGCTTGGAAAGAGGCATTGATACCATCGCGATTGCGCTCTTCCTCTTTATGAAAGGCAGCAAAACCCTGCGGCATAATGTGGTGAACATCTGCATCTTGCTTTGGAGTGCCCCAAGAGTAGTTACTATTGGTCGCACCAATACCACCATTTTCAGAAGTGTCGAAATAACCGTTGTAGTCAGTTGCGAGATTTTTCTCTGTGGTCACTGCACTCAACAAGACACCGGCAGTGTCGTTGTTCCAAGCAATCAAACCATTAATGGTTGGGTCGGCTTCTTTACTGAGTGAACCTTGGTCGATTTCAGCACCACCCGCAAACGTCCAACCAGAATCCATATCCAATGGACGGCGGGTTTTCAGATCGATAGTACCGGAGATACCCAAACCAGTGAGATCAGCGCGGGCTGACTTGTAAACGTCTGCGCCTGACATTAATTGTGACGGCAGGTCGCCGAAGTCAGCGCCTGAACTATCGATGGTAGTCGCGCTCAAAAAAGTTTCGCCATTCAGCGTAGTTGCGACGTTACTCAAACCACGAATTTGAACAGGACCACCTTCACCCGCAGTACGCTCAACCTGAATACCTGGAATACGTTGCAAGGAGTCAGAAACGGTAACGTCTGGCAGCTTACCGATATCTTCAGCTGCTATACCATCAACAATAGATGCCGCATTACGCTTAGTATTAATCGCACTCTCTTGTGCAGCACGAACACCCTGCACAATGACTTCTTCAATATTTTCTTCCTGTGCTTGCACGCCGGAAGCGAGCATTGCCAAGGTTGCTGCTGAGCCACAAAGTATGACTTTGCGGTTCACCATGCGGATTGCATCTCTTAGTGTATTTGTCATGACTATCCCTCTAACTATTTTAATGTTGATAAGCCCCCAACAACGCACGGAACTACTAGTGGGCAACGTTGTCCCCGCCAACCTTAAGGCCAATTGGACAACGTTGTCAACAATGGGTAGATTCGAAACACTTAAAAAATAGTTATATTTTTCAAATGCATAGGAGAAAAGCTGAAAAAATGATGATCTATTTACAAAAAAAATAGCGGATGCGCTGGGAGCTCGGCAGTAAATATGGACGATGAAACGGAAAGTGCAAACCAAGAATTGATACTTAGGCGCCAAAATGAGAAAAACGGCTCTCGTTGGCGCCTGAGTAAACTGCTTGGCTCGTTACTTTTTGGCTTGGTTCAACTGGTCCACCGCCAGCGCCAGAAACATGTAATTGGCTTCACCACCACCCATCACATATTCCGTTTGTTGCCAAAAGAATGGCCAGATTTTTAGCTCCGGCAGATCCGGACGAATCAGTGCAGTGCCGGAGATCACACCGCCCGGAATATAGGACCAGTCGGCGCGGTTTACACCATAAGCAACCGTTGCGGAATTGGCACCCACGCCCGAGGCAAAACTTTGCGTGTTAGTGCCGGGGTGTACACCCAAGATAAAGTTGAGAGCATTGACGTAAGAATCGGTACCGGTGAGTTGTGGCCAGGATTTATGAAAGAAATATTGCTTAACGCCGAAATCCTGAATACTCCAGCCTGCGCCCCAAATGTTGGGTTTGTAAGGCACACCATAGGGCGATTCGGTTTTTGCACGCTCACGCACTTGTTGCTGATAAGAATCCACCGCTGCACTCACCGCGGCGATAAATTTTTCATCGTTAATTGACGGCATGACACGCCCAATCGCCCAACCGGTTTTTTCAATCTCCGCGACTATCGCTTGTTGCAGGCCAATTAATTCCTTGCGATACGCATCGTCATTCGTTGCCAATATTAATTCCGCCAACGCAAAAATACGCAGATCTTGACGTTTGGTTTTTGGCGCAGCAATTTTGTAAAGATTTTGTGCCGCGTCCAGCGCTTCTTTTGCCATTTGTGGATTGTAGGTTTTCAACACCCGTGCAGCTGCAGCCAAACCGCCCGCCACTTCCAATTCACGCTCGGGATTGTCTTCAGTAAAAACCCAGCGGTCATCCGGTGTACCGGATTTGCCATTTTTGACTTCACCTTCGTTGAGTGATGGGTCATAGGGCAAATTATCGGTTTGCACCATGGCATCGCCAAGTAGTACGTATTGACGAATCGTTGGCTCAATAATGCCGCGATACAAACGCCCCATGGATTTATAACCGCCGAGCACGCTCAGCAGCCCGTGTTCAATTTGTTGCAGCGCATCATTTTTGCCGTCGGCAACATGAATCTCCACTAGTTTTTTCTGCTGGTCAATCAGAGTGGCATCATGATTCAAACCAAATTCTTCCACCATGGTCGCCAGCAACCAGACAGTGCCCATTTGCGATTCGACGCGCAGATCATAATCACCTGCATCATGCCAACCTCCCGCATCCAAACCGGGCACTCGCTCACCAGGTTTAAATATAGTTCGCGTGCTACCGTCAGAAATATAGCCGTCGATGTGATTAAAATTCAGCGGCATCATGCGCGCATCATCCTGATGATCAATCCCATGCCATACGCGGTATTTTTCATTCACGCGCATATGACACATTTGCACCGGCAAAAAATATTCAAGCGTAGGTTGCCATGCATGACGCGACAAAACATCGTCACCAATTTTAAACGCGTGTGAGGTTTTATCGCGGTAGCTGACTTGATACATCCCGGGATCTTTTATATCCGTGAAATCGTAAGTCATGTATTGATAGCGCAAGAAATTTCCCCAAGGCTTAACCTTGGCTTTTTTCACCAGAGTTTTACCTGCCTCACTTAATTTATAAACTTTTATTTCCGACGCTTTGGTATCGCGCTTGTCTTGTTCGATGACGACTTTTTTTGGCTGTTGTGATCCATAACCCAATTGCGATACCTGAATGACGGGTTCGTAGATCCAATTTTTTATCACATGCGGCGTAACAATCCATTCCAAAGCTGCTGTGGTTTTATCGGCAGGAATGGTACCGCGCACTATGTACCAACCGTTGTTGTGGTTAGCGCGACCGTCCCATAATTCGAGTACACCGGTTTTACTTTCAATCGTCATGCGCTGTTTATCTGCATCGGGCGCGACGATCAGTTTTTTTCCTGTCGCCAAAGGCGCTGTTAAAAATTCACCATGCGGATTTACTAATGGCCCGTTAGGCTGCTGTGGAAAAATGCCTGCAGAATCATCCAACAACCAGGATTTTCCAAAGAACTCACCGGGGAAAATTTCAACATTAAAACCAATTTTGCCGACCCATTCCGTCGGTAAAGGTTTTTCCAAATCCACCGTGATTTTGAATTGGTTTTCATCAAGCGCGGTGACTTTTACGTCATAGGTGAATTTCAGATCCGGATAAATAATCGGATTGAATCCTTTGCGATCTTTACTCGGATCAGGATAAGAAAGTGTTTGCGTAATGGTTTGTGTTTTTTTATCGACGGTTTGTTTGCCACCTACCGGCACCGGTGACCATTGCCCCGGCGAAATTTCCAAACGCAAATCACCATTAGCGGCGACGCGACTACCGTGCTGAATTACGGTGACACCCGTCTGGTGACCATCGGGATAGATATCGCTAAACACAGTGACATTCAGCCCCTGCATTTCAAAGTAGTCCTTATCGTTAATCACTAATTCGTCAGCGAGCGCAACCGAAGAAAAGAGCATCGCAACTGTGATTTGGATCAGACTCACAATCGTTTTTTTCACAGGGCTTTTACGTGCATGATTTGGTAACTTTGTTATATGTTTTTTCATAGATGAATGCCGTATTGTTATTTGTGCTAGCCGTTAATTAAAAACACTTATTGTCAGGAAACACAAAAGCATAAACCTATGCCGGACTGGAGGTCACAATAAATTTGTCGGTATAGGTTAAATAGTGTTAATTGTGGGGCAGGTCATCACTACCCGATAGATAGACAAAAGGCTGCACAGGAAATGCAGCACTCTTTTGGATTAGGCTTGCTGGCAGCGATTACGGCCTGCGGATTTAGCACCATAAAGCGCTTGATCGGCGCGCTCAAATGCGCTCTCCAAGGTGTCGTTAGTTTTAAATTCCGATAGCCCTACCGACATTGTGATCGACATAGGTTGGTCTTTGTAATTGAACGCCGCATTGGCTATCGCATCACGTACGGATTCCAACACTGCCAAGGCTGTAGCGCCATCGGTTTCGGGCATCAGTGCCACAAATTCTTCGCCGCCGTAGCGACAGAAAAAATCCACTTCGCGTAGACGTTTGGCAATCGAACGACCTATCACTTTAATTACCCTGTCGCCCGCTTGATGACCGTAGGTATCATTAATGCGCTTGAAATGATCGATATCAAAAATGGCAATCGTCAGCGGGCGACCATAGCGTTGCCAACGCTGAACTTCGGCACTAGCACGCTCGTTGTACGCTTCACGATTAGGTAATTCGGTCAGCGGATCATGCAAGGCTTTTTGGCGATGGGTTTCAAGAATGGTTCGATTTTTTTCCGCCTCAACTTCCATGGTTTTAATTTTTGCACCAAGGGTTTGGAGTTGTTCTGCAAGCTCTTGCTGGGCGCGATCGGTTTGTTGGTAGTGATCAATCACTTGCCGGATGTTTCCCAATTGGGATTTCACTGTATCTTTAAGTTGGTTGATATCAGTCGCGCTGGCTGCGGTCGCTTCCAGATCGTTCATTTCGCGCATGACATCGTCTTGCAATTTGCGCGATGCAGCGCGTTCATCTTGCGTATTCTTGACAGCGCCACCGAGCAACATATAAATCTCGGCCAATTCAAGATTGACGTTTTTCAAGTAAGTCGCAAAAGCCTGATTAGCAGCGAGATAGGCCTCCATCACCAGATCCCGCACACTATCCAGCAATGGCACCAACGTCTCCAGGCTGACGCCTTGCTCTAACTTGCGGCGCATTAACTCTACCTTGGTTTGAATCGCCGATTCATTTTCGAGACTGGTAAAAAATTGGTTGAGTACGCGCATGATTTGCGCAGAGTGCTCTTCTGTGAGCTGGTGGTGCTGCACCGCCTGGTGCGCAGGGCGCGATTCGAGCATCGGCGCTAAACTGACATTGCGCTCTTCTTCAGCACTTCCGCTAAGGTCGTCTGCTGCGGCACTGGCCTTACTGCCAAGAATTTTGTTTAGCAAACCGGTTTTTGGTTGTTCAATCTCACCAAGTGCCTGTTGTTGAATGATCGCCAATTGCTGCAATAGCGCGGGATACAAGCGTACTTTTTTGCTGCGCTGCGGCAACTGTTTGAGGTATTCATTCAGTTCTTTTTTTACGCCACGCGATAGCTTGAAATTCAATAGCCCTTTGGTGGTATCGGCGAGCGCCTGACGAATTTCTTGCGTCGCCTGTTCGCGATGCTGCTCAAATGCCAATGCGGCTGACTCCAACTGTGCCAGCGTGCCAGTGAACTCTGTCGCGCTCATTTTTCCGCGCAATTGTTCACGCAGCTTGGCCATGATCTGGTCAAGCGTTTCATCCTGTCCATCGGCGGCAATACTGACTCGCACCAACGCACTGCGCAGCAGTTCTTGCTGACTCGCAAACTGTTTCTCTAATTGCTCTTGCTCGTCCAAAGCATTGAGATATTTGTCGCGCCAGTTGTTTTTATCACCAGAATTGACTGTCATAACGCACTTGTAACCTATTATTTGGCTGCAGGAAAAAACTATTCCTGAGTATAGCCAGTCATCGCTGATTCACCTTTTCCCCACCACAAAAAAACCAAGTGCAACATCGCCGCAAATAAAAAGCCCGCCCCGGTTTGCCGGAGCGGGCTTTGAGTAACTACCAGGTTGGATATTAGGGTGCTGGTGCCTTGAGGCCACGCTCAGCACGCACTTTGGCGACCAGGAAGTCCACCACTTGCAACATTTCTGCATGGCCGCCCGCCAAACGGGAGCTGACACGGTATTTACCTTCAACCACCATTTCAGGAGTACCGGTTACCTTGTAGCCGCGCGCACGCGCCTCGGCTTGTTTAATTTGGCTAGTAACACCAAACGAATTATAGGTACTCAACGCTTTGGCTTTATCAACGCCGTAGGTTGCGAAGAAATCTGCCCACTGCTCAGCAGTGACGATTTGTTTGTGCTCCAAATGCAGTGCATTAAACACTGCCATATGGGTTTTATCTTTTACTTGCAGTGCGATAGAGGTGTAGTAGCCGCGTACCAGAGGCTCCATTTGCGGATTCCACATAGCGTGGGTCTGAGTTAAATAAACATCCTTGGACTGCTTCTTTTCCCAAGCGTGCAGCAATGGCTCAAAATCAAAGCAGTGCGGGCAAGAATAGGCAAAAACTTCCGCCACTTCGATTTTACTTGGATCAGCCGTGCGAACCGGTTGTTCCAGCACCACATATTCCTTGCCTTCCAGATACTCGCTCGACGCCTCCTGAGCACAGGCGCTCAGGGAAAAAACCAGACCCAACAGGGCTGCGAAAATACGCATAACTCGCTCCTCAGTACTTTTATTGTGAACAGATAATGTGTGTGAACATGAATTCGGTTGAAAGCCCGCAGCTTTAGTCCCGCGAATGCCATCCAAGTTCCCCATCTGGATCCGGATTCTCCAGCGCGCCGCCGAATCTGTAAAGCAAAGAAATGAAAAAGGCGACCGAAGTCGCCTTTTTGTAGCTCAATCGCCTAGAGCCTCACAGGGATTAATTCAATCCCGCGATATAGTTCGCCAAAGCGATAATTTCTGCATCGCTCAATTTGTCAGAAACCGAACGCATGATCATTTGATCGCCATCGTTAGTGCGATCGCCAGCGCGGAAGGCGCGCAATTGCTTCTCAATATATTCAGGATGCTGGCCACTCAAGCGGGGGAAACCGGCCGGAATGTTGCCTTTACCATCGGGTGCATGGCAGCCGGTGCAGGCTGGAACGCCGGTAGACGGATTACCCGCACGGAAGATACGCTCGCCCAATTCCAAACCATCAACCTTACTACCCGAGTTCACCTGCACTTCGATTTTCTTGGAGCCGGACAATTGGGTAGTCTGGGCAGCGAAGTGGGCGGCTATATCGGCCAGATCTTGTTTGCTCATATTGGCCAACAAGCCCGTCATCTCAGGCACTTCACGGCCAGTGTTGGCCTTTTTGGCAGCATCTTTTTCAAGATCCCACTCTTGGATATCAGTCAACTGTTTCAGCAGGTAGCGTTCGCCCAAACCAGCCAATTTCGGAAAGGTGCCGATCAGGCTATTGCCATCGGCACCGTGGCATGCGCCGCAAACTGCAGCCTTAGTTGCTCCTGCAGCTGCATCTCCCGCAGCCATCGCGCCCTGCGCAACTGCTACCAAACCCAGCGATAAAAGTGCATTTCGTACGATATGTTTCATTGGCTAATCCGATTGATCGATGAATCTGATTGTTATGCGTGCGTCTTTACTGGCAAGTATACGTAGGAATTTAGTTGATGGTTCGCTTAATGACAGGTCAACAAGCTACAATCGCACCTTAAATTCCACTTGATTCCGCATGAATCCTGCTTTTGGCGCGCACGGCGGCCGGTAAAAGCGGCGGCATTATATTACCAACGCGCTAATAACACACTATTTTGAAGGGTTATTATCTTGACCGAGATCGTATTTACCAAGGCTTATTTTACCAAGAGCGCTCCCAGCATCCGCGAATGCCCACCAGAGACTGGCCATGAAGTCGCCTTTGCCGGGCGCTCCAACGCCGGTAAATCCAGCGCGATCAATGCGTTAACCAACCAAAAATTGGCGCGCACCAGTAAAACGCCCGGCCGCACCCAGTTGATCAACTTCTTTAATGTAGGCGACGACCAGCGTTTGGTCGACCTGCCCGGTTATGGCTACGCCAAAGTTTCACGGGATCAGAAAGAAAAGTGGCAGCGGGATTTGTCGGAGTATTTGCAAAAGCGCCAGTGCCTCAAAGGCTTAATCCTGTTGATGGATATTCGCCATCCATTGCAGGAATTTGACACCACCATGCTCGATTGGGCGATTCGCGGCAATATGCCAGTGCACATACTTCTGACCAAGGCGGACAAATTGAGCCGCATGCAAGCCAACAACGCGTTGTTTGCTGTGCAAAAGCAGCTGAAACAGGCAAAACTCGATCAGTTGGTAAGTATCCAATGTTTTTCGGCGCTGAAATACGCCGGTCTGGATCAGCTCAAAGCAAAATTGCAGTCATGGCTGGCTCCCGCGCAAGAACAACCCCTCGCGGAACAAACACCCCAATAGAAAAAACCGATGATTTAACTAAATCATCGGGAAAAGTCTGGCACCCTTGGGGTGATGCCAGATGGGCTAGTCGGAGAGACAAGACAACAACGACGAGAAGAAAAGGGCTCCATTAAGCAAGTTGTAACTCAGACTTGTGGAGCGCAATGAAAGTTCAGCGCAAAACGTAAAGCTTTGTAACTGCAACAGTTTTTGCACAATTCCCCCGCGAACAGGCAAATGACAGGCAAAAAAAACCCCGATAAAGCGGGGTTGGCTTAGCTTTAAAGTTACTTC
>SXGR01517246.1_pt1 | contig 10022 bp, 5 predicted proteins | sample 3174711 | NCBI WGS metagenome assembly SXGR01 (sample SAMN11356860, study PRJNA531348) | freshwater metagenome | isolation source: freshwater sample F1-60 | place: China: Fuxian Lake, Yuxi | collected 2017-12-25 | reverse complement strand
CCGACCTGATGGCCGTGGGTGTCGTTGAACTTCTTGAAGTGATCGATGTCGAGCAGGCACAGGGCGAGCGGGCACTGGCTGCGACGGGCGCGATCCAGCTCGCCGGCCAGCCGTTCGTCGAAGGCGGCGCGGTTCGCCACGCCCGTGAGCGCATCAGTGCGCGTCTGCTGGAGCAATTGCTGGTTCTGCTCCTTGATGCCGATGTTCTCCATCACCGTGGCGGCGCTGAGGGCGGCGATCTTGTCACGCGCTTCTTCCTGAAGATCGCGGAATGATTTGTCCGTGCCCGCCTTCACCGAGAGAAGCTGCCCATAGGCTTTCCAGTCGCGGACGATCTGGTCGTAGAGTTCGCTCCACGCGGCTGCATCGAGATCAAAGTGCTCCTTCACGAGCTTGAGAATCTCGTCAACCTTCACACTGCGCACATCCTCAGAGTCGCACAACAGCGACGCGGTGATGTCACCGATGTGGAGCACACGGCTGGGCGTGATCCGGCCATTGATGGTGGCGGGTGCCTTCGGATCCTGGGTCTTCGCAACGGTCTGCCAGATGGCTTCCGGCAGCTTCCAGTCCTGCATCAACTGGACGCCCGCCTCGATGTGGGACGCGCCAAGCTTCTCCAACTCGATCGCGGTGAGATCGTTCGGGCGGGTCTGGAGCTCCGCAAGGACCGTCTCATAGACATCCGGCATGGCGCACGCGGCGGCCATCTGTCCGATGTGATACAGCAACCCGACGATGAACGCCTCGTTGGGATCGAGACGCCCGGCCGTGGCCGCAAAAACCTTGGACGCCACGCCGCACGCGAGCGAGCGCGACCAGAACATGTCGAAGTTGAAACTCTTCGAGACTTCCACCCTGCCCGACGAGACGAGGGAGAATGAGAGCGCCATCAACTGCACGCCGCGCAGGCCGATCTGATTCACCGCTTCATCGAGCGTGGCGATCTGCCGGCCGAAACCGGCGGAGGGCGAATTCACGAACTTGAGCATGCGGCCGGCGAGCGCCGGATCGCTGCTGATTACTTTCGCGAGATCGTCGAGCGACGTGTCGTCCGACCGCGCGAGCTCAAGAATCTTGAGCGCCACACCGGGAGGACTCGGAAGGCGGTTGGAGGCTTTTAACTTCTGAAAAAATTCGCTGCCCATAGGAACGCTGCTGACCCTGCGGAGATTTCTGTGACCAAGCCGGCAGTGTCCGGGATTCATCCCGATGGCTCTCGGCTCGTCGCCCCAAACTCGACAAGCGCCATCAGGAACCAGACAAAACGTTTGCTACCGCTGTGAGCCGCAACTCACGCATTCTCAATCGGCAGATTGGATGGGTAGTTAAGCGGCGAAACGCGGACTAATTCCCGGTTTCTCCGAAAACTTCGCGGCGCAGCGCGGGCGTCCAGGCGCGGTTCTCTCCGGGCGGGTTGAGGAGATACCAAATCATGTCGCGGAACTCCTTGTCGGGAATCGCTTCGAGCCCCTCGGGCATCAGCGAGAGTTCGCTGGTGCGAATCTTCGGCTGCCCGTTCTCTACGGCGATGTCGCTTCGGGCGATAAGGTGCTCAACCGCGCCGGAGGCGATGAGCTTCAAACGGGCCGGCGTGTCCTCGACAATGCGACCGCTGACGCTGCTGCCATCCTTCAACTCCACCTCGGTCATGCCGTAACCGTTCCCGACGACTTCGTTTGGATCGATGATGTTGTGCAGGAGCGCATCAAGCGTGCTGCGGCCTACGCCCGTGAGATCCGGGCCAACGTCCATGCCTTCGCCGTAGAGTTTGTGGCAGACGAAGCAGGTGCGCTTGGCGGCTTCATAGCCGGCCTTCAGATCGGGTTCGCCGGCGAGCACGATCTTTCGCTTGGCGGCGATAAGCTTGAGCTTGTCGTCGCCCGAGGCGCGATATTTGCCGAGGACGCGATTCGCGTGATCGACCACGGTGGCGTCGGGGCTTTTCGCGAGTGCGCGACGCGACGTCGCGGACACGTCCTGCGGATCGGCGACCTTGTTCTCCAACGCGGCCATCAACGCGCGGCTCCATTTGCTGCGCGTCACGAGCACGTCAGCAGCGGTGCGGCGCGTGGGCAGGGTGAAGTTCTTCCACGCATCCGTGATGGCGTAGCCAATCTCGTCGCCACCAAAAACCGCCAGCGCGCGGATCCCCTCGGCGAGCACAGCCTGGTTGGATTTCTCGAACTTGAGCAGCTTCAACAACTCGCCTTTCGATGCCTCGTCCTTGGACTCGCGCGCCGCCTGGATGCCTTTCAAACGATCCTCAACGCTGGCTCGGCTGTCGTTAATCCTCGCCACGAGGACGCGGCTGGCACTGGTGTCGCCGAGCAGCGTCGCGAGCCGGCGTGCCTTGTCGGCGATGGCGGGATTCGCGGTGAGCTTCGCGAAGATGGGTTCGAGCGGGATTGTGGGCGGCGCGGCCTTCGCCCGGAAGCCGGCGATCAATCCGTCGAGCGCGGCATTGGCTAGCTTAGGCTCGGCGGATATCCGGGCGAGAATCTCCATCGCGTAGTTGAGATGCTTCTCACGCAGGGCAGGATCCGAGAGATCACATACCCGGCGCATGATGCGCTGGAGAATGTAGTTGTTCATCGGCCAATCGGGAAGGTGCGCGTCCTTGGCGTTCTCGTAGAACCCGAGTGCATGGCGGGCATCGAACGCGACAATGGGTTCAACGGCCATCCAGTAAACGAACGGCAGCACAGGGTCATCCGGATGATACGGACTCTTGTGCAAGTCAGAGAGCACGCCGCCGGTCACGACTTCGATGAGCGGGACTGCGGGGGGCGTGTGGACGGTCAACGATCCGGAAACGAACTGGCGCGCAGCGGCGGCGGCGGCGAGGCGCACAGAGTCGGCCTTGTCCATCGCCAGCGTCGAGAGAGCCTTCATCGACCAACCCAGAGGAATGCCACGCTCGCCGATCAGACGCGCGACGCAGGCGCGCACAGCCGCGTTGGTGTCCTTGATGTATTCCTCCATCATGCCCTCTTCCAGCGCCCCCGCCGTGTGCAGTGTCCAAATCGCAGAGAGCCGGGCTTCGGGTGTCGTGCCTTTGAGGGCGATGTCTTTAATCTTCGAGCCGGCGTGAAGCGCCTGAACGAGGTTCGGGTCGCGCCGTTCCGTGATCACTCGCTGCGCCATGCGGCGTTGCCAGTTGTTACGGTTTTCGAGCAGGCTGGCGAGTTCCTCGGTGCCGAGTTTCGCCAGGTTCATGTCGGGACTGGGCCGGCTCGGAACGGGTTTGCCGGGCTGATCACCAACCCACACCACGCGCCAGATGCGGCCCATCTCGCGGTCCACGCCTTCGGGGTCGGCCTGCGCGTTTTGGTAGCAGGGATAACGATCGCACCAATCCATGATCCACATCGCACCGTCGGGTCCAGTCTGGTTGCTCACCGGGCGAAACCACGGATCGCCGGAGACGAGGAAGTTTCCGGCCCCGACTTCCCACGTTCCCTTGTCGGGCCCGAGCAAGGTCGATTCCTTGGTGGCCTTGTAGGTCGAGCCGACGGGCGTGAGTCGATCACAGTTGATGGCATTCTGGTGGATGTTGCCGAGGTAGGCGTGACCGCGCCATTCGTCCGGCCATTGGTCACCCTGATAAATGGTGATGCCCGCGTGAGCCGCGCGGTAATGTCGCCAGTCGGCGATGGCCGGAAGGCCCTTGCTCGGCAAGTCGCCGGCGTAGCCATAGGGATTCGCCCAAATGCCGCCCTGACGGTTGTATTGACCGCCGGGCGCGAGGTGAAAGATGTGGTGAATCACGCAGGCGCTGACAAAAGCGTCGCCGCGTTCGTTCCAGTCCACGCCCCAGGGATTGCTCGTGCCATCGGCGAAAACCTCGAACTCTTTCGTGCGCACGTTCACGCGCGCAAGAGCAGCGTCCATCTGTACGCCGAAGCCGTCCGGGTCGTGCGCGTTCGGGTCCTTGACCTTGGAGTGCGTGAAGACGCCATGGGTCATGTAGAGCCAGCCGTCCGGCCCCCAGGCAAAGCCATTGAGCAGCTCGTGTCGATCTTCCATGCCGAAGCCGGTGAGCAGCTTCGTGGTCTTGTCGGCCTTGTCATCGCCGTTCGTATCTTCGAGGAACAACAAGTCAGGAGCTTGTCCGAGATATACGCCGCCGTTGCCAAGGGCGAGACCGGTGGCGAGCGAGAAACCGTCAGCAAACACCGTAACCTTGTCGGCTCGACCGTCGGCGTCGGAGTCTTCAAGAATCTTGATGCGATCGCGGCCCTTTTGTCCCTTGGGCGCGCCCTTGGGATATTCGTAAAGCTCGACGACCCACAGCCGGCCGCGCGCGTCCCACGTCATGGCGACGGGATTTACGACCTCAGGTTCGCTGGCGAAGAGGCGGACCTCGAAGCCCTTGGGTACTTTGAACTTTTTCTGCGTATCGAGCGGGTGCAGGGCCGGATCTTTTGCAGCGCGACGGACGGGATCGTTTTCCAGGGTGTTGCCCGGGGGCTGGTTCGTGTAGATGGGAAAGCCGAGTTGTTTGGCGAGATCAGGCCGGTAAGGAGCAGCTTCAACTGCAGAAACGAACAGGTACAGGGCGACAATGATGGAGGCAATTCTCATAGAGTCGGGAGCACGATAGAAACCTGACGGGAGCGGCTGCAACCCAATTCACGTTCGCGCCAGAAAGCGCTTCGGAATGATATTACTTTGCCGACTTGGAGCGGATCTTCTCCTGAACTTCGTAGGCGTTGAAGTAGAACATGGGCTCGTTACTCAGGAAATTTGCGTTGGCTTTGTTGAAGGCATCCAACGCGCGTTCCTCTTCGCCTTGTTCGGAGAAAAACTTCCCCATCGCAAAGTATGCGAATGCATTGGCGGGTGCATGCTCAACGGCTTTCTGAAAGCTCGCGAGCGCCCCTGGGGAATCGCCAGCCATGGCCAGCGCCTGACCTTTGCTGACCCAAACGTCAGAATGCATCGGGTTCAGCACAAGCGCGCGATCATAGGCAGCCGCGGCGCGGGCAGCGAAGTCCCGCCGTTCGCTCATCTTACCGGGGCCGATGCGCCAAGTGGCCTGATCCTTCAGGACATCTCCCGACCGGATGTGCGGGTGCGGAAACATCGGGTCAATTTTCGACGCAGCGTCGAAACGGTCGATGGCTTTTGAGTAGTCGAGTTCGGCCTTAGCGTTGAGCCCCTCCTGAAACACACGATATGAGCGGAAAGCAGGAAGGAATTGGTATGCGACAAACGCCGCCAAGGAAACGACCGCCAAGGGCAACGCGTATCGTTGGACTCCGCCGGTGAACCGGCTGCCATCACGTTCGCGACGCAGCGGAATAGCAACGGTCATCCCCATCAGCATGGCGAGCGTCAAGGCGTTGCCGAGAATGTGGAGATTAAAATCGAACCACGAATGGATGAGAATGCAACTGGCCGCAACGATGGCACCGGCGGCGAAGGCGCGCTCTTCGCTGCTTTCGGATTCACGAGTCACCTTGATGGCGTGACGAAAAAAAGTAACGAAAACGAGCAGCATCAAAACAACGCCGACAATCCCGTAATCCGAGGCGAGGTTCAGATAGTCGTTATGCGGGTATTCGGGAAAGCTGAGGATCTGCGGGTCTTTGTGTTTTTGGAACTGCCAACGCCAGGAACCCAAACCAGTTCCGAACCAAGGACTCTCCTTGATAAGCGGCAGGGTTCCCTTCCACATGAACGTCCTACCCCCAAGCGTCCGATCTCCAATCGAGACCTGTTGCTTTTGCACATCTACCGAAATGGTGGCGCGAACGTAATTCTTGATCGACTGGATGTTCAAGAGCAGCAGCCCCGCACATGCAACCAACCCGCCAACAACTGCAAACTTCTTCCAAAGATTACTTGAATCGCGTCCCCCAAAAAACATAAGGACAGACAACCCGCCGACGGCAGCAAGCCAACCGCCCCGGGACTGGGAGACAATCAGCCCTCCAGCGGTTACCAATCCGACATAGAGCATCACCACCTTTGCGATGGCCGAGTTTTCCAACGATCGCCGCTCCTTTCGCAGGAAGATTACGTGCGCAACAATCATCCCCAAACACATCTCAAGAAACCCGGCAAGATGGTTGGGACAAATAAACGTGCCGCTTCCCCGACCGTTGTAGAGTTCAGGGCGATCCCAACCGAGAACCGTATCCGCCTTGGAGAACGCCTGCCACATGGCATACCCCGATTGCGCGGTCGCAAGAACAATCAAACCGACCAAAACTACTCCCCGCGCTTGACGTGAACTCAATCCGACCGACGGCAACAGAAACGTCAAAGCGGCCAACCCGACCATCAACATGTCCTCGCGAGCCTCGAACCTCGGAAACGACCAAAACGAGCGTACGACAGCGTAAACGAGAAAACCCGCCAAGGCGGTTATCACAAGCGGACTGGAAGCCTGTGCTTTGGGTTGAGAAAACCCGTGTATCGCAGCCCAAATCGACAGCACGACCAGAATTGCAACCGATAAACCAGCGAATGCAGGACTGACACCGCCCAAGAGAACAACGGCCCCAAAAACACTTAGCGCCATGGCGATTGCCATGGCGCTAGTGTTTCTAAAGAGCATTTAGACTCTTAAGAGCGAGGAGATTAACCGCGCTTGTTGTAGCCGCGGCCCTTGCCCTTGTCATCCTTCGGATCTTTCGGGCGGGGGTTCTTGCCATCGCGGGGATCCTTCGGATCCTTCGGGCTGGTAGGATTATTCTTCGTCCATTCCCACGGGTTATCCATGAACGGAACGAGCGCATCCACCGTCACGACATCCCACTTCGGGACATTGATGCCCTGAACCGACAGGGTGCGGTAGTAGTCACCGTTGTAACGGCGAGGGCTGTATCCCAGCAACTGAGCGAGGGTCTGGGCGATAATATCGCTGGTCACAGGGGCATCCGGATTCCAGCCACCCGTAGGACGCATGTTGTTATTGCGCGCCCACTGGACGTAGTCACGTGCAGTCGCGCCGGAAGGGAACCAAGGCGCCTCACCGGTCAAAACGACCAGCAACTGAAGATATTTCAACTGGGTTGCAGCTTCACCTTCAGCTGCACGAACCGTCGTTGGGTTAAAAGCCGCCACAAGGCAGGCTGCGCCGACAGCAAACGCGGTAATGCGCGCTGTCAAAGCTTTGAATGACTTCTGAAGTTTACTTTTCATTAATTGCTCCGGGTTTAGTTGTTTAATGGAACGCCAGACGCTAAAGGATGCCCCCTCACGCTGTCAAGCGGAGATTCACAGCTTTATTGAACTTTTCAGGCATACAAAACCAAAAACTTTTCTGACTGTCCACCTAGTGGACACCGTTCGTGAACCGGCGTTCAATCTACGGTAATTCCCGAACTCGCCCCCTCAACCAATTCCCTTCAGTTGAACCTCGAAGGCGTACAAATGCGGTTACTCCACATACGCCAAGACGCCATTCAGTCAGCGAGTCGGACTTTCGACCCTGCATTTGCTTAGGCCCGTTTCAGGGACTCCGCCAAGTCGACGTCGTCGCAGGAAGAAACCTCCGCACGCCTGACCTTGCGAAGGCTGGGCCAGTCGAGGCCGCAGGCCAGACGGCCGAAGCGGGAGGCGATGTCGAGCATCCGCGCCACGGTGCCCAACGAAAACATCCGGTGCGGACGCAGGTGCTGGTGGCGGGCGAAGGCGGTGATGCCAGCGCCCAGCCGCAGGTCATGCTCGGCCACGTGGTATTCGATGGCCGCCGTCTTGCGCCGGGAAAACTGCACCGTTTCCGCACCGTTCCTGCACCGGTTTTCGTTTTGTGACTGGTGCAGTTCCGGCGCGTCTGGGCCGTAAACCTTTTCCAAGGCCACTACCAGTTCGGCATCGAGGACTGCACTCGCGGCTTTTGCGGCAGCTTCACGACGGACAACCGTGTCGTCGAAAACTTCCGGGGCGATCTGGAGCAGGCGCACATACGCGCGGATGGCACGGGTGAAGACGTTCATGGGATCAGTGAAAGGTGAAGACTACTCGCCCGTACCCGGCTTCTCCAACCAGTTCTTTGTTCCAGTCGCCAGCGAACGTGACGACTGAAGCATAAGCCCCCTCCCCTTCCGTCAATTGGTTTTCTTTACCCAAGAAGAAAGATGGCGCATCTGGACAACGTCGTTGGAGAACGGGCAACTCCGCCAGATCGGAGACCGCCCCGGCTCGCCGCATCTTGGCGCGACAATAACGCCGGCTTCATCCGTCTCTCTGCTCGTGTCCACCCCGCGCGACCCGGCCTCCGCCTTGCCGTTTTACTTGCCAGGCTTGCGCTTCGACGGCTTCGCCGGGGCGTTGGCGGCGGCGAGTTCCGGCCACAGGCACGCGCCCATGCGCATGCCGTTGGTGTAACAGGCGAGGTCGAACTTCTCGTTGGGCGAATGCGGATTGTCGTCCGGCAGCGACAGCCCCAGCAGCAGCGTCTCGGCACCGAGATGTTTCTTGAAGTCGTTCACGATCGGGATGGACCCGCCTTCGCGCATCAGGATGGGCTCGCGGCCGAACGCCGTCTTGAGCGCGCGCATCGAGGCCTGGGCCAGCGGCCCCTCGGGCGAGACGAGATATGGATCGCCGCCGTGGCCGGCCTTCACTTCGAGGCGGACGGTCGGCGGGCAAAGCTTCTTCAAGTGCCGCAGCACGGCGGCGCGAATCTTCTCGGGCCTCTGGTTCGGGACGAGGCGGAAGGTGAGCTTCGCGCGCGCCCACGCAGGCACAATGGTCTTGCTGCCTTCGCCCTGATAGCCGCTGGTGAGGCCGTTGATCTCGATGGTCGGCCGAGCGCTGCGACGTTCAGTGGCGGTGAAGCCCTTCTCGCCGAACAGTTCGGGAGCGCCGAGGAACTTCGCCATCTTGCAATCGTCATGCGGAAGACGCGCGAGCTGGCGGCGTTCGTAGGCGGAGAGCGGGAGGACATCGTCGTAGAAGCCCGGGATGGCGATGCGGCCGTGCTTGTCGCGCAGCTTCGCGAGCAACTGGCACAGGGCCATCGCGGGATTGTCCACCGAGCCGCCAAAGATGCCCGAGTGAAGGTCGCGCGAAGGCCCGTGAAGGATGACTTCCACGGCGAGGATGCCGCGCAGCGCATAGGTCAGCGCCGGGAGATCGATGGCGGGAAGGCCGTTGTCGGAAATGACGATAGCATCGCAGCGCAGCGCGTTGGCGTTCTCGCGCAGGAATCCGCCGAGGCTTTTGCTGCCGACCTCCTCCTCGCCTTCGATGAGGAAGGTGAGATCGCAGGGGAGTTCCGTGCCGGTCTTGAGGAACGCCTCGACGGCGTTCAAGTGCGCGAGGTGCTGGCCCTTGTTGTCGCACGAGCCGCGCGCGTAGATGCGGCCGTTCTCGATACGCGGCTCGAAGGGCGGAGTTTTCCAAAGCTCGAACGGCTCCGCCGGCTGGACATCGTAGTGGCCGTAAACAAGGAAGTGCGGGCGCTTGGCACCGGCGCGGCGCGGAGTGCGCGCGAGCACGACCGGGTTGCCGGCGGTGGGACAAAGCTCAGTGTCCAGGCCGATGTCACGGCAGCGTTTCACCAACCATTGCGCGCAGGCGGCGAGATCCTTCTTGTGCTGGCTCTGCGCCGAGACGCTGGGGAAGCGCAGGTAATCGCAAAGCTCGCGGACGAAGCGCGTTTCGTTGGACTTGAGGTAGTCGAGGACGGGTTGCATCCGCGCGTTCTAGCAGCGACCCCGCGCCGTGGCAAATGTGCGGTGGAAACGACGGAGTGCCGGTGCCAGACGATTCCGTACACTTGAGCCACGGATGGAACACAGATGAAACACGGAACAGTGGAACCTGGTTCTTAGGATAGCTTCCATTCACCGTCCGACTTGCGATGGATGCCCTTCAATCCATCGAGGCATTTTCAAAACCTCCTCGTAGCCGTCGAGGTGACGCGGCAGACATGCTGGCAGCCAAGGGAATCCGCCTCCTCACGTCGGCGGCTAAATCGGTTTTGCCGGGTTTTGAAAGCACCTCCATCGAACAGAAGGTTGCTTCCTCTCCCATCCGTGTTTCTTCCGTGTTCCATCCGT
>SXGR01040352.1_pt1 | contig 10023 bp, 8 predicted proteins | sample 3174711 | NCBI WGS metagenome assembly SXGR01 (sample SAMN11356860, study PRJNA531348) | freshwater metagenome | isolation source: freshwater sample F1-60 | place: China: Fuxian Lake, Yuxi | collected 2017-12-25 | reverse complement strand
ACCCACATCGATCATTTTTTGGAACTGTTTCTTGGCGGCAGCTGCGAGTGGAACTTGGAGTTTTGCACTTCGTGCAAGATCCAAAGCAATCCCCGAGTCCTTGGCAGCGTGAGCTGCACTGAAAAAGCAGGAATGATCCCGTTTTTGCATATCCTCGCCGTCAGTTTGCAACACTCGCGAGTTTGCGCCGGTCTGGCTGAAAACTTCACGCAACATTCCGAGATCCAATCCGAGTGCTTGCCCTAAACCCAACCCTTCTGCCAATCCTGCGGTGTTGATATTCATCACCATGTTCACCAATGCTTTTACCTTGGCGGCTTCACCCGTCTTACCAACAAAACGCATCGATCCAGCCAATTTCTCCAAGACTGGTTTCGCCCTTGCGAACGCTTCTTCGTGCCCCGCAACCATGAGATACAAACTCCCCTCACGGGCTTGGGTGATACTCGACGCCATGCAGGTTTCTAAACTCGACGCGCCAACGGCAATGGCTCGTCGCTCGACCTCCAAGTGCGTGCTTGGTGAGAGCGTGGCACAATTAATAAAAAGTCGACCTTTGGCATTTTTCAACAAACTCGGCCCCTTCGAGGCAAATATTTTTTCCATCGCTGCGTCGTCTGAAACTACGGTCAAAATGATATCCGAGAGTTCTGTAACTCGAGCCAAAGATCGACAAGCCTCCGCACCAACCTCAGAAGCGATTGATTTGGCTACCTTGGTTTTGGAATCGAAGATTGCCGTGACCTTAAACCCGGTTTCTTTCAAACGACGAGCCATATTGGCACCCATCCGACCTACTCCAACCACAGCAATCCGTAGTGACATAAAGCAAAAATCCCTTGGTAAATTGTGTTCTGGTTAACATCGGATTTGTAGGCGGTCTTTACCCTGTTTGCAAGGAATTCCCCGGGGAAGATTGCACATTCATGGCGAGTCTTCATGAGGATGTTTTCGCGGAGTCGCGAATGATCAGAGAATACCCTTTGCAGTTTCGGGTTTAAACTTATGATTAAACCCATGTTGCCCTTGTTGCTGGCCAAAGGTGGCCTGATGATGTGGTTGTTGTTGCTGACGAGTGCCGTCGGCATCGGTGTTTTTATTGAACGATTCCTGCACTATCACAGAGCACAAATCAATTCGGCTGAGTTTTTAAGCGGAGTTCGAAACGTGTTTAAACGGGGGAACGTCGTGGAGGCACTGTCTATTTGCGAAGCCACACCGGGGCCTGTGGCCCGGCTCGTTAAAACGGCGATCCTTAACCGTGAACGGAGCCGCGACGACCTTCGTGATGTTCTAGCTGAATCGGGAAGAATTGAGGTTCCACGACTTGAGGAGAAACTGAGCGTCTTGGCGACGATTGCCCAGATCGCCCCGTTGATGGGGTTTCTCGGAACAGTCCTCGGCTTCATCAAGATCTTTTACCGACTGCAGCAAGCGGGCCTTTATGCTCATATGGGGCAACTTTCGGAAGGCATTTGGGAGGGATTGATCAGCACGGCTCTTGGATTGGCGATCGCGATTCCGTGCTACGCGGGCTTTAATTATTTAGTGAGCCGAGTGAACGAAATCGTCCTAGACATGGAAAAGACCTCAACAGAGGTGATCCATCTCATTTGTGAAGGCCGCGATCAGCCATGAGGTTTACTCGCAATGTGAAGATTTTCCGGGGGCAGCTCGAGGTTGCTCCGGCCGTCGGCGTGTTTTTTTTGCTCGCCCTAATGGTGTTGCTCCATTCTGCGTTCACTTTCACGCCTGGTTTGTCGGTTGGGTTGGATAATTTCAGAACAGGAACCAATGCAGACCCTGTCATTGTGATAGATATCAAAGGTCGGACTTACTTTCAGGGAGAAATGATCCAACTCGAGAAACTTGAGGAAATGTGGGTCGAGCAATCCCGATTAGGTAAGCTCCCGAATTCGGTTTGGTTATTAACTGAACCCGGAACTCCGACGAATCTGGTCCTTCAAGCCGAAATGACGGCGAGAACTTCCGGGGTGAATCTCCGTCCGATAGGGAGTCGAATGGAATTGCCGGAGATCGATGACTTGCCGGGTACCACGAATGCCAGTCTTGTGGTCGCTATCAATCTCAATGGTCAGGTGTTTTTTGAGAATCAGCTCATAGAGATTAAGGTCTTGCGTGAAAAATTAATAAAAGCCCAAGCCCAAAGTCGCGAACCTTTATCACTCATCCTCCAGGCAGATCGAGGGGTTGAATACGGAAATGTATTGAACCTCAGTGTCATGGCCCGCCAAGCGGGTTTTGCAGAAGTCTTATTCGCAACGCGACCTCGATCATTTTTTTACCAAGAACCTCTCCTGCCGTTTCCAGCACCATGAGCTCGAACGATCTGACCGAGTGGTCCCGGCAACGATGGTGCCGAGTGATCGGTTCAATCGTCGCTGTGCAATTCCTTGCGGTGGTCGTTTTATCTAGTCGGCAGCCTTTGAATCCACGACCCGTGGTGAGGGATACGAATTGGAGAATGCCACTAGGAACGAAGGACCATACCTACCTAGAAGGTTCGTTACCTAATAATCCCTGGTTGTTCGCATCGGCAAACCCAGCAGGATTTTCGGGATCTGCGTGGTTTCGCCCTGCCTCGACAGATTACCAGGTTCCAGCTTGGGAGGATCCATCGGATTTTTTAGATTTGGAGGAGACCATCCCTTCGAATCCTTTAGCCCAGTTTTCTGGTATCGAAACCCTACCGAGAGAATCGAATCTCGAACTAGCTTCTCAGTTTTTTGTGCTTAAAGGGTCAACACCTCGTGGAAACACCAAGGCATCTACGTGGAGTTTTAGCGGTGATATCGCCACGAATACTTTGAAATCCGCCGTAACGATCCCCAATCAAATGGGTCTCGATATTGTCAGTAACACCGTGGTTCAGATCGCAATTTTACCCAGTGGTTTGATTCACGTTGCGAGGGTCTGGCGCAGTAGTGGCTCCCATTCGATTGATCTCCAAGCGGTTGCAATCGCTCAAACCCTGAGTTTTGTTCCTTCGAGGGCGACTCGCGAACAGGGCGAAAACCCGATTCTGACCTGGGGGTGGTTTGAGGTGCAGTGGCATACGGAAGCTCTACCCGTATCGGACGCAACCAAATCTTCGAATCCATGAATGTTGACCTCTTGGTATCCTTCTACGTGGTTTCTTTGCTTGCGGCACTTTCCGCTGTGGTCGTATATTCTGAGCTACGCAGGAAGCGTTTTGAACCGACTCCAAGCGAAGATCACATTTTCCGTTGTCAGGAGTGTGCTTTTGTTTACACGGATGACGCGGATGTGGATCGTTCACGTTGTCCGCACTGCGGAAAAACGAACGAAATGGTCAATTTTTAGCGGCAGGAGTTCCTAGGAAGTGCGTTCCTAGGGTCTTTTGCCTTTTGTAATAGAGACTGAGAGCAAAATATGGGAATGTGGATTGGTCGCAACCGGAAAGCTCGTGTTACCTACGGCTTTGATGAGATCGCGCTCGTGCCAGGCGAAATCACAATTAACCCGTTGGAGGTAGACACGAGTTTTCAGATTCCGCGCAAGGATGGCAGTAGCATTTGTTTAAAAATCCCCATCATGGCGAGTGCTATGGACGGCGTGACGGATGTCCCTTTTTGCATCTCCATGGGACGATTGGGGGGACTTGGAGTCATCAACTTGGAAGGGGTACAAACTCGGTATGAAAACCCCGCCGAAGTCCTCCAGAAGGTTGTAAACGCTAATAAGGACGAGGTGACCTCGTTGCTCCAAACCATTTATACTGAACCCATCAAGGAGCACCTGATTAGCAAACGGGTAGAAGAATTGAAAAGTGCAGGGGTTCTCGCGGCAGTCAGTTCCATCCCCCAAAAAGCAGAACGATTTGCTGCTATTGCTCAAGAAGCGGGAGCTGACCTTTTTGTGGTGCAATCGACTGTCTCAACCGTCCGCCATATTTCGACCCAGTATAAGTCATTAGAACTGGCTGACTTTACCAAGCAATTGAGGATCCCAGTAATCATCGGAAACGCAGTCACCTACAGCGTGACTTTAGAGTTGATGAAATGCGGTGTGGCTGGGGTTCTGATCGGGGTCGGACCAGGTGCTGCCTGCACAAGTCGAGGTGTGCTCGGACTAGGGGTGCCTCAAGTCACTGCGACTGTGGATTGTGCCGCAGCTCGAGATTACTACCACAAATCCACTGGCCGTTATGTTCCCATCATCACGGATGGCGGGATGAGTAAAGGTGGAGACGTCTGCAAAGCTTTGGCTTGCGGATCGGATGCTGTGATGGTGGGAAGTGCTTTCGCTCGTGCAAAGGAGGCTCCCGGACAGGGCAACCATTGGGGGATGGCAACTCCTCATGCAAACCTTCCTCGGGGCACTCGAATTCGTGTCGGGGTCACTGGGTCAGTTGAGCAAATCTTGTTTGGACCCGCGACGGTCGATGACGGATCCCAAAACCTCGTGGGAGCAATCACCACGTGCATGGGAAATGTTGGTGCGGCCAGTATTCGTGAGTTTCAGGAAACTGAAATCATCATCGCACCGAGCATCAAGACTGAAGGGAAGCTTTTCCAAACGGTACAAAGTGTCGGGATGGGAACGCGATAGTTAGACCGTGCCAACCAAAATCATAGCTGTCGCTAATCAAAAAGGCGGCGTTGGGAAAACCACGACTTCAGTCAATGTGGCAGCCTGCTTGGCGGCCCTAGGTCAACGTGTTTTGCTGGTTGATCTCGATCCGCAGGCGAACGCAACAAGTGGTGTTGGATTGGATAAAACCGAAGGGGCGAGCTCCTACCGTGCGCTTCTCGGTGAAGTGCCATTAATGGACAAAGTCCTCCCCACGGCGTTCGAGAACCTCTCAGTTGTTCCGAGCGAGGTGGATATGTGTGGAGCCGAGGTTGAACTATCCCGGCTCGATCAGCACATGCAACGGCTTAAGATGGCATTGGATCCCGTGCGTCAATCCGGAAGGTTTGATTTGATCCTGATCGATTGTCCTCCTGCTCTGGGGATTCTGACTCTCAACGTTTTCACCGCGGCCGATTCATTGCTGATACCGCTTCAATGCGAGTATTACGCATTGGAGGGTATCTCGATGATCAACCGCTTGATTGGCCAATTACGTGAATCTGGGGTCAACCCAAACCTTTCCCTTTTCGGAGTCGTGATGACAATGTTCGATGCCCGAACTCGCCTTGCAGCGCAAGTTGTGACAGAGGTTCGTCAACACTTTGGCTCGCTGGTTTTTGATACCTTAATTCCTCGAGCAACACGACTGGCGGAAGCTCCGAGTTTTGGCAAACCCATCATCCACTACGATAAATACAGCGCAGGCTCGGCTGCTTACGAAGTCCTATCGGAGGAGATTCTAAAACGCCTCAGATCCGCTGGCTAAAAGCCTCTTCGCCCGCGATAGCGAACGAACCTTTGGGATACTCAGACTATCGGCAGTTCACCGGTGATCGTCACGCCATCCTTGGTCGAAACTCCACCGCTCTGGAGCCGTTCACCTGCTACAGTGTATCCGGGAATGATCCTGTTGAGTTGGTCTTGCGTCGCACCGAGGTGATCACGAATGACTTTGCCCAGAATCGAACGATAATCAACGGCTCTTCTAAGATACCGTTTGCTGCTGTCGCCAAACATAGATCCCGTTTGGCCAACCTGCCATGGCACGGCATCCGTGGGGCTCACGCCATAGACCGAGGTCTTTACACCGGCTTTCCCATAACCCTTGACTGAACCGCCGGCCACAAACATAACACCCGCTTCGCCGTGGTCAGTTCCAGCATCACCGTTCTCAACCGAGGTCCTCCCAAACTCCGACATGGTGACGACAACTAAGTTTTTCCACGTGGCTTTGTCGGCATACTTGGTGAAATATTTCCTTAAACCATAAATGGCCCAAGCGATTCGTCTTTGCAAATTGGCGTGTGGACCTGTCGCAGCACCTTGGGCGGTGTGTGTATCAAACCCGTCCAAGCGTGTACCGGCGATAATCGCGTCTGTTTTATTTAGAACCGTTGCGGCAGCTCGAAGATCGGTGAAAAAGTCATAAGCTCCCGTATCGACGACGTATTTATTGGCAGCATTACCGTGAGCGGCATATCCACCATTTTTTGCATTGGAGGTTGGGAACAAATAGTAGGGCACATCGTCCCCATCCACTGGAGCATCGTCGGTGAAGGTATTTCCAGCTTCAGAAAAATCGAGCTGTGAAAAAATATTCAGAGTGTCCGAGAGGTTCTTGTACTGTAACGAAAGTAAGTCGCGATTCCGTTTTTGAGGAAAACTAAACCCTGCGGCTTCTCGGAGAAAGGCGTCTGCTTTGTTATTCCCTTGGGCGGTGTTGGGGATCCCAAATAGGTTATAACGTGTGGGGTCGCTAAGGTTCGTCATCGCGGCGTTGGGGCCACGTAGGCACAAGGGAAGGGAACTTTGAATCGAAACTCCTGTGAGTGCTAATTTGTTCGCGAGTCCGGATTCAATAATCGTGCGGTAAAAAATGCCTTCTTTCACCACTGAATTATTTGGACTGCCAGTTTCCCAATAAGCCTGAGAGTCAAAGTGTGAACGAGATTGTTTGGGATAGGCAACCCTGTGGATTAACGCGAGATCACCCGCGTTGTAAACAGGAGCCAAGAATTTGAGCGAAGGATGCAGTCCAGCAAACCCGTTCCCTAAGCGGATGGCTTTGTCGTAGCTAAATGTAGGGTCAGTCGGTAGGGCGTTTACAGGAAAATCACAAACACCGGTTGAGGCAGAATAATCAACTCTAGGATCGGAAGGGATCATGAGCTGGGGTCGATTTGTGAGGTTGTAAGCACTATCACCAACCGGGATGACACTGTTTAGACCGTCGTTGGCTCCACGAAGGAAGATGAAAAGCAGTTTCTTTCCGTTCAACCCGAGCCCGTCCGTGTCACCTGCCAACGCCCGTTTGGCAACCATCGGGATATCGATCAACGACCCAAGGGCTGCAGTGAGGCCGATCTTTGCGCTGTGGTCAAAAAAGTTACGACGTGTGATCAGATTGATGTGTCGCATAATATCAGTAGGGAAATGATTCGCTTAGATCACTGTTCTTGGTAACGAGGTAAGGTCATGAGTGTCCCAACCATACCACGGACACGAGTGTCATAATTGGCAGCAGAAAGTGTGGTGGCAGAGAACAAGGAAACCGCGACTCCATCATCGGCCGTGTTCAGGAACTTTGCCGCGAGGCGACTGTAGTGATCTAGGTTTGCACGTCCTTCGCCGGGGAACAGTAAGGCAACGAAATACCGAGCCACTACATCACTCTTACTCCAATCTGCGGTGGGAAGGTTTTTCTTGAGCAGTGCCACAGGATCCACAGTATTAGCCGCACCAGCTTCTGTTTTGCCGGTAGCACCTGCTGCCATACAGAACGATTGCACGAACCGGAGTCGCTCCGCCAAGGTTCCTGCACTGATCCAACCGGGAGCAAATTCTGTGTAACCATCGGGTTCCGCACGCTGGAAGAGTCTCATGGACCCCATTCGGTTCAAGGTTGTCGGGATTGAATACCCGTCGGTTTCGGCCGTCATCGTGCCGTTAGTGCTTGTAGAACGCAGGGCTCGAATCGCAGCAACTGTGAATTCCAGAGGCGTTTTTACTTTGTGGTTGGATCCATCGTTCCCTCGGAAAAGTTGTGAGCTAAAAATGGTGTTGAGAACTTTTCGAATCTGACCTTTCGGCATATTCGTTTCCCAAGCCTTCATACAAGCATACACCAACTGGCCTTCTGGAGAAAGGTTTGGGTCAGTAAAATCATACCCGATTTCAAAGTCCTCATGAACGAACAATTGACACAATTTGACGGAGATATATTCCTGAGTGAACGGTAGGTCAGAAAGGTGCCCGATGACTTGATAACCATCTTGAATACCCGTAGCGGCGGGACGCGCAGGAATCGTGAGAGAATAAGGGCGACCCGCGTAGGGGGCACCAAACCTAGAAGGAACTACTTTGCTAGGAAATAGAATTTTGGAGGCTGTATTATGGTTTGCTGATTTATAACGAAAACTCCAGACGCCTACCAAGTTTGCTGTAGCAGTGTTTGTGGCTCCCGGTATGAAAACTGTCGAACGCGGTGCCAGCGGATTGAATTCGTTGGTCCGATTCAGGATGTCAACCGACCAACCGGTCCAGCAGCGAGAAAGGGTAGTGATGTCCGTTTGGTCGTAACCGTTGTCCACCCCCATAGTGAAGAGTTCGAGCAAGTCCCTAGCGTAGTTTTCATTCGCGATATTGCTCCCGTTGCCTTTGCTGTCAACGGTATCCAAATAGACGATCATTGCTGGACTCTCGGCACTAATCGTAAGCAGGTTGGAGAAAGTGCATAGGGGTTTTTGGAGAGCGACGCGCCAACGTTGATTTTCTTTGAACTCGAAACTGGTGGCGATTTTGTCGATCTGGCTGCCATCGTTGTAAGTTCGATCCAAATATTCTCGAGATTTGGAGATGTGGGTAACGAAATGGTTCTCCAAGAATTGGGTCATTACCTCAAGGAGTTGCTTCTGAGAACGCACTGCACGAAGAATGTGCCAAGCTCTAAGGTCATCAATTGATGCCATTTCGTTGTCCAAGCGGGTGCGAATTGTCAGCGGGGTGCTCGAAATCCCGCTTCCTGAGAGGCGTAACCGAAGTTCCGGAAAAGCATTTGTTCCGGGATGCCACCAGTAACTCAAGGTGTAAGTTTGCCCAGAAGTAACTCCAGTCATTGTCTGCCAGATCGAGGATCCTCTCGTGCTGCCAGAACTAGAAGTAACCATATGCAAGCTGGAAGCTCCCCCATGCTTGATTTCTGTGCTCAGGCTGGAGTCCGTCAAGTTCGTGGAAATAGTCCATGCAGGTGACACCGCCGCTTCAAAAGTACCGTTGAGGATCCGATTAACCCCCGTTTCAGCAACGCTGCCTGACACAAGGCTGACATCGTCCAGATAAACATCGCCAACACCCTCAAGGTAGAGATAAAGATCTGCCGAACTTGCTGTGCCAGTCATGGTTACCCGTCTCCAACCCGTCCCAGTGCTCGACTCATCGATGGAAAGGGTTTCTTGGATGTTTTCGGGTGCCAATTGCTCTTGGATATAGGCGTCTGCTCCGATCTTGGAAAGTCGGGTCAATTCATCAGGCGTCGAACCATAAGCAAGTCGATTCAATACCGTGGCTCGAAGTAGTGCATCGGGAGCTAGGGGAACCGTTTGAACTCGATAAAACTCTTGGTTCCCTGTCATCGGTGCGGTCCAATTAAAGCCGGTGATCAAACCATCCTTGGTTTCTAGGAAATTACCGCCCAAGTTGGTTGATGTAAGTATCTTATAGGAATCGGTTGCCGGAAGGATAGGCAGGCGCAAAACCTTTTGTTGATTCGTTATCGTGAGTCCGATCGTGGCACTGTCCGCCTTCGCGGCAGGAGGCCAAAGAATGCAGAGGAAGCTCAGTGCGAGTAGCCGAATCACGATTCGATTATAAGAAGTTTTCACAGGCACATCCTTGGAATATCTGAACTTTTCGAGCATAGCCCGTGCCAAAACCCTGTCAAGCCACCACTAATAGGAGTAGCTCAGTCCCAATGTAAAGAAATGGGTTTGGCCGAGATCTAATTCAACTCGGTTCCCTCCTTGAAAATGTTGATAATCCGAGAGGCTTTGGTATTGATAGCCCATGGTAGCGTTCAGGGCTTTATAAACAGGGACTAGCAGATGAAAGTCTGCATACCAACCCGGCGAGATTTCCCGATCTGAACTTTGGTGTGACTGAGTAATTATCGCGGATGAGTTGGGAATCTCAAGAGTGTGATCGTAGGCTAATTCACTGTTCACGAAACCTAAGGCCAAGCCCATTCCAATCGAGAGTTTAAGTTTTTCACCTAGAGGCACTTGAGCATAAGGCCCAAGGCGAAGGCCATAAATATCTGCATCAAACGTTCTGGATCCGCTAATTGATGCCCCACGCAGAGCAGTAGAATATGTGCGGTGGGGTTCGTCATAGATCAATGGAATCCCTGGT
>SXGR01207619.1_pt1 | contig 10024 bp, 9 predicted proteins | sample 3174711 | NCBI WGS metagenome assembly SXGR01 (sample SAMN11356860, study PRJNA531348) | freshwater metagenome | isolation source: freshwater sample F1-60 | place: China: Fuxian Lake, Yuxi | collected 2017-12-25 | reverse complement strand
GCCATGCAGGTCCCCTCCGCCCTGATCGACACCCTGCTGGGATTGATCGTCATCTTTGTAGTCAGCGCAGAAATCTGGAGCCGCTACCGGGCGCGCCGGAGGCAAACCAATGTCTGAGCTTTTCGAATTGCCAGTCCTGTGCAAATGCATGTGTGCCCATATGCCAGCCATCTGCATACAGCGCCATCGAATTCGTCAACCAACCCATTATAATTTCAACAACCATGGTAACAAAGGTGACGATCACAACCATTGAAGTTCTGCTTTCATTTCCCCTTTTTTCAAGGTTGAAGTTATGTTTATGTCGCCAAATTTCAATCCGTTGATTATGCATTCTGTTCCTTCCCAATCACGCAAAGTTAAGATAGACCAGCAGTTGGCTATGAAATGAAACCTTTCAGGGATGCGACACAAGAGCCATCCCGTTTGATCCCTCCACGTTATGGGACAAGGAGACTCATAAACAACCGATGAAATCTATACATTCCTTCTCATCCGATTATTGCCAAACCTGAGAAGGAAAAACACGAGAAAATGGCGTGGGGAGGGCACACGCATCCCCCCGCACGCCATTTTACTTCATTTCAATCTCGGCAAAATTATTATCCAACCAATCTTCTAAGCTGCTTGCCTAAACGGAAACCCAGATAAGCCCCAGCATTGCTGGCGATGAAGATGCCGACAGCGCTGACGAGTAGGAAAATGCCGATTGGATAAGGAATCAGGAAAACCTGATTAAGGGCGATCCAATCCCATAATTTAAATCCAGCCGTGTACACCATCGTACCAACCAGTAAGCTGACCGGATCCCCACCATATTTTTTCATAAGGAAGAAGACACCCTCAACGATGAAGGGAATGGGAATACTACCGAGGACATAGATCAAATCTTCTCCTTGTAAGAAGAAGTTGATCGCCATCCAAACGATCGTCCAGAGGAGTGTGGCACCCGGCTTGGGGACCATGGCAAGCATGGTTGCCATGCAAAAAGACATGAACAATGGGAATAGAGCCTGGTTCCAGGGGAAAACAACATACAGGGCTTTGTAGACGGGTAAGAAGGCGTAACGTAACAGCACTGCGAACAATGCAATCGTGATGAGGTCCACGGCGGTAAAGCGTTCTAGCCAGCCTGTGGACTTGGCTTGCCCTTCCATATCTTGCCCTTCCATATTACTTGTGCTCATTTTTTATCTCCTTTTTATATATGCGATCTAAGGTTTTGAACGTTCCACGATCCAAGGCTCAAACTTGTCAGCTTGAGACGACTTGAATATCCAATGTGGCCAACAAAGTGCTGTTGAAAGTGATTATTCCATGCGTTGAGTTTCACCTCCTTTCTCTCCCATTAGCGCCTTAGCCTTGCGCCCTTCTGAATGTGCATCCACCAACCCATCGAATTCTTCGATGGAAAGTAGAACACGGGGTAGGCGGGAGCCAACCAGGGGGTAAGAGACTTGGACAACGGATGGAGGGATAAGGCTCATTTCCCGGAGTGTATTGAAATGGCGATAAAACACATCGCCTGTTGGGCCATCGCTGATAAGGCGACCCCCGGACATAACAATTGTCCTTTCTGCATGCTGACAAACCAGACCCATGTCGTGAGCAATCATCAATACCGTGGCACGCTTGCGCTCGATCCATTGGCGCATTACATGGATCAGGCTGTCGAGCATGATGCGATCCTGACCTGTAGTAGGTTCGTCCAGGATGATCAAATCCGGGTCAGTGACAAGCACGGTAGCCAAAGCCAAACGCTGCCGCTCGCCTCGGCTGAGCGCAAAGGGATGGCGTTCCTTGAAATGCTGCAAGCCCAGCAGGGTCAGCACCTCATCTACCCGTTGATTGATGTCTTCTGCGGGCATTTGTTTGACTCTCATCCCAAAAGCAACTTCGGCTTCGACGGACATATTGAACAACTGTGCGTCGGGATTCTGAAAAAGGTACCCTGCTCGCATGGTCAGGTCACCGATGGACGTTTTGTGGGTATCCATCCCCAGAATTGTGATCTTTCCCTTTTGAGGATGCATCAAGCCAATCAACAATCGCGCCAATGTACTCTTCCCACAGCCGTTTGCGCCTACCATGGCAACAAATTCTCCCGGCATGATCTGCAGGTTGATATCCTCCACCACATTTTGCCCGCCTGCATAGTTAAAGGTTACATTTTCTACCTTGACCGCGGGGACCATGTTTTTTGGACCGTCCATTGGTTGGGATTCGGCCTGTCGAATTGGCAGTAACACTGGAACTGTCAACTTCTCAGCCCACTCGGCAAAAGCGCGCACCGCTCCCTGCTTTCCAAGCGGAAATTCAGCCCCTGCACCGCGTTCTTGCGCCAATCGACGGGAGATTGTGACATGTTGAGGAATCCTTAATCCGATTGGTTCGAGATCCTCGTAATGGTTCGTTAACAGGTCGGTGGGAGTGCCATCCAGCACAATTTGGCCGCGTTCCATCACGATCAGCCGGTCGGCAACATCCAAAAACTCGTCCACTCCATGCTCAACGATCACAAAGGTTAGCCCCTGGGTATCACGCAGCTTACAGATGGTCTGAACCACTTCTTGCGTACCTACTGGATCGAGGTCCGTGGTTGGCTCGTCCAACACCAGGAGATCGGGGAGAAGGGTCAGGTTGCTGCCCAGGGCTACTCGTTGTTTTTGCCCGCCTGAACATTGGAAAGTAAGTAAATCAGCTATCTTTTGAAGCTGGATCCAATCAATGACACGGTCGACGCGGGAAACGATCTCTTCATGAGAGAGACCAATGTTTTCCGGGCCGAAGGCTAATTCATCTTTCACTTCCAGGCAAACCAATTGGCTATCCGGGTTCTGATGGACCATGCCAACGTGAGTTGCCATCTCATAAACGGATGTCTGGCTGATATCCATCCCTTTAACGAGTACCGTACCACTGGAAATATCACCTGCCGAAAGATGGGGAATGATCCCGTTAAAATGACGACACAGGGTCGATTTACCACAGCCAGAAGGCCCTGTGAGAATGACCAACTCACCTTTATAGATGGTCAGGCTCAAGTCCTTGATAATTGGCTCCGGAGATTCCGGGTATGTAAATGTAAGGTTACGAACCTCGACAAGAGGAGTGGAGCGATCCAGATTATTCATATGATATTGGCCCAACCCAATCCCAGGCCAAACCTGATGTACATGGCAGTGCATACCAGGACAACCATCCAACCAAACAAGATGAAATCGTTCCTTTGAAATTTTAATACCCGCAATGATCCATACCACTTCTTTGCCCCGAATCCCCTTCCCTCAACCGCAATACCCATATCGCGACTCTTGCGTAGCATGATGATCAGAAGTGGCAGACTGGTACGGAACATGGAGCGAAACCAGTTGATCGGTCCTTTGGTTGAAACGCCGCGCACTTTTTGGGCCTGGGTTACATTGGTGTACTCTTCGATGACCAGGGGAATGAATCTCAAGGCAGTCACGATCATAAAAGAGATTTCCTTGGGAACTTTAATTTTATTCAGTGCGCGGGCAAAGGCTGTCGGATCAGTGGTGGCGAAAACCAACAGAGATGTCGCCATGGGGATGCCCATCCGCAGGAGCTGGACAGCCCCGATATCGAAGGAGGCTGGATAAAAAACAAGGAAACCGATCGGGATGCCTGCTTCACCAGCCGTGACATGCCCAGACGAGCCAATCGCCCCTGAGAAGCTGAATATAAAGATCATCAGGGATAGAAGCGTAATCCCGATCGCCATCAATTGAGGCAGCAAGGGCTTCAGGTTAACTCGCGAGGTCAGCCAGACAGGCAGGGTGGTCAAGAAAACAGCCAGCAGGAAAACCGGGTTTAAGAAGAGCAGGTCTACCAGGACGATCACAGCCAGATAGGTGACCTTGGTTCGTGGGTCGAGGCGGTGAAACCACGAGTTCCCGCGCACGTTGGCCAGGAAATTGATGGGTTGGTTTTGTTCTTCGGTCATTGGTTCCTTGACTGATGAACTCGTTTTTTAGCAGAGCCAGCTGATCGTTCCGTGATTCGGACTACTTCGATCAACTGGTCAATTTCTTCTGTTGTATTGTAAAAGTTCGGCGAAACGCGTACACCGCCGCCGCGAACACAGACAACGATGCCGCGTGCCTCAGCCTCTTTATAGACCGCTTGGGCATCCAACGGCAGGAAATTGACGATCGAAGAGCGATATCTTTCTTCCAACGGGCTTAAAAAGCCAACTCCCAGCGTTTGTAATTGTTCGATCAGATAGCCAGTCAATTCATGATTGCGGTTTTCAATATTCTTCAAGCCAACCTGGTTGATGTAGTTGATACCGGCTGCCATAGCAAAGACACCGGCCATACTGGTGTTACCGTGCATGAAACGCTGAGCCGTTGGAGAAAGGGTATATTCACGAAAAGTGTAATCCAACCGGCTGTCGCTGCTCTGCCAACCCAGGTAGACAGGCTCAAATTTTTCTATTAATTCTTTTCTGCAGAAGAAAAAGCCCGTGCCAAGCAGGGAGAATAACCACTTGTGCCCACCACACGCTAGAAAGTCCACCGGGCCTTGTCGGACATCGAGTTCCATATTCCCGACCGATTGGATGGCATCCACTACCAGGTATGCACCATGCTGCTTGGCCAGTGCACCGATCTCATTTAAGTTGTGTTTCAAGCCGTTGATCCAGGCGATATTACTCAAGGCGATCACGCGGGTCCGGTCATCTGTCTGCTCGGCAATATCCTGGGTGGTGATAAATCCATTCCGATGCTGGACAATACGCAATTCTACGCCGAACTTGCGCAGACGCAGCCATGGCCAGTAATTGGGAAAGAATTCAAGGTTGTTGATGACCACATTGTCACCCGCACGCCAATCGAGCATATTTGCAACCAGGTTGATCCCTTCCGAAGTATTCTGGGTCAAGGCGATCTCATCTGGTGTGGCATTGATCAGCCCCGCCAAAAGGCTTTTTACTTCATCAGCCTTCTCCAGCCAACCCCAGAATGCCTTGGTTCCTTTTTGGGAGCGTTCATGGAGCATACCCTCAACGGCTTTCACTACCTGGTTTGGCAAGGGGGAGAGGCCTGCATTATCAAGATAAGTAAATTCTTTCGTTATAGGAAAATCTTGGCGGATCGCATTGATATCCATTGGTCTCCTCAAATAATCTAAAATGGGTTGGCAACATTACTGCTGTAACCCCAGCCAAGACCGAAGCGGACATAAATGGCCAGGATCAACATGAGAATCATGTATGTGGAAAGGATGACATCATAAGGTCCGATCTTGACATCCCGCAAGAAACCCTTCCAGTTTCTCGCCCCGAAGGATTTGGCTTCTATCGTGATACCCAGGCGTTGGGCGCGGCGAAGCGAATTAACGAAAAGGGGGAAAAGTGATGTTTTAAAACGTTTGAAGCTGCCACGCATACCTCGCACGGTTTGTGCATCAGCAATATTCCTTGCTTCGTCTGTGGCAAGCGGCAGGAACCGTAGACCTGATAACATCATAAAAGCGATCTCAAAGGGCAAACCCATCTTGATCATGCCACGCGCCATCATGACCGGATCAGTGGTCAGGGCGATCAAGACTCCAAAGAAGAATGGATTGGCAAAGCGCAGGCTGCGCGACACGCCGATGCTCAATCCTTCCCAAGTCATATGCACAAAACCCAAGTCGAAAAGGTAATGCAGTTTCGCAAAATCAACCATTCTTCCAACAGGAGCCATTCCCTGCGAGACGATCACCGCCCCCAGGAACAAGGAGTAGCCAAGGAAGATGGTTATAAATAACCGGAAATTGAACTGGGTCGTCAGAATGATGGGAACCAAGCAGAGTGTTAACACCAGCAGCACCAGCGGATTCAGAAAGATCAGGTTGACGAATGTGAACGCAACCAGGAAGAGCAGCTTGATGCGCGGGTCGGTGCGATAGAACCAGCCCCGGGCCTGGATGGCTTGGATAGCTGAGGTAACTGTTTCAGACATGGGATTTATGGCATTATCCTGTATTTCTCCACTTTTTGTGGATCCAAACTGGCTCCAATCCCAGGCCTGGAGGGACAATGAACCATTCCGGGTGAATATTCCACTGGAATAGACAAAACGTCATCAGTGAGCAACTTCGGGCCGAATAGCTCGCAGCCATAAGTGACCATGGGGGTTGAAGCAACAAAATGCAGGCAGGCCAGGGTCGCAACCCCGGTTTCAAGATTACTGCCCACGTAACAGGGGATATCCGCTGCTTCGGCCAGGGCGGCTATTTGCTTTGAACGCAGGTAGCCTCCATGTTTCATGAGCTTGATCGCAAAGATGTCCGCAGCTTTGAGCTCGATGATCGCCAGGGCATCGCTGAGGGTGAACAAGCCCTCATCCGCCATGATGGGCGTCTCGACCGCGTGGGCGATCAACGCCATGCCTTTGACATCCCAGGCTGGTACAGGTTGTTCTATGAAGGTTGGGCGTAGATCCAGTTGTTCGATCCGCCGGATGGTTCGAATAGCGACATCAGGCGTCCAACCTTGGTTTACGTCAATACGCAGATCTACATCATTTCCCACTGCAGCCCGGATGGCTTTCAGGCGGGTTATATCCATTTCCGGGTCAAGGAAACCGAACTTGATCTTAAAAATGCGATGACCTTTTTCCACCAGGCGCGCACCCTCCTCCGCATCTTTTTCGGGGTCTCCGATCGCCAGCGACCAACTCAATGGGATATTGACCCGGTAGCTGCCACCCAAAAGAGAATATGCCGGCAAGTTAAGTACTTTCCCCATCAGATCATACAGTGCGAACTCCACTGCGCACTTGGTGGTGAAATTACGCGTGGCGGAACGATCTAGTTCCCGCATGATCTCTTCCACATTAAAAGGATCCTTACCAACCAGGATCTTGGCAAAGTAATCTTGGATCAGGCTAACCGAACCCTGCCAGGTCTCTTCCGGGAAAACCGGGCCCATGGAAAGCGGCGCCTCGCCAATACCGACCAAACCATCATCAGTGGCAAGTTCGACCAATACGAAATATCCGGCGTTCAGGGTGTAGCTGGCAATTTTATGAGTACGGAAAATGGGAATTGCGATGGGTGTTGCATTTACTTTTACGATTTTCATGGGATATGCCTGCCTCTTTAGATTTGACTGGATTTTTTATATTGGTAAACTGTATGAATTAATTTGGTCTGGAGAGCATACTGCCAATGTAAGCTTCCGTAGGCAGGTTTAGCTCAAGTTCTTGAAGTAAATGGGCGTTGGATGGGTGCAAGATCTCGGCTGTTGGTCCGTCAAAGAGAATTTGCCCATCCCGCATACCGATCACGCGTGAAGCGAAGTTCCATACCGTCCACATGTCATGGGTGACAAACACAACTGCAGTTCCATTCTCTGTGTTCAACTGTCTCAGGATTCCAAAAAGCCCTTCCAGGGTATGCAGGTCCTGTCCGGTTGTCGGTTCATCCAACAGTAAAATATCTATCGGGTGGCTCAACGCCGTTGCTATTGCCAGTCGCCTCTTCTCACCGCGGCTCAATGTGGCCGGGTGACGATCCTTCATGTGCAGTAGGTATACCTTCCCAAGGACCTCGGTTACGCTCTGTTCGATCACTTCCTTGCTTTCTTTACGGACCCGCAGCCCAAAGGCCACTTCTTCCCAAACTGTACTTTCAAAGAGCTGGTGATCCGGGTTTTGGAATACAAAAGAAATATGGGTGGACATGTCGTTCGCTGGTACCTGTCGCTGCGAGCGATCAAGGATGCTAACCTTGCCCTTGTTGGGTTTTTTTAATCCGATCATGAGCTTGAGCAGGGTGCTTTTACCGGATCCATTTGGGCCGACGATGGCTACAAATTCTGATCGTTTGATATCCAAGTTCAATCCCTGGATTGTCCTGTCACCTTTTTTGTGGTATTGAAAATATAGATCCCTGATCTGGATGACAGCAGGCTCATTGGGATGGCTGGATGGAGGACTTGAGAAGTCAATGACTTGACAAACTTCATTGATCCTTGGTTTATATTCAGAAAGGAGCTGAATGGCTTTCGCCGGATTGAGAGGCATCTCTCCAACCGGGCAGCCCAGGGTTTGTAAAGCATGCCAGATCCGGGCGAATGTGGGCGTTCGGATACCGGTTTTTTGGATAAGATCAAATCCTTTTGAAAGAACCTCTCCGGGGCTGTCATCACACAATACTTGGCCTTTGTCACCCATGATGATCAACCGGTCAGCAACTTCAAGAAGATTGGATAGGTCGTGTTCGATCACGATAATGGTCAAGCCAAGGATTTCTTTCAAACGCTTGAGCGTAATAACGACTTGTTTTTTTCCGATTGGGTCCAGATCTGTGGTTGGTTCATCCAAAACCAACATTTCCGGTAATGTAGCTAGTGACCCGGCAATGGCAACTCTTTGTTTTTGACCTCCTGAAAGCTGGTCGGTAGATTTGATCCATAAATTGCGGATACCTACCCAATCACTGGCGTCTTCGATCCGCCGGATGATCTCGTCGCGGGATATGCCCATGTTCTCTGCGCCGAACGCCAGCTCATCAAGAACGATCAGGGAGAATATATTGGTATCCGGGTCCTGAAAGACCAGACCGACATGTTGAGTCAGATCCTGAATCGTGTGTGATTGGGTATCCACCCCGTACACTTCCAGACTGCCCGAGGAGATCACACCTTTCGTCAGGTGTGGGATCAATCCGATAATGGTTTTACTGAATGTGGACTTCCCGCACCCGCTCGGCCCGGCGATCACTACGAACTCGCCGGGGTGGACGGATAGATCCAGGTTCTCCAGGATCGGATCAGCGCGTTGAGGATAATTTACAGTCAGCTTGTTGGCTTTTATAGGTAAATTCATGAAGCGTTTTCCAACGCAATGATCGGTATCGTTTAGTCTATTTTGGTGATTTTTTCGAAAACCTGTTGAAGATTTCTATGATCAGGAGGAACAGCTGGTTAATTGATTCTGCAAGGGCGGATTAACCAGCTGCTCCAATTCATACTTCTCTACTCAAGGAGAGGCTTGATTCGAGAACCGAACAAATAGCCCAGGTATGGGCCTACCATAACTCCGACAAGGCAAATCACCAGTGAAGCAGCAATGACTGGAACAGAGTAGACCATTTGATAGAAGGTGATTAGGTAAATCCAATAGACTATTGCGAAGAAGAACCCGTATGCAAGGCCAACTCCGATGAGTACATCCTTGAGCTTCGCTCCATAAGCTGGACGGGTCCACAAGTACCACTCTCCTGCGATCATCGGGAACCACATCCCAATCAGCCAGACCAGATCTTCACCTTCCAGGGCAAGGTTGATCAGCCACCAGACCAGGACATATGCAAACAAGGCACCTTTCTTCGTCACTAACAGGACTGCCAGCGTAGCCAGAAATGCATCGATCATGAACCGCAGTCCGATGTTGTAAGGAAAAGCAACTGAGGTGATCCTGTAAATTGGCATTCCTGCTACCCGGAAGAGGATTGCCAGGACTCCAATGGTAACGATATCAATCCCATTGAACGATCGTAAACTGTTTAGAAAACCTTTTAGAAAACCTTTCTTTTGTTCATTTGCCTGTGCCATAATTTAGTCTCCTATTTCCTTTGGGCGCGGACGTACACAATTGAAGAACAATTCAGTGCCGGTAAGTTATCTTTTCTGGAAAAACCTCCTTTTAGTATTGAGTTTTCCGGTATTGCAGCAAATCACGGAAAGAACAGGCTTGGTATTGCCTAATAGTTTCAAAAACATGCATACTGCATAATTTATTACGGATAGGAAATTCAAAACCGCAACCACCGGCAAACGATAAGCGCTAAGCCCGAACTTGTCAAGTACCAATTTGCGCTAACCTGCACCCCGCCACTGCTTAGTGGTAAACGATCACTTTTGTTAGATATTCCGAGGGGTACGCTCAGCGCAACAGGCGGAAATTTCCCGATTTGGACAGACCGGCATCGGCAGCCCTAAACATTCAGGGCGCTCCGCCAGCAGCTGCACTGTGCCTACTCACGCTGCGCCGCGTGTGCCATTACT
>SXGR01164012.1_pt1 | contig 10024 bp, 8 predicted proteins | sample 3174711 | NCBI WGS metagenome assembly SXGR01 (sample SAMN11356860, study PRJNA531348) | freshwater metagenome | isolation source: freshwater sample F1-60 | place: China: Fuxian Lake, Yuxi | collected 2017-12-25 | reverse complement strand
TGCCGGCGATGACGATGACTGAGGGATGCTTGCAGCGGTTCGGGTTCAGGCCCAGCGTGCCGACGCCGCGCGTGACGATCGTCCGAGGGTTTGCAATTCTACGTGCGATCGGCCTTGATTCTCACAGCCTATCGCTTTTCGGCCAGGAGAATGGTTGTCGTGCCTTTTCGAATAATACGGTACTGGAAGGTGGAGCCCTTCGGCAGCTCGTTGAGAGCCTCAACGAACATTCGAGGCGTGTGAATGCCGCGGTCCCCCACGTGGGTAATCAAGTCGAAGCGTTTCAGAACGGAAAGCGCTCGGTTCTCCTTCACGCTGGCCTCGTCGAGCTCGGCCACGAGGACACCACGGCCAATGTCGAGAGCGAGCTGGGATCTCAAAATCTCTGGGACCTCCTCGAGGACCATTCCAGCAAGCCGGACCGGCCCGTCCTTCGGGCCCTTCGCCACGCGCCGGACGGTCGCCTCGGAGCCTGAAGACGCACCACGGCCATCCTTCACCTCAAAGATCGGCACCGGCTTCGGCTCGAGGTGCCCCTGGGGCGCCTCCATCGACTCCACCCTGAGCACACGTCCCTCGGCTCCCGATGATGACTCCGTCACGCGGATGCGGTTCGCCTCCAGCATCGCCCTCACCACCTCAACACCGGCTCGCGTCGGCGCTGCCACCACAATTCTTCGCTCAAGGACGGAGTTGTCAGCCGAGTCGTAAAGCACCAGCAACCCGGTGGCATCGGCGAGGTACCGGACGAGCTCGAGAGCGCGAATTTCTCCCTGGGAGATCGTGGCGGTGGAGTCTCTTCGCCCCTTTCGAGCCTCCATCGTGACAACCTTCGACCCAGGCCGTGGGGCCGGCATTTCCACGTCAAACGACCCCTGAAGCCCTGGAAACTCCTTCAAGAGGTCCGCAATGCTCGAGAGCGGAAACGGCCTCTCGCCTTCGCGAACCAGAGTCACCCCATCCCTCGCGATGACGAGGCGAGCCGGGCCGATGGCAATGCTCGACGGCTGCACCTCGTCAGCAGAGAGCCATTGCGCGCTGACACACACAACCCAACCCACGAAGTCAAAGCTCCATCTACTCATGGCGGTGTATTCTCCCTGGGCGGCGAGGCCATCACGTCCGCAATCTTTACGGGGACGCCACCCCTCCGTTTGGACTCATCGGCTGCCGACATGAAAGCGATTGTCTCGACCGTCTCCTCCATGCGCACCGGCGGTACTCCGGACACGAAAAATTGAACAATCTCTCGAACCAGGTGGCTGTAGAGCGTGCCATCGATCGGGTCTGACGCCTTCACGCGTTTCTCGCCGAATACGGTCGCCCCAAATGGCTGCGCGCCCTTGCGAATTCCACGGAAGGTACCGAGCCGTCCGTCCGCCCATTTCCCCACGACAATGTCGTAGTTGTCCGAGGCAACCCGCGTCACGGAATCGCATCCTGGCCCCATGAGCATGAAGAGCATCTCGACGCCGTGAACTCCGTACCAGTAAAGATCGGGATGGTGCGGCTCTGTGGCACAGGGTGACTGGACGTCGCAGCCAAGAATCGATCCAACTCCGGGGTCGTGCTTCAGCCGAGTTACTCCCGGAAAAAAGCGAAGGCTCGATGCGCTGAAGCAGGGTACGCCTGAATCCTTGACGAGTCGGGCGATCTCGAGCGCGTCCTTGAGGCTACCCGCGAGCGGCTTGTCGATGAAAACTGGCTTCCTCGCGGCAATCACCGGCCGAAGCTGGTTGAGATGCGGGCGGCCGTCGACGCTTTCAAGCAGCACGGCATCGACCTTGGCGCAAAGAGCCGAAATGTCACTGACGATTTCGACTTGGAACCGCTCGCGAAGCTCCTTCGTGTAGCCTTCAACGTGCGAGGTACTCGCCGGGATATCGGGCGATCCTCCAGGAACTGCAGCCACCACCCTGGCGCCTGGAACGTGATTCGGGTTGTTCTCGTCGTTCAAAATTTCCGTGAATGCGATCACGTGCGACGTATCGAGGCCGATAATCCCAACCCGGATCGACTCCCGGGCCAGGAGAGAGCACGATAGCGCCACCAACACACAGAAGATGATGGGCAGGCCAACGGTCTTCACGATCAGCTCCGAATCTACTCAGCGTGGAAAGTGGAACAGTGAGGACGCCAACACAGCACTACGATATCATCCTCCTCCATGTTGCGGCTCGCGATCTTCCTCTCAGTTTCAATCTTCGGACTGGGGCTCGGAGCCGCCGGGGCACAGCAATCCTTGCGAGAGCCAGGAACACAGCAGTCTCCGGAGGAGATGGAGAGCCGGCAGCCAGGAGCAGGGGACGCCTCGCCACGCGATCCCTCGGGCCGCGGTCTGCTCGACTTGAGGGATCGTTGCCCTTCGCCGGCCTCCACCTTCAGCTCCCGCTGGATACCCTCGAGGTCATGAATGCTGGCCAGGGCAAGTTCGAGCTCTCCCTGAACTGGGCCAACAGCTTCCTCCACGAAGACACGTTCGTGATCGACGCCGAAACCTACCGCCTCACTCTGGGTGGCTGGTACGCACTGGCCGACGACTTCTATGTGGGCGCCGAGATCCCCGTTCACGCCCGGGACTCCGGAGTGCTCGATCCGGTCATTGACGGCTTTCACGATGCCTTCAACTTCGGCGATGGCGATCGCTCCATGCGGGGCCGAAATGAATACGAGATCTCGATCCACGAGCCTGGTGGCGCCGTGGCTGAGCTCGACCGAGGGGTAGGACTCGGCGACATGGTCCTCAAGTCTCATTGGAATGTTCACTCGGGGGCCTGTTGGTACCCCGCCGTGAGCCTGGAAGGGCTCATGGCATTGCCCACCTCGGCCAATGATTTCGGCTAGAGCGGCGTCGGCGTGGGATTGGCCCTGGGCTTCTCCAAGAGCGTCTTCGACGGGCTTTACCTTTATGCAGTGCTTGGAGGCACCTACTTCACCGATTCGACGACGCAGGGCATTCACTACGAGCGTGAGGGATATCAGGCCGTCGTCGGAGCCGAGATCGAGCTGGGAAAGAGGGTCTCACTGATTTTACAGTCCATGAACTACACCCCACTCCTCGATCGGCCGGTTCTGCTCAGCAGGAAACGCAACTATCTTGTCGGAGGGCTAAAAGGTGGAGTACCTCGATGGTTTCACCCTCGATCTGAGCATTGTGGAAAACTTACACCCCTTCACAAGCTCGGCCGACATCGGCATTGCGACAAACCTTGGGTTCAAGTTCTGAAAGGCAGCGCTACTCAACGACCGCCATCTTCAGGAACTCTCTCGTGACGAGTTCCCGCGGTTCGCCGAAGATGGCATCCGGTGACCCCGACTCAAGCACACGTCCCTCATGGAAGACGTGTACCCGGCTCGCGGCCTTGCGGGCGAAACCCATTGCGTGAGTCACGACGACCATCGTGAGACCGTCCTTCGCAAGGTCACTCATCACCGCGAGGACCTCGCCCGTCATGCGCGGGTCGAGGGCGCTTGAGGGCTCATCGAAGAGCATCACCTCTGGATCCATGGCGAGCGCCCTGGCAATGTCGACGCGCTGCTGCTCACCACCCGAGAGGCACGCTGGCCGGCTCGACGCCTTCGCTCCGAGCCCGACCCTTTCCAGAAGCGCCTCCGCTCGAGCCCGCGCTGCCTCCACGGACTTCCCCGAGACGTGGATCGGTGCCTCCATGAGATTCTCGATGACGCTCCTGTGAGGGAAAAGGTGGAACTGTTGAAAAACCATTCCCACACGCGAGCGGATCTCTCGGTGGCGTCTGGACAACTCAACTTCCTGGAGACCGGCCTCGAGACGGGTTCCATTCATCTCAACGGTGCCACCGTCGAGGATCTCAAGCCCGTTCAGGCATCTCAGAAAGGTGCTCTTGCCCCCACCCGACGGACCTATCACCGCAACCACTTCGCCCCTGGCAACATCCAGCGTGATGCCCCGCAGAACGTCCTGTGAACCGTGTCGTTTCACTAACTCCTTCACCCGGATCACGCCCGAAGCCTCCTCTCCATGGCCGCCGAGAAGACCGAGAGAGGATAGCTCATGCAGAGATATAGCAGTCCGGCAATGGCTGCCAGTGGCAACACCTCGGACGGGCTCGTCATGGCAAGGATGTTGTAGCGCTTGGTGAGCTCAACGACCGTGATGACGGAGCAGACGGAAGTGTCCTTGAACAGGGCTATGAAGTCATTCGTGACGGCCGGAAGCACAATGCGCACCGCTTGCGGAACGACGACGCGGCGCAGAGCAAGCCAGCGGCTCATGCCCAGGGCCAGCGCCGCCTCCATCTGCCCCGCAGGAACCGCCTGGAGCCCTGCGCGGTAAATTTCGGCCTCGTACGCAGAGTAGTTGATGGCAAGCCCGAGGATGGCGGCAACGAAGGCATCCAGTTTCACGCCCGCCCCCGGGAGCACATAGAAGAGGACGAAGAGCTGTAGCATGAGCGGTGTACCCCGCAGCACCTCGACGTATGCGGCGAGAAGCACCGAGACCCAGCGGGGGCCATGAAGCCGGGCGAGTGCGATCAGGATTCCGAGCAAGATCGCCAGCGGAAAAGCGACCACGCTCAGTTGAACCGTCATCCAGGCCGATTCGAGCAGCGTGCCTGCGTGTCTTGAAAGGAAAACCAGGGAATCAACCTTCCCCTGCGCCGAAACCACGTCCGCAGTTGGCAGCGACAGGAGCATGATATCCCGCTGCGCCTTCGTCCAAATTCCGTGGCTCTCGTAAATTGATCGAAGAGACCCGTGCTCTCTCAGCGAGAGGATGGCTCGGTTGAGAGCATCGCGCAGAGCCGCATCTTCCTTCCGCACGAACATGACGTATCGCCCCGGGGCAGCGGGTTTGTCGACCTGGCGCAACCCCGGGAACTCATTCCGGTAGAACAACGCTATGGGCAGGTCCTGCACCGTGGCATCGATCCTGCCCTTGGTAGCGTCCCCCATCGCGTTGGTGTTTCCGTCATAGAGAACCAAGGCCACCTCGGGAAAACTCTCGCCGAGGTAGCGCTCTGCCGCGGAGCCACCGAGCACTCCAACCTTTCGCCTCTTGGAACTCCTGAGCGAGGACCAACTCGTGATGGAGTCGTCACCGTCCCGGACCAACAGGACAAGCTCATACACATAGTAGGGCAGCGTCGAGGCCATGACTTCAGCCCGCTCCGGCGTCCACTCGTAGCCGTTGAGAACGATGTCGATGCGGCCAGTGCGGAGCAGGTCCGGGAGTTTGTCCCACTGCCCCTGTGCGAAGCGAGCCTCGATTGGCCTTGAGAACGATTGAGAAAGCTCCCGTGCCAGCGCCGAGGCAAGATCCACCTCAAAGCCCAGACGACGGGCAGGGTCTCCGGGATCCGTGTAGACAAAGGGACCACCGCCTTCCTCATCGGCGCCCCAGGTGAAGAAGCCTCGCTCCTGAATCTCACTCAGCCCGCCAGCGGACAAGGCAGACGGGACAAGGAACAATCCGGCAATCCAGAGTGGTGCCATGGGTTGCCGGTCGCCGTCCATTCCTGGCATGGCCACAATTCCTACTGCGCTGAAAGGTCAGCGCAAACAAGTTCCTGATCGCTCCGCGAAAAGACACACCTCTCCGCGAACGCGGGATGAGACCAAACAACCTTGCGGCGCTGGATCGGCTGAACGGGCTCGATGAGCTGAGTGCGGCTGAGCAGCTTGAAGCCCTTCGGCGTCATGTCCGCGAAGATCAGCTCCCCCTGTTCGTTCGAAATCACAAACTTGCCCTCATGCTGGACAATGAAAGCGTTCCACCACCGACCCTGCCCCGTGGCTTCTCGCGTCTCCCAGAGGCGTTGTCCGCTCTGCGCGTCGAGGCAGCGCAGGAGGCCGTAGCTACAAACACCATAGATATGCCCGTCCTTGATCGTGGGTGTCGAGAGGATCGAGTGAAGCCCGTCCGTCTGCGCCTCCTGCTCGCTTTGAGATTTCCCTTTCCACAGCACCTTTGCCTCGGGCTTGTCGGGCATGAGCTGCATCATCAGGGGACCATTGAAGAACGCCGTGACAAAAAGTAGCCCGCTCTTCGGATCGTGGACGGGGGACGCAATTGAAACGGCCGAGTTGATCGAAAACGGCTCCTCCCAATAGCGCTTTCCAGTCGCCGGGTCGATGGACGCGAGCGACGTCGGCGTCCAGACAATGAGCTGCCTCTTGCCTCCGGCATCCAGCAACTCCGGAGCGCAGTAGCCCGGATCAGCACGCTCCAGCGAACGCCAGAGCTCCCTGCCCGAAGCCTTGTCGAGAGCCACCACGCAGGCATCGGGCTGCCCTCCCGCCAAGACGATCAGTCTCTCTCCGTCCACCAGAGGCGACCCGGAATACCCCCATGCGTTGAGATTGCCTTTGAAATCCCGGAGGAGATTGCGCGACCAGACAACAGTGCCTTTCTCGGCGTCGAGGCAGAAGAGATCGCCCATCGCTCCGAGCGTATAAATCTTGCCGCCTTCGACCGTCGGCGTCGCTCGAGGCCCGCAGGGGTATTGAACCTCGTACTGTGACGCATATTCGTACTTCCAGATCTCTGCCCCGGTCTTCGAGTCGAGACAGAGCACACGCTCGCCGCCCTGAAGCTTCTCCTTCTGGAATGGGTCATCGGGGTTGCGCACGCCGGTAGCAAGCAGACGGTCAGTGACGTAGACGCGGCCCCCGGCCACGACGGGGCCAGAGTAGCCACCCCCAATTGGCCTACGCCACTTGTAGGCGAGTTTCGCTGGCAAGCTCGTGACAATTCCCCCCTCTCGCCACACGCCATCGCGCTTCGCCCCCCGCCACTGTGGCCAGTCCTCGGCGAGAAGGCACGGGGAAAGCATCGCGCAAAACACAGCCAACCCAAACAGAGTTCTGGACGAGAGCATGAGTGTGTTTCCTGGCCAAGCGGAAGGACAAAGGCGGCGTGGAGGAGCCAAGTCCTCCAGCGCGTGCCGTTGGAGAAGAACTCTACACCGCAGCCCGGGGAAATCACGCGGATTTTCGGGGTAAGCGCCACCAGGCTCAGCCCGGCTATTGGAGTGGTGCGCTCGAGTCTGTGGGTGTCCCGCCATTGCCGTGCTCCCCCGATACGACTCCAAGCTCGGAGCTCGAGCGGGGGGGCAAAGCCACTGACCCCGGAGGTGCGGAGAGCAGCTCCACCCGGGCCAGTGGGTCATGCTCGATCAACCCGGGAATCTCCTCGTTGAGGAGCACAGATCGGATGATAAAGACCGTGACGGGCACGGCGAGCAATAGGCCCCAGACTCCAAAAAAGTGTTCGCCAATCGCCAGCACCGCGAGCACGAGCACTGGGTGAAGGTGGAGCATCTCGCCCAGGATCTTTGGGTTCAGGACACTCGTCTCGACGAAATGGATCACGAGAATCGCCACAAAGGCCTCGAGAGCCAGAAGAATCGAGCCCCCGGGCTGCACTATGGCAACAATACAGATAGGAACGCTGGAGAGCACGACGCCGAGAACAGGAATGAAACTGCATACAAATACAAGCGCGCACAGAAATGTCTCGTTCTGGATCCGCAGCGCCCGAATGGCGATGAAAGTGAGCAGCGTGTTGAATATGGCGATCACACCCTGGGCCTGAAAGGCCCGGCCAATCAGGCGGGCAAAGTTGTAGAGGCCGGGGGCGATCTGCTCGAAGAAATCCTTCATGCGACTTTTTCTGAGACTCAATATTCCGCGCCGGAGTCGCGGGATGTCGAACGTTATGAAAAAGCTGAGCAACAGGCAGAGCGCAAGCTGAATGGGAATGTTGATCAACAAACCAGCGGTTGAACGGAGCCACCCCCCCATGTTCTCGAGGCCGCTCTTGATAGAATTGCTGACCCACTCGCGAGCTTGAAGGTAGGTCGGGCTCTTGAGCCAATCCGCGACAAGCCTGGTGGTCTCGGACTGCTCAAATGCAATGTGCGCCTGCGCGAGGCGCTCCTCCTCGGTCTTCGGCGTGACCTCCGATAGCGCCAACTTGAACGCTTCTTCGCCCTTCTTGTGCGCCTCGATGAGCTCCGTGTACTTTTCAAACTCGTAGGCGGGTTTCGCCTCGGACAAGAAAGCCGCCGCTTCTCCCCTGCGGAGGCGCTCGTAGAACTCTCGAAATCGTTCCCTGCGGTGCAACGAGCTTCTGGTGTTGGCGAGAGCCGTCTCCTCGACGTAAGTAAGCCATTTCTCCCGGTAAATGCTGGATTCCTCGGGGCTCTTCAAGACTTCGCGAAAGATGGCGTCCTTGATCCGGACATCTCGCTGGACCTCGTAGTCGGGCTTCGTCCTGAACTCCTCGAGGGGTGGAAGACCCGCGATCTCCGCCGCGTCGGCATACCGCTTTTCCCATGCCTGGATGTACTTGTCACGGCTCTTGTCGAATATCTTCGTCGCCTCTTCTTCGATGAACCACTTGTGGAACTCCTTGTCAGAAGACTTGCCTTTTTCAGCGAGCTTCGTCCGAATCTTCTGTCGTTCCTCGGCCTCAAAAAGCTTTTCAATGGAATCCGCAAGACCCGAGAAGGCATCGAACGCCTGCGTACCAGGTCCCTGGCGCTGCTGAAACGCCTCAAATTTTTCCTTGTACCGCTCGGTTACCTTGCTCGAGTAATCATGGTGAAAGAGAACGTATCCCACCGTGCGCGTGATGAGGTTGTTTACCTCTTTCTCGGGATCGATGGTCTGCACCCGCTGCACCAGCGCCTTGCCTTGATCGTAAAGAGCGGGCCCAACATAAAGACCGGCAACGTATAGCCCCAGAAGGAGCAGGACGAACCCAACGACCGTCAATCCCCTATCAAGCCAAACGTTCTCGCCTCTTTTCAGGATAAAGCCCGAAATCCTCCGTACGCTGCTTCGCATGATGTACGCAACGATGAAGGTCACAAAGATAATGAAGAAGAAATGCCGGAGAGCGTAAACGGTCAAGATGAAGAGGCCCCAGATGAGAAGCTTCTCCCACGGCAACCAGTCGAGCAGCTTCTTGACCGGTGGTGCAAGCGACGAGGGAGATGGAGCTTCAGCGTCCGAAGTGGATCGTGTTGTAGTCATTGGAGTATTGCGGAAATCAAGATACCTGCTGCAAGATGATCGAGCAATGTGAGAAAGGGCTGTATCGAAAGCAATCTGCCGTCACTTTTCCGGCCCTTTGCCCCGCAGAGCAGGGGTCGCCTCTGTTCTTGTCACTGTTTGGACCCTGACCTGGGAGGATCTTCTGGTGGTTTGTTCTTCCGATCGTGACCGGCGCCTAGATCACGTTGCGATGCGTGAGAACCGAAGGCCATGGCCAATTCCAGGTCGACCCTGGCTCATGGGTCAGGCCTGGCTCGACCTTCTTTTCGCCCACTGGCCAGTTCCCCCGGACCAACTGCGAGACCGCATCCCCGCAGGGCTTGACCTCGACACACTGGACGGGCAGGCCTGGGTCGGAATCGTGCCGTTCACCATGACGGGGATTCATCTCCACTGGCTTCCGCCCCTGCCGGGGCTCTCGGCCTTCCACGAGTTGAACGTTCGCACCTATGTCACGCGCGGGGGCAAACCAGGCGTCTGGTTTTTCAGCCTGGACGCCGCAAGCCAGATGAATGTGTACGCCGCACGCAGGCTGTTTCATCTCCCCTATTTCTTTGCCCGAATGTCCCTCGAAAGGGACGGCGACTCGATTCGCTACGCCAGCGTACGTCGTGACTGCCATGGGCCCTTCGCGCAGTTCAAGGCCCGCTATGGGCCTGCGGGCGTGGCCCATGAGTCCACGCCGGGCTCCCTTCAGGAGTGGCTCACGGAGCGGTACTGCCTCTACGCAGTCGATCGGCAAGGCAGAGTCTTTCGCGGCGAGATCGACCATGAGCCCTGGAGGCTCCAGCCGGCCTGGGCAGAAATCGAGACAAACAGCCTTGCGGCGGCAAGCGGGATTTCGATACCCGACACACCACCCCTACTCCACTATTCCGCACTGCAGAGAACAGTCGTGTGGGGGCTGGAGAGTGCGACTTGAGCCGAACCTCCCGGCGGCAAGTCCTGAAAAAGAAAAAGGGGACGGATCCAGGGACCCGTC
>SXGR01017250.1_pt1 | contig 10026 bp, 5 predicted proteins | sample 3174711 | NCBI WGS metagenome assembly SXGR01 (sample SAMN11356860, study PRJNA531348) | freshwater metagenome | isolation source: freshwater sample F1-60 | place: China: Fuxian Lake, Yuxi | collected 2017-12-25 | reverse complement strand
CCAGCGAGATAGCTGCCGGTGATGGTGATCGGGGTGCCGCCGGCAGCAAGCCCTACGCTCGGCGTCACAGTGGCGATCGCCTGCAGTACATACTGGAACGGCACTGGTGCCCAGGCAATGCTTTGAGGGGACTCGACTGTGATGGACGCCTCTCCGATTGCGCCAGCGGGGGTGAGGGCCCGAACCTGCGTCGAGGAGAGCACTTGCAGATTGGTGCAGGGAACGCCACCGATCATGACCGCCGTGGTGTATTGCAGGGCTGATCCAGTGATCGTGATCAGGGTCCCGCCCAAAGTGGAGCCATGCTGTGGGGAGACACCAGTGACATCCGCGCCGCAGATACCCCAGGTCCCAAGCACCATCCCCAGGTCGATCGCGTTGACCTGTCCGTCGCCGTTGATGTCGGTGGCGCAAGACTGCGCCCCCACCGGCGATGCTGGCGCCATCAGCGCCACCACCGCGACTAGGCACCAAACCGTAAAGCCAGCCGCACTAACCCGTGAGTTGCTCATGTTTCTGCTCCGCAAACCCTGAAACCCCGATCCGGACGACCGCACCGAAGTCTAACCCAGCCCCCTGCCGTGCCAAGCGCCAATGTTGGCTCTCACCTCACTCCGCGGTCAATCCCGCGGGATCATCCCGCACTTTGGACTGCGGAGTGAGGTGGGAGGGGCAGCCGTATCATCCGCGCCCCGTACACAGGAGCGCCCTCATGAGCGGCAGGATTGAAAGCGTTCACGCCCGGCAGATCTTGGATTCGCGCGGCAATCCCACGCTGGAATGCGATGTGCGGCTCGATTGCGGCTGCCTGGGTACGGCGGCGGTTCCCTCTGGCGCCAGCACCGGCGAACACGAGGCGGTGGAGTTGCGCGATGGCGACAAGTCGCGCTGGAAGGGCAAGGGAGTTTCGCGGGCCGTGGCTGCGGTGAATGGCGAGATCGCGGCCGCGCTGCGCGGCATGGCGGCGGCCGATCAGGCGGCGATTGATGCGCGGTTGAACTCGCTCGACGGCACACCTAACAAGGCCCGCCTGGGAGCCAACGCCACGCTGGCCGCCTCGCTCGCGGTGGCCCACGCTGCGGCGGCATCGCGCCAGCAGCCGCTGTACCGGTATGTGGCTGCGCTGCTGGGTACGGCCGCGCCGACGCGCCTACCAGCGCCGATGCTGAACATCCTCAATGGCGGCAAGCATGCCGACAACACAGTGGATTTTCAGGAGTTCATGATTCAGCCGGTCGGGCTGGGTTCGTTCGAGGAAGCCCTGCGCTGCGGCTGCGAGATCTATCACACGCTGCGCGGTGTCCTGCACGACCGGCACCTCTCTACTGCTGTCGGCGATGAAGGTGGTTTCGCCCCGAATCTCAAGACCAACGAGGAAGCCTGCGAGCTGATTGCGCTGGCGGTTGGCAAGGCTGGCTATGAACTCGGGCGGCAGGTGGTGATCTGCCTCGACCCGGCCACCAGCGAACTGGCCAACGAGGCCAAGTCGGTCGGCAAGACCGGCTACCGCTTCTTCAAGAGCGCCCCCGATCGAATCGCCTCCAGCGATGAGATGATCGAACTCTGGGCCAAGTGGTGCGCCCGGTGGCCGATCACCTCAATAGAGGATGGATTGGCCGAGGATGACTGGAGCGGCTGGCAGCGGCTGACCACGCGACTGGGTGCCACGCACCAGCTGGTCGGCGACGACCTGTTCGTGACCAATCCGAAGTTCCTGCGGCGCGGCATCTCCGAGAAGTGCGCCAATGCCATCTTGGTGAAGGTGAATCAGATCGGCACGCTGAGCGAAACGCTAGATGCAGTCCAGACGGCGCAGAGGGCTGGCTATCGTGCGGTGATGAGCCATCGCTCGGGCGAAACTGAGGATTCGACCATTGCGGACTTGGCAGTGGCCACTGGCTGCGGGCAGATCAAGACCGGCGCCCCCTGCCGCAGCGATCGCACCGCCAAGTACAACCGGTTGCTCCGCATTGCCGAGGAACTCGGCGGCTCCGCCACCTACGGCATCGTCTAACCCAACATCCTTTACGTTTCTGCGTGAATCAGGCCCGGGGCGGGCTCTTTTCCTGCAGAAACGACTGGAGTTCGCAGGCGGGCTGAGACGGCGTGGGGTTCAGGCGTAGGAGTGCAGGCCGGTGATCACGAAGTTGATCACGATCCAGTTGAACAGCATCACCCCGGCGCCGATCACCGCCAGCACTGCCGTCCACAGCCCCTTGTCTTTCACGCGCAGTCGCACATGGATGAGCAACGCGAACACCACGAAGGTATTCAGCGCGAACACTTCCTTCGGGTCCCAGCCCCACGGCCGTCCCCAGGAATGGTCGGCCCAGATAGCCCCCATCACGATGCCCGACCAGAGCATCACGAATGACAGTTGCATCAGCAACATGGTCACGCCGTCGAGCACTTCGCCGATCTTGGCGCCGCGCGAGGCGAACACTGCCCCGGCCCCGCCAGCGCGGGCGTACACCGCCTCGCCGCCGGTCAGCCGATAGACCAGGTAGCCCAGCGCCGCCACCGCGGCCATGAAGATCAGGGCGTAGGAGAAGATCACCACATTGGTGTGGATGTAGAGCCACACATCGTGCAACACCGGCATCATGTTGCCGATGGCCGGGTTCAACTGCACCGGCAGGAAGTGCGCGGCCATCAGGGCGACCATGCAGGCCACGCTGGCGGCGATGGCGAACAGACCGGCCGACTCGCGGCGGCGCAGCCAGATTTCCAGCGCTGCGGCAGCGATGGCGCCGAACCACACCGAGGTGGTGACCGCCTCGAACATGTTGGAGTTTGGCCAGCGCTGGGCGATCCACCAGCGCAGCATCACCGCGCCGGTGTGCAGTGCGAGCGCCACGCCGAACACTCCCAGCCCAGCGAAGCGCGCCCAGCGCCAGCGGTAAACAACCGCAGGGAGCAGCACCACGATCGCCAGCAGGTAGACCAGCCAAAGTCGGGTCAGGTTGCCGTTCTGGAAGTACCACGATTCCCAGCGCAGTCTTTCGCCGTCGGGGTAGGCGCCATCGGCGCAGGCCACCAGCCCCGGAGCCAGCGCCGCTACGGCCGCGTTTACCTTCGCCGCATCGCCGGCCGCCCAGCCTTCCACCATTTCCCGCCAAGCAGTCGAGGCATCACGCTGCGCGGCATCGGGAACTCCAGCCAGCGGCTCGGCCTTCAGCCCGGCCTGAGCCACTGCGGCCGGGTCGGCCGCCAGCAGCATGATTTCCGAAACGCCATGCCACGGTGCGGAGAGTGACTCCTTGCCTGGCGGAACGATTTTCAAGCGCCCCAGCAACGACTCCGGCCGCATCACACTCGCCGCGCCCATCACTTGTTCGATCGCCGGGCCGGTGCGCAACAGGTCGGCCGCCATCTCGCGCAAGGTTGGGGCCAGTTGTGGCCGAATCAGCAGCGCCGGGGAAATCAGGCCGCTGCTTTGGAAGGCATCCATCCGCTCGCCGAGCGTGGCATCGGCCTGCATCAGCGCCTCGGCGATGCGGGCGCGGATCAGCGGGGCCTTGACGAAGACAACATCGGCGTCGCGATAGGCATCGGGCCGCAGCAGCATGTCGAGGTATGTGAACTCGGGCGATTGCCCATCAATGCGCCTCGGCCCGCTCACCAGCGACATGGTGGAGTGGGCGAACGAACCGAAACTCTTGATGCGCCCGTCGGTCTGCACCGCCACGCCCGCCAGCGGGGAGAGGTCGACCTCGCTGGCGAAGTCATCGGCGCGGGCGCTCGAAGTTGGGGTCAGCATCGCTACCAGGGCGATGGCCACCGCGCTACCGATCGACGCAGCGCCGGATCCCCCCGCCGAACCTGATGCCGCCCCCACCCGCCGCCGCCGAATGATCGGCTTCACCGTGAAGGCGTAGATCATTCCCAGCACGGCCACGATGCAGCCAGCCAGTTGCAGGCCAACGCCGCGCCGGTTGGCCACGCCGAGCACCGTGTAGTTCATCCCCGCGCTGGCAGTGCCCGCGCCATCACCCGGATCGGGCGGGTCCCACTGGGCCTGGAAGTACCAATAGCCGTCGTACTCGACGGGCTCATTCACGCTCACCGCCACCGGCTCGCTCCATGAATCACCCGCGGCGAATCGCAGCATGCTGGTGTAGTTGCGGATGGTGGTGGCGTCGCCGGTGTAACCGCCCATGTGCGTGGTGAGCACGAACTCCTCGAGAGCCACGGGCGCCGGCAACGGCACTCGCTGCCGCGAGAACATCACCTCTGCGGTTCGCCCATCGGCCAGCCGAAAGGCGCTCGGAGCGAACGGCAACCCGCGCAGATTGTGCGCGGCATCTTCGTTGGCGTAAGGGTGGTAGTTCAGCCAACGCGGCGGCGCATCCCCGGCGGCGACCAGCGCCATGGAGAGCATCTCGGCGGCATCGCGATTGCGTTGGGCCAGCGGCACGATGAACGGCCGCTGATCGGCCACGGCCCGCGGCATGAACGACTCCACGCTCAGGCCTATTCCTGCGGGCAACTGCAGAGTCTGCCCCACCGCAATGGGTTCTACGCGAGCTGGTGTCTGTGGCAAAGCGATCGCCAGCCGCAAACGGTCCGGCTCCGGCCCACCGATCACATTCAAGAGCGCGGCTGGCCGACCGGGCACAAACCCGACGCTGATCGATTCATCGGCAACGCCCCCGCCGGTGTGCGCCGCCGGGTCGGAGCCTTCGACCGGCGCATCGCGGGTCAGGGCCGGATCATCGAAGACCCAGCGGCGGAACTGGCCCTGCGGAGTGCACAGGTCGATCAAGGCCACATTGAATCGCTTGCCGCCAACCGAGATGTCGTCTTCGATTGCGGCAACACGGAACGAGTAGCCGGGGGCCTGCGGTGAGATCGGGCTGAACTCCTCGGCGGCGGCGGGAACATCCACCGCCAACTCAACACTACTGCCCGGAATGGCGAACACCAGTTGCGCGGGGCGCAGGAATCGCTGCAGGTCGTCCTCGCGATCGATCCATGAGAATCGCAGCATCCCCGACTCGGCGCTGTTGTGCTGCGGATCGAACGCCTCCAGCGTGTAACTCTGTTGCGCACCATCACCAGCACCAACCGCTAGCCGGGCCACCGGATAGAGCGGCGCTGTCTCGGTGCCGGCGCGGAAAGTTGAGCGCATCTGGGCGTAGCGCAGGTAACCACTGATGCGGAAATCGGTCTCCGGGAATGGGTCGGCCGCCGACTGCGCTGGGGCGCTCAGCCGCAACTGGTGCGGCTTGATGGCCGCCTGCGAAGTGCTCTGAAACACCGAATCGGCGCTGGGAAAACTGTCGTTGTAGAACGGCATCCCGGCGATCGGCCGCATCGCCCATTCCTTCGTGCCCGCCTCGCGTACATAGAGCGCGAACGACGGCGACAGATCGTTGCGCAGATAAAACCACTCGGCTGGCTGGTAGTCCAGACGCAGCGAGAGCGTTTCATCCACCATGGCCTTGCCCAGCACCTTGCGGGCGCGTTGCACTGGCTGCTTGTGGTCGCCGGTGAAAATCAAATCCTCAGTCAGTTCAGGATGCCCGCCGATCAGCTGGCGGATGAACTGCTCCTTGGGCCCCTGCACCAGCACCTGCACGCTGAGGGCTCGCTGGCCCCGCGCATCGCCGGTGAGCAGTTCCCACGCCGGGTCGATTTCCATCACCCGCACTTCGTAGCGCTTGTCCCCCGCGCCGATGGCGGCAGTGGCTCCGGGCATGGCCATCAGATCGGCGGTCTGGGCTTCACCGGCCAGCGCCAGCACCACGCGCCGCCGAATCACCGGCGCATCGCCTTCAACCTTGGTGCCGAAGTACCAGACGCTGCCAGCCATCAGCAGCAACACACCGCCGTGCACCAGCCAGGTGCCGAAGTGCGCGGGCTTCAGCGGCACGCGCCGCAGAGTGGTGGTGATGACCGTGGCGGCGATCAGTCCTAGCAGCAGATCGAATGGCCACCAGTGGAACCACTCAAACTCGGTCATCTCAAACGGCCGCCACTGACGCAGCTGGGCATGCACCCAGGCGTCGGGGTGGAAGATGTTCGGGTGAACCGGATAGACGATCCCCGCCGAGCCGATCGACATGTAGACGAACAGGATCGCCAGCAGCACGATGCCGAAGGTGATTGAGGAAAACGGCGCCAGCAGGCGGCCAACGAACCCGGCCAGCGGTTTGCCTGCGGGGCTCGGCGCGCTCATCGGTCTGATCCTAGGGCGCACTCGACACCCGTGCATCGACTAGGATTCCGCCCCCATGATGAAGACGATCGCCACCATCCTCAGCAGCCTTCTGACCGTCTCCGTTGCCGCCGCGCAGGGCACGCCCGTCACGCCGACGACTCCCGCCGCGCCCGCCGCCCCCGCCGCGGTCGCCTTCGTCGAGTTCGACACCACGATGGGCAACATCGTCCTGGAGCTCAATCCGGCCAAGGCGCCGATCACCGTGGCCAACTTCCTTTCGTATGTGAACAGCGGCTTCTACAACGGGACCATCTTTCACCGGGTAATGCCGGGGTTCGTGGTGCAGGGCGGCGGCTTCACCGCCGACATGAAGCAGAAGAACACCCAGCCGGGCATCACCAACGAGTGGCGCAACGGCCTGAAGAATGACCGCGGCACCATTTCGATGGCCCGCCTCGGCAATCGGCCCGACAGCGCCACCAGCCAGTTCTTCCTGAATCTGGTCGACAACAAGATGCTTGATGCCAACCGCGACGGGGCGGCCTACGCCGTGTTCGGCAAGGTGGTGGCTGGCATGAGCGTGGTTGATGCGATTGCCAAGCAGCCCACGGGAAATGTTCAGGGCATGCAGGATGTGCCCAAGACGGCCGTATCTATTGAGAAGGCCAGCGTGATCACCGCCGAACAGGCCAAAGCGGCCATCGAGGCCGACGCGGCAGCGGCGGCAGCGGCGGCAGCCGCGGCAGCGGCGGCAGCGACGGCGACCCAGCCAGCAAAGTAGTCCTAGTTGCCGAACTGAATCCCCTGCGCCAGGGGCAGGTTGGTCGACCAGTTGATGGTGCAGGTCTGGCGGCGCATGTACGCCTTCCAGGAATCGCTGCCCGACTCGCGGCCCCCGCCGGTGTCCTTCTCGCCGCCGAACGCCCCGCCGATTTCCGCGCCACTGGTGCCGATGTTCACATTGGCGATGCCGCAGTCGCTGCCGCCAGCGGAGAGGAACCGCTCGGCGCTGCGCACACTGTCGGTGAAGATCGCGCTGGAAAGCCCCTGATCCACGCCGTTCTGCAGGGCGATGGCTTCGTCGAGGGATTTCACGCTAAACAGGTAGAGGATCGGAGCGAAGGTCTCCTCGCGGCAGATGTCCGGCACTCGCCCGGCTGGCACGCGAATGATGGTCGGCTCGACGAAGTGTCCCGGCTGACCCTTGAAGCGCTCGATCCCCTTGAGCCCACCGCAGAGCACCGTGCAGCCCTCGGCGGTAGCGCGTTCGATGGCCGCGCCCATGGACTCAACGGAACGCTGGTTCACCAGCGGCCCCATCAGCGTGCCCGGCTTGAGCGGATCACCGATTGGCACACTGGTGTAAGCCTTGGCCAAACGCGCCGCGAGGGAATCCACCACCGATTCATGAACCAGCAGCCGCCGCGTGGAAGTGCAACGCTGGCCAGCGGTGCCGACGGCGCCAAAGAGCACGCCCCGGGCGACCATTTCCATGTCGGCGTCGGGCATGACGATGATGGCGTTGTTGCCGCCCAGTTCCAAGAGCGTCCGGCCGAGGCGGGCGCCGACCACCTCCGCCACTCGGCGGCCCATCCGGCACGAACCGGTGGCACTCACCAACGGAATGCGCCGATCAGCCAAGAGCCGTTCACCAACTTCGGCATCGGCGCCGATCACCAGCGGCAGCAGGTCGGCCGGATCGATGCCCGCAGGCTTCCAGAGTTCCTGTTCGCGCAGCACCTTCCACGCCAGTTCGCTCAGCGCGATGGCCGAAAGCGGCGTGATCAGGCTGGGTTTCCACAGCACCGCATTGCCACAGGCCAGCGCCAGCATGGCGTTCCAAGCCCACACCGCCATGGGAAAGTTGAAGGCGGTGATGCAGCCCACCACACCGAGCGGATGCCACTGCTCGTACATGCGGTGGCCGGGGCGTTCGCTGTGCATGGTGAGTCCGTAGAGCTGCCGCGCAAGCCCAACGGCGAAATCGGCGATGTCTACGCACTCCTGCACTTCGCCCAAGCCTTCGGCGCGAATCTTGCCCATTTCCAGCGAGATCAGTTCGCCAAGCGGTTCCTTCTGCGCGCGCATCGCCTCGCCCATGCGCCGCACGATTTCGCCGCGCACCGGTGCCGGGACAGTTCGCCACGATTCGAAAGCCCGTTGAGCACGCACCACGGCACTGTCGAGTTCCGCCGCCGACATGAGCCGCACATGTGCAATCGCTTGACCGGTAGCGGGATTCAAGGAGGCAACGCAGGCCGAACCCGACTCAGCAACACACAACCGGGAGTTGCCGTCGAGTCCGCAGCGTTTCAGGTCAATGCTCATGGGAGGAACCAGACTAGCGGCAAGGTTCAGCCGCCGGTTTCATCGGGATCGCGCACCTGCTGGGCGTACATGCCGACCAGCCGGGCGATCATGAGGGCCAGATACAACGTGCCACAGAGCGCTTCCAGCGTGGCCAGCAGACGCGCCAGCTGCGATGCGGGCAGGATGTCGCCCAGTCCGGTGGTGGTCAGCATCATGAAACTGAAGTAGCCCATCTCCCGGGGATGCGGATCGTCCGAGAGTCCACTGCCGGCGAAGGCGCTCGGGTCGAAAACCCAGATGGTCCAGTAGGCCGCGGCGAACAGGAAGGACATTGCCAGATAGACGCAGATGGCGGCAAAGATGTGATCGGCCTGGATCTCCGAGCGTCCAACCACATACGCCAGCCCGTCAATCGCTACTGAAAGCATCAGGGCACCAAACAGCGCTCCGGCGGCCGCCACCAGCCAGTGGGTACCGGTGATCAATGCCAGCGTCGCAGCCGTGGCGTAGACGCCAGCCAATGCCATTGTTCCCCAGCGACCCAAGATGCCCTCCCGAGCGGTCCGAACTGCCGCCAGAAAGACCAGCACCGAGGTGACCTGAATGTGCATGGGGAAATCGAGCAGCGGCTCAATGACCATGTACATCAGCAGCGAAGCAAACAGCCAGAAGTAGTGGCCCTTGGAGTGCGAGCGGACAGCATGGGCCAGCGGGTGACGCCGAGAATGGCCACCGGCCCGGGGGGCCGGGTGTGGAGTCGACGGGGTCAAGGGTTGACCTCACGAACCATCACATTGGCGAATGCGATTGCGCCAGCGCCGCCATCTAGGACGATCGGTCCGTGCCCGGCCAATCCAGGCACTGCCGCGTTTCGCACTACTTCGGCGCCGTTCATAGTCACACTCACTCGCGTGCCGCGCACTGAGATGAGGGTGCGATTCCACGATCCTATGATGGCGTCCTTGCGAGCCGCGGGCATGGCGGCGGCTCGTTGCTCGGCACTCAGCGCGCGATCCCCGCGAACACCAGTCAGGCATCCCGAGCCGCACGGATTGCACCAGAGCGCCACGGTGCCCCGGGCATCACCGCGCAGAAGCACGCCGCGCGACCCGGCATCGGGAACGGTGGCGGTCTGCAGAGCGCCCTCCCGACCATGCGCTTCGCGGCCGGTGGCGGTGAACACCTGCAGGGCGCGCTCCACCGGTGTGCCGGTCCACTTCCAGTCGAACTGGAGGTCGTAGTCACCGAAGGAGGTCGGCGTGGCCAGCGCGCCGGAGCCATCAACGGCGTGCATCTGCGAATCTTGCGCGGCCCAACCCTCGCTAGGCAACCAGCCAGCCAGCCCCGGCCCGGCCTGAATGCTGCGGAATCCCTCAATGAACGAGGCGCACTGCTCCGGCGACAACGCTGGAGTTGTCGGGGGCAACTCAGCAATGCGGATGTTTCGGAAACGCACCGGAGTCCCTTCGCTCTCGAGGCAAATCACGCCGCGCCGTGGAGTGATGTTGTCGCCGCCGGAGACCTCGGCGCCATTGATCGACAACCGCAGGCTT
>SXGR01587780.1_pt1 | contig 10029 bp, 9 predicted proteins | sample 3174711 | NCBI WGS metagenome assembly SXGR01 (sample SAMN11356860, study PRJNA531348) | freshwater metagenome | isolation source: freshwater sample F1-60 | place: China: Fuxian Lake, Yuxi | collected 2017-12-25 | reverse complement strand
GCCCGCGGCGAGTTCTTCCCCCTTGAGCCGCCATGGCGCCCAGAGTTTCTCGGGTTCGGCCAGCCAGGAGGGCTTCGGGAGCGACCCCGCAATCGTGGTTTGGAACACCTCTAATCTCCCCTCGTTATCCTTCTGCCGGGCCGGGACATTATCGAGAATTCGTTCCAACGCGAACCAATGGAATTTATGTTGCGCCGCAACATCCGCGAACCATCGGAAATCCTTCGTCTTCTCGCTTCTGTTTCAATGAAATCAATTGTTTAACTTCGCCCCCGTAGAGTCGGGAACACGTCAAGAGCAGACACAGATTCAACCGCTCTCTTCAATCCGGTACGCAACGAATGCAGACGCGAGGATTGGCGAAACGCATCATGATTTCCCCTTTCCCTCAAAGCCTGCAAAGGTTAAACTTCCGAAAATGGGAGTTCCGAAAACGGGAGTAGTGGGAGGACGCCTAATGAGAACCAGTACCGCGTTGATTGCCGTCGTCGCTGTTGTCTGTTTGCCGGTTGTTGCATCGGCCCAACAGGCGAACCTTAGCGAAAGCCAGATGAACGGCCGCAGAATTCTGACTCAGAATTGCAATATCTGTCATTTGCCGCAAAACCCGGGTTCACCGACCTATGGGCCGCGGCTCAGCAAAACGTCGACCAACGGAGACGACAGTCTCATGAAGCAGGTCATCGAGACCGGCCTCGTGAAAATGCCCGGCTGGAGGTACACGCTGAGTGCTTCCGAAATTAACGACATTATTTCGTATGTGAGGACCCTACCCGAACCGGCTGCTCCCACGACTCGTGGCGGCGGCGGCGGCGAATAATCCAATCGAGGAGAAACACAATGAAAATGCGCACTGCTTTTCTTGCGACGGCCGCCGTTTTGGCGACGTCGGGTTTTGCGTTTGCCGCCGACCAGCAGCTCAGCGGTTCGATCACCGGCGCCAGCGGGCAGAAGCTCGACGGCGTGACCGTGTCGGCCAAGATGGCCGGCTCGACGATCACCACCAGCGTCTATACGGACCAGGACGGCAATTACTATTTCCCGCCGATGGCCGCCGGTAAGTACAATGTGTGGGCTCAGACGCTCGGCTTCGAGCGCAGCGATGCGCAAGTCGATCTTAGCGCCAACAAGCGCCAGAACATCTCGCTCAAGACCATTGCGGACTATGAGACGAAGTGGCGTCAGCTTCCGGGCGAACTCGTGTTTGCCTCTCTGCCGGAAGAGACGGCGGACGACGTCCACATGAAGACGATCCTTCGCAACAACTGTAATGGCTGCCACGTTCCCAGCTACATCCTGCAATTCAAATTCGACCAGCAGGGCTGGAGCCGGGTCATCGACCTCATGAAGGTCATCGGCGGCGGTCTCCCGCAAGATCGTCCCGCGAACCAGATCCATACGATGAACCAGCAGCGCCTCGCGGGCTATCTCGCGAAAGTGCGCGGCCCCAACAGCCAGCCGCTGAAGATCGTGGAACGTCCCCGTCCGAGCGGCGAAGCCGCCCGCGCGGTTTGGACGCTCTATGATGTCGAACGCGTTCCGGACGCGGGCGCTCGCGCCCTTCCCCCGGCGCCGGGCGACAACGACGGCACGAACTGGGCGAAGGGTACGCCTTCCAAGGCCGCTCTCATCGTTCATGACGGCGCGATGGACTTCGACGGCAACGTCTGGTTCACCTCGAACTCCACCAACACCCTCGTGACAGTCGGCAAGGTCGACACGAAGACCGGCGAAGTGAGCTATCGCAAAGTCCCGCGCGCGGCGAACCCCGCCCTCGCGGCTCCGACGCATGGCATCGCCCGCGATGGTCAGGGCAATCTCTGGTTCGACGTGAACCCGGGCCGCCGCAGCCTCGGCAAAGTTGAGCCCGCGACGGGCCGCGTCACTGTCTATCCCACGCCGGAAACCATGGCTCCGCTTGGCGGCGCCGTGACCGTCGACGTGGACGGCAAGGGCATGGTCTGGGCCTCGGCTCAGTTCGGCGTGCTGCGCTTCGACCCGCAGACCGCTCAGTTCACCGAGTTCAAGTCCACCCAACCGCGCCGTTCCTACGGCACCGGCGGCACCTATGGCGCAGCTGGCGACCGTGACGGCAACGGTTATTGGGCGCAGATGGCGTTCGATACAATCGGCAAGGCCGACCCGGTAACGGGTAAGGTCACGGAAATCGTCCTTCCGGAAAACCGGAAGATCCGCGACTTCCTCACGCCGCAAGAAGTCGAAGCCTATGGCAAGGTGACCGACATCTCCACCGGCAATCCGTATCCGTGGGCACAGGGCCCGCGCCGCATGAATACCGACAAGAATGCCGACATTCTCTGGACGGGCAATTCATGGGGTTCGAGCCTGGCGCGCATCGACACGAAGACGAACGAAGTGAAAATCGTTCCCTTCCCGAACGAAGCGAACCAGCCCTACCACATCCACGTGGACAACCAGCACAACGTCTGGGGCAACCTCTGGACGAACGACCAGTTGTTCAAATACGACCCGGCGGCGAACAAGTTCACGTTCTTCGAATTCCCCGTTCGCGGGACCGAAGACCGTCACATCTTCGTCGATGAGCGTAGCGGCGTGACCAAGATCACGACGCCGGTTTATCGCGCCAATCAGATGGCGGTTATGACTGTTCGCAGCGAAGCGGACATCGCCAAGCTGAAGCAGACGGCGATGGCCCGCTAAGGGTTTGATCTAGCCGCTGGCAACAGCGGTCATCGTTAAAAACGGGCGGTCCGGACATCCGGGCCGCCCGTTTCTTTTGGAGCGTAGCTTGGAGGGCGAGCGCTACCTTGGGTGCCCAAGCCAGTGTAAGATGCATGCCGCTCTTGAAGGGGACATCCATGCAACGGTACGCCTTTACCCGGTCGAAAACAGCGGCGCTCGCAATCGCTTCTGCGCTGATATTCGCAGGTTGCGGTCAGGACGCGCAGACCGCATCCGCAGGCAGCGCGAACGCGGCGGAGGCGGGCGCACGAGCCGGCCGCATGGTCATCGCCCCGCAATACGACGATGCCGGCCCCTTCTCGGAAGGGCTAGCCTCGGTGCGCGTCGGCCAACGCTTCGGGTATATCGACAAAATCGGCAAGATCGTCATCGAACCGCAATTCGATTTCGCGGGCGCCTTCTCCGAAGGGCTCGCCCATGTCGGCAGCGGATCGAATGTGGGCTACATCGATAAAACCGGAAAATTCGTCATCACGCCGCAAGCGGCGCTTCTCGACATCGGAGGCTTTTCGGAAGGGCTCGCGCCCATCCGGGTCGGCGATTTTCTAACCGGCACCTGGGGCTTCCTCGACAAGAAGGGGGAGACGGTCATCCAACCCGAATACGAAGCGGCGGGCCCCTTCTCTGGCGGGCTCGCGGCCGTGCGCATCGACGGCAAATGGGGCTATATCGACAAACAGGCCAATCTCGTCATCCAGCCGCAATTCGTCACCGGCGGCAGTTTCGCGGACGGCCTCGCCTCCGTGAAAGTCGGCGAACTCTTGAGCGGCAAGAACGGCTATATCGACAAGACCGGCAAGTTCACGATCGAGCCGCAATTCGGCGACGCCTTTCCCTTCTCCGATGGGCTTGCCGATGTGCGCGTGGGCGAGAAATACCGCTTCATCGACAAGACAGGGAAATTCGCCTTTTCGACGGAGTTCGAATTCGCAGACATGTTCTCCGAAGGCATGGCGCCGGTTCGCATCGGCGACGAGCAGAGCGGCAAATACGGCTATATCGACAAGACGGGAAAGATGGTCATCGAGCCCGTCTTCGATTACGGCGACCGTTTCTCGGAAGGCATGGCCGCCGTGCGCATCGGCAACGAGCTGAACGGCAAGTTCGGCTACATCGGACACTGAACCCGCCGCAAGGCGGAAAGCCGGCGTTATGGGAAGTAACGGCAAGATTGCGGTCGCGACATCGATACCGCCCAGGATGTCGAGGTTGAATTCGGGCCGCGAGATCGGGGCCGAGTATCAGCGTCTGTGCGTCCGTTCCTGGCTCGATTGCGGTCTCAAAGTGATCTCGGTCAATCCGCGCGAGGAAGTACCGGAACTGGCGGCGCGATACCCGGACGTTTCGTTCGTTGCGGTGGACCGCGATGCCCGCGCGTTGTTCGGCCGCAAGACGCCCTTCATCGGCGATTTGTTAGCCGCGCTTTTGGCAAGCGGATGCGAAAAACTCGGGATCATTAACGCCGACCTCGTGTTCGAACCGAGCCCGGCATGGGCGGCATCTATTCCGGAAGCGATAGGCCCCTCAATGCTGGCCGCGCACCGCTACGACACCAGTTCGCTTCTCGACGGAGCGTTGAGCAAATACTACGTCGGACTTGATTTCCTCTTCTTCGACAGGGAAACTGCGGCGGATTTCGCCGCCGAGGCCGGCAATTTGGCCATGGGCTTGCCCTGGTGGGATTACTGGCTGCCCGCGCTGTGCCAATTACAAGGACGAGACTTGAAGCTTCTCGACCGGCCGGGCTGCGCGCATTTGATCCATCCCCAAGGATACCCGGGGGAGCTCTTGCTCCGTTTCGCCATGGATTTCGCCGAATTCTTCCTCGAAGCGGCGAAACGATTGCCCTCGCATCCTCCTGTCGTGGCGAGACTCCTCGACCAATGCGGCGAGATCCTTTCCTTGCGCGGTCAATCCGGCGCGACGCCTGAAGCGACATGGGCTATCGAGCAGCCCTTCAATCGATCCGTGGCCGACTGGCGCCGGGAGCAGCTGAGCAATGTCATACGTTTCGAAACGATTGCCGATGGCGGCGCGGCAAGCAGCCAGCCGGAGTTGACGCCGGCCGCCGTCTTTCGGGGTACAGAGGGCCGCATGCAAGCGGGCGAGGCGCTCATACAAGCGAAATGCGATCAGTCCGCCGGTAACCTTGGAAAGGCTCGGCAAGAGTTAAAGGCGGCACTTGACCGTACTCCCTTCGATCGGGAGGTGATGACGTTCCTCGGTGAAATCCTTTGCCAGCTCAAAGACTACAATGCGGCGATCTCGCTCTTGGAACGGGCGCGTACGCTTCATCCGGGCTTCGGCAAGATCCTGAACGGCCTTGGCGCCGGCCTGCATGGCATTGGCAGGCGCGAGGACGCGGCCGCCTGCTTCGCGGAAGCGGTCGAGCACGACCCAGACTTAAAGGACGGGTATTTCAACCTTGCCGTGACATTGCTGGAACTCCGCCGTAAGGGCGATGCCATCGCACGGCTCGACGCGGCGCTGAAGAGATGGCCGGACGCGAGCGATCTGGCCGAGCTGCGGCGCCATTTGACGGAAAGCCAACCGCTATCCGCTTGATCCGTCACGCCTTAGAAATCTCGCCGAGCAAAACACCCAGTATCCGGTGCGGGCCGAGAGAGACCGCTTCGAGAAAGCGTTTCAGACGCTGGGTGAACGCTTCTATGAGAATCCGATCATACATTCGCGGATCGAAAAGCATTTGGCAGCCATCCGACTCGCGCTGTTCGTTGAAATCGATTGTAAATCCCCAGGGGAAAAATTGGCGCGCACGGTCCAATGCGGTGAGAGTGAGGCCACCGAACCGCATGGCATCGCGCGGCATTGTTGTATGAAAGATCACCTGGACCTCGGGAGGGCTTAGATTCTCGCTCGCAAGAATATCCTTCAGAAGATCGCTCGGTATGGCCCCGTGCATCGCGGCCCCTTCGATCTGTTTGCGCACGAGGGTGAGCCATTCAACGAACGTCTTATCCGGGTCGTAACGTAACCGCAGAGGCAGCAGATTTGAAAAATCGCCCAAGACGTCAAGGAGCTGAACGCGCCTGCGTCCCGTCGAATAGAGGCCGATAACCACATCCCGCGTTTCGATCTCCGCTGCCAAAAGAGCGGCGAACCCCGCCAATCGCACCGCAAGAAAAGTTGCATGCCGTGACGCCCCGATTTCCTTCAGGCGGTTCGAAGTCTCGCGGCTAATACCCCATGACAGAACGCCATCCGGCGGCCGCAAATTCGGATCATGCGCCGTGCGGCCAAAGGGCAATTGCATGTATCGCGGAACGCCGGAAAGATTGTCTCGCCACCATTGAAGCGAGTGGCGAAACGCGGGCCCGCGCTCCGACGTATAATTTCTCTGCCAGGCGGCGTAATCGGCGTACTGTATGCGCGTGGGCGCGGGAGCGGGCATCGTATCCCCTTCTAACCTTGCTTCATAAAGCGCTGCCAGTTCCTTTAGGTAGAGCGTCCATGACGCGTTATCGGACACAATGTGATTGGAGACGCGGACGAGCCAGTGTTCATCCTTGCCGAGCCGGATGAGGCAAAGGCGAATTGGGGGTTCGCGGCCGATATCGAAGATGTGTGAGGAAAATCGGCTCGCGACGAGCTTGGCCTCGGCGGCCGGGTCCGGGGCGCTGCTCGCATCGGAATATTGGAACACCGGCGGCGGCAATGCGGGATCGATAATCTGTACGAGCATCCTGTTACGTTCGGCATACCGCGTATGCAGGATTTCGTGACGCCGGGAGAGCTCGAAGATGCAATCGCGCAGGATGGCGGCGTGAAGATGCCCCGCAATCCGGTAAAACCTGGACATCGTGTAGGCAACCGGCCGCGAGGGCAGTTGCAAATGTTTCCAAATCCGTTCCTGGGTGAAGGATAACGAAAGAGGTTTTGAACGATCCGCTTACACGATCGGCGGTTCTGCTTCCGTGCTCGGCGCCACAAACGAATCGATCGCCTGAGCCAAATCGGCAATCGTCGGGTGTTCCGCGAACATCGCGAGGTTCAATTCGACACCGCGCTCGTCATAAATCTTCGCCGCCACGATGGCGGCAATGAGCGAATCCCCGCCGAGAGCGAAGAAATCTTCGTTACGTCCGATATCGCTCACTTCGAATTCACCGGCCCAAATTTCGGCCAATCGTTTTTCCGTCGGGGTTCTTGGCGATTCGTCCGCGCGAGGAACGCGCGAGGGACGGTAACTCGCTCGCAACTTTTCGCGGTCGACTTTCCCGCTCGTGGCAATCGGAATCGATCCCAGCATGACGAAATCCGAGGGCACCATATGGTCCGGAAGCGTTACGCGCAGACTCTTTCGCAAATCCTGGCCGGACCACAAACCTTCCCGCTGCAATTTCACAAACCCGACGAGGATCGGTTCTTTGCCGGTCCGGGCGATAGCTTCGACGATGGCGCGCTCAATTCCCGGCAAGGAGAGCAAGGCTGCTTCGATTTCGCCGGGCTCTATCCTGTTGCCGCGAATTTTCACGCGATCATCGACGCGTCCGCAAAATTCGAGCAAGCCATCCGCGTTGAAACGCCCTAAATCTCCCGTGCGGAATTGCCTTGTCCCTTGTGCGTCCAACGGTTTTGAAAAACGTTTCGCGGTGAGTTCGGGATCGCGCCAATATCCGTTCGACATGTAGCGGCTGCTAACGGCAATTTCGCCGACCTCGTTAGGGCCAACGGGACGGCCGTTTTCATCGAGGAGCAGGAGTTCCGTTCCTTCCGTGGGCAGACCTATTGGAAGGCGGCCCTCGGCGATACGATCGTCCTTGGTACGCCGCGACCAGGCGATGTTGCCCGTCTCCGATGACGAAAGGCTATGCACAAAAATGGCGTCGTCCGGAAAATGGTCTCGAAACGCTTGGAAATCATCCGACGTGGCGGGTTCCGAAGACAAGCGCACGGCACGGACGCTGGGGAGAATCCGCCCCTCTTCCAATGTGGAGATAAAATTACGAAAAATCGAAGCGGACGATGCATACACGGTGACGCCGTGTCTTTCGATCCAATCGGCGAGCCCCGTTACGCCTTTGACCGGCACCGGAAATGGGCAGAGCGTCGCACCATTCAACAAGGCAGCCCAGGAGTTGCTTGTGCCTTGCCCTCCGCTCAACGAACCGAAAAGCGAGAGCCGGTCTTGCGCGGAGTAGCGCATAGCCTCGGTGTGATTGCCGGCCCCCCAGCGAACTCTGTCATGCGTCATCTGAACGGCTTTGGGAGTGCCGGTAGAGCCGGACGTGTAGCCAAGGAACGCGATCCGTTCCGAAGGGACTTCAATGTTTAGGTTGTGATCGGGCCCGCCCGAACTTGCTTCTTCGGCGATCAAAACGTTGCAATGCGCTCCAACGGTCTTTTCAGCCAATTCGCGATTGGCTTTATCGGTTAGAAGCAAACCGGGTTCGGAGTTACCGATAATCTGCTGCAGGCGCTGAATGGGGTGCGTGGAATTTAGAACACCTCCAATACGCCCCGCCTTGATGACCCCAACGATCGCCACGATGGCCGCAATGTCATGCTCCATGAGAATGGCCACGCGATCGCCGATCGTTCCCCCCGCCGCGACAATCGCATGCGCGATCCGGTTCGCCGCCGCGTTCAATTCCGCATAGGAGATCTGACCGCTATCCGAGCGGATGGCCTGTGAATGCGCATGCAGGAACGCCACGCGCTCGAAACAGGAGGCAAGGGATAAACTTTGTTCCTTGAATTCCCGAATTGAACCCACCCGGGAAAAATCCGGATCGGCGTGGGGTTTGATCACTGCGGCAGCCGGCATACGAATTTGCTTCCCAGAACCCAAAAACCGGATCGGACCTGCATTTATCGGCCTACCGTGACGGGCGGCCTCGCGTTACCATGATCCCGAGCCGTATAATAAGGATGGGATCAACCCGGTCTAGGCATCGTTCGAGGATAAGGGAGAGGATCATGAATAAAACACTCTGGAATAATAGAACGGCGTTTGGCGGAATTGTGACGATCGCCCTCGGTCTGAGCACTTATATGGGGATAGAGGCGCAAGGAGCCGCACCCGCTCTCTCGCCCTTGCGCTTGCCGGGGCACCGCTACGATCTCCCGATGACCGCGATCACCGCGGCGCAAATCGAGGCGCATAAGAAGAGCATGGAAGCGGTCAACGAGACCGATGTCGCGATGACCATGGTGAAAATGGGTGGGGCCTCGGATGCCTCGCAGATCGGCGTCAGCGTGGTCCTTCGGCCCAAGGGACAGACCAATCCGTACTATGCCGTCCATGACGATGTGGCGGAGGTCTATTACGTCGTCGCGGGCAAGGGGCATATGAAGATCGGCGGCACGATTACCGATTGGGAGAGGCGGCCCGTCAGCATCGAAAACGGAGAAGGCAGCCGCGGAAGAACAGCCACCGGCGCCAAGGACGTGACCATCGCAAAAGGCGACATGCTGATCATTCCGGCCGGCACGCCGCACAAATGGGAAATGTCGGACGAAGATACGCACTATGTCGTCGTGCGCTCCGATCCAAAGGGCGTGGCGCCGTTGCTGGAATTGGGCAAGGCGCAGTTCGTCAGGCCGAATTAAAAGGACATCGCCATGAGAAAGATCATCCTGACATTGCTGGTTGGGTTCGCGCCGTTCACTTCGGTCTTCGCGGCGGAAGGGCGCGCGCCAGGCACCGTCAAGACCGATGCGCAAATCAAATCGGAGCTGGACAAATCCATGTCCGCGCTTGGCATCGTCGCGGGGCAAGTCACTTCGGTTGCTGAAACCGGCACCGGCCAAATGGTCGTCAGACGGCGGCAGGAAGGCCCGAACAATGCCAGCGTACATGACGATTTGACGGAGATTTACCAAATCGTCGCCGGTTCCGGCACCTTCGTGACCGGGGGAACCATCAAGAACCCCAACGAGCGAACCGCCGGAATATCCGGCGGCGAGTCGCGGCAGGTTAAGGCTGGCGATTTCGTGGTTTTGCCGCCCGGTACGCCGCATTGGTTCAGCAAGATCGACGGCGCGATTACCTATGTCGAAACCCGTTTCAACAACGGGCACTAGAACCATTACAATGCTAGATTGAAAGCAGCTTCCCGGCGCAAGAACCGGGAGCCCGCCTGAGAGAGAGGGAGCACCATGGCAATCGATTTGACCGTGAATGGAGTTCGCCATTCCGTCGATGTGGCGCCGGACACGCCGCTCCTCTGGGTCATCCGCGATCATCTGAAGCTGACGGGCACCAAATTTTCCTGCGGCATCGCCCAATGCGGTTTCCGTCAAGCGTGATCGATATCGTCGCGGCGGGAGCTGGCTTCGCCG
>SXGR01545545.1_pt1 | contig 10029 bp, 12 predicted proteins | sample 3174711 | NCBI WGS metagenome assembly SXGR01 (sample SAMN11356860, study PRJNA531348) | freshwater metagenome | isolation source: freshwater sample F1-60 | place: China: Fuxian Lake, Yuxi | collected 2017-12-25 | reverse complement strand
ACCTCCCCAATTTCCCTGTTCCATTCAATTTCCATGGTCCCTATGACTTTTAAAGTCAACTCAAGTCCGACAGGCTGCTAGGCTCTTTAATCATTCCGTGATTCGCCCCATAACACGCGAAGGTCTATCGACGACGAGAATATTAACCGCCGCCCATCCACGATCGTCCGATACACCTTGCGTGGCATCTGCCGCCGTGCGCATATCAACAGGTGCGGTCGCTGTAGACAACATGGTTGCGGGCGGAATTGGCTCCGCCGTCAACATTGAGAAAGGAACTCTGGGTTTGGGTGTTGGAAAAAGCGTTACCAAAGGTTGGTACAACAACCATCCGGAATCCGGTGTAGTTTTTGAAGGTCTGCAACTGCCTTTCTGGCGGGAGGCCTGTGAACTTTGTGTGCGGGCGCACGGCCTTGCGCGAGATATCCCCGTCATAGGCTGGGATGTCGGTATCCTGGAAAACGGCCCCGTCCTAATAGAAGCCAATCTCGGCTGGGATTCGGATATCGTACAATTGTCCGGAACTACCGCGTTAGGTGAAACCGCTGCTGCTGCAGCCCTTAGACATTTTTTACTGCCGACGGATCGGCAGTGGCAGAAAACTACAACAGCGAGCTGAACTGGCGTGAACCACTACGCGGAGGGACTACTAGCTGCTTGGGACAACGGCACAACCATGCCGCTGATCACTACACGCAACACAGCCTTCAATTGGAATGACGCCTACGCCGTCAGCGCGGAAATCATTCGCCTGCGCCGTGCACGCGGCGAAAAACTCGTTGGGCGCAAGATTGGCTTTACCAACCGTAATATCTGGCCCCAGTACGGTGCGACTTCCCCGATCTGGCATCCGGTGTATGACCGCACACTGGTTCATGCCGAGCATGGTACGGCGACACTGTCGCTGGCAAACAGTTGTCAGCCGCTGATCGAACCTGAGATCGCTTTCAGACTGCGCGCGCCGGCGCCGGTGCATTGCACCGATCCTGAAACAATCCTGCAAGCCATTGAATGGTACGCGCCGAGTTTTGAAATCGTGTGCTGCCACTTCACGGATTGGAAATGTTCACCGGCGGAATTCGCTGCAGATTCTTCGCTGCACTGGCGGCTGGTGGTGGGCACGCCGGTCTCGGTTGATGCGAAAAATATCCCTGCGCTCGCCACACAATTACGCGATTGCGCCATCACACTAAACCGCAACGGCGAAACGCAGGATCGCGGCAAGGGCAGCAACGCGCTGGATCATCCCGCGCTGGCGCTGGCTTTCCTCGCGGACATTCTCGCCACACAGCCCGCGTTCGACACGCTGGCGGCGGGTGAAATCATCACCACCGGTACGCTGACGGCAGCTTTACCCGTGAAGGCAAATGAAACGTGGCAGTCGCGCTACGAAAACTTGCCCGGTGTCACGGGCTTGACGCTGCGCTTTACGGAATGACGCCGCGCGGCACGAAAAGAATTTCCGTAAGTATTTGTTTTTATTGATGTTTTATAGAACGGTCAGCGCCCGGCGAACGGGGTCGATTTCCACTGTCGCGCCATGTGCGATGGCCTGCGTGATATCCACATCAAATCCTGCGAGCAGGGGCACATCGCCCAACGCCGCGCCCTGCGCGATGATGGGATTCACCGAGTTCAGCACAATCGCGAGCGGCACGACCCCGCGCGATTGCATTTCCAGCAGCATCCATGCGGTGGCGACGCCGCCTTTGGCGGCATCCAAAATCAGCACTTTGTTCACGTACGATTGCCCCACCAGCTTGTGCGCGGGGCGCGAGAACACGCCGTTGATACGATCCAGATCGTAGCGCGCGGAAAAGCCATCCTTCGCCACCAGCGCTTCCCCGCGCACGGCTTTGCCCATCGCATGCCGCGCAATGAACGTTTTCGCTTTCGTATGACCGCCGCTCATGCCAGTCTCCCGGTCGCGGCCGCTTCGACACAGGCCTCCATTGAACCCAACATGGGCTGGTAACCATAACCGCCGAGAATATTGACGAGCTTTGCGCTGTTGGTGGCGAGCCGTTTCCAGCCATGCGCGTCAGCCATCTCGCGCGCATAGCTCTGGTAGAAGCACATGCCGGAGAGCACCTGCCCGCCCGCGGCCTCTATGGTTTGCGTGAAACCCATGCGGTCGCAATCGGGTTTTACCTGCGGACTGGTAATAGCGATCAACGGTTTTTTGAACTGACGTCCTTCACACAGGGCCGCGACATCGCGCAGCTCATGCAAACTCAGTTGCGGCGCGGAGAACACCACCACGTCCACTTCGTCAGTGGTGTGATACGACAGCTGCAACGATTCAAAATCGGCGCGCGTTACGCGGTGCGACGGCAACGCCTTTACGTCGGGTGCGACATCGGCAAGCCGCGACGCCTCAGGCGTCAGCCCCACCAGGTGATACAGCGCAATCGAACCAAAGCTCGCCATCGCCGCGCCGAAGTGTTTGAGCGCATCCGAACCCGGCGCGCCTCCTCGTTCACCTATACCTTCAATCACCGGCACAGCCCAGTAATTGCCGGCGATGCGCCCAATCACGCCGCCGAGTGCGCCCCATTCATTGAGCGTCTCCGGCGTGTCGTCCACGTGCACATGCAGTGTCGCCAGCCGCTTTTGCGGCAAATGAAAACCGTAGCGCGGTGTACGTCCGGTGATCCCGGCCGACAACGCTGACGGCCCGCCCTCGAAATTGGAGCGCGCACCGCACACCGAGTTGGAGTAAATCACCACACCCGTGTCGCCATAGGCCACATGCTCGTTGCGCGTGGCAGGCTGCACCGTTTGATAGTTGATGCAGGTGTTGGTCATCAGCACACCCAGCTTTACGAACGCGGTAATGGCGCGCTCCTCCAGCGTGAGCATGGCTTTGGTATGGCGCAGAAACGCCGCCTTGGCAAAATCCGTACCACGTGGATCGGTGATGGTCGGAATGCGCACTCGGCGGCGGCCAGTTTTTTCGGCAGCAAGGCCTTCAAGCCATTGCACACCAGCTTCGCCAAGGCTTTCGGTGTCGGCCATGATGTGCGCTTGTGTGACCGGCACGAAATCCGCCGCGCCGAAAAATTCTCCGACTTTGATCTGGTGTCGCAGTGCTGTTTGCGGCACCGGGCCTTGGTGGCCGGCCAAGATGTCCTGTTCTTCTTCGTTGAGTTTCATGAAAATATCACGCTGCCTGACGTTGGTTCTACCTCGGATCTACTACGTTTCTACTACGGGCCTATTCCGGTTTGATCCCCGCTGCCCGTACCACCTTTCCCCACCTGTCGATTTCTCTTTTCACGCGAGCGCCGAACTCTTCCGGTGATGAGGACACCGCATCCACGCCTTCGCCCGCCAGCCGCTTGATTGCCGCAGGGTCGCGCATGCCGCGCGCGATTTCGGTATTGAGCCGCGTCGCGATGTCCGGCGGCACGCCCGCCGGCCCCATGACGCCGTACCAGCCCGTCACATCAAAACCCGGCATGCCCTGTTCGGCGATGGTTGGCACTTCCGGGGCCGCAGCGGTGCGCTTGAGCGAGGTCATGCCCAGCGCGCGCAGCTTGCCCCCTTTCACGTGCGGCATGGACGCCAGCATGCTGTTGAACATGATCGGCACGTGACCCGCCAGCAAATCCATGGTCGCCGGTGCCCCACCCTTGTAGGGAATCCCGACCATTTTCACGTATTCATTTGATTGAACAATTCGCCTGCCAGATGCGGCAGGCCGCCAAGACTCGTCGCGCCATAATTCAACTGGCCGGTGGCGCCTTTGCAAGCAACTCGGTGCCCAACGCGCCGTTTGCGCCGGGACGATTTTCTACCACGACGGGTTGCCCCCAGCTTTCGGTCATTTTCGGCCCGATCATGCGCGCCACCGGATCAATGCTGCCGCCCGGCGGGAACGGCACGATCATCCGGATGGGTTTCGCGGGATAGGGTGGTGTGGACGGTTGCGCCAACGACCCGGCGGGAAACCCTGCCAAGCCCAACGCAGCGGCAGCGAACGCAAGCAGGGAAAACGTCGTCATTGCAAGCGACTCCTCACTGGCATAAATGCGCGGCAGGCCGGCAACAACATTTCGGCGCCAGCAAACGGCCCGGCCTTACGCAATGATTTGCGGTAGCAGGGCAAAACACAGAATGGCCGCCCCAGCTATGGAAAGCGCCGTTCCCGTCACCTTCAAAACGTCGAGGCGCGGTGCTCTGACAGACAGATAACCCACTGCGGCAAACGCGCTCAAAGCCAGCGCCAACTGAATCAATGTGAAGCCCGCCAGATAGGCCAGTAGCGGTGTGGCTTCAGCGCCAACGATGGCTTCACCATAAGCGTATCCGTGCGCGATCCCGCTGACTGCGAACACCCCGGCCGCACCCGCATGACTCAATAGGGTGTCGCGGCGAACCATCAGCACACCCAGCAGCACCAGGCTCAACGCCACCAGCCCATCGTGATACGGCAGTCCCGGCCACTGAACATGAGCAAGCGTACCCGCCATCGCGCCCACCGACAGCGCCACGAGCATTCTCGCGCGCTGGCCAAAATAAAACACTACGACGCCTGAAGCCAGAATAAACAGTAAGTGATCAATGCCGATGATGGGGTGACCCAAGCCCGACAACAGGCCTTCCGTCAGACTGCTTGGCGTAACGCTGCCAATCGGATGATGCGCGACGGCGGGCGATGCAAACACACAAGCGGCGCAGGCAAGCAGGTAGCGGACGAGTTTCATACTGGTGGTTCCTCAAAGGCTGTTTAAAAAAACCCATTTTACTCTGCAAGATTCCCTATGGCATTCAGGGATTTCGAAATCGGCCATTTTATAAGTATTTGTTTTTATTGATATTTTTTTAATCGTCCCTGGCATGCTGCTGTGCCATCCGAAAAGGTATCCATAAACGTAAGGCGCGCGGCACCCAACTGGCGGCTTGTGGTGACTGTAATAATTCTGCAATTAAATGACTGTAGTCTTTCTGTCACATTTTCGCTGGTATCTCTAGTTGGCATCGCCGCCGCGTAACCGAAGGCACATCGTTTGTCCGCCCGTCTCGTAAACTCGTACTTGTCCGCACTGATTGCGATTTCCTTTCAGACCGCCCATACGCACGCAGCGGATAGCGCGGCATTTCCAATCAAACCAGTACGCATGGTGGTGCCGCTAGCGCCCGGCGGCGGCAGCGATATCGTCGGGCGCATCGTGGCGCTTGCGCTGACCGACAAATGGGGGCAAGCAGTGGTCGTCGATAACCGCCCTGGCGCAGGCGGAAACATCGGCAATAGCATCGTCGCCAAATCCGCGGCGGACGGCTACACCCTGCTGGTGTCGAGCTCAACCATGGCGATCAGTCCGGCGCTGTATCGCAATGCCGGTGCCGATATCGTTCGCGACTTTCAGCCCGTCACGCTGCTGGCCAGCCAGCCCAGCATCATCGCCATTCATCCCGCCGTGCCGGCGAAATCGCTGAAAGAACTCATTGCGCTGATGAAAACACAGCCCGGAAAGTATTCGTTCGGTTCGGCGGGTACAGGCACCGCCAGCCATCTCGCAAACGAACAGTTCGCGCTGGCGGCGGGCGTCAAGACGCTGCACATCCCTTACAAAAGTGCAGGCCTTGCCACCACCGCGCTGCTCGGCGGAGAAATCCAGTTCATGGTGACCAACATGGCGACGGCGTTGCCGCAGGTCAGAGCAGCGCGGTTAAGGGGTCTTGCAGTTACCAGCACGCAGCGCGTCGCCACGGCGCCCGAACTGCCAACCGCGCGCGAGGCCGGGCTGGCGGACTATGATTACACAACATGGTATGCAATGTTGTTGCCAGCGCGCACGCCGCAGGCGCGGGTATCCGGCATCCATGCCGACACCACCGGCGTGCTGCGCCAGCGCGAGGTGCGCGAGCGTTTCGCCGGGCAGGGTCTGGATGTGATCGGTTCGGGCATCAATGAGTTCGCGGGCTATCTCAAAGCCGAAGTCGCCAAGTGGGGTGGTGTGGTGCAGGTTGCGGGAGTTGCGACCCATTAAGGCGAGGCAACGCCAGGGTTCTGGCCAAGCGGCTGACATCACGTATGGAGCCGACTCTAGTTGTCCACAGCCTTGGCGGACTGCGATGATGTTTCTAAAAGGCTTGCCCGTCTAAACGCCAGCGGCCTTATCGAACGTTATCCGTCAACGGTGTACCTGGGCCGCGATGCTTACCGGCTGCCCCCTAAAGGCGCATCGCTAAAGCCCCTACTCCAGCAGATGGCGGCGTGGGGAATGGCCCATATCAGTGGCACGAACGCGCACTTGAGCCCGCGGCGCTGAGAAGCGTGCGGAGTTGGGGTGCACGTCAAAAGCGGTCAGGAAGCATCAAAGCGATGATATTGTAACTAATTGATTTAATTGATATTTTTAAAACCACACTTACATCAGCAAGCTCAGGCGTCGTAGAATGCCGTGCAATCGTTGCAAACCTTGGCCCTTTGATGACAGGGGATCGGGACTTTGTCCAGACAAGGCATGGTCGCGTCGCCCGAAACACCTGCTGTATGCGCCGCCGTTGACTACGGGCAAAGGCAGCGAGACGCCGCGATCCGCAAGCGCGTCATCTTCCTGTTTGATTGAGGCACTCAATGACCCAGCCCTCCAACCTGATTTTCTTCCAGAGCGACAACCATAACCGCGCGGTAGCGGGCTGTTACGGCCATGCTCACGTCAAAACGCCGAACATCGACCGTATAGCCGGCGACGGCGTGCGCTTTGCAAACGCCTACAGCACCAGCGCCTTGTGTTGCCCCGCGCGTGCGGCCATTGCCACCGGACGTTACCCCCATCAAACGGGCTTCTGGGACAACGCCATTGCCTACGATGGCAGCGTGCCAACGTGGCATCACCGGCTACACGAACAGGGGCACACGGTGGTGGCGGTGGGCAAACTGCACTATCGGTCGGAGGAAGACGACAACGGTTTCAGCGAGGAAATCGAGCCCATGCATCTGCATGAAGGCAAGGGCGCGATCAAGAATCTGCTGCGAGGCTACGACGCGGAGCCCGCCAAGGATGATGGCAGCTTCTGGAAACTCTACATGACGCGCTCCGGCGCGGGCGAAACACATTACCAGGAATACGACCGGCGCATTACGGCGAAATCCATTGAGTGGTTAAAGCGCCACGGCAGGAGCGACGGTAAGCCGTGGGTACTGTACGTGTCCTACATCAGCCCGCATCCGCCGTTCACCGTGCCCCGGCGGCTGTACGATCTATACCCCGAAAAAGACATGCCGCTGCCCAAAGGTTACAAGCCCGGCGCGCGCACTGAGCACCCCGCCATGCAATACCTGCGGCGCATGGATGGCATGCTCGACATGACCGACGAAGCCGCTTTACGCCGCATCGCCGCCGGTTACTTCGGTCTGATCACGCACATGGACGAGCAAATCGGCGTGGTGCTCAAAGCCGCAGAGGACATGGGCCTGCTTGGCAACACGCGCATCGCTTACACCAGTGATCACGGCGAATTGTTTGGCTCGCAAGGCCTGTTCGGCAAGAAGAATCTTTATGAAGGCGGTGTGGGCGTGCCGTTGCTGATCTCAGGCCCTGGCGTGCCGCAGGGCAAGGTTTCAAGGCAAATCGTGTCACATGTGGATCTGTTTCCAACGCTGATCGAAGGTGCGGGTGCTGCACTCGCGCCGGAAGATGCCGCGCTCAAAGGCGTCTCGCTATGGCCTGCGGTATCGGGAACGGATCAATCCCGCGTCGGGTTTGCCGAGTATCACGCGCAGGCCTCCCGCGCCGCCGCCTATGCGCTGCGCGATGACGACAAGAAGCTGATTTACCACGTGGGCATGCCACCACAATTGTTTGATCTTGCGTGCGACCCTGATGAACTTCACGACATAGCTGCCGCGCAGCCCGATACCGTGAAAGCATTGGAGCACCAGCTACGCACAATTTGCGACCCCGAATCCACCGACGCACGCGCCAAGGCCGACCAGCGGCGCTGGGTGGAACATTGGGGTGGACGCGACGCAGTAACGGGCAGCTCGCAAATCCTGTTTACCCCTCCACCTGGCGTCAGCAAGGAAGAGGCCTGGGCAATACCGCAAGTGCATTGACGCAAAATGACTCTCACCGAACTCCGTTACATTGTTGCCGTTGCCCGCGAAAAACACTTCGGCCGCGCGGCTGAAAAATGCTTTGTCAGCCAACCCACGCTATCCGTCGCCATCAAAAAGCTAGAGGAAGAACTCGGCGTCGCGTTGTTTGAGCGCGGTGTCAATGAAATTCGTGTCACTGATGTGGGCAGCCGTGTGATTGAGCAAGCGCAGCGCGTACTGGAGGAAGCCTCCGCCATCAAACACATCGCCTCGGCGGGCAAAGACGATCTGGCCGGGCCGCTGCGCTTTGGCGCAATCTATACCATAGGGCCGTACGTCACGCCGCAACTGATTCCCCTGCTCATGAAACGTGCGCCGAAAATGCCGCTGTTGATCCAGGAGAACTACACCGCACGCCTGGGCGAAATACTGAAAAACGGCGACATCGACCTGATTCTGTTGTCGGAGCCGTTCAGCGAGCCGGGCATCGTCACACAAGCAGTCTATGACGAACCGTTTCGCGTGGTCATGCCCGCGAGGCACGACTGGGCGAAAAAAGCGCGTATCGCCGCCGCCGATTTGTGCGGAGAAACACTGCTGCTGCTCTCCAGCGGCAATTGCTTTCGCGATCAGGTGCTGCAAACCTGTGCCGGCGCCAAGCGCGTAGTGAACGCCGGGCTGCAGCAAAGCCTTGAAGGCAGCTCGCTGGAAACCATACGTCAGATGGTCGCCTCCGGCGTGGGCATCACCGTGCTGCCTTCGACCGCCGCAGAGTCGCGCACCGCCGACACCAAACTCACGGCGATGAAAAACTTCACGCAGCCGGAACCCTCGCGCCGTATTGTGCTCGCGTGGCGCAAGAGTTTTCCGCGTGTGAAAGCCGTGCAGGCCGTGCGCGATGCATTGCTGGCGTGCAAGCTGCCGGGTGTGGCCACGCTGCTTGCCGCAAAGCCCATAGAACACTAAAACCTATTAAAAACAATGAGTTGCGTCAGGCGATCCGCTGCGCGACAAGTAATAGTCAATTTCTATTATTGATATTGTTACAATCAATTTGATTGATCGAGGTCCAGTCATCAAAATGCGTCCCAAGCGTGAACGAACACGCGATCCTTAACCCACTCAGGAGACGCAGATGAAACCCGAATCAATCACCATCAAGAACATTGAATCCGCCTTCGCCGGGGAATCAATGGCGCATATCAAGTATCGCTACTTTGCCAAGATCGCCCGCGCGCAGGGCGAAGAAGCGACTGCCAGGGTCTTTGAAGAAACCGCTGATCAGGAAGTCCAACACGCCTTCGGTCACCTTGACCTGCTCTACCCGCCGAGCCAGTTGACGCCCGCCAAGGCGCTCCGGTTGGCCATCGACGGCGAGACCTACGAATACACCGAGATGTATCCCAACTTTCGTCATTTAGCCGAGCAGGAGGGTAACGCAGCAGCGGTGAAGGAAATGGACGAACAAATCGCCGAATCCAAGGAGCACGCCGCGCGCTTCCAGCAAACGCTCGCCAAAGCCGCCAAGCGCTTCGCCGCGCTGGCCAAAGTCGAAGAACGCCACGCCAACCACTACAAGGCTACGCTCGCGAAGATCGCGGCCTGACCTCACACACACCTGACACTGGAGATCATTATGAACAAATGGCAATGCATCGTATGCGGTTATACATATGACGAAACGCAAGGCGATCCGGAACACGGTATCGCGGCGGGCACACGCTGGGAGGAGATCCCCGCAGACTGGGCCTGCCCGGAATGCGGCATCGCGAAGGAAGACTTCGAGATGGTGTTGCTAGCCGCATAATTAGTCTCACACCACAACACCCACGGGACAACATCATGAAAAGCATGGACATCGGCATCAAGGACAAGAATCGCAAGGCCATCGCGCAGGGACTTTCGCGCCTGCTCGCGGACACCTACACGCTTTATTTGCAAACGCACAATTTCCATTGGAACGTGAAGGGGCCGATGTT
>SXGR01213209.1_pt1 | contig 10029 bp, 7 predicted proteins | sample 3174711 | NCBI WGS metagenome assembly SXGR01 (sample SAMN11356860, study PRJNA531348) | freshwater metagenome | isolation source: freshwater sample F1-60 | place: China: Fuxian Lake, Yuxi | collected 2017-12-25 | reverse complement strand
CCGCCCGAGAGCTGCGACGGCCGATGGTCCGCCCTGGCGCCAAGGCCGACGTAGTCGAGCAGCTCGCGGCTGCGGCGGCGGCGCGTCTCGCGATCGACGCCGGCCTCCGACTGCGGCAGCTCGACGTTCTCGGCGGCGGTCAGCATCGGCAGCAGGAAAAAGCGCTGGAACACGAAACCGATCTGCCGGAGGCGCAACAGGCTTCGCGCGCGGTCGCCGAGCGCGGCGATGTCCTGCCCGTCGAACAGCAGCGTGCCCGACGAGGGCGCGTCAACGCAGCCGAGCATGTGCAGGAGCGTCGACTTGCCGCACCCCGACGGGCCGCGGATCGCGGTGTGCTCGGCCGCCGCGATCGACAGCGTGAGATCGCGGACGGCGGTCACCGGTCCTGCCGGCATCGGAAACACGCGGCTGACGTTGGTCGCCTGGACGATCACGAGACCACTTCGTTCCGCAGCGTGGCGGCGATAGGCAGCGTGGCGACGATCCGCATCGGATAGAGCGCCGCGGCGATCGCCGTGACCGCCAGCAGCGTGACGTGGATGGCGAGCGCCTGCGGCTCGAAGACGAAGAAGTGCAGCGGCTCAGGAATCCCCGGCATCCGCTTGAGGATCCGGTCCAGCGCTTCGGCCAACGCGAAACCAAGCGGCAGCGACAGCGCCCCGCCGATGCCGACGATGAGGACCGATTCGGACAGGACGTCGGCGACGACGCGGGTGCGGGTGAAGCCGAGCGCGCGGAGCGCGGCAATCTCGCCGAGCCGCTGGTTGACCGACACGGTCAGCAGCACCGTGATCAGCAGCAGCGCAAACGACACGGTCACCGTCGTCAGCACCGTCGAGATCTGGCGGAAGTAGGTAAAGCCGCCCTGCTCGATGCGGCCGATCATCTGCTCGTTGGTGAAGGCGCGCAGCTCGGGGCGGGCCGTGGTGATGTCGGCCGCGGCGGCCGCTGGATCGCCGGCGGCGGCGACCAGGATCATGTCGGCGATCGGCGGCTGCTGCTCGCCGCACGCGGCGGCGAGCCCCTCGGCAGTCGTCGCGGCGGTCACGCTGTCAGGCGGATCGAACGGAAACGCGGCCACGCCGCTGACGCGGAACGTGACCGGCGGCAGCGCGTCGCGCTCGGCCGAGCACGAGGCGCGGACCGTAATCGACGAGCCCACCGCGGCGCCGAGCTGCTGCGCGCCGTCTTCGTCGAGGAGGATCTCCTGCCGGCCGCTCGGATTGGCGCCGCGCAGAATGGTCCATGGGCGGACGCGTCCTGGTCCCACGCCCTGGAACGAGCCGCGGATGCGCCGGCCGTTGGGCCGATCAATCGACAGGTCGGCGGCACGGAAAGCCACGGCCTCGCGAACGGACGGCAGCGCGCCGATCGCTGCGACCGCTCGCGCGGCGTCCTCGATCACGGGGCCGCTGCCGGGCAGCGCATCGGTGGCGGTGACCCGCACGTCGAAGTCCTGCCGGTCGAGCAGGTCGCGCATCGAGAGCACCAGCCCCGACGACAGCAGCAGCATGTCGAAGAGCAGCGCCCCGACCGCCGCGACGCCGAGGATGCCGAGCGTGGCGCGCGCCGGCTGGCGCACGAGGCTCCGCCACGCGAAGAAGAGCGCCTTCATCGCCGCGCCAGCCTCAAGCCGTTACGGCGGAGCAGCGCCCACGAGGCGGCCACCGTGGCGACGGCGCCGAGCGGCACCGCAATCGCCAGGCACGTCGCCGCCACGTCCGGCGTGATGCGGACGAAGATGAGCGCCGTGTTGTAGCGCCACTGGAAGAAGGTGTTGATCAGCCGCTCGGAGCCGAGCGCCAGCACGAGACCGAAGAGGGCACCGGCGCCGGCGATGAACACCCCCTCGAGGAAGACCTGCGTGAGGATGCGGTGCACGGGCAGGCCGATCAGCCGCAGCACGCCGACCGTCTCGCGTCGCTCGTCGACGAGCATGATCGTCAACGCCAGCAGGAAGACCGTCGCGGCGATGATCGTGACGAGCGCGATCGCGAGATGGAAGCGCTCGAGGACGACGAACGTGCTGGCCGGACCGCTGGCCTCGGCGGTGGGGCGCGCCACGATGCCCGGCATGCGCGCGTTCACGTCGCGCGAGAACTGCCGCGCCTCGTCGGGACTCGCGAGCGCGACGTTGATGGCCTCGACGTGCTCGGTGCCCGCCGGCGTCGCCGGATCGCGCGTCAGCGCCAGCAGGTCCGGCAGGTGCAGCCGCACTTCGCGCGGCAGCACGCCGAGCTGCATCGGATCCGGCGTCGGCTCGTAGATCCCCGCAATGCGGAACGGCCGCACGTTCGCGCCGGCGGCGTTGGTCGCCAGATCGACGACGTCGCCGACGCGAAGCCCTTCGGCCTCCGCAAGCTGTCGCGAGAGCAGGATCGACGGAGGGTCAGAGGCTTGTGCCGCGAGCGAAACGGTGAGGCTGGTGACGAGGAACGCGAACGAGACGAACGCGAACGGGACGAACGCGACGAACGATCCGAACGTCACGAACGACTCATCATCTCGATGCGTTTCCATTCCGCGGCGCTGACCGGCATGACCGACAGCCGCGACATGCGCACCAGCGCGAACGTCGCGAACGCCGTGTCCGCCTTGATCGCGGCGAGCGTGACCGGCTGCGTCAGTTTCTTATCGGGCGCGATGTCGACGACGTACGCCTTGCCGGCCGCGTCGCCCGGATCCGGATAGGCGTCGCTCGTCGCCTTCGCCATCGCGACCACCGCCTTCTCCTTGCCCGTGTGGTAGTAGAAGATGCGGTCGCCCTTGCGGATCGATCGCAGATGTTTCTGTGCAAGCGGGTTCCTGACGCCGGCCCATACCGTCTGGCGGTCCCGTTCGAGCTGCGCGTACCCGTAATGATCGGGCTCTTCCTTCACCAGCCACTGCGCCATGGCTCGATTATATTGAGGTCATGATGAAGCTCGTGGTGGCGCTTGCCGTGGTGTTGTCGGCGGCGGCCGCGGCCGCGCAGGGTGTCCAGACCGGCGAAATCAAGGGCGTCGTCACCGATACCACCGGCGCGGTGATGCCGGACGCCACCGTCAGCCTCGCGTCACCATCGCTGCAGGGCGCGCGCGCGACGGCCAGCGACGCGCAGGGCGCGTACGTGTTTCGCGGGCTACCGCCCGGCACCTACACGGCCGCGTTCTCGCGCGCGGGCTTCGCGGCCGCCGAACGGACCATCGAGCTGCCGCTCGGCTCGGTGATCGAGCTGGACGTCTCGCTCTCAGCGGGGCAGGTCGCCGAGCAGGTCACCGTGCTCGGCCAGGCGGACAGCATCGTTCAGCAGACGCAAGTCAGCGTCAACATCACGAAGGACGTCGTCGACATGCTGCCGATCGGACGGTCGCCCTTCGGCATCGCCTCAATCATGCCCGGCCTGACGACGAACACGCCGAACAGCGGCCAGCTCACGATTGCGGGCGGCTTCGCCTACGACAGCATCTTCCTGGTGGACGGCGCGGACATCAACGATCACCTGTTCGGCACGCCTGACGCCTTGTTCATCGAGGACGCGATCGAGGAGACGCAGGTGCTCACCGGCGGCATCTCTGCCGAGTACGGTCGCTTCTCCGGCGGCGTCGTCAACGTGGTGAGCCGGCGCGGCGGCAACACGTTTTCCGGATCGTTCCGCGAGACGTGGACCAACCGCGCGTGGGAGGCACGCACCCCGTTCGAGCAGGTGAACAACACGCCGCTCACCGAGAAGCTGAACAAGCTGCACGAGGCCACTTTCGGCGGCCCGATCGTCCGCGATCGTCTCTGGTTCTTCGCGGCGGGACGCATCCGGAACCTGGCCGAGGACCGCACGTTCCCGCAGACCGGCATCCCGTACCTGTTCGAGAGCGAGAACACGCGGGGCCAGGTCCGTGTGACCGCGACGTTCAGGAACAATCACACGGTGTCGGGCCAGTACCTCACCAGTCCGACCAGCCAGGTGACGCCGGCCTTCGGGTTCACGATCGACCCGGCGGCGATCATGCGGCCCGAGTACCCGAACAGCCAGTTCGTCGCCAACTACCGCGGCTCGCTCGGCTCGAAGGCCTTCGCCGAAGTGCAGTACTCGCGCAAGCGGTCCGCCTTCCGGAACGCGGGAGGCAGCAGCACCGACATTTTCGATTCGCCGCTGATCAACGCGAACCCGCTGGCCGCCTATAACGCGCCCTACTTCGACGCCACCGACCCCGAGGATCGCGACAACAACCAGGTCGCCGGCGCCCTCTCGTACTTCTTCTCGCGCCGCGGCCTGCACGACCTGAAAGCGGGCGCGGAGTACTTCAGGAGCACGAACCGGGGCGGCAACTCGCAGACGGCGACGGGGTACGTCTTCGATGCCGACTACCTCACCGACGCGTCCGGCGCGCCGGTCCGGGACGCGAGCGGCCGGCTGATACCGACGTTCGTACCGGGCGAAACGGTGATCGAGAACTGGCTCGCGGTCAGGGGCGCCACGATCAACATCAAGACGACGTCGCTGTACGTGCGCGATCGCTGGAGCGTCAACGACCACCTGAGCGTGGACCTTGGCACGCGGTTCGAGGTCGTGCGCAGCGACGCGACCGGTGGCATCGCCGGCGTCGAGACGCAGACGATCGTGCCTCGCCTCGGCGTCGCCTTCGATCCGTGGGGGACCGGCCGCCTGGTGTTCCAATCGACGTACGGCCACTACGCCGGCAAGTACAACGAGGCGCAGTTCTCGAGGAACACGAACGTCGGCAACCCCGACGCGCTCTTCGGCGTCTACGTCGGCCCTCCGGGACAGGGCCGCAACTTCGCGCCCGGCTTCAACCCCGCGAACTACGTCATCGTGGACGGATCGTTTCCGACGGGGAATGTCTTCTTCGACGAGGGGCTGTCGTCGCCGGTGAGCAAGGAGTTCACGCTGCAGGCGGGTGGCCGGATCGGCAGCCGGGGCTACGCCAAGTTCGTCTACGCCAACCGTCATGTCACGAACTTCGTGGAGGACTTCATCACGCTCGACACCGGAGAGACAACGATCGCCAAGGGCGGCATCACCGACACCTTCTCCAACATCGTCTATCGCAACAGCACCCTGCCGAAGCGCGAGTACCAGGCGATCGAGCTGTTCGGCCGCTACAACCTCACGAGCCGCTGGACCTGGAACGCGGCGTGGACGATGCAGCTGGAAAACGATGGCAACTTCGAGGGCGAGGCGGCCAACCAGCCCGGCATCTCGTCGGTCGTCGGCGACTATCCGGAAGCGTTCAACGAGAGGCGGTCGTTCCCGCGTGGGCGGCTCGACGACTTTCAGCGTCACGCGCTGCGGGCGTGGAGCGTCTATCGCTTCGACTTCGGCCGCCTCGGCGGTCTCGACATCGCGGGCTTTCTCGACGTGAACTCGGCGCTGAGCTACAGCCTGCGCGCCGGCGGCGTTCCGCTCTCCGCGATTCAGCGGAACCGCGTCAGCGGCTACGCGAGCTCGCCGACGAGCCAGACCGTGTACTTCGCCCCGCGTGGCTCGGAGCGCTTCAAGGGGCACGGCACGTTCGACATGGCCGTCACCTACAGTGTTCCCGTCATGGCGAGCCTGCGGCCGTGGATCAAGCTCGAGGTCTACAACCTCCTCAACAACGACACGCTGGTGACGTGGAACACCACCGTCTCGCAGGATCCGGCCAGCGCGCTCGACGAGCTGGGGTTGCGAACCGGCTACATCAAGGGACCGCGGTTCGGCCAGGGCCAGAGCAACGCCAACTATCCGGCGGCGCGCGCGTTCCAGATGGCGTTCGGCGTGCGCTTCTGAAACCGCTCCGCGATCGCATCAGGCCCGGCGTCCGCGTCCTGTTCGTCGGGATCAACCCCGGCGTGCGCTCCGCGCTGACCGGGCATCACTTCGCCGGGTTCTCGAATCGCTTCTGGAAGCTGCTGTTCGAGGCGAAGCTCGTCCCCGAGCCGATCACCTTCACAGACGACGACCGGCTGGCGGAGTGGGGTTACGGCATCACGAACATCGTTCCGCGCCCGACGCCGGGCATCGATACCCTCGACCCGGCCGAGTACGTCGCCGGCCGCGTGACGCTGCGCGCCAAGATCCGCCGCTACAAGCCGGCGGTCGTCGCGCTGGTCGGCGTCACCGTGTATCGCGCGATGTTCCCGGAGCGGAAGGGCGCCGTGTCGCTGGGCCTGCAGGAGGAGCGGATCGGCGACTCAGCCATCTTCGTGCTGCCGAACCCGAGCGGCCGCAACGCCAACTACTCCTACGCGGAGATGCTCGCCGCGTTCAGGGCTCTTCGCCGAGGTCTAGCCGTAGGTACAGCCACTGGCGTCCGTTCGCCGAAGGAAAGACGACGTCCATGACATCCCCCGGCGGCGTGCCCGTTCGCGGCACCGACACGCCGTACCCCGAGTACTCGACCGTGAATCCGCCGAGGTCAACCGGTCTCGACCCGGTGACCGACATGCCCTGCGAGTCGAGCAGATAGAGCCGCCCCGCGGAGCCGAGGAGATAGAACCGTCCCGACGCGTCCTGGAAGATCCGGCTGAACCAGCCTGCGTCCCGCGGCAGCTCCTCGTCGTGCAACAGCACTCCGGAGGGCGCGACGATGCGATGTCGGCGCTGAGTTGTGCCGCCCGGGGTGGCGCCCGACCGCCAGTACAGAATGTGCATCCGGTCGGACGTGTCGAGATACGCATCCATCTGCGCGTTCAGCACCGGAGCGGGGTGGTCGGAGGTCGGCCGCTCTTCGCCGGCCGAGAAGGGCTCGATCGCGGCGGAGACGAGGTCACGCGTTCGCCAGTAACGGAACGCGTTGAACGCGTAGTCGAATGCGCCCGGCGGCTTCGGGTGTCCCAGCGCTTCCCATCGCACATCGCGGGTCGACACCAGCGAGAGCTGCATCCCTGGATCCGGAAACACGTACGTGTATGCGTGGCGGTAGTCGAGCACGCTGGCCTGGCTGATCCATCGCCCTCGCGCCGGGATGTAACACGCCCAGTCGAAGCGCCCACCCGGCGTTTCGCCGCCGCTGCTCGTGAGCACGCACAGGTTGCCATCGGTGTCGATCCCAGCCGAGGCGTACGGCCAATGGCCCTGCGCGACCTGCGGGATCACCGCGCTCGTCATCCGCATCGGACTCTCAGCGGGCCTGCCGGCCCACACGGTGCCGACGCCACCGGGCCACCCGATCACGTAGAGCGTTCCAGAGGGTGAGGCGAGCAGGTTGACAGGATCTTTGCCGGCGCCGCCGAGCGCGATGACGGTCCACGTTCCGTCCTCCTGCCGGCGGGCCAGCCGCCATTGCCGGAGAAACGGTCCTTCGCTCTCTACCGTGTAGGCCGTGAAGACGCCGTCGGCGGTCCTGACGATCCGGGTCTGATGGCCGCCCCACGCGTTCCCGCCGTCTCCGGTGGCCGTGTCGCTCCAGACCATTTCGACGGACGTCTGACGTTGGGCAGCGTCAGGAAGACCGGCCGACAGCAGCGCAATTGCGGCCGCTCCGAGGAACGCCGTGCGGCGACGGAACGGATTCATGTCCTGACGACGTTATCGGCCCGAAGCACGAAACCGTGATTTGCGCTTACACATCGCGCTCAGCCGTAGGCGCCCGCTACCGCTGGGCTTCATCTAACTCGTTGATCGTCTAGAGATTACAGCTGGACGCGGCACATCGGCCGGGGCATGCGGGTTGCCACCATTCCGTCCCGTGCTGAGCACCAACTCCCTCCTTGCAGCCATCGTCGCGGTGACTTCGCTCGTCGCGCTCAATCCCGCCGGCAAGATGGACTCGCTGACGCAGGCCCGGATGCTGGACGCATCGGGCAGCTCGCGTGTCATCGTTCGAGCCGCTGACGGGACGTCTGCCACCTCTCTGCTCTCCGCCGTCACAGATCTCGGCGGAACCGTGCTCGGCGCGCTGCCGCTCGTCAACGCGACGCTCGTCGAGCTGCCGAACCGCTCGCTCGTGACGCTCGCCCTCCATCCCGCTGTCGAGCGCATCTCGTACGACCGCCTGCTGCTGGGCGCGATGGAGCGCACCGGCGCGACTGTGCGCGCGACCGAGGTGCGGGAAGACTTCGGCTACGACGGCGCTGGCGTCGGCGTCGCCATCATCGACTCGGGCGTGACATCGTGGCATGACGATCTCGCCTCCGCCGGCGGGCCGCAACGCGTGCATCAATTCGTGGACTTCGTCAACGGCCATGCGCGCGCGTATGACGACTACGGCCACGGCACGCACGTCGCCGGCATTGTCGCCGGCAACGGGTTCGATTCGACGGGCAAGCGCACGGGCATCGCGCCAGGGGCGCATCTGATCGTGATGAAGGTGCTCGATGCCGCCGGCCGCGGCCGCATCAGCGACGTCATTGCCGCGCTCGATTACGTTGTCGCGCACAGGGGCACCCTCGACATCCGCATCGTCAACATGTCGATCGCCACCGGCGTCTACGAGTCGTACGACACGGATCCGCTGACGCTGGCCGCGAAGCGTGCGGTGGAGGCGGGCATCGTCGTGGTGGCGGCCGCCGGCAACCGCGGGCGCAACCCGGATGGCCATGATGTGTACGGCGGCGTCACCGCGCCGGGCAACGCGCCGTGGGTGCTGACCGTCGGCGCGTCGAGCCACATGGGCAGCACCCGCCGCGACGACGACACCATGGCGGTCTTCAGTTCACGCGGTCCGAGCGCGGTGGACCATGGCGCGAAGCCGGACGTCGTGGCACCCGGCGTCGGTCTCGAGTCGCTGAGCGATCCGGAAAGCGCCTTCTACACCACCAAGGCGAAGTACCTGCTGAATGGCACGGTATCCACGTCCTATCTTCCGTATCTGAGCCTGAGCGGCACCAGCATGGCATCGCCCGTTGTAAGCGGGACGGTCGCGTTGATGCTGCAGGCCAATCCCGCGCTGACGCCGAACCAGGTGAAGGCCATCCTGCAGTACACGGCGCAGGTCTATGCCGATTACGACCCGTTGACGCAGGGCGCCGGCTTCGTGAACGCGCGCGGCGCGGTGCGGCTGGCGCGCCACTTCGCGGCGCCGTCGAGCACGTATCCCTCCACCTCCGGTTGGAGCCGGCGCGTGATCTGGGGCAATCGGCTGATGAAGGGCGACCGTCTGTCCGCCGGCGCCAGTGCGTGGGCGATGGATGCGACGTGGGGCGCGAGCCGGAACGCAAGCGGTGCGCGCGTGACGACCGGCCTCACATCGACGATCAACGTGGTGTGGGGATCCGCGTGCGGCGGCGCCGACTGCGATGGGCCGTGGACCGTGGAGGGCACGAGCGACGAGGACAGCGTGGTGTGGGGCACCGACGACGCCGACAGCGTCGTCTGGGGCACCGACGATGGGGATAGCGTGGTGTGGGGCACCACGTGCAGCGATCCGGCGTGCGAGCCGGTGGTGTGGGAGCCATGAGCGAACGCGACGGTCTCGGGTGGCAGGCGCTGCCGCATGCCGCGCGGATCTATGTCGCGATCGTGATCGCGGCGGGCGTGCTGGTGGTGGCGGCCATGTTTCCGCGGACGCTGCCGCAGCCGCTGCTGTTTGCGTTCGCGGTGGTGGCGGCGGCCGTGACCGCGGCGTGGAAGGTCAACCTGCCGATTGCGATCGCGAGCGGATCGACGTTGTCGGTCTCGTGCGCGGCGAAGCTGATGGCGCTGCTGCTGCTCGGCCCTGAACAGGCGGTGCTGGTCGCCGTCGCCGGCGCGTTCACGCAGTGCAGCTACAAGGTGCGCCAGCGCTATCCGGTGTACCGGACCGTGTTCAGCATCAGCGGCGAGGCGATGGCGATGGGCGCCACCGGCATCGTGTACGCATGGCTTGGCGGATCGACCGGGCCGTTCGACATCATGACGCTGGCCCGGCCGCTCGTCGGCGCCGTCGCCACCTACTTCGTCGTCGACACCGGCATTGTCGCCGGCGCCATCGCGCTGTCCACTGAACGGCGGGCGATGGACGTGTGGCGCGAGGACTTCCTGTGGAGCGGCGTCACGTTCATGGTGGCGGGATCCGCGGGCGCGGTCGCCGCCGTGGTGATCGATCGCGGCGAGCATTGGGTGGCCAT
>SXGR01651694.1_pt1 | contig 10030 bp, 6 predicted proteins | sample 3174711 | NCBI WGS metagenome assembly SXGR01 (sample SAMN11356860, study PRJNA531348) | freshwater metagenome | isolation source: freshwater sample F1-60 | place: China: Fuxian Lake, Yuxi | collected 2017-12-25 | reverse complement strand
TCGAGATGGGCGGCATCGGGTTTCTTGCCGAACAACCCGCGGCTGAAGGTGACGGTATCGATCACCGTCTCGAACATGCCGAGCGTCAATTCCTGCGGCACGAGGCCGATGAGGCTGCGCGCTTTGCGGTATTCGGCGACGATATCGTGCCCGGCGACGAGAACCTTGCCGCCGCTCGCCTTCACGATGCCGCAAACGATGCCGATGAGCGTCGTTTTTCCCGCTCCGTTCGGTCCTAACAGCGCGAAGATTTCGCCCTTTTGGATCGTGAGATCGACATTCTTCAAGGCCTGAAGCCCGGAGGCATAGGTTTTCGAGAGGCCGGAAATGGAGAGGATGGGCTGCATGGGGCGGAGGTTTACCGGAGCACGCGCGAAGTTCCAATGTTCATAGATACCATTCGTACTCTTCGGCGCCGATAATTTTCCTGAATCGGCGCAACTCCTCGGCCTTGGTCAGGCGGTAAAGCTGGGCGCCCTCCTCGCCGAAATAGGAGGGAATGACCTTCGCGTCCTCAAGACTCTTCAGCGCGTCCTCCAGCGAGAAAGGAAGCACGGCGGAGGGTTCGTGCGAGACATTGCCGGCCGATGGCGGCCCGGGGTCGATGCGATTGACGATGCCATGGTGGATTCCCGCCAGCACCGCCGCCATGACGAGATATGGGTTCGCGTCCGCTGCTGCGGCGCGATGCTCGATCCGCCGCGCCGAGGCGGGACCTATGGGTACGCGCAACCCCGCCGAGCGGTTGTTCACGCCCCATCTCCGGTTGACCGGCGCGAACATGTCGGGCGCAAAACGCCGGTAATCGTTGAGGTTGGGTGCGAAGAACGCCATGCATTCGGGCATGAGAGCGGCAAGGCCGCCCACGGCGAAGCGCAAGACCTCGCTTCCCTCCTCCGTGCCATTGTCGAAGACATTGCGGCCGTCGGCCCTGCGAAGACTGACATGGATGTGCTGGCCGGAACCCGCCTTGCCCGGATAGGGCTTGGCAAGGAACGTCGCCTGACAGTTCTGAACGAGCGCCGCCGCCTTCACCGCCTGTTTCAGGAAAATCGCATGATCGGAGGCCGCGAGCGCATCTTCCTGATGGTGCAGATTGGCCTCGAACTGCCCCGGCGCATATTCCTTGCTGGCCGCGCTCAAGGGGACGCGCTGCATCGCGGCGGCTTCATTCAACGCCGTCAGGAACGCCTGGTAGCGGTCGAGATCCTCGATCCCATACACGGACGGCGTGTTTTCGCGCGCGCCCGAGAGGGGATTGATGGGCGGAAGCGGACGTCCTGCCGCATCGCGCTTTAAGTCGATCAGATAGAATTCCAGCTCATGCGCCGCGACGGGGGTGAGGTCCAGTTCCTTAAAGCGCGCAAGGACACGCTGCAAAATCGCGCGCGGATCATGCGCGAGGGGTTCGCCCTTCGTGTCGCGAAAATCCATCAGCATTTGCGCGCGCGGCGGAGCGGCGCCCCATACTTGCATGATGGTGCTGGAAATCGGCCATGCGTTCCCATCCGGATCGCCGTCGGAAAATCCGCGTCCCATCGGATTCATCATCTCGCCGCGCACATCCATCAGATGCAAATCGGCCGGAATCTGCATCCCGGACTCGAACAACTTCACCGCATCGGCGGCAGGTATGCGCTTGCCGCGCAACGTGCCCGCGATGTCGGCGATCACCGCATCCACGAACTCGATTTCGGGATGAGCGGAAAGAAGCGCCGAAAGCGCCTCGCGTGCCGCCTTGATATTGGCGGCAATGGATGGGGGAGCGGAGTTCACCTCAGGCCTTCTGCAGGAACGGCCTCAGTTCCAAAATATTCTTGACGTTTTCGAGTCCGAAAACGGCATCGTTCAGCCGCTTGAATTTCTCCGCGCCGAGGATCGGCACGATCAAATCCCTCGCCTTCTCGACGATCTCCGAACGCGGCATGGGATTTCCCGACGTCCCGCGCACCGTTTCGACGCGCTCGCGCAGCACGCGGCCGTCTTTCATGGTGACCTCTACAATCGCCGCGCGCTTGGGCAGCAGTTTTTCGAGTTCCTCGTCGCCTTCCAGAATTATCTTGGCGCGTTGCTTCATGATTTCGGGATCCTTCATGCGCGCGACATCGTGCGCGGCTTTGAAGGAGGCCGTCTTGTCCAACAGCATCACCGCCATCATGTATTGAAGACTGATGTCGGGGAGATCGCGATTGTCGACGACGCTCGCCTCGTGCGGGGCAACGCGCACGACGATCTTTGTCACCTCGTCCGGAACGATGCGGTTCTTCTGGTGCAAATTGTACAACGCATCCAAGGGCGCCTGAATGGGCGATCCCACCGTCCATTTTTTCACATCGGTTCGCATGACTTCATAGCGGGAACCAAGTCCATCGATCAGCATCGCCTTATCGTGCATCGGCTGATAGGCTTCGAGGAAATTATCCGCGCCCGAGAACACATCCTCGACGCCGGTGCCGCCCGCCTCGACCAGCAGCGCCGCCGTGACGCCGCTGCGCGCGGGTCCTCCGGCGAAATCGAACCCCTTCTCGATATGTTGCGTGTCGCGCTGCCAGGAGGCGATGCCCCCGGCCTGTTGCGCCGTATAGGAAAGGAGCCAGCGCATCTGCGTCGCATTGAGGGAGGCGGAGCATCCGGCTGCTGCTCCGGCACAGAAGGTCCCTGCGATCGTATGCGAAGCCCGGTGCGTTTCGGCCTGGTATTCCTGCTTCCCCAACATCGCCGTCACGCGCGTGCCGACATCGTAACCGAGAGCGACCGCGCGCAGAAACCTGGTGCCGTCGCGGCCGAATTTCTCGCAAGTCGCGAGGGCCGCCGGGATCGCCGACGCGCCCGGATGCGACAAAGATGCCGGATGCGTGTCGTCGGTTTCGTCCGAATGGGCGAGCATCCCGTTGACGAGGGCCGCTTCGATGGGGCCACACACGACGTTCGAGGCGGCAACGGTCGCGATTTTCTCGCCGCCATAGGCGCGGGCGAATTTTATCGCAAATTCCCCGGGAGGAAGCCCGGCTCCCGAAATCATCGCCGCGAAGGTGTCCAGGATCGCCTGCTTGGTGCGTTCGACGACCTCCGGCGGGAGCGGTTTGCCGGCCGCCTCCGCCATGTAGGTGGAAAGCCGCGTCATCAACGGGCTGACCGTTTCCGCGGCACGCACACGGAACGGCAACCCCGCCAGCACCGCCGCGGCGCCCACCCCGGTCATCAGATGGCGGCGATTGAAGTCCATGGCAATCCGGCGCGTCGTCATGGCGTTTCCTCGAAGCTCTTGTGATTTCGATCCTGGCCGATCCTACCCTACCGGGCTCACCCATGCACGTCCGGGACGAAAAATCCTCCTTGAGCCCCAACATCCTTGCGTATTGCGCGGAGTTCCGTCAGGACAACACGCGTATCCGGCCATGACGTTTTTTTCTTCCCTCACTCCCAAATCCTCGCGTTCCCAAGCGGCGGCGCAATGGGTGTGCCTGCTTGTCTTGTCTGTCGTTCTGGCGGCGATTTTGGAGGCGCTACATCTTTCGGCGGCGCTTCTGATCGGCCCCTTGATCGCCGGCATGATCGTGGCCCTGTCGGGAGTACGTATTCGCGTCGGCGACACCCTCTTCTCCGCGACGCAGGGAATCGTCGGGTGCATGATCGCGCGGGCAATTCCCCCCTCGATCCTGCAGGAAGCGGCGATGCAATGGCCCGTCTTCGTGTTCGGCGTCATGTCAACCATCGTCATGGCCGCGCTCGTCGGATGGGTGCTGACGCGCTGGCAGGTGCTGCCGGGGACGAACGCGATTTGGGGTTCCGCGCCGGGCGGGGCCGCGGCTATGACAGTATTGGCCGAAGCGAACGGCGCCGACATCCGCCTTGTCGCCTTCATGCAATACTTACGCGTCTTATGCGTGACGAGCGTCGCCTCGCTCGTTGCGAGCCTGTCCGGACACGCCCACCCGCCGCAAACCATCGTTTGGTTTCCAGAGGTCGATGGGATTTCCTTCGGTGCAACGCTGGCGGTCGCCTCGCTCGCCGTGATCTCGGCGCAGGTCTTTCGCGTGCGCGGGGGCGCGGTTCTCCTGCCGCTGATTGTGGGCGCCGTTCTCTCGGGGACCGGTGTCATGCATATCGAACTGCCGCCCTGGTTCCTTGCGGCGAGCTATGCCCTTTTGGGCTGGGCCATCGGGCTGCGCTTCACGCGCAATTCCCTCGCCTATTGCGCCCGTGCGCTGCCGCGCGTTCTTGCTGCTATCCTGCTTTTGATCGCCGCATGCGCCGTGGTCGGGCAGATCGTCGCCCAGGCGGCAGGTGTTGATCCGCTGACCGGGTATCTCGCGACCACGCCCGGCGGCATCGACGTCGCCGCCATCATCGCAACCGATAGCGACGTGGACGTGCCCTTCGTGCTGTCGATGCAGTTCGCCCGCATCCTGATCGTGCTGGCGACGGGACCTGCCCTTGCGCGGTTCCTCGCGGGACGTTCGCAAGCGCACCGCAAGACCTAGAACCTTATTTCGCGCGGCCCTGAAACCCCCGCGAACGCATTGCAATCCGAATGAGAGTGCCGCCGCCGGCGATATAGAGCGTCTGCTTGCCGGGCCCTCCGAAAGAGAGGTTCTGGCAACGCCGCGTGATGCACCAGATGGGGATGATCCCCAGATGCTCCCCCTTCGTGCCGATGACCTCGATTCCCGATTCGGTCAACGCATACAGGCGCCCGTCATTATCGGTGACGAGACCGTCGGCTCGCGAGAGCGGCGGCGCGTTCGGAGCAACCATCTGGTCGCGCCCCTTATAGGTGGCGAACACCCTGCGATTGGCGAGCTTTCCGTCCGGCTGCACGTCGAAGGCATAGACATTGATGCCCCCGGTGTCGTTCACGTAGAGCGTCTTCTCGTCGTGACTGAGTTGTAGACCGTTCGGCGTGGTAATCCCCTCGGCCACGCGGATCGGCGCGCCGCCGGACGGAACGTAATACACCGCGGGCGGCAAGATGGTGCGATCGGGGGGAATATCCGTGAAGTACACGCCGCCTTTTAAGTCCGCTACGATGTCGTTCGGGCGGCCGAAATTTTTCCCGTCGTATTTGTCCGCGACGATCTTTTCCTTACCCATGGGCCATACGATTCGAGGGCCGGTCGATCCGGGCCGGGTCTGGAGCGAGATCAGTTGCCCTTTCGAGTCGAATGTCATGCCGAGCGGGTTGAGCAACCCGCCGATGAAGGTGACCGGTTGATCGTGTTCGTCCAACCTCACGATGCGATTGGCCTGCGACTCGGAAAAGATGAGACCGATGCCCTCAATCCACATCGGGTCGTCGGAGCTAGTCAGCCCCTTGACCACCACTTCGGGCATCGTGCCGCCGGCGATGACTCCCGGAATATCGGGCGCGGGCTGCAACGCGACGGTATTGGGTGGGCTCTGGGCGAAGGCCGGGGACGAACAAAGACCGGCGGTCAGCGCGAGGGTCAAGGTCGCAAATGCGTGGCGTATCATGTTTATAGCTCCTTCGCTTGCCGGACTATCCGTGCTCCGGCCCTGGCCGGGGAGCGGGAGAATACTGGCGCCGGGGAAAACCGCATAGCAGGAAAGCGGCTTACCCTCCCCTCCCTTTGCTTCTTGCCAGAAGACGCGGACGGGGCGGATAAAGAGCCGGGAAAGCTCGGGCTGCGGTAACCATGGCGGAAACAACGGCGCCTTCGCGACATGCGCCCGGACTGGCCGGCACCATCGCGCGCCTCTCGGGATTGGACGTCCTGACGCTTGCGCTCGCCGCCGCCGTCGCGGTGCCGATCCTCTCGGTCGTGTTCAGCGTCTTCGCTGGCTTTGGCCCGACCTTCATCCACATCGTCGAGACGGTGCTATTCGAATACGCCGCGAACACCATCGCCCTGACGCTGCTTGTCGTCACCGGCGTTCTTCTCATCGGCGTGCCCGCCGCATGGCTCGTCGCGGCCTGCGAATTCCCGGGAAGGCGCGTGTTGGAAGCGGCCCTCATTCTTCCCCTCGCCGCGCCCGCCTATGTGCTCGCCTATGCCTATGCCGATTTCCTATCGGCCTTCGGGCCCCTGCAAACGGCGCTGCGCGATTTTACGGGATGGGAGGCGGGCGATTACTGGTTTCCCGATGTCCGCTCGCTTCCCGGCGCGGCGGCGATGCTGATCCTCGTGCTTTACCCTTATGTGTATCTCCTCGCGCGGGCACGGTTCTTGAGCGAGTCCGCGACCGCGCGGGAGGCGGCGCGGTTGATGGGGCGCGGCGCATGGGGCGTCTTTTTCGAGGTGTCGCTGCCGCTCGCCCGTCCGGCTCTCGTCGCGGGCGCGGCGCTCGCCGCGATGGAGACCATCGCCGATTACGGCACGGTCTCCTATTACGGCGTACCCGCCTTCACGACCGGCATCTACAATGCGTGGTTTTCCTTTTCCGATCCCATCGCGGCCTCGCAACTCGCGGCCATTCTGATCGGGTTCGTAGCGCTCGCTCTTGTCTTCGAGCAAACCTTGCGGGGCGGCGCGCGCTTTCACGAGATGGGACGGCGCGATGCAAGGCCCGCGCGCTATCCTCTTTCCGGCAAGCAATCGGCTGCCGCCATTCTAGCCTGCACACTACCGCCGGTTTTTGGATTTCTGATTCCAGCGCTCGTGCTTTTGAGCCTGTTGCTGGATTCGGGAGGCCCGGCGCGCGATTTCGGGCGGCATCTTCTGAACAGCCTAACGCTCGCGGGCGGCGCTTCCGTGATTGTCACTATAGGCGCCCTGGTTCTTGCCTTCGCGAAGAAGGAACGGCCCAAGGCGCTCGCGGGGCGCGCGGCATCCTTCGCCGCGATGGGTTACGCGGTTCCTGGCGCGGTCATCGCGGTCGGAGTGCTTTCGTCTCTCGTGTTCCTCGATGGCATCGTGACCCGGATAATTGGGGCGTCGAACGGCCTGGTGCTGACGGGAAGCATCGCGGCGCTGCTCTTCGCCTATCTCGTGCTTTATCTCGCGGTGGCACTGCACAGCATCGAGTCGGGGCTCGAACGCGTGACACCCTCGATCGCCGCCGCCGCAAAATTGCTCTCGCGCGGAGCCTTCGACCGGTTGACCCGTGTGCATCTTCCCTTGATCGCGCCGAGCGTCCTCACCGGAGCCTTGCTCGTCTTCGTCGATGTGATGAAGGAACTTCCCGCGACGCTGATGCTAAGGCCCTTCAATTTCGATACGCTGGCGATAGCGGCGAACAATTATGCCTCGGACGAAAGATTGTATTGGGCTGCCGCGCCATCGCTCGCCATCGTCGCGGCGGGGATCATCCCCTGCATCCTCCTGATCCGCGGCATCGCCGCCTCGGAACATGGGAGCGGCGGAAGAACATAGTCTCTACCGCCAGCCGCCCTTGTCGAAGATGGCTTGCGCCTGCGCCTGGTTTTGTCCGTATACGGACACATTCGCAGGATCGATCTTGAATGTGCCCAGCGCCTGCAATTCGGGATTGAGCTTCACGCTTTTCACCGCCGGGAATTCGTAATTGGCGTTGGCGACGATTTTCTGCGCCTCCTCGCCTGCCATGTATTCGAGGAATTTGACCGCGATCGCCTTGTGCGGGGCCGACGCCATGACGCCCGCGCCCGAAATATTGACATGCGTGCCCACGCCGTCCTGATCGGGGAAGATGGGGGTTAAGGCCTTCGCGGCGGCCAGCTCGGCACGCGCCTTCGAGGTCTGAAGCCGCATATAATAATAATGATTGGCGAGCGTGACCGCGCATTCTCCGGCGGCAACACTCATCAGGAGTGTCGTGTCGGCCCCTTGCGGCGCCCGCGCGAAATTCGCCACCACCCCGCGCACCCATTTTTCGGCCTTCTCCGGCCCCCAACGCGAAATCAGCGCCCCGAGCAGGGAGAGATTGTAGATCGCCGACGACGAACGCATGCAAATCTTGCCCTTCAGGCGCGGATCGGCGAGCGATTCATAGGAGGTGACGAACTTGAGATCGACACGCTTGGCGTTGACGAAAATGAGGCGCGCGCGGGTGGAAAAACCGTACCAGAGGTTCTTAGGGTTCTTCAGCGACGCGGGAACGCGCTCGTCCAGGATTTTCGACTGCGCCGGCTGGAAAAGGCTTTCCTTCTCCGCTAACCAAAGATTTCCGGCATCCACCGTCAAAAATACGTCGGCGGGGGAGTTTTTTCCCTCCGTCTTTAACCGCGCGAGCAGCTCCGGCCCTTCCCCTTCGATTACATTGATCGGGATTCCGGTTGCTTCTTCGAAACCGTCATATAACAACTCGTCGGAATCGTAGTGCCGGGCAGAGTAAATATTGAGACTGTCGGCCGCGTTCCCAGGCCCAAGCCCCAAGAAAAAGAGGGCTGCCACAGAAATGCCCATACGGCAGGTTAGATGCAATCGCATGGTTGTGCCTTGGTATTGCGAGTGATTATCATAAGCGTTGCAGGGCCAAGCGCAAGAGACGGCGCCATCTGGGTTGTGCCCATCTCCGCTATTTCTTTGGCTTGGTGCGAAGGAGCATGAGATGAATTTGAGTACCCGTATCGGGATTGGCGTTGGCCTAGGCGCCGTAGCGCTTGCGTCCATCCCGTTTCTGCTTCCTCTGGATCTTTATCGTGCGCCCATCGAACGGGCGGCGACCGCGGCCCTCGGGCGCGACGTCCACATCAAGGGGCCGCTGCGGATCGCCGTCTCTCCGCCGCTTGGGCTGAGGCTCGCCGATGTCGCCATCGCCAACCCGGAAGGCGCGCGCGACGGGAACATGGTAACCATCGATAGTGTGCTGATCGGCGCCAAATTCATGGGGCTGCTCTCGCGGCGGCTGGAAATCACCGACATCGTGCTGGAAAAGCCGGTCGTCCACCTTGAGGTGAATGGCAAAGGGGAACCCAATTGGGGGCCTCGCGCGCAAAACCCTCAAAAGAACGCGCCGCCGGCGGCGGCCGGATCCGCAGTATTGCCCTTCAACGCGTTCAGCATCGAGGACGGCGAAGTTTCCTATTTCGATGCGCGTACCAACAAGACGGAAGTCTTCAGCGACATCGGCGTTCGATTGGTTCTGCAAAGAGGCGGCCGCCCAGGGCCACTGAACGCGCCCTTAAACATCGCCGGGAGGGTCACTTATAACAACGAACCCTTGAAAATCGACGCCAAGATCGAACGCCTCGCCGCGATGTTGAACGGCCAACCAACGCCGCTCCATGTGGGCGTTGCCTCGGCCATTGTGAATGCAGATTTCGCCGGAACGCTCGCCTCCGAAGGCCGTTTGTCCGGCGCACTCAAGATGGGGGCGCGTTCGGTGCGCAGCTTCGCGGCGTGGGCCGGCCATCCCATGCCGCCGGGTAACGGATTCGGACTGATCGCCATCGACGGGCAGTTTTCCGCGGCGGAAGGCGTTTATACGCTTTCGCACACCCAGCTTGCGTTCGACTCGATGAGTATCACGGCGGACGTTTCCATCGATACCAACGGGACCGCGCCCGCGATCAAGGGTGTGATGTCGGCCAATAAGCTAGACATCACCCCCTATCTCGCGCCGGGCCGGGAAACCGACACCGTCAAGGCCGTGCGCGCGCAAGCCGCCGCTTCGCCCGGCACGCCGCTCGAATTCGGATGGTTGAAAGCGGCCAATGCGGATTTGAAGCTCGCGCTGGGCGGTCTGATCACTCCCTCTATGAAACTCGATCAGGCGGTCGTAAGCGTCGCGTTGAAAGACGGCGTTCTGAAAGCCGATACGACCAGTCTTTCCGCCTATGGCGGCTCGGGCAAGAGTTCTCTCACTCTCGATACGAGTGGAGACACACCCCGTTTGCGGCAAATGCTGGAGTTGGACGGCCTCAAGGCGCAACCCCTGCTGACCGATATGATAGGGCTCACGCATATTTCCGGAACGGGCGCGTTCAAGGTGGAACTTTCGGCGAGCGGAAACTCCAAAGACGCTCTTCTCAAGGGAATGAACGGGCGCGGTTTTCTGCGGCTTGCCGAAGGCACGATTTCGGGAGTCGACCTTGCGGTGGCGGCGCGCGTGATCCAATCGGTTGTGACGGCCGATGCCCTGATTTCCG
>SXGR01126807.1_pt1 | contig 10033 bp, 6 predicted proteins | sample 3174711 | NCBI WGS metagenome assembly SXGR01 (sample SAMN11356860, study PRJNA531348) | freshwater metagenome | isolation source: freshwater sample F1-60 | place: China: Fuxian Lake, Yuxi | collected 2017-12-25 | reverse complement strand
GTTTGAACCAAAGGACTGAACCGAAGGAGACATCCACAGCTTAACAACTTGACCGAATTCCCCAGTTAAGTTGTTAGGCTGAATGAAAGATTCTAAAGAAGTCGCTAAGGGCTGGACTTGTTTTGAGGTTATCGAAAACTAATTGGGCTGAAACTAAATCGGAATCGCCCCCTATTTAACGACGCAACCGAATTCCCCTGACAAGTTGTTATGCTACTGGTGCCCCGGCTTGTCGCGACAGGCAGTTGCCTGTTCACTGCAGATGCCTTCCGGTATGCTCTCCCTCTGATTGCTCCTCAAGAACACCCAAGGTAAGCCACTATGCGCATCTCTTAATTGCTGCCACCCTGCTTGCTCGCCGCCTCCCTGGCAGCCTGCACCGACGAACTGAATCCCCTGGAGCTGGAGCCGCTGGCCGGCGCTCGGTAAATGAATACATCCGGCCTTCAAATAGCACATGACACCATACCCAGGTGACATTTTTGTCGGGATATCGGGATACACGCACACTGATGCCATTACTGAGTGCTTCGTCAAAGTGCAGGAGCATGAGCGACTCGCTCCAGGTTTCCTCGCCGGGAATTACTGCACCATAAGGTTCTTCGGCCCCAAACAACTGACGCGATCCGGCGCATGCGGCGAGCCCGCCGATGGCTTTGACAAATTGCCTTCTCTGCGTCTGGATAATCCTCGCGTGATTGTGATTGGAACTGACCGGATGGCAAAAAGCTGTGTTGTCAACTCGACACTGAAGCGTGATGTTGCGCAAAAGTAATTGTGTTGCGACTAGCGCGCGTCTTTGCAAGAGCAATCCTGCTCTCGTTGTCAGCAATAAACAACCGTGCAGCTACGCAATGGCTTGATGTCTGACATTCTGAATGGAAAATCCCCGCTACACCGAAACGGTGCGGCGGGGTTGTAGCAGGGAGCGAGCTTAAAAAGTATGGGAGACGCGCAACGTCAGGAGCCGGCCCAGAGGATTGTCGAGGTTGGTATCGATACCACCATCGTCTTCAATCGCCGAAGGTTGTTTGTTAAATACGTTGGACAGGTTGAGACTGATTTCAGTATCGCCCAATCCAAATCTGTCGCCCAGGTTGTACTGGTAGTACAGGTCCCAGTAGGTGGCTGAGGGGATGTAGCCCTGCAGGTTTGCTGCCCGAATATCGCCAACCACGTTGAAGTCGGTAATGGCGTCATGATAGCGCCCTGACATGCGTGCAATGTGGTTGCCGTTGTTCCATCCCAACGAAGCCAGACCGCGCCAACGGGGCACAGCGGGAATCTGGGTGGCACCCGTCTCATCATTACGCTTGCCAACACCCTGAATCGGCAACGAGGACGGATTGATCTGGAACAGGTAGGTTTCCATGTAGGTGCCCTGCAACCGCGCATTGAAGTTGCCCCAGTCGCCGCCAATCCATGGCAGGTCCTGCGCGCGGAAGCGATAGGTAGCCATCACATCGGTAGCAGTTACCTCCTGTGCCAGCACATTGATATAGTCTCCCAACACGCTATCCACGAGACCTATCGGCAGATTCGAAACCGGGTCTATTTGGCGGGTGATCCGTTCGGACTGACCACCACCTGTGATCCAGTCTTTGCGTGCCTGAGTGGCACACGCGACCTGCGTAGCCGAGCCAGGTCCAGTGGTCGGTTCGGCTCCACAACGTCCGACATAGAAACTCTGGAATCGCGTGGTTTCATCACTGGCGATGAGCCCTGAAGTCATCGCGAAAATCACGTTTTCATAATCGACCGTGAAGTAGTCAGCCTGCAGAACGAGGTCACCTTCGAGAAGCGAAAAGGTAATGCCGTAATTGTAAGACTCGGACGATTCCGGTTCGAGCTGCGGGTTGCCGGAAATTATCTCTGTCTGCAGATTCGCCGCCGCGACAGTCGGCACTGTTGCGGGTGCCACTGGCGGTGAGTAGTTGCAGACTGGCTGAATGCTCGAGTCTGTCGGCGCCGGGATCACCACTGGCAGGATCACAGCGCAGGTGGCGTCAGCGACGTTGCGCTGCGCCTCGCGCGCACTCTGAAACAAGTCCCCTATTTCCGGAACCACGAAGCCCTCGCCATAGGTTGCGCGCAGAGACACCCATTCCAGTGGCTGCCAGAGCAGTCCGACTTTTGTCACTGTGTCATCGAACGCAGCCTCTGTTTGCAGCCCGAGCCTGGCACTGCCTTCATTGTCCGTGTAGCGTGCTGCGAGGCTCGCGTCCAGGCGTCCCAGAAAATCATTTTCGAATATCGGAACCGAAAACTCGGCAAATACATCATTTGCCTCCAGATAGGCATCCTGTGCCTGAATGGCGGTACCAAAGGTGTTGGTCGATGTGGAGTTCAGCTGGTTTGGCTTGGTCACAGACTCGAATCGGCGATAGTTGTACCCGGCTGCCATTGCCAGCGTACCCGCAGGTAATTCGAACAAATCACCCGTGACGACGATATCCAGCAGCGTGTTCGTGCTCAGTGCAAGGTCATCATTGAACGTGAATATGGCATTGGCCTCTTCTCGCGTGTTGAAAGCAAGCGACGTGGGCGACGTTGCGTTATTCGTAGGGACGCGGTTGACTATGTCAAACTGGCTGGTTGAGAACGGATTGAATTGCATACAGCGCCCTGCTGCGATATCGGCTGGATTGACGCAGGCAAAGGCCGCAGTCAGTTGTGGTGTCGAGAAATTGGAGGGCGATCCGAAAGCCAGCGAGTAGTTCTGTTCGCGCTGCGCCCAGATAGCATGCGCATCGACTGTCCAGCTGGTGTCAGGAATTTCGACGACGAAACCGGCACCGATGCGCAGGTTGTCGGTAACCCGGGCGCGATCGATACTGCCGTCAGCATTCATGCCATCGGGTCGCCCAGAGGAGTTTTTACCAAACGGTGACCACGCCGTCAGCGTGACATCCTCATTGAAGGCAACGCCGGAAGCTGCATCGAACCGATCCGGGATGCCGTTTCCGTTGGCGTCTGCGGTGGCAGAAGGCAACAGCACCGGAAAACCGAACTTGCCCTGTGCGAGGGGATCGGCAATACCGTCGCCGTTGGAATCGCGGTCGGCAAAGCCATCACCTCGCGCGCAGTCAACGAAATTGCAAGTGTCGCGTGCAAACAGCAGGCGCTCACCCGTATCGATCGTGCCATTGAAATTGGTATCAGTGAAGGCACGATAAGGGTTGCCGGCCAGATCGCCGGGTACGGGCAGCAGGTCATTGGCAACAAGCGGGCCCGGAGTCGAGCGCGTGTTAAAGTCCTGGCGACCGAAAATCACGTCGGTGTCAAAGGTAATGTTATCGGTGAGTTCATACTCGAATCGCGCGTAACCGTGCAGCTGCTCAAGCTCGGAGTTCCAGTCGAGAATCTGGCCGAAGTTGTTGCCGCAGGTCTGTCCAGTTGTTGCGGGTGTGCCCCAGCGTGTCTGGTAGTTATCCGTGATGTCCGTGAGTCCCGGGTTCATGAATGTGGCACCGCAGCCGGGATCAATCCGGCGGTTGGTTGGGCTCTGAAGGTTGGATGTGATGGCGCCGGTGGCGAGCCGGCGTGGTAGAAAGGCAGAGCCCGGGAAGCCATTGTTTCCGAAGGCTTCGTTATAACTCTTGTTATAGTATTTAGGGAAGTCGCGCTGCTCGAGGCGTTCGCGATTGCGGTACTCCAGAGCAAACAGGAAATTGCTGCGTTCCGCCTCCTGGCCCATCAACAGTGCGAACTTGTCATCGGGAGCCGAGACATCCAGCTGGTCCTTGCGCTCGAGCTGTATCTTGAAGCCATCGAAGCGCTTGGCCGGGATGTAGTTGACGACGCCAGCAACAGCCTCGGAGCCATACAGTGCGGAGGCGCCATCCAGCAATACCTCAATGCGCTCAATGGCGATCTGTGGATAAGAGAAGTTGGCGTCGCCGAATGCAAGCCGGTGACCGTCCAGCAGATTCATCGTGGCGCGTGGCCCGAGACCACGCAGATTGGCAAGGCCGATGCCGCCCTGGGAACTGCCACCAGTGCGCAGACTCGAAGAACTGGAGCCCGAAGCACCGGGGTTGGCCAGCACTTCCGTGCCCACGTTTTGCGGCAGGTTGAAGATGAGGTCAGCCGTGTTCGTCGTACCTGCTTGCTGAATATCCTCCACGCTGATGACGCTGACTGGGGAAAAGGAATCGAAGTTATCGCGTCTGATGTAAGAACCGGTGACGACAACTTCTTCGATGGCATCGTCGTCGTCTGCGGCCTGTTGTTGTCCCAGCGCTGGTACTGCGACTGCAGAAGCGAGGAACATGGCTCCCATACGCGCAAGAATTTGAGCTCTATCTTCTGCCTTGCTTTTTGCACGCAATTTCTTTCTGTTATAGCCCATAGGTCCTTCCTTGAAATTTTTTAATTTGCAGAAACAGGCGAGCGTAGCACACAACTTTTGAATGAGTCAAACTGACCCACAATTGCGCTTGATTGATATCGCGCAAAAATTGTCGGGTCTCGAGCGGCTGCTCAATGCGCGAGATGACCATAAAACAACTTAATCCATGGGAAGGTTGCAACATTCGCTTCCTGCAATAACCCAAGGTCAGCACCTGGTTGGTGATCTTAGAGGGTTGGCAAGGGCATTCTTTGCAGCAGCCACCAAACGGAGATTGGGCCGATGAGATACGCCGGTATTAAATTGCCCAGTCGAATACCAGACGCAGCGAATGGATTCTGTCGCCAATAACGAAGCAGTACTCCGAGGAGCAGGCAGGCGGCAACTACCATGAGTTGCCCCACTTCAAGACCCAGGTTAAACAGCAACAAGGCCCACAGGGCGGAATCATCCGGCAAACCCACTTCACGCAGCACACCGGCGAATCCGAGGCCATGTATGAGTCCGAATCCGAATGCAATAACCCAGGGATAGCTGGAGGTCAATGCGGGCGCTTTGCTTAACATCTCCACTGCCATGAATAGCAGACTGAGCGCAATCAACCCCTCTACTGCAGATTGCGAGATCTGCAGCAAATCATAAGTTGAAAGTGCAAGGGTAATGGAATGCGCAATAGTGAATGCAGTAATGGTGGCAACCAGTCTCCACTTGTCGGTAATCAATACCATCAATGCGATGACAAACAACACATGGTCAAACCCCTTCAGCAAATGCTCGATTCCCAACTGGAGATACGCTGGCAGCAGCGGAGCATCGGCCCCACCCAGATTCACCACTGGATTGTCTGGTCGAACCACGAAGCGCTGCACGCTACCGTCAAGTAGAGTGACGCTGACCAGCACTTCGCTGACGCCTGGATACAGGTTTCGAATTGACAAGGAGGATTGCGTGAGCCCCTGCTCACAGACTGCCGCCCAAATCTGGATCAAGGTGCCTTCCTGGCGCTGACTGATAGTCTCGGCTGCGACACGGCACCCTGCAACATCCAGAGCCAGATCAGGTCGAAACCCGGCGACAAGGGGTTGCCGCAGTGTTGCGTCGATCCCGGTTGCTGTTTCGACAAGCTGGACAAACGCTGGCCGCATTTCATGCGCAAAACTTTGTCCCGTAACGAGCCAAAGCAGCGCGAAAAGACTAACAGACGTTCTAGTGAGCCTAGCGCGCGATGTCATAGCTCGGCCGAACCTGGTCAATGAAGGTTTCCTGTGCCTTCATTTTGGCGTCATAGAGATAATCAGCGCCAAGCTCAGTGCGAATATCTTCAAAGGGGACCATGACAGCCGCATTCAATTCCAGCACCTTGACCAGGTGCCAGCCGAAATTGCTCTGGATCGGCCCCTGCCAGTTTTCGGCTACCTCTAACAAGCCCAGCGAACGCGCAAATTCCGGTCCAAATGTACTGGCAATTTCGCGAGGCGACTGGCGCACATTGACCCGGCTCAGCATCGATGACTGCGCCATCGCTTCTGGCGATGCACCGGCACTCAATGCGGCGATTGCCATGTCACGGGACAGGAATCGCAAATGCTCGAAAGAGCTACTGGACGGCGATTCGTAGCGGGATTGATTGGCCTGGTAATAAGTAAGCAGTTCTGCTTCGGTCGGTGTGATTACGGCTTCCTGCTCGGCGATAAACTGCATCTTCTGGATCATGCGCCGGCGGATGATTTCATCGCCTTCGGCCAGGTTCAGCCGCATGGACTCCCGATACCAGATTTCGTCAGCAATCCAGTCTTGCACCAGGCTTGCGAGTTCAGCCGCGGTGGGTTCACGCTGTACTTGAGCAGCCCAGAGCGCTGCCACATTGCGCTCAAGTGCAGCATCCACAACGATCGTATCAAGCGGGTCAGAACTCTGCTCATCAACCACAAAAATCAGCACGCCCAGCACAACGAACCAGAACACATGGTTCTTCAAAAGCTGCATAATCAGCCGGTGGCAGGTCTGAACCATATGGGAGATGTGTAGGCACGCTCCTGAATTGTTGCCGGAAAGTCCGGACGCGGCGGAAATCCCTCTTTGATCGCATCCCAGGTTGACCAGCGACAGGTCGGATTCTCGAGCACTCGCACGTAATAAAATGCGCGAACAGCTGGATCGAATTCAGGATCGCTCCATACGGTTTTCAACTCTGCAGCGCCGACACCTGTGGAGATGGAGCAGTCCTGAAGATTCACGCTGGCGCCATTGTCAGGGCAGCGATGGGTTTGCGGGTCCACAGCCAATCCATCTGAACACGCGACGTCGAATACCTTCTCATGGGGTTCACCAGCAACAGTCCAACCCTTGACGATTTGCAGTCTTTGCAGCGGAGCGCTGAGAGCATCTTGTGTGGCCCAGGCAATAAAGCTCGGAACACTGTCAGCCGCCGGTAACAAGTCCGAACCCATTGGCACGCCATCACGATAGGCGGTTTCGATCATATCGGGTGCAGCCAGTGTGCTGTCATTGAATCCATACCCACCGAAAAAGCGCACCTTGATGCGCGTGCCAGTGGTGGCAAAGGTTTCCTTGCGGCGAAACGCGTTGTAGATCGATTCCCGCGTATTCTCCTCGGCCCAGACACCAGCAATTCCCGAAGCGGCCCACGTAATCGGTGATGCGGTGTTATAGACGCCGGCGTCAAATTCCCTGGCCAATTCCGGTGAGGTCTCGAGCAATTGTGCACCTGCTTCGGGACTTAACGGCACCGCACCCTGCAGTTGCGGATTGGCATCCAGCAAACCTCGCTTGCCGAAGAAGTCAGTTTCATCATCGGGCATTGCCGCCATATGGGTATCCGACGCACCAACAAAACCGAAATCAAAAGGATTCTTCACGCCCTTGTCTTCGAGCGACAAGCCCCGCAACAATGCTTCGCGCGCATAGCTGCCGGAGGGTTCAGAAAACAAATTGGTGGAAATGCGATAGGGCATGATTTCAAAATCCGCCCACTCATCAGTGTCCGATAACATGGGGTGAGTTTCTGAGGTGCCCTTGATCTGGGTGATTTCAATGAGCGGCTCATTGCGGGTGCGCTGCTCTGCATAGGAGTCATCGAGAGGATTGCCCGCCCAGTCGACCAGCGTGAACATCTGCCCGTTGGAGCCGTTTGAATTGTGTGGAATGGCTAACGACTCAACCCCTTCGGCGCGCAAGCCATCCATCCAGTCCCACAATGCTTCCGGATTCCGGCTGTGCAATCGAGAGAACGGTACGGCGGGCAATTTGTCGGCATCACGAAAGATCACATTGCGATGCAAATTGCCGCGGTCGTCGGATGTCGCGGTGTATTCATACCCGACGAAGGTCGTGAACTCGCCCGGCTTGTTATATTGTTCGGCCGCAGCAATGGTATCTGCCCAGGCATCGCGCGTGATGTCATCGACGAAGTCCTGCGTAACCGTGCCATTGGCAATCATCCGCAACGTGTCGGGAGCAAATTCGCGGAATGCCTGAGTCCGCTCTGGCGTGCCACCGGGTACTTGTTTTTCCGGTGCATTCAGATTTTGCATATACCCCAGTTGCAGCAACTTGCTGATCTCGGTGGTCGGGTCAGCTACCTGTCTGGATACGCCCAGAAACTCGCCATGATCCGTGACCGCGTAAAAATCCAGCGGTACTCGAATGGTCATATCGAAGCCGGCCGGATTCTTGATGGTTTCACCTAACGCGTAACGATAAGCGTCATAGGGCGTTGCCAGGGTGCCAAAAGCAAAGGCATCGAAGGAATAGGAGGTGTGTACGTGTAAATCTCCAAACAGGGCGCTGCGCGTCGCATTCTTTCCAGGCTGAGCGGTGAAAATGTCCTTCGGCAGCGTCATCTGGCCTAGCGGGGGCGGAGGCGGCACTGTCTCCGCTGTTTGGGCCGCTGCAACTTCTGCAGGGGCGGCGGCTGTTGCCGCGCCAGAGTCAGCTACTGCATCGCTGACGGTATCACTAACTGCGGCACTGCCCGTATTCACAGAGTCGGAGTCACCACCACAGGCGGCGAGAATGAGGGCGCTGAAATAAACCAGGGTTCGCTGTTTCAATTGGCGTCTCCTTTTAGTTGTGGATAAGACCTTATTGTGTATGCGACTTTATTATGGATGAGACGTAACCAGGGATTGCTCCTCATCCAGAAGGTAGAGCCAAGTTAACCACACGGAACGCAAAAACACACTACGGCATGGCCAACGTATTATGACTGCTGGTTTCTGTGACACTCGCTAAAGGTCTGTTCGATCGATGAATTGAGTTGTGTCAAGCAGAAGCCCCGTAGAGAAATTGCAAAACTGGTCAAATAGAACGTGAGCAGCAGCACCATGAGACTGAATTTGGCTCTCAGTTGTTAAACGCAGGACTCGACAATCCTCCCTCTCGCGGCATCATCAACGAGCGAAACTGGATACCCCACTTGCCGTCTATTTTCGTGAAGACCCAGGTGGCCGGAACAATTGCGTACTTCTCCCCGTCCCTGTTAAAGCGCTCGAATTCGAGCTGGAAAATCACCTTGTCCGGCATCACGAATATCGCCTCGATGCTTTCAGGTACGCTGTGGCTCCAATTTTCCGCTGCATGCATTTGCGCGAAGTCGGGATTAATGAGAGCGCCAGACCTGTCCTGATTGTGCGTGAATGTGCTCACCGCCAACATCACTTGATTTACATGGTTGCTGTCAAACAATGCCTCGGCATCCGCGGCATTGAAGGCATCGAAAAACCTGTAAAGCGCCGAGGTCGCTTCCAACTCAACAAGATCGAGCTCTGCCTCGGTGAATTGCCCTGCGGCCGCACCTCCGGATCGGTACTGCATGCCCCAACCGTCGTCCTGCAGGGTTACGACATAAAATACCTGACTGGTTGACATAACCTTGTCTCTTGCGTCATAGCGAGTGAAATCAACGAGGAAATTCACCTTGTTCGCTGATTCCTGGAGTGCTGCAAAATTGTCGAAGGTCGAACGTCGCCAACCCTGGCGTTTTAATGCATCGAAATCTTGTACGAAATCGCCCGAACTTTGAGCAATCGCCAGATTGCCTGCTCCGCCATCAGTGACATGCGGGAAACTCAGATGCTCCTGAATCGCAGCAAGATCGGAGCGGTTCCAGTCATCCAGAAAATCCTCGAGCGCCTGACGCGCGCCTGCCATCGCATCGCTATCAGCGGCAAACATACGGAGCGGTGCCAGCATAACCAGTATCATCAGAAAAACCTGATACAGAAAACGGCAATGGGTTGTCATAGTTGTTTGCTCCCTCTTTATTATGATTCTGCACAGCTCATTCTGCGCAGCATGCAAGACCGACAGCTCTGAGCTGATCAAATTGCCAGCGCAACGGCGATGGCGACAGCTGCATATTTTGCGATGTCTGGACATTTGCAATGGCGCCAAACCTGAACCAAACGCCCGCATCAAACGCGCGCGTCAATAGCGTGATTCAGGGGCCTTCGAAAACAATCTCAGCAAGGGCGATTCCGCTTTCACCAGCCACGGAATAGAGCAAATAGGTTTTATCTCCTTCCTGATAGATAGCTGGGTCGCGCAACTGGTTGGCGCGCACATCGATATAACCACCTCTGGATGGTTCGATGGGCAGATTGGCGCCTTCGTAGTCAGTTTCCGGGCGCAGTATCTCCACTGGCGCGGTGGCCGACCACT
>SXGR01613187.1_pt1 | contig 10034 bp, 11 predicted proteins | sample 3174711 | NCBI WGS metagenome assembly SXGR01 (sample SAMN11356860, study PRJNA531348) | freshwater metagenome | isolation source: freshwater sample F1-60 | place: China: Fuxian Lake, Yuxi | collected 2017-12-25 | reverse complement strand
GGTCTCGACGGGTCCCCGCAGAGGCCGATAAAGCCGCGGGAGGAGGAAAGTTTTAACCAACCACCACGCGACTGACCGCTTCCCGGCCTGGTGATACGGCCGCGCATAGCGAAAAAAGCGGTTTGAATTACCTATACTCCAGGAAGACGTCGGCTTACGGTCCGTTACCGACGGCGAGTTCCGCCGCACCTATTTCCACATCGATTTCCTCGAGCAGGTCGGCGGCGTCAAGACCGACGTCCCGGTGATGGTTAAACGGCCCGACGGCACCGAAGAGCTCGCGCCGCCCGTGATGCGCGTCATCGACAAGGTGCGCCACACCAGGGACATCCAGCTCGCCGATTTTCTCTACCTCAAGTCCTGCACCAAACGCACGCCGAAGGTGTGCATCCCGTCGCCCACCATGTTGCATTTCCGCGGCGGCCGCGCCGGCATCAGCAAGCAACACTACCCGGAGCTCGAGCCCGATTTCTACGAGGACGTCGCCAAGGCCTACGGCGAGGAACTGGCTTCGCTCTCCAGGGCCGGGTGCAATTACGTGCAGATGGACGACACCAACCTTGCCTACCTGTGCGACGACAAGATGCGCGCGGCGGCCAAGGCGCGCGGCGACGACCCGAACGAACTGCCGCACCGCTACGCGAAATTCATCAACCGCGTGGTGGCGAAGAAGCCGGCCGGCATGACGCTCGCGATCCACCTGTGCCGCGGCAATTTCCAGAGCACCTGGGCCGCGCAGGGCGGCTACGAGCCGGTGGCCGAGGCATTGCTCTCGGAGATGAACGTGGATGCCTACTTTCTCGAGTACGACGACGCGCGCTCGGGCGACTTCAAGCCGCTGCGTTTCCTGCCCAAGGGCAAGATCGTGGTGCTAGGCCTGGTGACGACCAAGCTCGACGCCATGGAGAAGAAGGACGATCTCAAGCGACGCATCGACGAAGCGGCGAAGTACGCGCCGCTCGACCAGCTCGCGATCTCTCCGCAATGCGGCTTCTCGAGCACCGTGCACGGCAACAAGATCGCGGTCGATGCGCAGCGCGCGAAACTGCGCCTGGTGATCGAGACAGCCGAAGAAGTCTGGGGAACGGCGTAGGACTGGAACCGGGAAAGGGATAGGAATTTCCTTCTCGTCCGCGCCGCACAATACGCGCGTCTGCGGCCGGATCGGGGCTGGTTAAGCGGTGGGTTGGTGCCACAATCGGTCCTGCAGCGGCATCGAGGAGGCTCGCGCAAGGCGCGTTATGGCAAATAAGGTAACCGCTCGTCGAAGGAATTCGCTCTTGCCGCCGGCACATGCGCCGATCGCAAGAAATCGTGAGATCGATTCTATCCCCGAATTCTGGATCATCTAGAAGTAGGGTTTGCGACTGGAAGCTTACTAAGTATTGCGGAAACTCTGCGAATCCTTACTTTGGACAGGATGGAATTACGCAAGTCAGGAAATCGGCCAACTGTCGATTAGATGGATTGTCAAAAGCTTTGTTTTCATTACCAGCGGCCGAATGGATGGCCGTAACCCTCAAATCTCCGAAGTTTAGATTGGCACCACATCGGGGGCAGGTCAGGTTTGTTGAGAGCTTCAACGGAAAGCTGAGGCACGAGTGCTTGAACCGGGAGTGGTTTCGGGATCTGCGGGAAGCCCCGGTGCTGATCGAACAGTGGCGCGAGTTCTACAACCATCGAAGGCCGCACAGTTCACTTGGCAATCGGACCCCGGTTCAAGCAAGGCAAGAAGCGCTTAGAATGGAACCCCGACTCACTGCCTGATTGGCCACAAGAAACCGACTCAGGTCAATAAGAAGAAGATTGTCGACTTGCTCTTCCAAGTACGCCGCGTATAGCGCGACAAACCCAAGCCCGCGCACCACGTCACCGTCGTTTTGAAGCGGCATAGCTACTCGACTCGAACCCGCGGTCGAAACAACGTGTAAGTCGGCGACCGCGACGCCTCAAATCGGAGCATCTCCAAGTAAGCAGCTCACTTCAGACAGAAAACAGGCGTCGCACTATTCATTTCAATCAAGGCGACTGAAGCTCCAACTCTGAGTCCTGTGGTGCCCAAGCTGAGGCGACCTATGACACGTGGACCAGCGTCGAGGTCCACGACGCACACTTGATATGGCGCGTCTTTCTTGAAATTCGGCGGAGGCCGTCTAATCATTGTCCAGCTCACTAGCGTGCCCGAACCGTCTACGTCGACAGCGTCAAACGTATCGCTCAGACAGTTTGGACAAACTGATGGCGTTCTCGGATCCAGTCGGCTGCACCGTTTACATTGAGCCATGGCTAAAGTCCGAAGCTGTATCAAGTTTCGCTCCTGCGCAGGATACTGACCGTACACGCAACCCCTGTACCACCCAAGCTGTGAGTCATTCCAAGTCTTGCATCGCGAACCTGGTTGGGATGCTTGCCGCGTAGCTGTTGCACTACTTCATAGATCTGCCCAATGCCACTTGCGCCAACGGGATGCCCCTTCGCAAGTAGACCCCCGCTTGGGTTTATTGCCACGTTGCCGCCCAGAGTCGTTCGCCCCTCAGCCGCCCAAACTGCACCCCGGCCACGGGGCACGATTCCGAGATCTTCACTGTCGATTACTTCCGCAATCGAGAAGCAGTCGTGAAGTTCAACGACATCGATATCATTCGGGCGCACCTTCGCTCGCTCGTAAGCCAAACAGGCAGCGCTTACGGTCGCGTCAAATGACGTCAGGTTGGGATGCCCCATCACCGTAGCTGACCCGCGAGTCTGAACCGTCGCAAGCACGTCGATATGGTGGCCTCGTCGAGATGGCAGTGCCGACTTAGCGGCCAGCACAATCGCTGCAGCCCCGTCACTTGGCGAACAACAATCAAAGAGCCGCAGTGGGTCGCAGATTAGCGCGGAGTCCGCGATCTGTTCGTCGGAAAGACTCGCCCCCATGTGTGCAAGCGGATTGCGTAACCCATATGCCTTATTCTTGCGAACCACCGCGGACAATTGGCCACGCGTTACGCCATATAGGTGTTCGTATGCTCGCCAAGCAAGGCCAAAGAGCCCTGGGAACGTCAAACCTGTCGGGCCATCATTCTCGTTGTCCATCGCGCAGTTAAGAGCGCCAGTAACCTGTGAGGTTGCGGCATGTGACATCGTTTCTACTCCGACGGCTAGCGCGATATCGCACATGCCACTCGCAATCGCCATCCACGCATGCCGAAACGCAATCCCGCCCGATGCGCAGGCACCTTCAACCTTGGTGCATGGGATGTTCCCTAAACCCAGCTGCTCGCCAACTAAACCCGCCAATACTTCCTTACCGTTTAGTGTTCCGCTTAAGAAGTTACCGACATACAGCGCCCCCACACGCTGCCGATCTATCTCGGCGTCAAGGATAGCGTGAGCTGCCGCTTTTACTCCCAACGCCTCGATCGGAACATGCGGAAAGCGACCAAACTCTGTTGAGCCTACGCCTGCAATCACCACGTCGCGCATATCAACGCTCCCAAAGCCTTATGAGGCGCCCTAAAGCCATTGAGCAGCTATCGCATTGTCGAAGGCAACCACAGAATAAGTTCCGGAAAGGCAATGAACAACACTATGAGAATGAAATGCGCAAGGATATGCGGGAACACACCAATGAAGACGTCTCCGATTGGGGCACTCGTATATCTCGCAACGACAAAGACATTCAATCCAATCGGCGGGGAAACCATCCCCACTTCAGCAACGATAATGACCAGTATTCCAAACCATATCGGGTCGTATCCCAGGCCAACGACGACGGGCAGCAATATGGGCACTGTTAGGATGAGAATCGCGATCTGATCCATGAACATGCCCAGTAGGATGTAGAGAACAACGATGAAACCAAGAACGACAATGGGTGGAAGACCCAGTGACGTAACACCTGTTACGATTGATTGCGTTGTCTGTGTAAGGGTCAGGAAGTAACCAAAAAGGTGCGTACCCACGATGATCAACGCAATCATTGAGGTGGTACGTGCGGCGCGCCCCAGTGCGTGCAGCGTGCTTCCGACAGAGAGTCGCCCGCGCATGGCAGTGAGTACCATCGCCGAGAAGGCGCCCAGGGAGGCCGCTTCCGTCGGCGTGCAAATGCCTAGATACATTAGCCCCGTAACAACCGCGAACAACGCCACAAAGGGGCCGGCGACCGTGAGTTGGCGAAGCTTCTCCCCCCACCGGTACGCCTGCGATACCGGTGCGAGAGATGGATTTCTCAAGATAAGCACATAGACGGTAATGATGATCGCGAGCGATACGATTGCCCCGGGTATGATTCCAGCTATTAGTAGCTTGGCGATGCTCACTTCTGCGAGAATCCCATAAATGATGATCGCTATGCTGGGAGGAATAAGCATGGCCAACGTGCCGGTAATAGCTACGAGTCCATAAACCAGTCTCGGTTCATAGCCCTCTCGAATCATTGCCATCGCTGTCGTGGCAGCTAATGTGGCAGCACTTGCCGTGCTTGAGCCCGTAGTTGCACCAAGGACCGCACCCGTAAAGACTGTCGACACCGCGAGGCCGCCTTTTATTCGTCCCATCCAGATTGTGGCAGCCCTAAATAAATCGGAGACCACGCCGCTGACGACCAGGAATTCGGCCATCAGGATGAACATCGGGATCGTTACTAGCTCGTAGGTGGAAACCGTTGAAAGTGGCGTTGTGTGCAAAAATCCGACGACAAAGTTCAAGCCCCCAAGTAGATATAGTCCCGCGCTACCTGCGACACCTAAGGCAAACGCCACGGGAAGCCCGCCGGCGATAAGGACGATGAGTAAAGCGGCGATCCAAAGCATGGTCATAAGGGGACCTCATGGCCATCCTTCTCTATTCCGTCAAATGTTGATCCTGCGATTCCTGGCTTTAGCGCGTGGATCGCATATGCGACGGTCGAAATACTCAGGCGAACTGCCAACATTCCAGCCCCAATGGGCACCATGATGTTCGCAACCCACGTGGGCCAAGCTACCACGCCTGCTAGCACTTCGCCCTCGCGCCACGCCACTAGAGTCTTGTGCCCACCCTCATAGGCTATGATTAGCAGCATGATCGTTGATGCGATGAAACCGATACAGCATAAAGCGTGATGTAATCTTGTTGGCATCACCCTCACAAGCACATCTACCCGAATATTTTCTCCTTCGCGCTGAGTAGTAGACAGCGAAAAGAAGAAGACTGCGACCATCAAGTACTGAGCGATCAAGTCGTACGCCCATGCCAGCGGCTCGTTCGCGAAGTACCGTAGCGAAACATCTGCCACCATGATCAACATGATCGAGAGCATGGCTGTGTTCACGAGATGCATGAGCACCCGCTCCAGCCGGCGTAGCAGCCGGTCGATACTAGCTAAATAAGACATCTCTCACCGTACTTAAAAGGCATCGCTCCATCGGTTATCAGCGCAGGCGGCCGCTAGACAGGTTGGTGCCTGAGCACTCTACTTGGACCTGATTTGGGCGACGGTAGAGCTCCACCCCGCAACAGCCTTCGAGCCCGGCTGACCACGCTTATCACGCTCTGCGGCCCATTGCTCTTTCACAGGGGCCAACGCGTCGATCCATCGCTTCCGCTCCGAATCGCTGAGTATGGTGAGTTTGATCGAATCCTTGGTCAATCGAATTCGTTCTTCGTTCTCGTTGGTTTCAACGAAATTGCAGAGAGCAATGGAAGCCTCCCTGCCTGCTTTCACAAGCGCTTCTCTTAGACCAGAAGGAAGCCGCGTCCACGCAGCCTCACCAATCGCATACGTAAGAACAACGTTCCCAAGGCTTACCCCGGTAGTCGCGTACCTGACATGATCCGTAAGATCGAAGGGCTTGATGCTGGCGAAGGGATACAGGGCTCCGTCGACGGTTCCCCTAGAAAGCGCGTGGAACAAATCGGGTCCTGGCATCTGGACCGAGACGCCGCCGAGACTACGCACAATCAAGTCGAACGCGCCTCCTGTAGTGCGAAGCTTAAGTCCCCGTACATCTTCTAGTCGCGAGACTTGTTTCTTGGCTAGGATCATCTTGTAGGGAGACAACATTGCCGCGAACAGCACCCTAACACCCTGTGGCTTAAACTCCTCCTTTTCAAGGAAGCCACCCGGCTGAGTCATATCGTAGAATGCCTTCGTGCCCTCACATGAATCATTTGCTTGACCGGGCAACTCCGCTACGGACGACAACGAGAGTTTATCTGGCGTATATGCCGGAACGACGTATCCGATATCTGCGACGCCGGCCTGCGTAAGAGCGAGCATATCTTTAGGTTTGCCAAGCTGCCCTCCCGGGTAGTACTCGAAGTCAAGTTTCCCTCCTCCGTACTGGCGGGCCTTCTCCATGAAGACCACGGTGCCATGCCTGGATGTGTAGTGGGTGGTTGGCACGGTGTCCGCAACCTTAAGTTTCACCACCTCCTGCGCGCTGGCACTGCCAACCATCGTACCCGCTGCAACGAGGGTGACGACCGACGCAAACTCCTTGAGCCGAGCGGTGTATGCCACTTTGTGCTCCTTTCTCCATTGATTACTGATCGGATATGGCAAGAGGCGTCCCTCTTGTGTGGAACATCCCCAGCCAGTTCTTTATCCCGCCGCCTTCATCGGCGCGCTGAGCGCACGAGTTCTCCCTAGACGCGCTCTCCCCCAATCTCCACAACAATGCGCCCCATCACTGCGCTGCCAATCAACTGATCGAACGTTGACGGAAGTTCATCGAAGGGAATGCGTCTGATAATGCTATCTAACCTTGGTGGCTTTAGATCAGTTGCGAGCCGCTGCCAGATTCGAAGCCGCTCAGGCATGGCTAAGGCACGGGAAACATTAATGCCAAGGAAATCAACCCCCCGCAGAATGAACGGGAGTACTGACGTGGAAAGCTTGTATCCGGCGGCCATGCCACAAACTGCCACCCGCCCGTGCGGCAGCATCGCGCTCGCGACCATATCGAGGACATCACCGCCAACATTGTCGACCGCACCGGCCCAGCGCGGTGGATTAATCGCTTTGCGGCTCTCTAACATCGGTTTTCTCGAGACGATCTCAGCAGCCCCAATAGCACGCAGATACGGCTCAGCATCTGACTTCCCAGTAACGGCTGCAACGCGATATCCGTGACTGCTAAAAATATCGACCGCAAGACTGCCAACTCCACCGGTTGAGCCGGTTACGACGACCGCCCCTTGTGTCGGCTTCAATCCGCCTTCTTCCAGTCGGTCGAAAGCGAGCGCCGCAGTAAGGCCCGCACTCCCGAGAATCATTGCCTCTTTCAATGTGAGCCCTTGTGGAAGCGGGACAATCCAGTCCCCGGGAACACGCGCGTATTCCGCGTAACCGCCGTCGTGCCGAGCTCCCAACGCGTAGTTCGTTACGATGACCGAGTCTCCTCTCTTAAACCTCGGATCCGAGGAATTTTCTACAACGCCCGAAAGGTCCACTCCGGTAACGCAAGGCCGCTCCGTGCGGACGTTCTTGCCCAGCCCTTTCGCCGCCATTGCGTCTTTATAGTTAACAGCTGAGTACGCCGTGCGGATTACAACCTCCCCCTCATCTAGATCTGAAAGGGAAAGGCAATCGAAGCGCACAACTGGAGTTCCATTAACTGTATGCACTCGCAACGCTTTAAAGGTCTTCGACGACACCGCGCTCATTTCTTTTCTCTTCGAAGATCTCTGACGTTGCCCCTCGGGTCCGAATAGACCACTCCTTCGCGCTCAAGAGCGTCAATCTCGGAATCACGGAGTGCTGCATCTGTGCGCAGCACTTCCCTTGTATCCTGGCCGATTCGTCGCCCCGCCCAGCGAATTTTCCCCGGCGTCGCAGACAATTTTGGCACCACGCCAGCTACCGTTATAGTGCCCAAGTCGTCGTCCGGAGCCTCCACCAGCATGCCGCGCGCACGAACATGTGGATCAGCAAAAATGTCGCTCATGGAATAGATACGCGATGCTGGTACTTCGGCCTGATGTAGCCGTTTCTCAATTTCCTCTAGTGGTAGTGACCCCGCCCAGCGTGCAATTAGGTCGTCAAGCTCGTCCTCATATTTGGTTCTCAGAACTTGGCTGAGAAACCGAGGGTCCTCGGCTAGTTGCGGCTGCCCCATCGCCCTCGTAAGCCGAGTGAAAAGTCGATTCGTTATCGCGGTAATGTGAATGAACTCGTTGTCTTTTGTCGTGTACAAATTATTCGGCGTGGCATCGGGAAGTCGCGATCCCACACGCGTTGCCACCCACCCCGTTTTCTCAAACGCTGGGATGTGTGGCTCCATGAAGCTCAACGCACACTCATAAAGTGCGGCGTCGATGACCTGCCCTTGGCCACTTTTGTCACGCACTAGCAGCGCCATGCTTGTCGCAAACGCGCTGTAGACCGCAGTGATATAGTCGGTGAGCGGGATGGCAACTCGGCCGGGCGGCGTGGCCGGGTCACCGGTGATATGGCGCAATCCGCTCATTGCTTCACAGATCACCCCGTAACCCGGGCGATCCCGGTAGGGCCCAGACTGCCCGAACCCGCTAATTCGGACCATCACGAGATCGGGCCGCCATTTGCGTAGATCCTCATATCCCAGGTTCCAGCGCTCAAGCGTGCCTGGTCGAAAGTTCTCAACCACAATATCGAATTTCTGAACCAGCTGTTGGATTAACTGCTGGCCGACCGGGTGTCTGAGATCAATTGAAACTAGCTTCTTGTTTCGAAGGATGCTCGCCGCATAAAGCGATTTGCCAGCAAAAGATTTTCCCATCCAGCGGATAGGGTCCCCCTCCTTATCCTCCACCTTCACGACTTCGGCACCGAAGTCAGCCAATAAGCGAGCACAGAAAGGGCCCGCACCCGTTGTCCCAAGTTCGAGCACACGACATCCGTTCAGAGGTCCGGTGCCAGGAAGGAGTTCGGGGGTGCCAGTCATCTCATGTCCGCTCGGGGAGAAGGAGCCTTCGTGGTGGGACGGAATTACTACCAATGTCCATACCGAGCGCGAGCGAAAGATCAGCGGCAGCCTCTTTGACCGCGTTGCTGTACCTGGCGCGGGATGCCCGGAAGCGAGCGGAGGGTGCTCCTACTACCAAGGCCGCTATCGGAGTGCCATCAGGAGAAAGAACCGGCGCGGCGACCGCTGACGCACCAACAACTCGTTCCTCATCGCTCACAGCAAGACCCGTCTGTCGGATCCGCCGAAGCTCCGCCTTCAGTTCGGCTAGGCGCGTAATTGTCCTCGGCGTGCGAGCGACCAGCGTGTGGCCTCTAAGGTAGCGAGCTAGTGAAATGTCATCGAAGAACGCTAGAAAACACTTCCCCACGGCTGAACAGTAAAGTTCGCGCTTCTCTCCGGAGGGCACCGTGTACCGGACCGGGTTGTCGCTTTCCACTACGTCTGCGTACGTCGCACCGTCCCCCTCGCTAGTCATTACGCCGAGCAGCGCCGTCTCTCCCGTCTGGCGCATCAGCCTGATCAGAGCCGGCCTTCCCAAGTCTAGAAAGGCGCGTTTGGGGAGAAAGGAGAGAACAAAAGCTGAAACAGCGGGACCTAGTGTGTAACGGTCCTCACGCCGGATAACGTACTCGAGTTCTTGAAGCGAACGCAGAAGTCCAACAAGGCTAGTTATTGGCGCACTGAGACCCCGGCCCATCTCTGTGAGTGATGCCCCTTGCGGGTTAAGCGCCAGCATTTCGAGGATTCCAATGACACGCCCCACGGACTGCGGCCCGCTTGAGCGGCCCGGTGCCGGGCGTGAAAAAGCCTTCGCTTTGCTTTCTCGCACTGGATCTCGGCCATCCGTTGCTGCTTGCATTGTCTTTGCGTATATACGTAATGATCTCGTATTCACAAAAATAGTCGCATGATGACATCTGCATGTCAAACAGAGATTGGACGCTGCAGCCGACGTCTAGCCAGAACGTGGAGTAGTTCGGGTTCCCGGTCACCGTGTGCGACGCGAAGGCGGTCGCGCATGCCGCTGCGTCCATCGGGGCCACGTTCGGTAAGGTCGCCTGGCAGGACATGAAGTCGCCGGTGATGGGCGCGGAGGACTTCTCCTACGTCCTGCACCGG
>SXGR01192035.1_pt1 | contig 10034 bp, 9 predicted proteins | sample 3174711 | NCBI WGS metagenome assembly SXGR01 (sample SAMN11356860, study PRJNA531348) | freshwater metagenome | isolation source: freshwater sample F1-60 | place: China: Fuxian Lake, Yuxi | collected 2017-12-25 | reverse complement strand
CGTATCACCTTTTTCAACATGAATCGCGACAACAATACCCGAAGTCGTGGATTGAATTTCATTTTCCATTTTCATGGCTTCAATCACGATTACACTGCCTCCAGCCTCAACTCTGTCGCCAATTTTAACTTTAACGTCAATAATTGTTCCTGGCATAGCTGTAGTAATACAGCCCTCGTGATTGGGCCTAGGTCTTGCTATTTTAGATGTCTCTTGAGACTGTTTTTTTGAAGATTTTTTTCCATTCGTGACTTCAACTTCATGCAAAGTTTCGACTAACACCTCTTCCGAAATGCCATCAACGGAAACATAAAATGGACGTTTTGACTCTCCGGTATAGCCTGAACCTGTTAATTTAATATGAAATGTTTCACCATGAAGGGTTACATTAAATTCACTAGGTGCATATTTTTCGGCCGATGAAAATACATTGTCTTTTTGAAGCAGCGGTTCGGATTTAATGCTGCCCGCATTTCTTTCTTGCAAGAATATCTTGGCAACGTCAGGAAACATAGCATACGTTAAAATATCCTCATCAGATTTTGTAATTTGCTCTGCTTCAATTTTAAGTTTTGCAAGTTCAGGCTCCAAAAGATCGGCAGGTCTAGATGTCAGTGGTTTTTTTTCACCGATGGCCATCATTTGAATTTTTTGATTCACTTTGCCAGGTGCTTTTCCATATTCACCCATGAAATAACTTTTTACCTCATTGGTAATCGATTTATATCTAGCGCCTGTTAAAACATTTAAGACTGCTTGTGTACCTACAATCTGGGAAGTTGGTGTCACAAGTGGTGGGTAACCTAAATCTTCACGGACTCTAGGAATTTCAAGAAGCACTTCGTTCATACGATCAAGTGCACCTTGCTCTTTAAGCTGATTAGACAAATTGGAAATCATACCGCCAGGGACTTGATTACTAAGTACCCGTGTATCTACGCCAGTGTAATCAGATTCAAATTGCCAATATTTTTTTCTTACAACCTTTAATTGCTCGCTAATCTCTTCAACTTTTTTAATATCAATACCCGTTTCGTAGCCTAAATCCTCTAAGACAGCAATTATAGATTCTGTCGATGGATGACTTGCACCTTCTGCAAAGCTTGAATTGCATGTATCAATAATGTCCGCACCATTTTGTACAGCAGTTAAAAGATTAATACTTGCTAATCCTGAAGTTGCGTGTGAATGAACGTGAATTGGTAATGAGGTAGATTTTTTTAAAGACGTTACAAGCTCTTTAGTGGCTGACGGCGTTAAAAGACCCGCCATATCTTTAATGGCTATTGTGTCACATCCATAACTTTCCATTTCTTTTGCAAGATTAACGAAATAAGGGATGTTATGCACAGGGCTTGTGGTATAGCTTAATGTACCTTCTGCGTGTTTTTTATATTTTTTGACTGCTTTTATTGATGTTGTAAGATTTCTTACATCATTCATGGCATCGAAAATTCTAAAAACATCGACACCATTATTGGCTGATTGTTTGACGAATGCGTCAACAACATCATCTGAATAATGACGATAGCCTAATAAGTTCTGACCTCGAAGTAACATTTGTATTCGAGAATTTGGGAGAGCTTTTCTTAAAAGTTTTAGACGCTCCCATGGATCTTCTTTTAAAAATCTTACACAAGCATCAAACGTAGCTCCACCCCATGCTTCAATTGACCAAAAGCCAAGTGAATCTAATTGCGGACATATAGGAAGCATGTCCTTAGTACGAAGTCTAGTCGCAATTTGACATTGATGCCCATCCCTTAAAACTAATTCTGTAATATGTATTTTTTTCATATCTATTTAAATACCTTCATGTGCTGCAATCGCTGCTGAAATAGCTGCAGCCATTAACTCAGGTGGAAATTGACTTTGATAATTTATAAGCTCCGGATGGTCGTCCACAAAGCTTGTATTGAAATTCGCTTCTTTAAACTGTTTATTATTCATAATTTCTAAATAATAAGGGATTGTTGTTTTAACTCCAAATACAACAATATCATTGAGGGCTCTCTTGCCACGTTGCATCACACTTTCCCAGTTTAACGCCCATACAGTTAACTTTGCACACATAGAGTCGTAATAAGGGGGAATGACATAGCCAGTATATATCGAAGCATCAATTCTAACGCCGGGTCCGCCAGGTGCATAATAACGCGTAATTTTTCCAAAGGATGGCATGAAGTCATACTTTGGATCTTCCGCATTAATTCGATATTCAATCGCAAAGCCTCGAAACTGAATTTCTTCTTGTTTGTATTGTAATGATAATCCAAAGGCAATTCTTATTTGCTCTTGAACAATATCAATACCGGTAATTGATTCAGTAATTGTATGTTCAACTTGAAGACGGGTATTCATCTCCATAAAGTAAAAATTATTTTCAGCATCCAAAAGGAATTCTACGGTACCCGCGTTCTCGTAATTCACAGCTTTGGCAGCTTTCACTGCAAGTTCACCCACATAATTTCTTTGAGCGTTTGTAAGCTGAGGGGAGGGTGCGATCTCAATGAGTTTTTGATTGCGCCTTTGAATAGAACAATCCCTTTCAAAAAGATGAACCACATTGCCAGAGCTATCAGCCAGAATTTGAACTTCGATATGCTTCGGCGATACGATACATTTCTCAATAAAAACCTCGGGTTTGCCAAAGGCTTTTGTAGCTTCAGAAATCACTCGATCATAATTAGCAATGAGCTCTTTTTCGTTATTACAACGTCTAATACCTCGTCCACCACCACCGTTAGTCGCTTTAAGCATGATAGGATAACCAATAGAAGAGGCAAGTTTTTTAGCTTCATCAAGACTCTCAATATTGCCTTCACTTCCAGGAATAACAGGTATTGCAGCTGCAATCATTGCTGTTCTTGCTTGAATCTTATCTCCCATTTGACGAATAATATCGGCATTAGGGCCAATAAATTTGATATCTCGTCTGGCACATATTTCGGCTAATTCAGGGTTTTCAGATAAAAACCCATATCCTGGATGGATTGCATCACATCCTGAAGTAACGGCGATATTCACAATATTATGTGCGTTTAAATAGCCGGCAAGAGGGTCTGCACCTACATTGTAGGATTCATCGGCTTTTTTGACGTGAAGCGCATGGCGGTCAGCATCTGAATAAATGGCTACGGAAGTGATATCGAGCTCAGAACAGGCACGAATCAGCCTTACCGCTATTTCACCACGGTTCGCTATGAGAATTTTTTTGAACAATGAAAAGCCTTAAGTTTTTAGTGAAATATCACTAAATTAGGGTTAATTTAAGAAAATTATAGCATGTCATTTCTTATATAATAATGATGTCTTTTACCCCGAAATCTATTGATGGAACAGCATATAGACAATATTGATTTTTCAAGAAAATCGAGAGAAATTCGTGATATAATTCGCCTCTCTGATTTTGAGCGATTGCAAGATTTATGCTTAAATCTCGAAGATTCAATTGCTTTTGTTTTAAGAGGCTTCGAAAATAAACATAGAGAAGCTTGTTTAGAACTATTCATCGAAGGTAAATTAGATTTAATTTGCCAAAGATGTTCGGAAAAATTAGAGCATACGATTTTTTTAAAATCAGGATTTTTAATTAAAGAAGAGACGCAGTTAACTGATTTTCAAGTTGACGATCATGCGGATTATGACTTAATTGAGGGTAGTGCAAAGATGGATGTATTAAGTCTTATTGAAGACGAAATCTTACTTTCTATGCCTAGTGCACCAAAACATGAAAATGATAAGTGCTACTTCAAAAAAACTGATGGTGTGTTTGATCGCATTCATCCGTTTGCTGATTTAAAACAAAAATTATATAAAAATTAAATTTAGGAGTTGCTATGGCTGTTCAGCAGAATAAAAAATCACCTTCAAAACGTGGAATGCATCGTTCTCACGATTTTTTATCAAATCCCCCACTTGCTTTAGAACCAACTACTGGCGAAGTTCATTTACGTCATCACGTTAGCCCAACAGGCTACTATAGAGGCAAAAAAGTTATTCAGAATAAATCAGAATAATTCTTCTTAATTATTCTGATTTATTACTTTCATTGCTCTTAAACGTTAAGAGAACAAATGACAATTACCCTAGCAGTTGACGCAATGGGAGGGGATCATGGTCCCTCAGTCACTATCCCAGCCTCCATAAATGCGTTATCAAAATATGACCAACTTCACATTATTTTAGTTGGCGATAAAGAGCTTATTCAAACAGAGCTCCAAAAAAATAAATATACCAATACCCGTTTATCTATTCAGCATGCAAGTGAAGTAGTTGAAATGGATGAATCTCCTCAAAGCGCTTTAAAAAATAAAAAAGATTCTTCCATGCGTGTTGCAATTAATTTAATTAAGGAAGAAAAGGCCCAGGCTTGCGTAAGCGCTGGCAATACCGGTGCACTTATGGCAACCGCCCGTTATGTATTAAAAATGTTGCCGGGGATTGATAGACCTGCCATCGCATCGAGCTTGCCTAGTCAAAAAGGTACAACTTACATGCTGGACCTGGGCGCCAATACAGACTGCACGGCCGAGAATTTATTGCAATTTGCAGTCATGGGCGCCATGCTTGTCAGTTCTGTAACAGGCAATCCAAAGCCCTCCGTAGGGCTTCTTAATATTGGCTCAGAAGATATGAAAGGTAATGAAGTTGTAAGGCAAGCAGGAGAATTACTTCGTCGAAGTCACCTTAACTTTTATGGTAACGTTGAAGGTAATGACATCTTTAAAGGCACAACTGATGTCGTTGTATGTGATGGGTTTGTGGGGAATGTTGCATTAAAAACAGCTGAAGGTATTGCGCAGCTTATGGGCCGATTTTTAACACAAGAATTCAAACGTAATTGGATTACAAAATCTATGGCATTTGTTTCTTTGCTTGTACTTAATCGATTCAAAAAAAGGCTTGATCCTAGAAGATACAATGGCGCTAGCTTTTTAGGTCTTAAGGGTATTGTAGTTAAAAGTCATGGTGGGGCTGATAGTTATTCTTTTTTCTATGCAATTCGGACAGCCATTGAAGAATCCAAAAATAATGTTTTAGAGAACATACAAAAACAACTTGAATTAGAAATACCCCTAGATATTTCATCGTCAGAAAATTTATGATTTATTCAAAAGTTACAGGGACTGGAAGCTATCTTCCCGAAAAAATATTAAGTAATCTCGATCTTGAAAAAATGTTTGAGACGACGGACGAATGGATTACGACAAGAACAGGTATTAAAGAAAGACATATTGTTTCAGCCCATCAATATACAAGCGATTTAGCGACAGAAGCGTCTAAACAAGCAATAAAGGCTTCTGGTATTGACGCAAATAAAATTGATCTTATTATTGTGGCGACAACTACGCCAGATAAAGTATTTCCAAGCACAGCTTGTATTGTTCAGACAAAGCTTGGCTTATCTTTATGTCCAGCATTTGATATTCAAGCAGTATGCAGTGGTTTTGTGTATGCGCTATCCGTTGCAGATAGTTTCATTAAAACAGGTGCAGCAAAATGTGTGCTAGTGATTGGCGCAGATACCATGTCTCGCATTACAGATTATTCAGATCGAAGCAATGCTATTCTTTGGGGTGATGGCGGGGGTGCTGTTATTCTTGAAGCATCAGATGAGCCGGGTATCTTGTCTACCCACATTCATGCGGATGGCGCTTATGAGAAATTACTCCATGTCCCAAGCGGTGTATCTCACCAAAAAGGTAAATCTACTATAGAAATGCAAGGCAACCAGGTTTTCAAAATAGCTGTGAATACATTAGATTCTATTGTAGATGAAACACTTGAAATGAATCAATTAGATAAGTCAGATATTGATTGGCTTGTTCCACACCAAGCCAATATTAGAATTTTAGAAGCAACTGCAAAAAAATTGAATATGAGTATGGATCGCGTCATTGTTACTATCGACAGACATGGAAATACTTCAGCTGCTTCGATCCCTTTAGCCCTTGATACAGCCATTCGTGAGGGTAAAATAAAAAGAGGGGAAACGCTGTTGATGGAAGCATTTGGTGGTGGATTTACCTGGGGATCCGCTTTAATAAAGTATTAAAAATCATACAGTTAATGATAATATATCAAGTAAATTATGAATAATTTTTCTTTTATTTTCCCTGGTCAAGGCTCACAAACTGTCGGCATGATGGCGGATTTTAATGGCCATCCATTAATTCAATCAACCTTTAATGAAGCATCTCAAATTCTTAATATTGATTTTTGGAAAATGGCGACTGAACCTAATGAAGACATAAACCAAACAGTTCATACGCAACCTATACTTCTTACAGCCGGCATAGCGACGTGGCGAGTCTGGAAATCTAAAACAGAAATACTCCCGAGTTATCTTGCAGGCCATAGCCTGGGTGAATATACCGCTCTTGTTGCTTCAAATGCGATGGAATTTAAAGACGCGTTAAAGCTTGTTAAATATAGAGCTGAAGTCATGCAAAAAGCTGTTCCTGAAGGTGTAGGTGCTATGGCTGCTATTCTTGGTATGTCTGACTCAGATGTCATGAATGCATGCAAAGAAGCTCAAGGAAATGAGGTTGTAGAAGCAGTCAACTTTAACTCACCAGGGCAAGTTGTGATTGCTGGAAATGTTTTAGCAGTAGAACGAGCTATTGAAATAGCAAAATCAAAAGGCGCTAAGCGAGCCATTCTTCTTCCCGTAAGCGTTCCCTCACACTGCTCTCTTATGCAAAAAGCATCTGAAGAATTAAAAGAATATTTAACCAATATTACAATTAAAAAACCAAATATTCCTGTTATCCATAATGTGGATGTTTTGGAACATAATGATGCAAATGAAATTAAAGATGCACTTTCAAAACAACTCTGTCATCCAGTAAGATGGGTTGATACCATTGAAAAGATAGCATTTAATAAAATTAGTGATATTGCAGAATGCGGCCCAGGCAAAGTTCTTACAGGCCTAACCAAGAGAATCTCTCCTGAATTAAAAGGTGTTGCTCTTGTTAATGAAAGTGCAATAGATGAATTTAAAGCACTTATACAATAAAACTATCTAGGGAAAATTATGTTTATTAATCTTGAAAATCAAGTTGCACTTGTCACTGGCGCTAGCCGAGGTATTGGACAATCAATTGCTTTAAGTTTAGGAAAACAAAATGCTTTTGTTATTGGCACCGCAACAACGGAAGATGGCGCTCAAAAAATTTCAACATTTCTCAAAGAGCAAAATGTTTTAGGTAAAGGTATTAAATTAGATGTGAATGATAATGAAGCTATCTTAAAAACTGTTGATGGCATTATTAAGGAGCATGGCGATATATCAATCCTTGTAAATAACGCCGGGATTACTAAAGATATGTTACTCATGCGCATGAAAGAAGAAGAGTGGGATGATGTTATGTCAACCAATTTAAAATCTATTTTTCGCATGAGCCAGGCCCTTATTCGCAGCATGATGAAAAGTCGCTACGGTAGAATTATTAATATCACTTCTGTAGTTGGCCATATGGGTAATGCAGGTCAAACAAATTACGCTGCCGCAAAAGCTGGCGTAACTGGATTCACAAAATCATTAGCTAAAGAAATTGGTAGTCGAGGTATTACTGTCAATTGTGTTGCGCCTGGTTTTATTGATACGGATATGACAAAAGGATTGTCAGATGAACATAAAAAGCAGCTTCTCGATCATGTGCCATTAGGACGACTAGGAAGTCCTGAGGATATTGGTGCTGCAGTAAGCTTTTTAGCTTCAAAAGAAGCTTCTTATATCACAGGTGAGACACTTCATGTCAATGGCGGAATGCTAATGATTTAGTTATTTTTTTAACTTTATTACAAAATTCTTAACAAGATTTGTTAAAATAACGCATGGCCTGAGGGTCATTTCTTAAATAAAGGGGTATTTTAGATGTCTGACATCGAACAACGTGTAAAAAAAATTGTTGCAGAACAACTTGGCACTAAAGAAGCTGATGTAAAAAATACATCATCATTTGTAGATGATTTAGGTGCTGATTCACTTGATACAGTTGAACTCGTAATGGCTTTAGAAGAAGAGTTTGATTGTGAAATTCCTGACGAAGAAGCTGAAAAGATCACCACAGTTCAGCAAGCTGTTGATTACATCAACAAAAATCTAAAATAATTCATATGTTATTTAACCTTTTCTAAATATTGAAAGGGTTGGGTTTATTCCATGACGAAGAGAAGAGTTGTAGTCACCGGTTTAGGTTTGATTACTCCTGTTGGTATAGGGGTAGCAGAATCATGGGCTAATATCATCAATGGTCAATCAGGCATAGGTAAAATTACCAAATTTGACTGCTCAACATTTCCTTCACAAGTTGCAGGTGAGGTCAAAAATTTCGACCCGCTTGCGTACATTCCTCCCAAAGATGCAAGACGCATGGATACCTTTATTCAATTTGGTATTGCAGCAGGTATAGAAGCATTTAAAGATTCCGGTATTGAAGTAAATGACAGCAATAGTGAGCGCATTGGCGTATCGGTTGGGTCTGGCATTGGTGGCATTAATTTGATTGAATCCACAGGTGAAGTATTTGATGAAGGTGGTGTTCGAAAGGTATCGCCATTTTTTATTCCGGGCACGATTATTAATATGATTTCCGGCAATCTTTCTATTATGCTTAATTTAAAAGGCCCTAATGTTTCTATTGTTACTGCATGTACAACAGGCACTCATTCAATAGGTGATGCGGCTCGTATGATCGAATATGGCGATGCAGATGTGATGTTAGCTGGGGGTTCGGAAGCTGCTATTACTGAATTATCAGTCGCTGGATTTTCTTCAGCCAAAGCACTTTCATCACGCAATGATGATCCAAAAACAGCAAGTCGCCCATGGGACAGAGACCGCGACGGTTTTGTTATTGGCGAAGGTGCTGGAGTAATGGTGCTTGAGGAGTATGAGCATGCAAAACAAAGGGGCGCTAAAATTTATGCAGAACTATCAGGCTACGGAATGAGTGCTGATGCATATCATATTACCGCGCCCAATATGGACGGTCCAAGACGCTCAATTGTCAATGCATTGAAAAATGCGCATGTAAATACAGATAATGTGCAATATATTAATGCGCATGGAACATCTACACCTCTTGGCGACCTTAATGAAACTAATGCGATTAAAGCCTCATTTGGAAACTACGCAAAAAAACTTGTTGTAAATTCTACAAAATCAATGACAGGGCATTTATTAGGCGGGGCAGGCGGCATTGAGTCCGTATTCACTGTGCTAGCTATTCATAACCAGATTTCTCCGCCCACTATTAATATTTTCAACCAAGATCCTGAATGTGATCTTGATTATTGTGCCAATGAAGCAAGGCCAATGAAAATTGAGGTTGCACTTAAAAATAACTTTGGCTTTGGTGGCACTAACGGAAGCCTTGTATTTAAAAGGCTATAGATTTTTATAAATGGGTTTAATCCAAAATGAACTCATTGATTAATTCACAACTGGCCGTTTAACTTGTCAAAACAATTCCTCATTAACGGTAAATTTCAGCATATCAGTCCATTTGACCGTGCATTCCAATATGGCGATGGTATTTTTAGAACTTTTGTAGTGGAAAATAAAAAGCCTCGCCATTGGAAATATCACTATAAAAAAATAGCTCAAGATTGTCTTGCGATTAAAATCAAGCCTCCCAAAGAAAAGGAATTGCTTTCTGATATTGCTTCTTTATTTAGAAGTAATAAAAAAGCAGTAGGAAAGTTTATTATTTCGAGAGGCCTTAGTGAGCGAGGTTATAAATTCAATAAGGACATCGTTCACAATCGTTTTTTAATTAAAACTAAAATGCCAAGCTACCCAAAGGCGATCTTTAGGTCAGGCGTCAATCTTTATGTATGCAAGCAGAAACTTAATCCTACTGTTCTTTCAGGAGTTAAACATCTAAATAGACTAGAGAATATTATGGCAAGACAGGAGTGGAAAGGTGATCAGTATGCCGATGGCATTCTTCTTGATAGTGATGGTAATGTCATCGAATGTATTTCAAGCAACATATTTATGCGCATCGGTAAAGTTATTT
>SXGR01621208.1_pt1 | contig 10035 bp, 11 predicted proteins | sample 3174711 | NCBI WGS metagenome assembly SXGR01 (sample SAMN11356860, study PRJNA531348) | freshwater metagenome | isolation source: freshwater sample F1-60 | place: China: Fuxian Lake, Yuxi | collected 2017-12-25 | reverse complement strand
GCGACCACCACGATCGCCCCGCAACAGGTCAGGATCGACGGCGTGGTGACGACGTGGCGGACCGCCCGCCGGACACCTCCGGTGACGGCTCGGTCGCCCCGGACCCGGTCGTCGCTGCGGACACGCAGCACGAGCAGCACGCCGACGACCGCCACGAAGCTCACGGCATTGAGGAGGAACGACGCCGCCGGCCCCCAGACGGCGATGACCACCCCGGCCAGGAACGGCCCGAGCGCCCGGCTGGCGTTGAACTGGGTGCTGTTGAGCGTGACCGCCCCGAGCAGCAGCTCCCTCGGCACCAGCTCGGCCACGAACGACTGCCAGATCGGGGTGTTGAGACCGCCCAGCAGGCCGGACAGGAAGGCGAGCGCCGACAGGTTGGTCGTCGTCGCGGAGTCCGAGGCCACGACGGCCCACAGTCCGACGGCGACGAGCGCCTGGAGCACCTGGGCGACGACGAGCAGCTGCCGGCGGGGGAACCGGTCGGCGAGCGACCCGCCGACCAGGCCGACCAGCATGAAGGGCAGGTACTGGAAGAACCCGGTGATGCCCACGTCGGCGGCGGCACCGGTGATGAGGAACACCACGTAGGGGATGGTGGCGTTCTGCATCCAGCCGCCCGTGTTGGACACGAACGCCGCGATCCAGAAGCGCCGGTACTGGCGCTCCCGCAACGGGTCGAGGGGACGGGGACGAACGGTCGCCCCGTCGTGGGCGGACACCGACGGAGGGTACCGCCCCCTCGACCGGGCCCCCCGGAGGGCACCGGACGTAGACTCCGGCGGTGGAGCACGACCCACCGGGGCCGCCACCCCGCACCGAGTTCGCTCCCGGTCCGACCGGGGGGTCCGACCTCGTCGCGGCCCTGGGCGAACCGGCCCCGGGGACCCCGGGTCGGTCACTCGTGCCGGTGCCCGTGCCGAGGGAGGATCCGCACCCCGGCGAGTCCGAGGAGGGCGGGGAGCACCTCGCCGGCCGGGTCTCCGACGTCGACGAGTGGGGCCGCAGCGAACACATGCGGTCCATCGCCCGGCGCCTCTACGACCCGGTGTACTCCCGGTGGTTCCGGGCCGAGTGGGAGGGGCTCGAGAACATCCCGACCGAGGGCGGCGCGCTGCTCGTGGCCAACCACGCCGCCGCCATCCCGTCCGACGCCCCGGTGATCATGCACGGGATCGAGAAGGAGCTGGGCCGACCCGTCTACGGGCTCGCCGACAACTTCTTCAAGCGGGTCCCGGTGGTGGGCACGCTCTGGTCGCGGCTCGGCGGACTTCCGGCTCACCCCGACAACGCCTACCGACTCCTCGCCGAGCAGGGTCAGCTCGTGCTGGTGTTCCCCGAGGGGTCCAAGGGGCCGGCCAAGACCTTCGACGAGCGGTACCAGCTGCGTCGGTTCGGTCGCGGCGGATTCGTCGAGATCGCCATGCAGGCCGGCGTGCCGGTCGTGCCGATCGCGGTCGTCGGCGCCGAGGAGTCCATGCCGACCCTGTTCCGGCTGCCGAGCGTCGCCTCGCTGATCGGAGCGCCGTACGTGCCCGTCACCGCCAACATGCTGGCGTTCGGTCCGCTCGGCGCCATCACCTACTTCCCCGCCAAGTTCAAGCTGCGGGTGCTCGAGCCGGTCACGTTCAACGTCCCGCCCGACCAGGAGCGGTACTCGAAGTCCCGGGTCATGGACTGGTCCGAGGCCATCCGTGACCGGATCCAGAACGCCCTCTACGACATGCTCCGGTCCCGCGAGTCGGTCTGGTTCGGCTGAGGTGGCGTCGACGATGGCACCACTGCGGGGTCGGACGTGATCGGCCACACCAGGAGTGCACGACGGGTGCTCGTCACCGGGCTCGGGTCGTTCTGGGGTGGTCGCGTGGCCCAGGCCCTCGAGGCGGACCCCGAGGTCGACGTGATCGTCGGCCTGGACACGACGGAGCCGACCGTCGAGCTGGAGCGGACCGAGTACGTCCGGGTGGACGCCAACTACTCGATCCTCGCCCGGATCGTCCGCGCCGCCCAGATCGACACGATCATCCACACCTTCCTCATCGTCGACCCGACCGTGATGTCGGCGCGGGCCATGCACGAGATCAACGTGATCGGCACCATGAACCTGTTCGCGGCGGCGTCGGCGCCGGCGTCGACGGTGCGCAACGTCGTGGTGAAGTCCTCCACGATCGTCTACGGCTGTTCCGCACAGGACCCGGTCTGGTTCCGCGAGGACACGCCACCCTCACGCCCGGCGCGCCGCGGCGTCGAGCGCAACCTGGAGGCCGTCGAGGGCTATGTCCGAGACTTCGCCCAGGACAACCCCCACGTGAACGTCTCCATGCTGCGCTTCGCCAACGTCGTCGGCGCCGAGATCGAGACGCCGCTCACCAAGGCGCTGCAGCTCCCCCTGGTCCCGTCGCTCGCCGGCTTCGACCCCCGGTTCCAGTTCGTCCACGAGGACGACGTGATCCGGGCGATCATGTTCGTCCTCCAGGCCAACCTGGCCGGCGTCTACAACGTCGCCGGCGACGGCCTGTTGCCCTGGTCCGAGGTCGCCCGGATCTGCGGCAAGCGGACCGCGCCGCTGCCACCGTTGGGCACCACGCTCATCACCGAGCCGCTCGCCCGGCTGGGCGTGGTCGACCTGCCCGAGGAGTACCTGCAACTGCTCCGGTTCGGGCGCGGCGTCGACAACACCCGACTGAAGGACGCCGGGTTCCGCTACGAGTACGACTCGGTGCGGGCCGTGTCGGCGTTCATCGAGTCGGTGCGACTCCGTCGGACCATCGGGACCGGCCAGCCGAGCTACCGCTACGAGCGGGACGTGGAGCAGTTCTTCCGGCACTCCCCCGCCGTCATCCGCGACTGACCACCGCTCACCCGTTGCCGGCCACCTCGACAGCGAGGTCGGCCACCCGCTCCCGGATGTCGGCCCAGGTGTAGCGCTCGGCGAACAGCTCGGCGCCGGCGTCGGCGAGTCGCTGACGCAGGTCGCCGTCGTCGAGGAGCCGGAGGCAGGCGTCCGCGAAGGACCGGGGGTCGTCGGCGATGAGCGCCGTGCGACCGTCGACCACGTCGACCCCTTCGCAGCCGACGGTCGTGGTCACCAGGGGCAGGTGGTGGGCGAGCGCCTCGAGCACCTTGAGTCGGGTCCCGGCGCCGACCCGGATCGGGACGATCGACACGTCGGTCCGGTCGAGCTCGGACCGCACGTCGTCGACCTCGCCGACCAGTTCGACCCCGGGCTCCCCACGCACCCAGTCCACGCGGGCCGCACCGCGACCGACCACCCGGAACCGGACACCCGGCCGGTGCGCGCGGACGATCGGGAGGACCTCGCGGACGAACCAGCTCACGGCATCGGTGTTGGGTCCGTAGTCGAGCGCCCCCACGAACGTGAGCGTCGGGGCGTCACCGACCCAGCTCCGGCGGTCGGTCCGGGCGTCCGCGACGGGTTCGGCGCCGTTGGGGACGACGGCCACGTTCGAGACGCCCGAGCGACGGGCGTCGAGGTCGCTGCACACGACGACCCGGTCCACCGACCCTGCACAGCGGCGCTGCAGGGCGTCCCACCGTCGCTCGTCGACCAGGTCGAACCCGCGGGACACGCCCCACCGGCACAGGACCGACGCCCGCTCACCCCACGAGGAACCGGGGGCGAACTCCGGTGGCGTCCGGCGCCGCAGGCGGAGCGCCAGGTGCTCCAGGTTGTCGTAGTCCACGATCGCCGGACCGGACGGGAGCACCGGGTGCACCGGCCACCAGGTGTGGACGTGGGAGTACCAGACCAGATCGTGCTCGCCGACCCAGCCCGGGAGCGCGGCGAGCAGGCCGGACCAGTCCGTGCCGAGCACCCGGCGGGGTTCCGGGCCCCGGAGCCACGGACCGAGCCAGGACCGGACTCCGAGCTCCGCACCGGTCGCCGGGGCGAGGGTGCGGTCGACGCCTGTCCAGGGCGGATCGGCCGGCGCGGCGGCCCCCGGTCGGTGCAGCGCCACCAGGTCGACCGGGCCGGCGAGCGCCAGTCCGCCGATGATCTGCGACAGTCGCTGCGTGTACCCGTCGACGGCAGGCCACGGGTACGCTTCGGCCACCACCAGGGTCCGTAGGTGCCGCTCCGCCACGGCGCTGCACCGTAGTGGGAGGACAGGCATGCCACAGGTTCACGTGGAGCACCGTGACGGCGTGGCCGTCCTCACGCTCGACGACCCGGCCCGACGGAACGCCCTGTCGCTCGAGCTCTGCGAGCAGCTGTCCTCGGCCGTGGCGGCCGCCGAGTCCGACGAGTCGGTCGGGGCCCTCGTCGTCACCGGGAACCCACCGGCGTTCTGCGCCGGAGCCGACCTCACCCAGTTGGGCGACTCCCGCCGTGACGGCCTGCTGCGGATCTACGAGGGGTTCCTCGCCGTGGCCCGCTCACCGTTGCCGACGATCGCCGCCGTGAACGGCGCCGCCGTCGGCGCCGGGATGAACCTGGCCCTCGCCTGCGACCTGCGGCTCGCCGGTGCCTCGGCCCGGTTCGAGGACCGGTTCCTGGACCTCGGCATCCACCCGGGCGGTGGACACACGTGGATGCTGCGACGGGCCGTCGGCCCGCAGGCCACGTCGGCGGCGGTGCTCTTCGGTGAGGTGCTCGACGGACCGGAGGCCGAGCGGGTCGGCCTGGTCTGGCGCTGCGTCAGCGACGACGACCTGCTCGAGGTGGCCGTGACCCTGGCCGGCCGGGCGGCCGCGGCGCCCCGGGACCTGGTCCGCCGGACGAAGGCGACGATCGCCGACGTGGCCGCGATCGACGACCACGACGTCGCGGTCGAGCGGGAACTGCTCGATCAGCTCTGGTCCATGGACCAGCCGGCGTTCGCCGAGCGGCTGGCCGCGCTCCGGGCCCGGATCACAACGTCCAGGCCGTGACGAGCTCGTCACGACGCTCCGCCCACTCCTCGGCGGTGATGGCGTAGCGGACGTGGTCCTCCCACACGCCGTTGATCTCGAGGTACCGGACCGCCACACCCTCGTCCCGGAGACCGAGCTTCTCGGCGACACGCCGGGACGCCGTGTTGCGGGGGATGATCGAGATCTGCACCCGGTGGAGGTCGAGCACCTCGAAGCAGAACCGCAGCACCACGACCACCGACTCGGGCATGTAGCTCTGGCCTGCGAGCCGCTCGTCGACCCAGTAGCCGATGTAGGCGCTCTGGTGGGCGCCCCGGTGGATCGAGTTGACGTTCACCTCACCGGCGAAGGCGCCGTCCACGAAGATCCCGAACCCGTAGCCCGTCCCCAGTTGGACCTCGCGGGTGCGCACCGAGCACCGGGCGCCGAAGGCCTGGCGGCTCTCCACCGTGTCCGGCTGGCTCGGGTCCCGCCGGGGCTCCCACTGCACGAGCCAGTCGTGGCACCGGCGACGGACCTCCCGCCACTGCTCGAAGTCGTGGGGGGCCAGTGGCCGCAGCAGCACCCGACGACCGTGGAGGACGACCGGAGCGCTCGGATCGGGTGCCGTGCGGCGCCGCAGCATGCCGGGAGCCTACCGACGGGACCGGGGGCGGCCTCAGTCCGCCGGGTCGGGGCCCAGCGTGTCGTCGAGCAGGCCGGCGACCAGACCGTCGAGGATGTCGGACTCGGACACCAGGCACTCCCGCAGGTCGAAGGCCCGGAAGATCCCGACCAGCACGCAGAGGCCCCCGACGATCACGTCCGCCCGGGCCTGCTCCAGACCCGGGTTGTGGATGCGATCGGCGAGCGGCTCCGTGGCGAGCGTGCGGAACACGTCCTCGGCCGCCTCACGCTCCAACACGAAGTGGTGGATCCGCTCGGGGTCGTAGGAGGCCAGCCCCTGTTCGACCGCCGCGACGTTGGTGATCGTCCCGGCCAGGCCGACGAACGTCGACGCCGCCGCCAGACCCGGCAGCGCCCGGGCGACGTCGTCGAGGTGGAGGGCCACCTCGGCCAGGCAGTTGGACAGCTCCTCGGGCCGCGGCGGGTCGTGGGCCAGGTGCTTCTCGGTCATGCGGACGCAGCCGACGTCGATCGACACGGCGCCCTCCAGGCGGTCGGTCCCGAGGGCGAACTCCGTCGAACCACCGCCGATGTCGACCACCAGGAACGGCCCCAGCGAACGGTCCAGGTCGGCCGTCGCGCCACGGAACGACGCCGCGGCCTCCTCGGTCCCCGTGAGCAGCTCCGGCCGGACGCCCAGGATCTCCTCGGCGGCATCGAAGAACTCGTCGCGGTTGGCGGCGTCCCGGGATGCCGACGTGGCGGCCATGCGAAGCCGACCGACCCCGTGACGGTCGGCCACCTCCCGGTACTCCCGCAGGACCGCCAGCGTCCGTTCGATCGCCTCGGGGTCGAGCCGTCCGGTCCGGTCGACGCCCTGCCCCAGTCGGGTGACGCGCATGAGCCGTTCGATCGGCCGGCCGTCGGCGTCGGCGGCGAGCAGGCGGACGGAGTTGGTTCCGCAGTCGATGGCGGCGACGGCCGTCGCCGGGGCGTTCACCCCGACTCCCGGCGGTAGGCCGAGGTGTCGAGGCCGAGGTGCGCGACGGTCCAGGCGCCGACGGGGTCCTCGGAGCCGGCGAGCAGGTTGGCGAGGTGCGCGTGCAGGCACTTGACCCCGGTCCGGGTCCCGCCCACACCCCCGCTCGGCACCGGCCCCGTGTGGCCGGCAGGCAGGGCGGCGTCGCGTTCGGCGGCCGCCCGGACGTGGGCGGCCGCGAGCTCGTCGGCGTCCACCTCGGCCTCGGCGCGGTCGACACCACCGTCGGCCTCGAGGGTGCCGACCGAGCGGAGCAGGGCCGCGTCGACCAGCCAGTAGCGGGTGGGCATGGGCGTGCCGTCGTCGAGCAGCGGAGCGTTGCGGATCACCACCGGAGCGCCCTGCCGGTCACGGACGACCACCCGGAACCCGGCCTGGGGCTCCCGGCCCAGGACGCCCCGGACCGCCGCCACGTCGGCGTCGTCGGCGACGGCACCGCTCACGGGACGAGCTTCCGCCAGCCCCGCTCGGCCCACCAGCCGAGCAGCACCGCCGAGACCGCAATGGCCAGCAGCCCCGGCCAGATGTCGGACCACGAGCAGGTTCCCACGAAGCCGCACCGGGCCATGTCCAGGATGTAGGTGAGCGGGTTCCAGCGGGCCACGTAGGGCAGCCAGCCCTCCTGCAGCTCGAGCGGCACCGTGCCCACCGACAGGAACATGACGACGAACAGGCCGATCTGGACCAGCCCGCCGGCCGACTGCCGCTTGAGCCGGTACATCACCCCCAGGCCCCACAGCGATCCCAGCGCCGCCACCGCGAACGCCCCGACGGCCAGCCACCACACCGCCGACACGACCCCGCCCGGGAACGTCATGCCCCCGACGACCCCCAGGCTCAGGGTGATCACCAACGGCAGGAGCGCCCGGATCATCGCCCACACCACGCTCGCCATCGGGACCGTCCACCGCGGCGCCGGTGCCAGCAGCAGCCGGTCGTAGAACCCGCTCTCGAGGTCCCGGCCCAGGCCGAACGCCGAGGCCAGGGCTGCGAAGCTCGCCGTCTGCAGGCACGCGTAGGGGACCATCCAGTTGTAGATGTTGTCCGTGGGGTAGCCGGGCAGCTCGGTGAGGCCGCGGAACGTCCCCGAGAACGCCACCGTGAAGAACACCGGCATCACGATCACGGGGATGATCGCCGCCGGGATGCGCCGCAGCGAGGTGGCGCTGCGGTGGAGCACCTGGCGGACGAGCGGCCACGGCGGGACGACCGTGGTCTCGGGGCCGCGGTGGGCGGCGACGGTCACGACGCCACCGCCAGTCGCCGCTGGAGCTGACGGGTGGCGAAGAGCATGCCGAGTGCGCAGATGCCCAGACAGACCCCGATGCTGACGGCGGCCGCGCCCGGGGAGAACCCCTCGAGCACCTGCACCCGCATCCCGTCCACCATCCAGGTGAGCGGGTTCAGCTCGGCCACCCGCTGGTACCAGCCCGACATGAGCTGCACCGGGAAGAACGCGCTCGAGAGGAACAGGAGGATGAACACCAGCGGGAAGAACCCCTGCACGGCCTCGGGCTGACCGGTCCGCGCCGCCAGGCCGGCGGCGATCGACCCCAGGCCGAGCGACAGCAGACCGGCGACGACGACCAGCACGATCCGACCCGGCAGGCCGCCGACCACGTCGGCACCGAACGGCCACAGGACGACCTGGAAGAACACCGCCTGCACCACACCGAACGCGACCGCCCCGGCGAGGCGGCCCACCAGGATCGCCGGCCGGCTCACCGGCGAGGCGACGAGCCGGTCGAAGAACCCGCCCTGGATGTCCGTGGCGAGCTCCGAGCCGCCGTTGATCCCGCCGAACATGACCCCCTGCACGATCGCCGCCGGCAGCAGGAACATGAGGAACGTGGTCCCCGGCGGCACCACCCCCGGGATGTTCGCCACGCCACCCATCGCCGAGGAGTTGACGGCGACCAGCAGCAGCGGGAACACCGTCGCCGGCACCCACGAGCTGGGTTGGCGGGCGAAGCGGACGACGGCCCGCCGCCCGAGCGCCGCCGCCTGACGGCCAGTGTGCAGGCGCGGTCCGTCCGCGACCGTGGCGGTCACGGGGTCGCCTCCTCGGCGCCCTCGAGCCGGCGGCCGGTGGCCTCGGCGAAGACGTCGTCCAACGTGGGGGTGGTCAGCTCCATGTGCTCGATGGCGATCCCGGCGGCGTCGAGGACCCGGACCGCCTCGGCGGCTCCGGCGGCCCCCTCGAAGAGTCCGATGGCGACCCGACCGGCCCGCGCCGGTCGGTACTCCCCCACGCCGGCGAGCGCCTCCCGGGCGGCGTCCTCCCGGCCGATCTGGACGTCGACTATGAGGGAGGGCAGCCCGACCTGCGACTTGAGGGTGGAGGGCGCGCCCTCGCGGACGATGCGGCCGCCGTCGATGATCGCCACACGGTGCGCCAGCTCGTCGGCCTCCTCCAGGTACTGGGTCGTCAGGAAGACGGTGGTCCCCTGCTCGGTGTTGAGCCGACGGACCTCGTCCCAGAGGTTCACCCGGCTCATCGGGTCCAACCCGGTCGTTGGCTCGTCGAGGAACAGCACGGCCGGTTCGTGCATGAGGGCGAGGGCGAGGTCCAGACGGCGACGCATGCCGCCCGAGTAGCCGCCGACCAGCCGGTCGGCGGCCTCGGTCAGCCCGACCCGGTCGAGCAGCTCCTCGGACCGGGTCCGCCCGGCCGACCGGCCGATTCCATACAGGGTGGCCTGCAGGTGCAACAGCTCCCGGCCGGTCATGAGCGGGTCGATGGCGGCGTCCTGCAGCGCGACGCCGATGGCGGCCCGCACCCTGGCCGGCTGACGGACCACGTCGAACCCGGCCACCGTCGCCGTGCCGTCCGTCGGGCGCAGCAGGGTGGTCAGCATCCGGACGGTCGTGGACTTCCCCGCCCCGTTGGGACCGAGGAAACCGAAGATCTCACCCTCGGCGACCTCGAGGTCGACACCGTCGACTGCTCGAACGTCACCGAAGGCCCGGACGAGCTGGTGGGCGGTGATGGGCGGGGTGGAGTTGGTCATGGTGGTGCGGCTCGATGCTGCTCGTGCGGATGGGATGTGATGTGTGTGAACCGTCAAGACGAGGCTGCGGCCCGGGCGACGGGGCCGGCCAGGCGGTCGAACGGCCAGGCCTGCGGCAGCACCACGCCGGCGGTGGCGGGCGGCAGCACGGCGTAGGACTCCTCGCCCGGCTCGACGAGCCCGAACTCGTCACGGGCGACCCGTTCGATCTGCGACGGGTCCCGGTAGCGCTCGAGCCGCCGCTCCAGCTCGGCGTTGGCCTCCTGCAGGCGCGCCAGTTCGTCGTCCTGGGCGTCCACCGCCCGGCGCTCGTCGAGGTAGCCGAGCACCGGTCCGGCCAGGAGGAGCCCGGCGACGACCGCCACGACGGCTGCGGCCAGGGACCAGCGCACGGCGCGGGCCCGGGCGGGTGTCACCGGCCGCCCCCGAGGGGGGCCAGCGCCGCTGCACCCCGGTAGACCGCCGACTCGCCCAGCTGCTCCTCGATCCGGAGCAGCTGGTTGT
>SXGR01215242.1_pt1 | contig 10035 bp, 10 predicted proteins | sample 3174711 | NCBI WGS metagenome assembly SXGR01 (sample SAMN11356860, study PRJNA531348) | freshwater metagenome | isolation source: freshwater sample F1-60 | place: China: Fuxian Lake, Yuxi | collected 2017-12-25 | reverse complement strand
GTGACGCCGATCATCGAGGAGCGCGCCTATCTCGACCCGACAGGGAACTTCCACACCAGCTACTACTCCTTCGTCACCCGTGAACGGCTGCGTCGCGACCTCGGACACGCCGACAACTACGTGCTCCAGCGCCACGCTCAGGGCATGTCACTCGCCGCCGAGAACCTGGCGATGATGGACCGTTGGCTGTCGAATCTCGGCACCGACGCCTCGCTCGATCCGGTCGCGACGAAGCTGATTCGCGCCAAGCCGGCCGAGCTGCTCGAGAGCTGCTACGACGAGGATGGGGAGCAGGTCGTCGAGCCGCAGACCTTCGATCGGCGCAACGTGTTCTCGAACACCGCCGGAACCTGCAACTCGCTCTATCCGCCACACGCGGGGACACGCATGATCGCGGGCGCACCGCTCGAGAGCGACGTCCTCAAGTGTCAACTGAAGCCGCTCGACCGTGCGGACTACACGGTCTCCTTCACAGATGCCGAGTGGTCGAGGCTCCAGCGGGTCTTTTCGTCCGGCGTGTGCGATTGGTCGAAGCCGGGGGTGGGGCAGGACGTGGCGCCGCGGACGTGGCTCTCCTATGGGCCGTCGCCGGTGAACCGGTACACCCCGCCGACCTAGTCGCGGTCTAGCGCGCCCTCGTACTTCCGGTCGGTTACCCTTCCCAGCCAGGTGGTAGCGGCATCTAGGTTGAGCGCGACGTGGGTCATGGGGGCGTCGGGCGTCGCGCCATGCCAATGCCGCTCGCCGGGCGCGATCGAGACGATGCCGCCCGCGCCGAGTTCACGCACGGGCTCGCCTTCCTTCTGGAACCGGCACGTTCCCTCGACCACGAGCAGCAGCTGCGTCCCGCTGTGCGTGTGCCAGTTTGTGCGCGAGCGTGGCTCGAAGCGGACGCGATAGGCGTTCACGACCGGTGTGTCGGACACGCCGTCCATGCGAACCAACGTCCCCGCGCCCGTGAAGTTCGCTGGGTCGACGGGTTCGGGTACGTGATCGGTGAGGGCAAAGGTCTTCATCGCTGTGTGTCCTCCGTACCACCGGTGCGCCGGTGGAGTGATCAGGCCGTCGGCATGGTGGCGCCGAGACCGGCGCCGCGGAAGTGCAGCAACTCCTGATCGGAGTGGTCGGCTACATCCACAAGCCACCTGCCGCCACCCTGGGATGATCGTACAAGTGCATGTCGGACTTGGTGATAGCCATGGTCACATGCGATGCGTCCGGGACCCCACCTCGGGCGCACGGTTTGGCTCCGCGATGGTCGTGGCAGGAAAGCCGAGAAGAGCTGTGGTGGACGGCGAGGCAGCCTCACCGTAGGCTACCCGTCCCTCGCATCTGGCCTGCCGGAACGGATTCCCAAACATGTCCAACAGTGGGGTCCTCGAGCGGCACCTGCGACTGAGGTCCGCGACCGCGCTAGTGGTAGCGAACATGATCGGCGCGGGGATCTTCACCACGACGGGGTTCCAGGCGGCGGACCTCCGGCACCCTCTACTGATCTTCGTTCTCTGGACCGTCGGGGGTATTCTCGCCCTGCTCGGCGCGCTCTGCTACGCCGAACTGGGTGCCATGATGCCCGAAGCGGGGGGCGAGTACGTCTACCTGCGTGAGACCTATGGGCCGGCTTTCGGGTTCATGAGCGCCTTCGTGTCGCTGACGGCCGGTTTCTCCGCTGCCATCGCGTCGGCGACGGAGAGTTTCGTCGTCTACTTGGGGACGTTCGTGCCGTCCTTGGCCGAAGGGCGGCCACTCGCGGGTGGCGTGGGCGTGGTGGACGTGACGGCCATCGGCATCGTGTGGGCTTTGGTGGCCGTGCACCTCCGCTCGGTTCGGTCGGGCACCGGATTCAACGACGCCATCACCGCGCTCAAAGTCACTGGGATCGTGGCGATCCTGCTGGCGGCGGCCGCAATCGGACGCGGTGAAGTCGCCAACCTGGTCACGCCGTCCTCGTCGTTCAACGAGCTCGATCGGGGTACGACGTTCGCCGCGATGGGCACGTCGCTCATCTTCGTGATGTTCTGCTACGCGGGATGGAACGCCGCGGCCTACGTGGCGAGCGAGATGGAGGATCCGCAACGCGACCTCCCGCGTGCGCTGCTGCTGGGAACCGGCGTCGTGCTCGTCCTCTACTTGGGCTTGAACGCAGTGTACCTGTATGGCGCGAGCGTCGATCAGCTGGCTGGTCAGGTCGATGTCGGTGTCGTTGCGGCGCGCACGCTGTTCGGCGAGTGGGGCGTGGGCCTCGTGACGGTGGTTCTATGCGCCTCGATCTTCGCGTCAGCCTCTGCGATGACGTTCGCGGGTCCGCGCGTGTATTACGCGCTCGGGAAGGACTTCCCACCGTTCGCGGCCCTATCGCGCACACGGCCGGGCGGCGCACCTGCCGTGGCGCTCGTGACGCAGGCCGTGGTGACTTCGGTCTTCATTCTCTCGGGCCGGGTCGATCAGATCCAACAGTACGCCGGCTTCACCTTGAGCCTCTTCGCGAGCCTTGCGGTCTCCTGCGTGATCGTCCTGCGCGTGAGGGCGCCCGACGCGGAGCGACCGTTCCGTGCCTTGGGGTACCCCGCCACGCCGATACTCTTTCTCGCGGTATCGGTGTGGATGATGTTCTGGGCGATTCAGGGCCGGCCGGTGGAGTCGGCACTCGGACTCGGTACAGTGGTACTAGGCGGCGTGATCTTCGCACTGAAAGGGAGGAAAGCATGACTCGGTCGCTGGTACTGCTGGCTCTGGCAGCGTCTGCGGCGTTCACGCCTGTAACCGCGCAGCTGGGTAGCCAGCCGGCGGAACGGTGGGCGCTCACGCTCGAAAGCGGCCGTAGGCTCGAATCACTCGACATCGATAACGTCGTGGCGGCGATCGGGTTGCGGGCCGGCGAGACGGTGGCGGACCTCGGGGCGGGCACCGGCATCTTCTCCGTGCCGATGGCTCGAGCCGTGGGCTCCACGGGTACGGTCTACGCGGTCGAGGTGGATGCGGGCTTCCTGCCGATCATCGAGACCAAGGCGCGTGAGCAGGGTATGGCGAACATCCGCGCCGTGCTCGGTGAGTTCGGGGATCCGAAGCTTCCGACGCGCGACATCGACGTCGCGTTCTTCCACGACGTGCTCCATCACATCGAACAACGTGAAGCGTACATCCGTGCGCTCGCAGCGTACATGCCGGTCGGTAGCCGCGTCGTGGTTGTCGATTACGACAAGAGCGTCCCGGGCATTCCGCACGCCGACCAACCCGAGATGTTGATCGGGCCCGGCGATGTGGCTGGGTGGATGTCCGCGGCTGGCTTCGACGTGACGCGCGAGATCGAGATGTTCGACGACAAGTTCTTCGTGGTTTACACGAAGCGTTAGCTCAGCCTTCGGTTCGGGCCGCGACCAACGTCCAACGCACGTCGACTGCGAAGGAGTAGGTGCGGGCGGCGAGGCCAATCGCACTCGCCGCAATCGCCGCTGCGTCGGGAATGATGGGTCCGAGTGCGACCAGGAGAACTACGCCCTGGACGACGCAGACGATTTTGCGGCGTCGGCTGTGAGGTAGGTCCGCCGCGAGGGCCGGCCAGATCCAACTCGCCGAGACAAAGCCGTAGCGCATAAGGCCGATGAGGAGCACCCAAGGGCCGACTCGCCCTTCGCGCCAGACGAGCACGGCGAGGGCCATGAGGAGGGCCGCATCGAGCTCCATGTCGAACCGGGCGCCGAAGGCGCTCTCGGTCCGCGTGCGACGCGCCACGCGACCGTCGAGGCCGTCCAGGACAAACACGACGGTGGACAAGCCGATGACCCACCAGGCCGCCACATCGGTAGCCGGGAGTTCAGGAAGAACGGAGAGCGCGAGGACCGGGATCGCCAACGCCGCCCGCCCCAGAGTGATCCGATTCGCAGGGCCGATCCCCGGACCCGCCAGATCTGGGGGGAGGGTGCGCAGCAGCAGGCGCGCCAAGAGAGTGTAGACCACGAGCCCGGCCAGTATGTAGCTGGCCGTCAGGTCGAGAAGCCACCAGGTTGCGTCCACCGCCAGCAGCGTCACGAGTAGCCCGACGCCGAGGTCGCGGAGCGCGGGGCGCGACCGTCTGACCGTAGGCCGAGGAGGTGCGGTGCCTCCCTCGAGTCTCGACATGGAGCTCACGTTGGATATGAAGACCGCCCGGCAATTCTGGATTCAGTCGCCGGGTGTTGGGGAGATCGTCGCGGCGCCCCTCGTCCCCCAGCAAGGGGGAGACGTACTCGTGAGGGCGGCGTACAGCGGGATCAGCCGAGGCACGGAGGCGCTGGTGTTTCGCGGCGACGTGCCGACGTCCCAGCGCGAGGTCATGCGCGCCCCCTTCCAGGAGGGAGACTTCGGCGGCCCTGTGAAGTACGGCTACTCGAGCGTGGGGGAGGTGCTCGAGGGTCCGGCGAACCTGGTCGGTCGGTCAGTGTTTTGTCTGTATCCGCATCAGGACTGCTATCGCGTGCCCGCGTGGGCGGTGACGCCGCTCCCGGAGGGGCTGCCACGGGCGCGCGCCGTACTCGCGGCCAACATAGAGACGGCGTTGAACGCCGTTTGGGACGCGGCCCCCGGTCCAGGCGACCGGATCGTGGTGATCGGTGCTGGCGTGGTCGGTCTCTCGGTGGCTTGGCTGTGCGCTCAGCTTCCCGCCAGCGAGGTGCTGGTCCACGATATCGATCCTCGTCGCGCCGGAGCGGCCGACGCGCTCGGACTGCGGTTCACCGCTGAGCCCCCTGAGCGCGCGGATGCTGATCTCGTCGTGCACGCGAGCGGGAGCGAGGGAGGACTCGGCGTCGCGCTCCGGTGCGCGGGCCTCGAGGCGACCGTCGTCGAGTTGAGCTGGTACGGCACTCGACCCGTCTCGCTGCCGCTCGGAGAGGCGTTCCACTCGCGACGTCTAACCATGAAGAGCAGCCAGGTGGGCCGCCTTCCGCCGAGTCGATTGCCGCGCTGGGATCACGGCCGGCGCATGGCGGTTGCCCTACGCCTCCTGCTCGACGCGCGGCTCGACGCACTCATCAGCGGTGAAAGCTCCTTCGACGACCTACCCGCAGTAATGACGAGACTGAGCCGCGACCCTTCCGCGGCGCTGTGCCATCGAATCCGCTATACCCACCCCTGAACCTCTTCCCGAACGCGAGAGTCCGAGATGTATAGCCTGAACGTCAGGGACCACTTCATGATCGCCCACAGCTTCCAAGGCGACATCTTCGGACCCGCGCAACGTCTCCACGGAGCCACCTACGTGGTCGACGCCACCTTCCGTCGGGCCGAGCTCGACTCGGACGGATTGGTCGTGGACATCGGCCGGGCGAGCGAGCTACTGCGCTCGATTCTTTCCGGCATGAACTACCGCAACCTCGACGACGACCCGGCCTTCACGGGCAAGAACACCACGACCGAGTTCCTGGCCCGCGCCATCTTCGATCGGCTCGCGCGAGCGGCGCGTGACGGTGAACTCGGTGCCGGCGCCAAGGGCCTCGCTTCCATCTGCGTCACGCTGAACGAATCGCACGTGGCGTGGGGTAGCTACGAAGGAACTGTGTGACGCTCGGGTTGCACTTCATCGTCCCGGGTCCGCTCGACCAGTTGACCGGCGGGTATGTCTACGACGCCCATATGGTGCGGGGACTCGAGGGGCTCGGGTGGAGCGTGCGGTTACACAACCTCCCTGGGCGCTTCCCTGAAGGTGACGACGCGGCGCGGGAGGCTCTGAGCGTCGCGCTAGGGAGCTTCGGCGATGACGAGCGCGTGGTCATCGACGGCCTGGCAATGGGTGGGATCCCGGAGGCGGTCGAGCTGCACGGTCGGCGCCTGCGTATCGTGTCGCTGGTGCACCATCCGCTCGCTGAAGAGACGGGGTTGGCGACTTCGGACCGACTGCGCTACGCAGACTCGGAGCGACGGGCCCTCGCGCCTTGCGCCGGCGTGATCGTATCCAGTGCCTTCATCGCCCGCGGACTCGATGCGTACGGAGTGTCACCCGAGCGGATTCGGGTGGTGGAGCCGGGGACGGACCCCGCGCGCCCCGCGGTGGGTCCAGGTCCGAACGAGCCACCGCTGCTCCTGTGTGTGGCGAGTGTGACGCCCCGGAAGGGGCACGACGTCCTCGTCGCCGCACTCGCGCGCTTGCAGGGCCTCGACTGGAACTGCGTCTGTGCCGGATCTCTGGATCGCGATCGCGCATTCGCGAAGTCCGTGCTCGACGGAGCGCAGCAGGCTGGGCTGGCCACTCGGGTGAGCTTCGTGGGAGAGCGGGAGGGTGAGCAACTCGAGGCTCTGTACCAAGGGGCTTCCCTCTTCGTGCTGGCTTCTCACTACGAGGGATACGGGATGGTCCTGACCGACGCGATCGCGCGCGGTCTCCCAGTGGTGAGCACCACCGGGGGCGCGATTCCATTCACCGTCCCCGCGGCTGCATCCGTGCTCGCGGCGCCCGGCGATGCTGCCGCGTTCGCGAGTGCGCTCCGGTCGGTGCTCGGCGGAGCTTCCCCACGACGGGCGGAGTTGGCGGCGGCCGCACTGCGTCACGCGGGGCGCCTCCCGAACTGGGGCGCCGCGTCACGGACCTTTGCCGACGCGATCATCGAGCTGACCCGATGACCGAGACCTTCGACGCCGGGTGGCTCGCGATGCGCGAGCCGGTCGACCATCGTTCCCGTGCGCCCAAGCTGCTCGAACCGCTGCGTGCCTGGTGGAGGGCGCGGCGCGCTGCCGCGGTCCTCGACCTGGGGTCCGGGACGGGCTCCAACGTGCGATATCTCGCGGGCAAGCTGCCGGGTCTGCAGCGATGGACGGTCGTTGATCACGATCCGGGGTTGCTCGGGCGGGTGGGGGGACGTGACGAGGGTCTCCAGCTCAGGAGGGTGGTGGGCGATCTCGCGAGCAAGGGTCTCGCAGAAGTCGGAGGCGCGGACCTGGTAACGGCGTCGGCCCTGCTCGATCTCGTATCGGCTGATTGGCTGCGCGCTCTCGCGCAGGCCTGCACCTCGAACGGGTCCGCCGTCTTGTTCGCGCTCACGTACGACGGGACGATGACCTGGGGAGGAACCGTCGACCCGACCGACGCTCTAGTTCGCGATGCCATCAACGAACACCAGCGTCGCGACAAGGGGATTGGTCCGGCGTTGGGGCCGGACGCGGCGCGCGTGGCCGACGAGCTATTCCGACAACAAGGGTATAGCACCTGGCTCCTCGCCAGCCCGTGGTTGCTAGGACCGACGGATGCCCCGCTGTCGCGGGCGCTCATCGACGGGTGGGTCGGAGCGGCGCTGGAGATGCGGCCGCACCAGGCAGAGCCGATTCGTGAGTGGGGCCTTCGGCGCCGCGAGGACGCATCCCGCGAGGACTTCGCCCTCTCCGTGGGCCACCTCGACCTGCTCGCGCTGCCGCCGGAGCGGCGAGGGACGTGAGGGTCGGATCGACCCGGCGTACGTGGCTCGCCGTCGGGCGCATGTTCCTGACGGTCGCCACTCTGGGGCTCGTTGCGCGCTGGGTGGATGCGGCCGAGGTGGGAGCGAGGCTGTCGGAGCTGCGACTCGAATGGGCCGCGCTCGCGCTGTCGATCTCCGTGGCGCAGGTGGCCGTGCTGGCGTGGCGGTGGCGCTTTACCGCGGCTCGGCTCGGCCTCGACCTCCCACTACGCACTGCGCTCGCCGAGTACTACCTGGGGATCTTTGTGAACCAGGTGCTCCCGGGTGGCGTGCTTGGCGACGTGTCGCGGGCTTGGCGCCACGCGCACGCGACCACGCTCACCGGACCAGCGATTCGCGCGGTGATTCTCGAGCGGCTGTCCGCACAAGTCGTGATGAGCTTGGTCGCCGCGGTGTCGATCGTGGCTCTGCCGTGGGCCACCGCATCGACGCGGTCTTGGGTCCTGGGCCTCGTGCTGCTGATTGCAGGGGTGACGTTGCTCGCGGGACAACGAACGAGGAGCTCTGGCAAGGATGCATCGGGGTTCTGGCCGGACGTCCATCGCGCCTACTTCGCGCGAGAGGCGGCGCTGCCTCAGCTCCTCAGCGCACTCTTCGTGGTCGGCTCGTACCTCGCGGTGTTCGTGGTTGCTGCTCGAGCCGTGAACGTGCAGACATCGATCGCGGGTATGTTGCCGCTCATGGCGCCCGTGCTCATGACGATGCTCATTCCCGTCACCATTGCTGGATGGGGCGTTCGCGAGGCCGCCGCTGCGGCCTTGTGGGGGTACGTCGGACTGTCACGCTCGGAGGGTGCAACGGTCTCGGTCGCCTACGGATTGCTGGTGCTGGCCGGAAGCGCTCCGGGGCTCCTGGTGCTCATGCGCGTCCTTGCCTCAGGTCGAGATCGAAGAGCAGATCCTCCCCGAGAGTGAAGCGTCGGCACGCGGGTCGGAGCGCCTGATCCAGGCTGGCGATGTGGTCGAGCGTGATGGAGGGTCGGCCCGAGCCGATGATCATCGGCGCGACCGTCAGGTGGAGGCGGTCCAACAGGCCGGCTTGGAGAAAACGTGATATTGTGAGTCCGCCTCCTTCGACCAGCACGCGCCTTAGCCCGCGGCTCCGCATCTGATCGAGCAGGGCGGAAAGGTCGAACCCAAAGTCCTCCGACCACGGAACGCGCAGCTCCTCGCGAGCGTGCCCGGCAGACCGACTTTCGGTGCCATCGCGGACCACCACCAGCGTCTGTGCGGAGGTCTCCGTAAAGACCCGACGACCGGCATCGAGGCGCCCCGATGGATCCAGCACGACCCGCACCGGGCTCGATCCCTCGACGAGGCGTACGGTGAGCCGCGGATCATCTTGGGCCACGGTGCTGGCTCCGACGACGACCGCGTCCACCAGGGCGCGTAGCCGATGAAGCCGCTCGATATCGCGTGGCCCGGTCACGAAGTGCGAGGCGCCCGACTCCGTGGCGATCCGGCCGTCGAGGCTCTGGCCGAGCTGGCCGACCACGATGTCGGACGCGGTCCGGATGGGGAGATAGAGGTCGAACACCTCGCGGGCACCGTCGCTCACCTCGGCGGACGCACGCCAGGGCCCGCCGGATTCGACATCTACCCATGTGTCGGGCGAGGTGGGCACGCTCACTCGCGTGGGCTTGCTCCGGTCCCGCGCCACGGGGCCCGTCGCGAGCACGAGCGACCAGGCCGTGCCCTCGTCGATCGGCCCATAGGCCGAAGGCGACGATCGTCTGTCGAGCGCGTCGAGCGGGAACGCGCCCGTGTCCGCGATCACCTCCGCCAGAACGTCGGCGTAGTGCCGCACCAGGCGCGCTCCCATTTCGGGCGTCGCGATGCGCGCGTCACCCACGACGCCCTGCGGGTTCAGATCGCCCGCCAGCCAGGCGAACGATGCTTCGCCCTCGGGCCCCACCCGACGTAGCGGCCGCTCCAGACGTGCGCCCAGCGAAGGAAAGTCGGTGATCGCCTCCGCGCGTACGAGGTCCGGTCGGAGGTGCATCATCATGGCCGTTTCGACCGCACCACCGTGAAGCCCGTGCTTCCACTCGCCATCGGTGAGTTCCACGTCGGATGGCCGTGCGAAGCGGAAGTAATTCGCCTTCACGACCAGCATGTCGCACATGTCGCGGAGCTCGAGCGCCGCGCCGTCGATCACGTGGCGATTGCCACCGTGGCTGTTGAAAAGCACGAGACGGCGCACCCCTGCCCGGGAGAGACTCGTGCCCACATCCACCACGAGACCGCTCAGCTCCTCGGGCGTTACGCTCTTCGTGACGGAGAAGCGCGCATGCTCGAGACTCGCGCCGATGGTCACGGTCGGAAGGGTCCATACTTCGGCGGTCGCTGGCACGCGCTGTAATGCGGCGTCGAGGATGCCATGGCCGATCTCGATGTCGGTCGTGGGGGGGAGGTGCGGTCCGTGCTGCTCGGTGGCGGCGAGGGGCAGGATGACGACCGGATCCCGCAATGCGGTGGCCTTCGCGACGTTGGGCGCGCACGTGATCGCACTCGAACCCCAGCCGCACATCGCGCGTTGGCTGCGTCGTCTTACTCGTCGCCACAATCGCATCACTGTACGAACCGAGGCGGTCGGCGCCGCCGCCGGCAGT
>SXGR01645602.1_pt1 | contig 10037 bp, 6 predicted proteins | sample 3174711 | NCBI WGS metagenome assembly SXGR01 (sample SAMN11356860, study PRJNA531348) | freshwater metagenome | isolation source: freshwater sample F1-60 | place: China: Fuxian Lake, Yuxi | collected 2017-12-25 | reverse complement strand
ATCGCGCCAAAACTGACCTGATCGAAATGTTGAAAAAGAGACAGGGAAAAACCAGCGCCTAAAGCCGAATCCATATCAAAAGTGCCGCTGGTTTGTGCTCCGCTGGCAACAATAGAATCAGAGCGCAGATCGACGTAATTTAAATTTAATGCGAGCGCGGCAGACAGCTGATCAGTGACGCGTCGCGCATAAGCCGCGCTAGTCGTAATAAACCGTTGTTCAGCGCGTCGGTCAAATCCACCGGCCGCACCAGGAGAGCTACGAGATGAAGGATATCCAACGGCGAGACCTGATACGGTGTAAAATCCTAGCGCGATGGTGTCATTTTCATTAATTTTATTCACCACAGTTGCCGCTGGCGCGTAAACAACCACATCATCTTCAATGCGTCCAGCCGTATTATTTCCTAGTAAGCCATTCGGTGTCAAACTGGCTCGTCCTTGAATGACATCAGTGCTGACATCCACGCTGTCTGATAGCCCCACCAATCCTGCGGGATTGAGGGACAACCAACTTGAATTTTGTGGTGCCGCAACACCCGCGCCAGCAGTGCTGACTTGAATAGGACCAGTGCCAATTAATCGAGTACCTTCAGCGGCATAATTAGGGACGCAGGAATAAAAAATTCCGCTAGCGAGTAAATGCAAGGTGGGCGAGATAGCTCTTCGTTGCATTAAAATTCCTAGTGACGGAGACCAATCAAGCCGAGTGGCTAGCTTGAAGTGTGACGAGGATAGGTGGCTTGAACTTAAATCTGGTAAACGCGAACACGGCAGAGTTTGGCAGTGATGTGCTGACTTCACAGGGGGAAGATCGTCATTCCTTATACGAGATTGAGCGCTTATCGCCGTTTTGCCTAAGAATCACAGATGAGCGAAGTGGTTCTCCGCGATAACAGGGCATGTATTGATGCATTTCACGCAGCGTTGAGAGCGGACATCAATACGGTTCGAGCGCCATGGGTTTAAATATGTTATCGCTTGTAGCGTGACAGGTGTGGCGATTTTTCTTTAGACGAAATGGTAAATGAGCAATGACGATAAGGGGATGACTATTAGTCGGTCCTAGGACAGGTCAGACGAATGTAGACAAATCATACATGTTCACGTAATGGAGAATTTAAATAATAGCCAAGGTGTTTGGACATTAACCGAAGCGGATCTTCTACTTTTATGAAAAAAACGACAAAGGGTACAGGAACCACTAGTGAGTTTACTGTTACCAAGTGGGCAGCGAAGGTTCGATTCATTAGTAATAATGGGGTAAGATCAACACGAGTGGACGTGGGTGATTTCATTGTCAGCATCCAATTTATAATCCGAATTTAAAAGAAAGAGAGCCTTCCATGCGTAGTATTTTTGCGCTTACCCTCACCTTGCTCGCCGTCATTGGTGCAGTTGCTGCCGAACGGAAGCCCAACGTGATTGTATTTCTGGCCGACGATGCGGGTTGGGGCGATTACAGTCACAACGGTAATAAACAAATTGCGACAACCAATATTGATTCAATTGCTCAACAGGGGGTGACGGTAGATCGTTTTTATGTTTGTCCGGTTTGTTCGCCAACGCGGGCTGAATTTTTGACTGGGCGTTATCATATGCGTGGTGGTGTTCATGGCGTTTCGACCGGACAAGAGCGTTTAAATGTGGATGAAAAAACCCTGGCTGATGCGCTGAAAGCGGCTGGATATGCCACGGGAGCTTTTGGTAAATGTCATAATGGTAGTCAATGGCCGTACCATCCAATGGCGCGTGGTTTTAATGAATATTTTGGCCACAGCTCTGGTCATTGGGGCGAGTATTTTGATGCTCCTTTGGAACGTAACGGTAAAATGATAAGCACGACTGGTTACATTGTCGATGTGTGTACCAATGAAGCGTTGCGATTTATTGACGAAAAAAAGGACGTCCCGTTTTTCTGCTATATTCCTTTTACTACGCCACATTCACCGTGGGCTGCCCCGGCAGAAAATTGGGCACAATATAAAGATATGCCGATTACCCAGGCAGCAACGGACGCGAAACAAGAAAAAGCAGATGAAACGCGCTGTGCTTTAGCGATGGTCAAAAATCAGGATTGGAATGTTGGTCGCGTGCTTAATAAATTAGCAGATCTCAAAATTGCAGATAATACCATCGTGTTGTATTTTTCTGATAACGGCCCCAATTCTAGTCGCTATACCGGAGGCATGAAAGGTAAAAAAGGATCGACTGATGAAGGTGGCATTCGCTCGCCGCTGTTTATTCGCTGGCCGGCTCAATTACCCGCTGGTCATACGGTTACGCAAATTAGTGCCGCAATTGATCTGCTGCCAACCTTGTTGTCGCTTACTAAGGTGCCACGCGTCGGTGATAAACCATTAGATGGTCGTGATCTCTCGCCATTGTTGAAAAAGGAATCAGTCACTTGGGATGATCGCATGTTGTTTAGCACTTGGGCGGGAAAATACACCGTGCGCACGCAGCAATACCGTTTGGACGCAGCCGGTAAATTATTCGATATGGTCGCCGATCCAGGACAGACGACAAGTGTTAATGAACAACAACCGGAACTAACGAATAAATTATTAACCGCTGCTAAAGCGTGGTTTGACGAAGTGTCTGCCAATATTCCCAAGAAAGTGAAGGGTACCACGGTTGATCAACGTTCATTGGATGTCGGCTATCCGGAATTTCCTATTACGATGTTGCCCGCGCGTGATGGCGAACCAATGGGCAAGGTTAAGCGTAGCTCTGGTGCCCCCAATTGTTCGTACTTCGTCAATTGGACAGCTACCGATGATTCCATGGTGTGGTTAATAAACGTCGTCACTAGTGGCCGTTATCAAGTCGAGATGGATTACACCTGTGCAGATCCTGGGTCGACCATTGAACTAAGTTTCCATGATGCGCGTTTGCAAACCACTGTCACAACGTTGTGGAATCCACCGCTGAATACCAACCAAGACACTATCCCTCGTCCTAACGGTGAATCCCAAATGAAGCCATTTAAAGCACTCGATTTTGGAATATTAAACCTGAAAAAAGGCACAGGAGCCCTGACGTTGCGTGCGCTAACGATCCCAGGGAAATCGGTGATGGATGTTCGTCGCCTTACATTGACGCTGTTGCCGGAGTAGAATTTATAAGACTTGGCAGCTCGACCGACGGTCTACCGGTCCGTCAATTCTAATTATTTTGAATACGGTCCTGCGCCATGAACGGTCGCGGATAATTCACCTTCCACGCCTTCCGTGTCGCCAAGTTTTCCGATATCTTCAAATTTAACGCTGATCTTGGTCGAGACGCCGGGTTCATTTTGCGTGATGCCATAAATGGCGTCGACGCGTTGCATCGTACGCTTTTTATGCGTGATCACGATGAACTGCGAATCTTTGACGAACTCACGTAACATGTTGCAATAAACATCGACGTTCGATTCGTCTAACGGCGCATCGACTTCGTCGAGAATACAGAAGGGGCTTGGTTTGGTTTGATAGACAGCGAATAACAGCGCAATGGCGGTGAGGGCTTTTTCGCCGCCAGATAATTGCGTAATAATTTTCGGGTTTTTGCCTGGCGGTTGCGCGACAATTTCGAGTCCAGCTTCTAAGATATCGAGTGGCTGGGGCTTGTGTTTGATGACTTGGCCATCAGGCAAGGTCTCTTCCCATGCTTCTGGTTTTTCTAAAACCAGGTCGGCTTTGCCGCCGCCAAACAATTTGCGGAATAATTCTTGGAAATTTTTGCGTACATCGCGATACGTATTTTCAAACAGTTTGCGACTAATGTCATTGATCTGTTCAATGATTTCTTGCAGTTTATTTTGTGCATGAGTTAAGTCGTTGAATTGCTTGTCGAGGAAGGTTTCACGCGCTTGGACTTCTTCTAATTCATCAATGGCGGCCAAATTGACTGAACCCAATGAGGCGAGTTCTTTTTCTGTTTGAGCTAGTTCGTTGCGTAATTTCGGCCAGTCGAGGTTTTCTGGACGTTGGTAATTACTGAACGCTTCGATCAGATCGAGTTGGTAATCGTCTAAAATACGTTGCGATAAACCTTCGATGCGCACATTGGCTTCACCGATTTTGACATCGAGTTGATTTTTCTCGTGTTCTATGCCGCGTTGGCGCGTGGTCAGCGCACGAGCTTCTTGGCGTTCAGATTCGACGCTGTTGCGCGTGACGTCGCGTTCTTTGATTAATGTATCTAATTGTTCGGCCAGGATGGCGACTTGTTTGGATTCGACGTCAAAGATCGCTTGGTTTTCTTCTGCAATTTGCCGGAGCTCTGCGCGTTTGGCATCTAAGCCAACTAAGCGACGTTCACGTTCGGCTTTTTGATCTTCTAATTCTTGTAAGCTGCGCACCAAATGGCTAAGATGGTTGCGCACGGCTTCTTGGCGTTCGTGTGTAGTCGCAACGCTGACGCGTAAATTGCTGACATCGTCTTGTGCCTGGTTGCGTTTGGCGGCTTTGCCTTCCAAGTTGCCTTGCATCGCAGCGATATCATTTTCGAGTTTTTTATTCAGCGCAGCAAACCATTCACGTTGTCCTAATAAATCGCGCGATTCTCCATCAATGGCAGCGATCTCGGCGGCAATTTCTTGCAGCTCGGCACCGAAACTGCTGGTGGCATCTTCCAGATGCAAACGGTCGCGTTCGGTTTTCATCAAATCGGCTTTTGCTTCGCCCACATTGCGATCAGTTTGTTGAATTTCGCGCCGAGTTTCTTCCACGCGCATCGACCGTTCAAAAGCATCTTTCTTCGCTTGGTCGCGGTCGGTGCCAACTTTTTGTTTACGTGCCGTTAAGTCAGCGAGTTGTTCTTCCAATTTACGAATTTCATTTTTACGCGAAACTAAACCGCCGTTGTCGCCACCTTGTTGGCGACCACCGGTCATGGCACCACCGGCGTTAACGACATCGCCATCTAGTGTGACGAGACGACAGGACATACGATTATTACGCCGTAAGGCGATGGCATGGTCGAGCGTTTCAACAATTAATACGTTGCCGAGCAAATGTTCAAAAGCGTTGCGGTAATGTTCGTCGTAGTCAATTAAACGACTCGCCAAACCAACGACGCCGGGTTCACGTAACAAGCGTTGATCAAGGCGTTCTTCGCCACGAATATCATTGAGTGGTAAAAACGTCGCGCGGCCACGGCGTTCGCGTTTCAAGAAGTTAATCGCGTCGCGCGCGGCTTCTTGCGTTTCGGTGATAATATTTTGTGCCTGTCCACCTAATGCGGTTTCAATGGCGATCACATAATCATCAGGTACGCGACATAAGTCAGCAACCATGCCGACGATGCCTGGGAATTTATCCATTTGCTGTAAGACGTCTTTAACGCCGCGAAATACCCCTTCGGCGCGTTTTTCTTGTTCCTGCAACATGCGCATGCCGGTTTCGGCGCGGGCTTCTTGATGGCGAATTTCGTTCAGCTCACTGTCCAGGCGATTGCCTTCGCTCAGCGCGGTTTCACGGGCACGGATGTGTTCGTCTAATTTCGAGTGCAGTGCTGCCGCGCCAGTAATGAGAGCGCCTAATGCTGATTGTGCGCCAGCTTCGGCTAAGCGTGCCTGACCTAACGCATCAGTTTGACCGCCCGTGCGATCTTCTAATCGTTTGCGGCGCTCATCGGTGGCATTGCGCGCACTAACTACGCGACCTTGTTCCGCTTCGATGCGGGATAATTCGCGTAAACATTCGACTTGTTTAGCTTTGGCATCTTCAATTTCGGACACTAATTGGTCCACCGCTGCCATAGCCGCATCTAATTCATCGCGCTTTTGTTTGAGGGATGAATTTAAGGTGGTGTCACCTTCGCCGCCCGTTTCCACATTGGCCATCGTGGTTTCGGCAAGGGCATGCTCTGCGCTCAGCGTTTCAATTTTGGTGCTCAGCGTCGTTAATGCTTGTCGATCATTGACTTCTTGTTGGTCGACTTCGATTAAGCGGTAACGCGCGTCTTTTGCCCGTGAATCAGAAACGTCACGACGGCTTTGTGCGTCAGCACGAGTTTGTTCTTGGGCGCGAATGTCGTTGTCTAATTGGACTAAACGTAAATCGGCGGTGGCTAAGGCGGCTTCTAATTCACCTAATCGCGCGGCGACTTCTGCACCGTTGGAGGTTAATTCATCAACGCGGACGCTGTGGGTTTTTAATTCGCCGAATAAACGACCATATTCTTCTAACGCAAATGCCATACGCAGTTCGCGCACTTGGGAGGTCAGTTCTTTGAATCGGAGTGCGGCTTGGGCTTGGCGAGTGACGGCTTTGACGCGGCGACGAACTTCACCTAACACCTCGCCAATGCGTTGCAGATCAAGTTCAACGCGTTCCAATTTACGCAGGGCCACTTTACGGCGCGCTTTATAGCGCGAAATACCAGCGGCTTCTTCTAAAATAATGCGGCGGTCTTTGGTATTGGAATCGAGAATGAATCCGACGCGGCCCTGTTCGATGACCGAATAAGCGGCGGTGCCGACACCGGTGTCCATGAACAATTCTTTGATATCTTTTAACCGACAGGGTTTGCCATTAAGAAAATATGCCGAGGTTCCATCGCGGGTGAGGCGTCGCGTCAGCGCGACTTCGTCGCTACTCATGCCTAATTGCACGCCAACCTGGTCCAATACCAAGGTTACTTCGGCAAATGCCATACCGCGTCGCGTCGCACAACCATTGAAAATAACATCGGTCATGTCATCGCCGCGCAGCGCTTTCGCCGATTGCTCGCCGATGACCCATTTGATGGAGTCCACAATATTCGATTTACCGCAACCATTCGGCCCAATAACCGCCGTGATGCCCTCTTCAAAATCAAACGTCATGCGGTCGGCGAACGACTTAAAGCCAAAAGTTTCCAACCGCTTGAGGCGCATGCGAACTCTCCGAAGGGGGGCAGGTTAGGCCGGATGGGTGGGGGGCAAGTCCTTCGCCGGTTTCTACTCGGGGAGCTTAATAGGGTTTGAAAGGGCCTTTGGACGTCCGAAGTCCGAAGTCCGACGTCCGATGCCCGATGTTCGATGTCCGATGTTCGACGTCCGACGTCCGAAGTCCGAAGTCCGATGTCCGATGTTCGATGTCCGATGTCCGAAGTCCGATGTCTTGCATGATTGATTGCTGGCATTTGCGCGGAGGTCCCTGCTGCGGCTGCAGAAAGGCTGGGGCCATTAAATGCATTGGATATTTGTTTTATTTGCCTTTCGACCTCGGACCTCGGACAAGCCGAAGGCGATCGGACCTCGGACAAGCCGAAGGCGATCGAACCTCTGCCGTCGGGCTAAGATGAGATGACTTGCCAACCCCACCTTCCGCGAAAGCATCCAATCCATGCCACAAGTCCCCGTTGTTACTCTGCCGCATTTTGAAGGCCTGAAGTTGCCAGCCTATGCAACGGCCGGAGCAGCGGGGTTAGACTTAGTCGCGGCCATCGACAAACCGGTGGAGATCTTGCCTGGAAAGCGCGCGCTGATTCCGACGGGCCTGCAGATTGCCGTACCACTTGGGTTTGAGGCGCAGATTCGACCGCGTTCGGGTTTGGCGCTCAATAATGGGCTGACCGTACTGAATAGTCCAGGAACTATCGACAGTGATTATCGCGGAGAAATTAAAATCATTCTTGCTAATTTAGGCGATGAGCCGGTTAATATTTTACGTGGAACCCGTATTGCACAAATGGTGCTGGCTGCCGTTGCGCAGCTCAATTGGGAACCAGTTGCGACGCTGACAACGACCGAGCGCGGCAAAAGTGGATTTGGTTCAACTGGTATGCGGCAATAAGTTCGGAATTATGACATGCGACTGTTAGCGGACTGCGGAAATTCGACGATCAAATTAGGGTTGGCGCAGGATGGCGGCATATGGCAGTTCGAACGGATTGAACCTAAGCGTGAATTATTAGACGAGTTTATTAAGCCATTTAATCGCACCATTACCGAATTAGTGGTTATGCCTGGGGCGAAAAATAATACGGCCTTGCTTGAATCGTGGTGGAATAGTGTGGGAAATGACCGCCGAAAAAGAATTATTGGTGATCAGACGCTGCCGATACCCGATTTGGGGCAATATCCAAACTGCGGAATTGACCGAGTTTTAGCTGGGTTAATTGGTTGTGTGCAAGAGCGTAAATCATTAGTGATTATTGATGCGGGTACTGCCACGACGATCACCGCCTGGGGCTTTCAAGATCAACCAATGGATCTTTTAGCTTCGGTTCGTTTTCGCGGTGGCTTAATCTTACCCGGTGCGAAAGCCTGTGCGATTGGTTTAGCGAACCAGGCACCGGCATTGCCCATCGTTGACGCATTAGGTCCAGATGCCCAAGCCGCACAATTTGACACCCACGGTGCCATCGGCGCCGCAATTGGAATCGGTTATGGTCCGATGGTCGCCGCCTGCATGCTCAAATTAGGGCGAGAAACGGGCATCCACAATCACATCGCCACCGGTGGTAATTGTAGTTTAATCATTAACTCTTATGTCCTACCGCGTCTCAGTTATCGGCCAAGTTTAGTTTTAGAAGGCTTAGAATTATTATGCCGGATTACCGATCGGTCGCATAAACCGTCGGATCGGATTCGGAGTATTAATTGATAGGTTCGATCGCCTTCGGCTTGTCCGATGTCCGATCGAACGTCGGACCAATGCATTCAGAATTAATTAATTTGTCTGTCGGCCAGTCGGTGTCTCCGTCGGTCCGTCCGGATACTTTCGTCCTATTTCAAACGCCCTAAGCTACCCATTATTCGCGCTCAAGCTGGAGACTATCTCATGGATGTTTTGACTTTAACCGACAGTTCTTGGCGTGGCGTACCTGCGTGGCGCGTGGTGGGTTCTCAAATTGAAATAGTCATTACTAAAACGGGCGGGCATTTGGCCGCGATTCGTTTTATTGGCGAAGATCAGAATCCATTATGGCAGCCAACCTGGCATGCCGCTGATCCAGATCAGGTGCCCGAAGGCGGTTATTATGGCGGCATCGAAGCTGGTTTATTGGCCGCCATTGTTGGCCACAATGTGTGTATTGATCGTTTTGGCCCAGCGCATGCGAATGAAAAACGTCCCGTCCATGGCGAACCTGGTGTTGGTCGTTGGTCTGTCTCGCAGCCCCGTGCTGACTTATTAGAATTTACCGTCGCCATGCCTTTAGCGGGACTCACGACGCGCAAGCAAGTGCAGTTGGCTGGCGATCGTTTGCATCTGACGCATGCGGTACATAACCCTGGAAAAGTACGCCGCGAAATTGAATGGTGTGAACATATTAATTGTGGCCAGCCGTTTATCGATTTTGCCACCTGTGAAGCCGGGATTGATAAAGTTTATAATTGGCACGGTGAGCCAGAACCATTACCGCGATTCCCAAAAATTCCTTCGCTTGGTGAAATGCCGGTCACTGATGTATTAAAAATTCCAACGCCCGACGAACCCGTCTGTGGCGATGTCGTCGCAGGACGCGTCAAAACGGGATCGTGGTCCATAACCAATGCGGCCTGGAAACGTCGCTTTAGTTGCACTTGGACGGTGAGCGATTTTCCTTGGCTTACCATTTGGACGCAGCACCGCAGCCGCCCAGGAACACCATGGTTTAATCGTGAGCGCACACGCGGAATGGAATTGACCACTAAACCATTTCCCAATGGCAGCACCGCGCCAGAAGTTCATCCAACTTTTCAAGGGTTAACGACGGTCTGTCATGTAGAACCAGGGCAATGGAAATCCCATCCGATTGTGTTGCGCTGGGAGCGGATTTAATTTTATTTTAATAATGTGAGTCACGGTTCAGTCGTGGTAAAGGCGCAAACGGTGAGCGGGAATTCGTCTATGGGAAGGTGAGTTGGGCATCAGATTTGATAGAATAATCAAATGCCCGATCGTCCTGAGCGTGCCACATTCGACATGCGGGCTTGTGAGATGGGCGATACAAGTGCACGTTTTGTGACCTTTCCCGTATCACTTGTCACTTAATCACCTTCATCCTACTTAGCTTGGAGTTCCCCATGTTCTTCTTACGTACGGCTTCACTAACCTTGGCGATGTTGTCTGCTGCGTT
>SXGR01353335.1_pt1 | contig 10037 bp, 9 predicted proteins | sample 3174711 | NCBI WGS metagenome assembly SXGR01 (sample SAMN11356860, study PRJNA531348) | freshwater metagenome | isolation source: freshwater sample F1-60 | place: China: Fuxian Lake, Yuxi | collected 2017-12-25 | reverse complement strand
ACAATATCAAGTAACTTGGTCGGGACTACATGCCGTTTTGAACTCGACATACTCCAAAATCCCGGGAAAAACATCAATCAGGGTCCCAAAAAAGACCAAAAAATCGTAAAAAATCACTCCAACTGCGTAACTTGGGTTAAGGGTTTTGTGGAAAGCCATTTGGCCGAGGGCAAGGACATGTTAATGTCCGAAACGGATCCAAAATGGGGAGGTAAACTTGCACGAACAGAGTATTCCGTTCTTTCCTCCCACGATGGCAACTCCCTTGTTGAGGTTATTCTTCATACGGGCAAAAAACACCAGATCCGTGTTCACATGAAAGATATGAATTGTCCTGTTTGGGGGGATTCCCTCTATGGTCGTGGAAAATCCTCAGGCAGGCGCCTTGGCCTCCATGCCTGGAAACTCTCCTTTCCCCACCCCATCCATGGAAGGACTCTGGAACTCCAATCGGCACTACCCATGGTCATGCGGCAGCTATTTCCCAATTTCCAAGCCATTTTCAAGGGTGTCTAATGCCGACCTTGCCATCCAATAATGGAAACATGGTATGCAAAATAATTCAGTTCATCCTTCCTTGATTCCTTTGAAAAAAGATTGGAGCTAAAAGGGTAATAAAAGTGATTGTTCCCTTCATCGGCGCCACAATTTGCGATCAAGGGTTCGATATCCGATCGCTTCAATGATATGTTCGGTTTCCACTTTTTCACCCGATTCCAAATCCGCAATCGTCCGGGCCATCCTCAATATTCGGTCATGGGCCCTGGCAGACAGGCCAAGGTCATTCATTGCCTTTTCCATGACTCGTTTTCCTATCAAATCCAGTGACACATGTTTACGAAGCAAGCGCCCGTTCATACGGCTATTGAGGATTGTGCTTTGTTTACCAAATCGCCCGGCCTGTTTGGCCCGGGCAGACTCAACGCTTGATCGCATTTGAATGCTTGAAGTCCCATCGGCTTGACTGGACAATTCCTGAAACGGAACAGCGGCTACCTCGATATGCAGGTCGATTCGGTCGAGAAGGGGCCCTGAAACCCGACCCATATACTTTTCGATTTGTAACGAGGTACATTTGCATTCATGTTTGGGATCGCCAAGGTATCCACAAGGGCATGGATTCATGGAGGCAACAAGGACAAACCTTGCGGGAAAGGTGGTGCTTTGCAGGGACCTTGAGATGGTCACTTTGCCCTCTTCAAGGGGTTGCCTTAATACTTCCAAGCTTCGCCGATTGAATTCGGGAAGTTCATCCAGAAATAGAACCCCATTATGGGCAAGGCTAATTTCCCCTGGGGAAGGGGGATTTCCACCACCCACCATGCCGGCATCGGAAATGGTATGGTGGGGGGAACGAAAGGGCCGGGTGGTCATTAACGCCTGTTCGTGTTCCAACCGGCCAAGTGCGGAATAGATTTGCGTTGTTTGAAGGCTTTCATCAGGATGAAGTGCGGGCAGGATGGTGGCGAGTCGCTGGGCCAACATGGTTTTCCCGGTTCCCGGGGGGCCCAACATCAACAGATTGTGGCCTCCAGCGGCTGCGATTACCAGGGCCCTTTTGGCATATTCCTGGCCTCGGACATCCGAAAAATCAAAAGGATAATGGTCCAGTTTTTGAAACAGTTCTCCCACCGGGCAGGCCGTTGGGTCTAATGGAAAGGTCCCATTTATGTGGTTGACCGCTTCGGCAAGGTTATTTACTCCGAACACTTCGAGACCTTCCACGACCGCGGCCTCGTTGGCATTGGCCTTCGGAAGGATCAGGCGGCGAACCCCCTTGGCTCGGGCTCGCATGGCCATGGATAAGGCCCCTTTCACCGCACGAACCGTGCCATCGAGGGCCAATTCCCCGGAGAAGGCGTGGTCTTCGAACTTTTCCGGAAGGATTTGTTGCGTGGCTACCAACAGGCCCAAGGCAATGGGAAGGTCAAACGCCCCGGCATCCTTGCGTAGGTCGGCTGGGGCCAAATTGATGACCGTCAAGCCTTGGGAGGGACGATACCCCAGGTTGCAAAGGGCTCGTTCGATGCGATGGATGCTTTCACGAACCGCTGCTTCAGGAAGCCCAACGATTAGTGTCTTGGTAATTCCAGGCGATACATCGACCTCGACCTCAACATCAACCGCATCAATTCCAGCAATGGCGTATGTGCAAAGTTTGGCAAGCATGGGTGATTCACGAAATAGGATAATGAACACCTATATCGATCTTATTCCCAAAAGGTGGTTTTTTCGAGAAATCCCATTCTTTTGAAGAAAATAACCCAATGGAAGGACTTCACATTTGAAGGGAATTATGGGGTTGTGTCAGGTCCGGGTCCAAGGATTTTTTGAACGGTTTCCAAAAGTCGGTCCATGGCGAAGGGTTTGTGGATGTAATCCACCACACCCAGGTACTCTGCATACGCTTTGTGCCTGGTTCCCTCGTTTGCAGTCATCATGATAAAGGGAGGGGCATCCGGGTGGTCTTTGTAATGTTCCAAAACAGGGTAGCCACCCATTTTGGGCATCATCATATCAATAATTACCAAGTCAGGTCTTTCCCGGTCGACCACTTCCTTGGCTTGCCGACCATCCCGTGCCTGCAACACCCGATAACCGGAACGACTAAGAACCAATTTTAGGCCCTCGGCCAAATCAACATCATCATCCACAATCAGGATGGTGCGAGGATTCATCATTGCAAACTCCGTTTGGGCTATCAGGCGGGCTGGCACCTTGTGGTACCCATCCCTTATCCTAAGGGTTGGGAATGATTCTCCACCCCTGAATAGGTATCTATTTTCAAGGTAGGCCCATCCAAGAAATATTGGAATGAAAAGGGGTTATCCCATTTTGAGTAATCAGGGAAAGGCATTCAACGAGCGTTCCCTGGCAATCTTTCGAATCTCGGCCGGTTTGTCTATTTCACCATGAATTGACAATGTCTTTCTGTAAGATTAACCTTTTGCCACTCGTGAATGGAATGCCCTACCACCTTGTAATTCCTCTCCTGAGGAGCCAAGGCAATTAACATGCCATCCATGGTTGCCCAGGAGGCAAAAAAGGGAAGGATTTAGGGGCAAAAAATCAGGGAATATCCTACAATCCATGGGCCTTTTGCCAAGGGATTCCAGAGTGTATGGCAGGGGCTCAGCACTAAATGGGCCGCTCAAAAAAACAGTTACTTCAGCTACCTTTCACAATTCCAAAAAGTTTCCAATTAGTGGGCAGCCGACCGACCAATTGAAATTTCCCTTTTCTTTTTACCCAATGGAATGGATTCAAAATGGCACATTTTCCCGATGCTGAGCCCCTTTTAGCCAAACTGTATGCTTTGCGGAAAGATTATCAGGACGATGATGAATGTGATGACTATCTTGCACTTCACCATGCGTTTTTGTTTATTTCATACAATATGGATGCGTTTAAAAAATATGTAGCACATGAAAAACAAAAAATTCAGGGAAACAATTAGGCAAGAATGGATTGCCCATCGTGCCTTTATCGCCTGACATCGACCAGTTTTACATCGGGCCAAATGGCCCGCGCCTGGCGGGAAAGAAAGTCTCTGGTTCCTTTGACCGATTGTATTTTCAAAACTTTTTTGGCAATGGCCCGGGCCCGTTTAAGGGGTAGCCGACGCAAAGTTTCCTTTATGGTTGGCAATAGGGCAGGGCTCATACTAAAGCTCCGCATTCCAAAGCCAAAAAGGGGGAGAAAACAGCGGGGTAACCCGGCCATTTCACCACAAATGGTAACCCTTTTATTGCGAGCATTGCATTTCGCAAGGATGCGGGAAATAACCTGAAATACGGTTGGATTAAAGGGTTCGCACAAATGAGCTACCCGGGGATTGTCCCGATCTGCTGCCATCAGGTACTGGATAAGGTCATTCGAGCCAATGGAGATAAAATCCACCAAGTCCAGGTAACGATCCAAACCCAAAGCAACGGAAGGAATCTCGACCATTATCCCCATCTGGATGTCGGTTTGATGGGGAATATTTTGACTTGAAAGTTCCCCCAGGGTATCATCCAGGAAGCGTCTCAGGTAGATAACTTCTTCCACCCGGCTAATCATCGGAAAAAGCAAAGAAACATCCCCGTGAACCGCAGCGCGAAGAATGGCCCGGATCTGGGTGCGGAAAAAAGCGGGATGTTCGCGAATCATCCGAATACTACGAAATCCCATGAAGGGGTTGGCTTCCCCTGAAACCGCAAGGTTGGATAGTTGCTTGTCCCCACCAACATCAATGGTCCGTATGGTGACCCTTTTATTGGGTGAGGATTCCACGACTTCGCGGTAGGTTTGGTATTGCTCCTGTTCATCGGGAAGGTGTCCCAAATTAAGGAAAAGGTATTCCGTGCGGTAAAGTCCCACCCCGTCGGCCCCTACTTGACAGGCCACCTTTGCGTCTGTGACGCTATTGATATTGGCAAGCAGTTCACATCGGACCCCCTCCGGGTTGATTGGGGCAATGTCCCGGTTTTCAATCAGCCTATTTTTCAGGTCATGATATTCCCGATTGAGTTTACGAAAAGCCGCTTCCCGTTCTGGCCCGGGCCGCAGGTGGATCCGGCCTTCACGACCATCCACCGCCACCAGTTCGCCTTCTTTGACATGTTCCCTGATGTTTCGGGCACCCGAAACCGCAGGGATGCCAAGGGCTCTTGCCAAAATAGCTCCATGACTGGTAGCCCCACCCGTTTCGGTGATCAAGCCCACGACATCGGATCGTTCAAGCAAATGGGCAAAGGATGGCAAAAATTCGACCACAATTAATACGATTGGCCCTTTTGAGGTGGGCAATTCTTGCTCAGGCTGACCTCGTAAATGGTTCAAAACCCTGCCAAGCACATCCCGGAGATCCACAACCCTTTCCGAATGGTGATTATCGGAAAGAGTGGCAAGGATTCCTTCGTACTCATTGAGGATAATTCCCACGGATCTTTCGGCGGAGAAATGGCTGTTTGTTATAAGGGAACCCACCCGGGATACAAAAAAAGGATCCCGAACCAAGGCCCGGTGTGCATCAAAGATATTGGCTTTTTCGCGACTTGTCGATTCGGAGTTGGTTTGGGAGGCGGCCAACAAATCGGATTCAGCTGATTTACAGGCAGCTTCAAAACGGGCAATCTCCCCTGCGACCTCATCCGGTCGAATGCCGTCCTTTTGATGCGGACCCCAACCTGGATCCAATCGAAAAGCGTTCCCAACCGCAATCCCAGGTGACAGCGATATGCCTTTTAGTATCATGGACTTAGGGCTTTTTTCCTGGGATTTTTCACAAGGTCATTTCCCTTGGTGGTATTCTACATAATTTCGTCGTTAGATCTCCCGGTTTTTTTCTGCCCTCCCCTGATCATGAACCTGCTATGGACACCAATAACCGGATAAGGCATAGGGCGGTCGTCAAAGAGCGGGGGGATTCCTCTTGGCGTTTGGGAGAAAATAATGAAAGCATTTATAAGCAGGGCTTTTTTAGGTATTTTGATTGCGTCCGGCCTAATTTCCGGGTTTTCCAAGGCAGAGGACACCGAGGATAATAAAACCCCAACCGTCTGGGATCGCCTCCTTTTTCGAAACACAAAGGCAAAGGTGATTGAAGCGGAGCCGACGGACAAGTCCAAAACGGCTGAGAATGATGAATCCATCCTGCTTTATCAGCAGGCTAGTCGGCGAGCCCGGGAAGAGGCGGATTATTTTCGCAGGTTGGATGCCTGTGATCGATTAATGGAAATCGCCATCCAAAGAAATGATGTGGCGATGCAAAGGCAAATCGATGACCTTCAAACCCGTATTCAGGAAGTTTACAACAAAAGAACAGAATTCCTGTCCACAAACTCTGTGAACAAGTCCAATGATGAGGCACGACTTTCAAAATCCCTGGGTGGGGAGAACAAGGGTGGTTGGGGATTTACGGGACGATTTGGTCGTGAAAAAACCAAATCCCTCGATGCCAATGCCACCGCCTTATCCAGGAAAAAAGACTCAAACGGAGAATAATCAATGAAACGAAAACTGAAATGGACTTGCTTTGCTTTGGTTTTATCCGCACTGGGGGGGTGTGTTCCCTCTTCTATGCCAGGTTTCCTTCAAAAGGATACCAAGCCGAAGAATTCCAATGCGAAAACAGCACAGGTTGCAGCCCCAGGGGGCGAGATTGTTATTCAACCAAGTAAAATAGACGATGCAAATGCTTCGGATATGATTCAGAATTTGCGGCGTGAAATTGACGCTGCGGGATCAAACCTCCAACCGTAATCCAAATCCCACCTGGTGGATTTGGTTTGGGCTTTAAATACACAACAGCAAAGAAATTTTTTTTTACGATTCAATTGGTGTTGAAGGAATCGTGGATTTTCCCATTTCGGCAAATTCTGAGAGTCGCAGGCTCCGGTTGGGTTGGCGAAGCTTAACAAGGCTTCGGGCTTCAATTTGCCGGATCCGTTCGCGGGTAATGCCGTAGGCTTTGGCAACCTCCTCAAGGGTTTTGGGTTGCCCGTCTTTCAGGCCAAATCGAAGTTCGATGACTTCCCTTTCGCGGGGAGTTAAGGATCTCAGGACCTCTGAAATCCTATCCCGAAGCAGGTTTTGGTCTACCAATAAACCAGGATTGATGGCTGAGGGATCGTTCAGAAAATCTTCAACAGCCCTGTCGCCATCCCCACCCCCCATAGGCTCATGCAAGCTTACCGGTTGCCTTGAAACAATGCGTAAGGATTTGGTTTCCTCCGCACTCACCCCAAGAATGGCAGCAACCTCTTCGATGGAGGGATCGCGGCCTGTGCTTATCGAGATTTCAGCACGAATCCGCTCAATTGCCGCCATGGTTCCAACCTGGTGACATGGAATGCGGATGGTCCGGGAATGGTCCGCCAAAGACCGGGTGATTCCTTGACGAATCCACCAGGTTGCATAGGTGCCAAACTTATATCCAAGACGGTGTTCATATTTATCCACCGCCCTCATGAGTCCCCGATTTCCCTCCTGGATCAGGTCTGAAAAGGGTAGTCCCCGTGAGCGATACCTTTTGGCAATGGAAACCACCAACCGGAGGTTGGCTTCGGCCAATTGACGCCTGGCATTTTGAAAATGTAAATGCCTTTTGGAAATTACCTTTACCAATTCCATCGCTTCCACGGGATCTGCCAAATTTTGAAGCATCCATTCGCGCACATCTTTTATGGCCCGGGTTTTTTTCTCCCGGTCGGCCATGGACCGGACCGTTCCTTCCGAAAGGCGATGGAGGTCCTCAATTTGGCAAACAGTCAGGGAGAAATCCTTGGCCCAGCCCTCCAATAGTTCAATTTTGGGGGAGATTTCACAAACTAAAATCAAGGCTTTTCGCCTAAGCCGCCAAAGCCTTCGCTGAATGCCATGGTGTGATTTTCGGGTCACCCCCCTTAAGAGGCTGCGAAAATCTTCCTCTGCCAAAACCAGAATTTTTTGCAGGGTGGCAAGGTTTAATGGAAGCCTATTTTGGATAAGATCCCGACTTAGGTTTTGCGTGCTAATGGAATCTATTGAGGCTTCAAGCGGCATTTCCGAGGAAGCAATCCTCTCAAAATGTTTGATAAACCTGGTGAGGACAAACCAGGTGGACAGTGCGGCTTTTCTGTACCGGGTGCGGTGTTTTTCCAGCTTTTCCGCATGGGATATTTCTTGTGCCCTGGACAAAAGTGGAATGGCCCCCATTTGCCTGAGGTAAAGCCCCAAGGCATCATCCGCCCCACCCGTATCCTCGGGAGAAAAAACAATATCCGTGGGCTCCTCCAGATGGGTGGAAATTGCTCCGCTTGTCGGAGCCATGTCAAAACCGGAATCCAACCGCATGGCGTCTTCGGCCAGCATCTCCCATGGATTCATAACACCCTCACCCATTCCGCCCCCAAAGTTGGTATAACCGGCAAATTCAGATTCTAATCCCGCTCATCCCCAAAGCCCATTTCCAAGGAACCATTTGTCAATTGAAAGAGAGGTTTTGGAAAATGAATCCGCTCGATAGTATTCAAGTGGACCCGCTCGGTCCATTATAAGCCCGGTTGGGGCAAGTCCATCTTATTCTGTACCATTATGTTACAAGTATTCCGAAAAAATCGTCACCACCGTATCTTTGTTCCCAATATGGGTTCAACAATTCCTTTTATTGGCGGTTGGGGATGAAATATGGGTTGTTTTTGTCAAATGGGTGGTTGATCCCTTGACCCAGAAGCCAACAACCGGGCATCAATCCTTTGGGCCCGGGTGAGGTCAATGTCACCAGCAAGGGTAATTTCGTAATGGGAATCACCGGGAAGAACATTTGGCAATTTAATGGTAAACATGCTTCCTTTGCCCAGTTCGCTTTGCAAATGGACCTCTCCTCCCAGAATTCTAATCAACTCCCTAACAATGGAAAGCCCCAGCCCAGTACCAGAAAAATCCCTTGTCATTGGGTTGGCGGTTTGGCGAAACTTGTCAAAAACCAATTCCTGTTCGTCCTCTGCAATTCCCACCCCGGTATCTTCAACCTCAATTACCAAAACATCCTTATCAGGTCGGCCACGGAGGGAAACCGTTCCACCTTGTGGGGTAAACTTGATGGCATTGCTGACAAGGTTACTTAATATTTGTTGAATTTTTCCAATATCCTGGCGCACTTTGAGGCCTTGGAGGGAGTCGATTTCACCGCGCAGGTCAATGGCTTTCCGCTCGGCGATTGGCCGAAACATTGACAACACGCCCTCGCAAACATCCACGGGTTTAAATTCCTCGGCTCTAACCCCCATTTTCCCTGCTTCAATCTTGGCAAGGTCAAGGATATCCGTGATGAGCCCCATCAATTTTTCCCCACTTGCCCGGATATTTGTTACCCAGCGCAGCTGTTTTTCGGTAAGCGTACCATCCTCCATGAGAACATCGGAAAACCCCCTGATGGAATGAAGTGGGGTTTTGAGTTCATGGCTAACGGTTGCCAGAAATTCACCTTTGAGGCGGTTGGATTCATAAAGGGCAAGATTTGCCTGAGCCAATTCATCGACCTTGAAATCGAGGTCCTGGTTGGCTTTTTTGAGTTGGTCTTGCATGCTGACCAAGCTTCGTAGCATTCGGTTGAAGGCATGGCTTAGGTCTTCAAATTCATCCCCTGTCTGGATTTCGCTTCGGACATTCAATTCTCCAGAACTAATGGCATCACTCACCTCTTTTAGGTGATTCAGGGGCTTTACAATCACATAGCGAACAATGAGGTAACTGCCTGTCATGATGAGTAGGGCCGTGACCAAGGCTGTAGTGATCAAAAGTGCCCTGTTGATATGGACGCGGCGTTCCATGGCATCATCAATGGGAACCGTTAATTCCACCCGGATCATGCCAATAAGGCCGCTTTCTGTTAAACCGGGTTGGGTCCTTTGGTGGCAGGAAATGCACTTGTCGGATGCCCGGATGGCTCCGTAATAGCGGTTGATAGACTGATTGAGCATTAGTCTATTATCTTCCATCATTTTGGGGTTTGCCAAAAATTCCCTTAGGCGATCCTGGCTTAACCCATCCTCGGGCAATTTTTCAGGTAATTTGGATCCAGGGCGATAAATATTGATCCTGCTTTCCCGAAGCGCTTTGGGCCAGGTTTGATGCCAATTTCGTGAGTATTCTGCCAATAATTCATCAACGAAATTACTTTGTGTGGTTGAATTTTCCTGGACGCAAACCGTCGCCAATTTTTCATCGATTACATTTTGGACAAGCAAACGGCACAGGGAAATCGTTTGGTCATACGCCAAATCCTCGGTTTGCCGGGCATAAAGCCAAAAACTTCCACTGATCAATATGAGGATGAAACCACCAAGGAGAAATCGGCACTTGCGCTCGAGGCTGGTTTCACCAAGTAATTTTTTAAAAGAACGGTAGGACATTCCCATGGATTCCCGGGTTGGTAACGAGCGTTGAAATGGGGACCAGTTTGCTCATTGAAAAGGGGACCACCTTGGAACAAGAATATACCTCAATTGGGCAATGTGATTGATTTTATTTTCGTGGCTGTCTTTGTTTTTGGTTTTCTAATCGTTAACTTT
>SXGR01590049.1_pt1 | contig 10038 bp, 10 predicted proteins | sample 3174711 | NCBI WGS metagenome assembly SXGR01 (sample SAMN11356860, study PRJNA531348) | freshwater metagenome | isolation source: freshwater sample F1-60 | place: China: Fuxian Lake, Yuxi | collected 2017-12-25 | reverse complement strand
GCTCCGCTCCAGCCGGCCTCGGGTCCTCCACTCACGCCGGATGACCTACCCCGCCAAACCTAACCCAACCTGTAACCCCCAACCCCAAAAGTGTTACCTATGTTCTGAACCAGAAGTGTTACCGATGTATTGACCGGGCCCCGGGCCGAGGTCCCTCCGCTCTCAACTCTCGACTCTCAACACTCTACCCCCCTTTTGTCCGTGCCCCTCGTGTGAGTCCCCGGCCCTCCATTTCTCCATTTCCCCGAGCGCGGTCCATGGAGGCCACAAGCGGCATCGGACTCCAGATCGTCGACCCCCACGGCGGGACTCGAATCCGGCCTCCCCAGAGTCACCACACCCAGGAGACCCCGGGCGTTCAGCACTAGGGTCCATCCTCGTCATTCCATTCCGTCAGAGCTCGTGCTTGGATTTCCGGCATGCAGCCCCCACGCCTCGTCCGGTTCGTCCGGCTGGCACCCGCGACGACCGCGGCTTTGGGCTGTGCCTTCGTCCTCTCGCTGATCTCGCCGTGTCGTGGTGAAACGGACCGTGAAAACGTGAACGCTGCCGCGCTCCGGGACGACGCGAGGAAGACCTTCAAGGAACAGGTGGAACCCTTCGTGAAGGCCTACTGCACGAAATGCCACGGTGGGGGCCGCGCCAAGGCGAACGTCAACCTCGAGGTGGCGCTGAAGGATCCCGGCCGCGGCACCGCCTTCCTCCATTGGAAGAAGGCGGTCGCGAACGTCCGGGTCCACGACATGCCACCGCAGGACTCGGCCCAGCAACCCACCGAAGAAGAGCGCCGCCAATTCATCGGGTGGATCGGCAAGCTGAAGCACCTGAGCCCAAGAAACCCCGGCCCGTTCGTGATGCGCCGGCTGTCGAAGGTCGAGTACGCCAACACGCTGCACGACCTCTACGGGGTGAACACGTCCATCGCCGACCGCCTTCCGGAAGAAGTCCTTGGGGAGGGCTACCTCAACTCGATCTCCCCGCTGCAATCGGAACTGTTTCTCGAGATCGCCAACGAAGTCGTCGGGCAGATCGTCGCGCCGGAAGGCAAGGCGCCAACCGCAGTCCAGAGGCGGCTCTTTGGCAGGAAGCCGCTCGAGGGGGGCGATCGTCGCGACGCAGTGCGCCAGGTCGCGCGCTCCCTGGCTCGCGATGCCTACCGCCGACCGCCCACCGAGAGGGAGGTTGAGGTCCTCATGGACATCTTCGACCTCGCCCGGGGAAAGGGCCTGGAGGATACGGCGTCGATGGGGCTCATGCTCAAGGGGGTCCTCGTCTCCCCACAGTTCCTCTTCATTGCCCCGGCCGAAACGGCCCAGGCCGATGGCCAGATTGTTCGATTGGACGACCACCATCTGGCAGCACGTCTCTCCTATCTGTTGTGGTCGGCGCCGCCCGACGCCGAGCTGTCCGCCCTCGCCGATACGGGTGAACTGCACCAACCGAAGACGCTGCGGGCCCAGACGAAGCGGCTCCTGCTCCACCCCCGCGCCCGGGCCCTGTTCGACGGATTCGGTGCCCAGTGGCTCCGGGTGGACGACCTGAAGCGCCAGGTCTTCGATCCCACCCTGTTCCCCCAGATGACCCCCGCCTTGCGGGAGGCCATGATGGAGGAAGCCCGATTGTTCTTCGAAAGCATCGTGCGCGAGAACCAGAGGGTCGTCCGGTTCGTCGACAGCGACTACAGCTTCGTCAACGGACCGCTCGCCGAGCTGTACGGCCTCAGGCCCTCGGTCAAGGGGACCCGAATGCGCCGGGTGAAGCTGGGGAACCCCGACCGAGGTGGTGTCCTCGGCATGCCCGCCACCCTCGCGGCAACCTCGTTCCCCACACGGACCAGCCCCGTGCGTCGAGGCGTCTGGGTGCTGGAGCAGCTCCTCGGCGAACACGTGCCACCGCCCCCGCCCGACATCCCGGCACTCGACGCTCAGGAACCGAAAGGGGTGCAGGGGTTGACCCTACGACAACGGACCGAACTCCACACGAAGGATCCCGTCTGCGCCAACTGCCACAAGACACTCGATCCGATTGGCTTTGGCCTGGAGAACTTCGACGCCATCGGACGCTGGCGGAACCGGAATGAAACCGGTGGCGCGATCGATTCGGCAGGAAGGCTCCCGAACGGGGCCACCTTCGCCAACCCAGCGGAATTGAAGCGCCTCCTGGCCGGTCGGGAGGCCGACCTGGCCCGGAACCTGACCGAACGGTTCATGGCCTATGCGCTCGGGCGACAGTTGGAAGGATATGATGAGGTCGTGATCGACCAATTGATGGCCCGGATCGCCGAGGACGGATACCAGGTCCGGACGATCCTCACCGAAGTCATCGCCAGTGACCTATTCACCCACCGCAGAGTCGAATGATGACCCCGATTCACCCGCAGCAGAACACCCCTATGAACACCACGAATCACCCCTCCATTGTGGATCGCCGCACCTTCCTGAGAGGAGTGGGGGTGTCCCTGGCGCTTCCGTTCCTGGATTCCCTACGGGCGGCTGGACTCGATACCCCCAAACCGCCGGTGCGGCTGGCGTTCATGTACATGCCCCACGGGGTCATCATGGACCAGTTCTGGCCGAAGAGTCAGGAGGAGTTCCTCCACTCGCCGCCGCCGATCCTCCGGTCCCTGCACCCCATCATGGACCAATGCCTGATGATGAAGGGCATCTCGGGCGTGCCAACCACACCCTTCGGCGGTGCCCCGCATGCCCTGGAACTGTCCACCTGGCTCACGGCGCGGTTGCCCGACCCCGACTCGCGCGACCGCATCAACATCTCCATCTCAGCCGACCAGATCATGGCCAACTATGTCGGTGCCCAGACGCTTCTCCCGTCGCTGGAACTGGCCACGATGCCCCAGACCTGGAAGGAGAATCAGGAAGGCCTGCACGAGGGATACTACAACCACTGCAGTTTCCGCTCACCCACCCAGCCCGTGCCGGCGGAGACGGATCCCCGCAACGTGTTGAACCGGCTCTTCGGCAAACGCGGCAAGGAAGGCACGGTCACACAGGCCAACCCGCTGGATCGCCAGATGCTCGATCGCGTGCTCGGTGGCGCCCGCGACCTCCGCCGGACCCTGGGCAGGGGGGATCGGCAGAAACTCGATGAATACCTCGACAGTGTGCGCTCGGTGGAACGTCGCATCGCCGCCATCGAGACCCGCCAGCAGGAGGCGGCGCTGGAGAAGAATGGGATCGCTCCCTCCAGACGCCACGCCAATGACTCGGCGCCCATCGAGGTGAAGATCCCCGAAGGCGACAGGCGCAGTGAGTACATGCAGGTCATGTGCGACCTGACCGTCCTAGCGTTCCAGACCGACACCACCCGCGTCAGCACCTACATCAGCTCCCGACCCAACGGAGCGTCCTACCCCGAGCTGGGATTCTCGGACCAGCACCACTCGCAGACGCACTACGGCAGCGACCAGGAGATGATCGGCAAGGTGGCGGCCATCAACACGCTGAACGTCGATCAATTCGCCTACATGGTGAAGAAGATGCACGCCCTGAAGGAGGGGGATGGCACCCTGCTTGACCACTGCATCCTGATGTGGGGATCGGGCCTGGAGGACGGCGACAAGCACCGGCGCGACAACCTCCCGTTCATCATCGCTGGTAAGGGTGGTGGTTCCCTCAGGACCGGACGCTTCCTGCCCAACGTCCAGGGCAACCAGGGCGACCTGCTGACCACGCTGCTGTCCTGCGCCGGCATCCCACTGGATCGCCCGATCGGCATCGCCACGAAGCAGATCACCGAAATGAAGGCCTGAGCGGATCGGATCCACCCTGCAGATCCGACCACCGCAGGCCTTGCCGCAGGCATCGCGAACACTGAGTCGCAGCGGGTGGAGATGTGCTTTAGGAAGGGTCTCTGCTTCCAACGGAATGAGACGGCCCTCGGGTTCCCGCAATCGAGATCTCGACCCACATTGAGCTTTCCACCTCTTCCAGAGCGTCTTTTGAATCCAGACCGTCACTCCGGCAACTTCCTCCCTTGAAAGCCCACAAAAACCGCCCCTCGAAAGCCGGAACTCTCCCGGCTCCTGAGCCTGCAAGCCCAAGCCCGGGACCCACAACGCCTCCGCTGCCGTCAAGGCGAGAGGGCTGGACCCTTCCCCAACCCTATTTCAACGACCCGGCGATCTACCAACTCGACCTCGAGCGGGTCTGGCGACGCGGCTGGCTCTTCGCCGGGCACACCTGCGAAATTCCCAGGTCCGGCGACTACTTCATCGTCAGCGTCGACACGGACTCCATCATCGTGGCCCGCAATCGCGACGGCAGCCTCCACGCGTTTCACAATGTGTGCCGCCACCGCGGATCCGCCCTCTGTGACGCCCACGCCGGACACGTCTCCGCCTTCGTCTGCCCCTACCACCAATGGAGCTACCGCCTCGATGGCTCCCTGGCCGCCTGGCGGGGCATGCACGACAGCCTCCGCAAGGCCGACTTCGGCCTCCACCCCGTCGCCCTCCATGAGGTGGGCGGCCTCATCTATATCAACCTCGCCCCCTCCCCGACACCTTTCGACGCCGCCGAAGCCTGTCTCGCCCCCCTACTGAAACCCCAGGGCTTTCACCGCGCCAAGGTGGCCGCCTCCGCAGACTACCTCGTCAAGGCCAACTGGAAGATCGTCTGGGAAAACAACCGCGAGTGCTACCACTGCAACGTGAACCACCCGCAGTACATCCGCGCCAACTTCGATCACTACAACTCCGACGACACGACGCCGGAAATCCGGCAGCGCATGGCACAGGCCGCGGCGCGGGTCGAGAAGCGTTGGAAGAAAGCCGGTCTCGCCACCCACAAGGCCACGGGCATGACCGTCTTTCCCGATGCCCGGGCCGGCATCTGGTTCAGCGGCAACCGAACCCCCCTCATCGAAGGCTGGGTCAGCGAAACCATGGACGGCACCCGGGTCGCACCCCTCATGGGTGATTACCCCGACCCGGACGTCGGAACCCTCCGGCTCCGTTCCCTCCCCAATTTCTGGAACCACTCGAGTTGCGACCACGGCGTCAGCACACGTCTCCTCCCAGCCGGACCGCAGGCCACGGCCATCAAGGTCTGGTGGCTCGTCGACGAGAAGGCCGTCGAGGGCCGCGACTACGTTCTCGACCGCCTGAAGCCCTTCTGGCAGCTCACCTCGGAACAGGATTGGGAGATCTGCGAACGCCAGCAGCGCGGCATCAACTCCTCCGCCTACAGCCCCGGCCCCTACTCCCAGCACAAGGAATACAACGTCGAAGGCTTCGTCCGCTGGTATCTCGACTCGCTCCAACTCCACTGAATCCCATGAACTCCCTTCCCAGTGCGGAAATCATCATTGTCGGCGGCGGTGCCGTCGGCCTCGGTTGCGCCTACGCCCTCGCCAAGGCGGGCCGACGCGACATCCTCGTCATCGAGCGGGAGGACCGGGAGGGTGCGGTGACGACCTCCCAGGGTGCCGGCCTCTGCGGACAGCTCCGCGACTCCCGGGAACGCGTTGAGTTGGCCATGCACTCGGTACGCACCTTCCGCGAACTCCAGGTCTCCGACGTGAAGCCCGACTGGAACGAGGTCGGTTCCCTCCGGATCGCGTTCAACGAACGGCGTGCTGCCGAGTTCCATCACCTCGTCGACGTCGCCACCGAAGCCGGTCTCGAAGCCATGATCATCAGCAGATCCGAGGCCTCTCAGCGGTGGCCCCTCATGGACTTCTCCTCGTGCACCTCCATCGTCTGGTGTCCGAGCGACGGCTACATGACGCCCTCCCGCGTCGCCGCCTCCTACCGACACAACGCTGCCCAACTGGGCGTCCGTTTCGTCCCCGGTACTGCACTCGAGGAAGTCCGGATCCATCAGGGCCGCGTCTCCGGCATCCGCACCAACCGCGGCACAGCCGACTGCCGTTATCTGGTCAACTCCGCCGGAGCCAATGCCCACCACGTTTCCAAGATGGCCGGCCTCGATCTCCCGATCGTCCCTGTCCGCCACGAGTACTACGTCACCCTCGAAATGGAGGGGCTCACCCCGGACCTTCCGTGCTTCCGCATCCCGGAATGGACCTTGTACGGACGTGTCCGCGACGGCGGTCTTCTGCTCGGCGGCTGGGAACCGAAATCGCTGAATGTCGACCCGCGCCGTTACCCCTCCGAGTGTGCGCCTCCTCCCGTCGTGACCGATTGGCCGGTGCTCAACAGTTTCACCACGTCCTTCAAGCGCCTGATGCCCTCTGCCGACAGGGTCCAATCCAGCTGGGTCGGCAAGGGCTGGCCGACCTTCACCCCGGATGGTCGCTTCATCATCGGGGAAAGCCGCCGCGTACCTGGCTTTGTCATGGCCTCCGGCTGCAACGCACACGGCATCTCCGGCTCCGGCGGCATAGGACGTCTCCTCGTCGAATCCCTCCTCGATCCCAATCCCGGCCCCTACGTCCGCAGCCTCAGCCCGGACCGCTTCACCGAATCGTCGTGGTCCTGGGACACCGCCGTAGCCGATGCCGCACGGGTGTATGAAACCTATTACGGGGTGTGAGGCCGATCTCCCCGGCATACCCATTCCAGGATGGCAAAATCATTTCCACCGCTCACCCCAAGGATGGAGGCAATTCGATCGCGCGGTTCCGCCTCGGGAAGAAGACCGGCGAAAAAGGCACGCACCGCCCGCCCGGAAAAGGGTTCGCCCTGGAGAGGCAATTGTCGCGACAGCGGATAACCGGGGCCAGTTGCCAGCCAGTCCGGGTCGTAGGCGAAGGCAGGCTCCTCGGCGTCCGACAGGAGCCCGACTCGAACGCCGTTCAGGTAGACCACAAGGCGCTTCATGATTCGACGACCTTGAGACGCAATCCGAGGGCTTGAAGGATTCCCAACGCCTTCCCCAAGTGGCAGGTCGGTTTGCCGCGTTCCAATTCGATGATGAACCGCAGTCCAGTGCCGGAAGCCAATGCGAGGTCCTTCTGGGTGACCTTCAACCGCTTCCGGGCCATACGGATCGCCTCGCCTAGAGATTTGGAGTCCATAATATCCATATTCCCGAACGGGAATATTGCCGTTCCAACCGTTCCAAACTGAAGCTGTATTCCTTGGCCCAAACTGGAGCATTCGCGCTTGTTGTTGAGGTTTCCAATTTGGAGCCCCCACTTCACTGCAAATCGCCTGAAAGGTTTTCGTTACCCTCAAGTTGGAAACCGATCCACTTGGCCTGATTTCTCCTGTGAGCCGGGTCCTGTTCAATCGAAGGAGCCGAATGCGGTCATCCTCCAAATCCAGATTATGACACACGAAGGGGTTGCCGCCGTCGCCGCCCGATGGTTTTCTCTGCCCGTCCAAACGAGACGCATCCAGAGCGTCGGCGGGGAGAAATCCCGACGACCAGCGACCTGCCCTGAGTCAGTGGGCAAGGTGCTTTGGGAACTGGCAACGGTTTCCGATGTGCGGGCGAAAGCCTGAACCAAGAATACGACTCCTGTGTGAAGGCCGTCGTCTCGTAACCCGAGCGACGGCCTTCGTCATTCCAACAACCCTCTGGGTGCGTGGCGGTCGACACCGATGCCATGCAAACATCAATACGGGTTCAGCCTTCCAACAGGAATCACCACATCTGGCGCAATCACGGGCTCTGGTGGATCAACCTTACGGTTCATCACGACGATTTTACCAAACAGCGCCTCCGCCGTTCCACCGGCACCCGCCATTTGGAGGAAGCACGTCAGATCCGGGATTTCCTGCTCACCGTCCTGCCCTCAACCGCTGCCTGAAAGGAGCCGACGCATGAACAAGTTTGCTGGTATCGACTACACGTTCCGCCCCGTGGGCTACTGGGAAGACACCACAGTCCAGCAGGCCATCCTCCGGGGAATCAAGGGCACCAGACGACGTCAACTGATCGCAAACGCTCTTGCCGAAGGGAGGCTCGAGAGCGTGAGCGATGAGCTTCAGTCGGCGGAAGTGAGTGACGGGGTCCGCGATCAACTCGGTCGAATCCATCCGAGCCTCATGGGCGGTGAGTAATCTGCCGGGCTACCAACGTCAGGAAACGGAGATTGTCCGCATCGAGCTCGAGTCGACCACCTCGGATGTGATCAGCATCCGGGCACGGTGGTGGCAGGGACGCCTCCACTACCGGGTCGTCGACGAATACCAGGAGACCTTCGAGGTGAAGCCGGCCACCAGCCAACGTCCCTTCACCCTCGGGCAACTGGTTCGGTTCATCGACAGGGTCTCGCACCGGGACCTATGGGGTCCGTTCTCGTTGGCCTACAACGCGCTCAACGCCGATGGAGGCACGGACCGCCGACAGCTTCGGCATTTCACCCGTATCCGCTCCGACATCTATCCGCAGCTGCACGACCACTTCGAGCACGTCTTCGCGGAATGGGTGCGAGAGGCAGACGTGGATGCAGGTCTGGAGGAGGCCCATGAAGACTGATTCGCCCACCAACCCACCCACCAACTCCAACTGGTTTGCCGAACTTTGGGCGGTAGAATCTACCAAGTTCAAAGACTCGGTGGCGAAATCAGGAATCACTGTGACCCCTGTCCGGGAATCCGGACGGAAGACCACGCCTGGGTCGACCACCATATTGTTCGTGCCGACGCGAAAGACGTCCCCCTCATCCCAGATTCCCATGGCCTGATGAAGGAGCCCTTCCAGAAACCTGCACGATCAACGACCTACGCGAACTGACTCTCCGGATGCACTGGGCGTCTCAGAGAACAGGGCCAGCGAGGATCGAGCGTCGGTGCAGGATCACTGGGGACTTCTGTCTGACGAACCCCGGAGTGTGGTTCGCTCCGACCTCCGAGGTGTCTTCCTCCCATTGTGCTTGGCGATCTCCTGTTCGGTGAGCCGAAGGAACCGAGCCGCATTGTTGTAGAGGATGTCCCGCTTCTGCTTTTCGGTCAGAGAATCGGCCGACTCGACCGCCTCAATCGATAGCCGGATGGCATCCGGCCACTGCATCTGGTCCGAACCATACATGATACGGCTGGCAAACCCTGATTCCACCAGACGCCTCAGGTATTTGTGGAATTCTGCACGAGGAAGCACCCAGTTGATCACCCCGATGTCCACATGGACCTGGGGATGGGCGTAGAGCAACCCGACCATCTCGTCCAGAAACGGCCATCCCGCATGCATCACATAGAGCCGCAGCTTCGGATGTCGGATGAGGACCTCTTCAAGGAGCAATGGACTGGAATTGGCCATCCGGTACTTCGGAAAACCGGAATAGGCGGCGCCCGGTGGCCCGAGGCCCAGATGGATTCCCACGATGACGTCCAGCTCCTCCGCCATCGCGAAGTACGGCTCCAATTCCGGCGCATTGGCGGGTAGTCCCAGATACTGCGGAGCGAACTCGGCCAGCACTTGATTGCGGCTCCCGGTCTTGAACCGGGTCCGGAGCATATCGATTTCCGCTCCTCCCCCAAACAACAGCTCGGGCCCCAATCCGGTGATGATGCGCTCGGGTGAGGCGACGCGGTACGCCTCGGTCCGCGGCCCGGACGTCACCGCCAGCACGATATTATACTTCTCGAGAGCCCCAAGGGTCCGCTCCTGCAGGTCGGCGGTGCTCTTGGCAGCGGGTACTGCGCTCAGTGGCTCAGGGGCACCTGGAGCCACATAGAGCTCATGGGAGTGGAGATGCATGTCGATGATGGGCTTCCGCTGCCCTTGGACCGCGGTGCCGCACAGAAGACAAAGGCCCAGCATCAAACGACCAAGGCGTTGTGGATTCGGATTCATGGGAGAAGCGTGTCGAGGCGAGGAAGAGGCTCTCGCGGTGTTCCGACAGAATCCTCAACGTTGGAATCAGAGGTCAATGCCCCGAGCTCGTAGACCCAACGATCAGAACAGTCTGCCAGTGGATCCCGAAGCCCCCTTACACCTGAGTGAACCCCGAGTCTCGGAAGGTGCCGGAAGGTGGAACTCCCAGACTCGTACTGACGAATCTACTGACAATCAGGGGTAAAACGGGGTCGCAGAACCCAAAAACCCTCGAAATCCCGTGGAAAAACGCGTTGGAGGCGAGGGTCGGAATCGAACCGACGAATGGGGC
>SXGR01040368.1_pt1 | contig 10038 bp, 11 predicted proteins | sample 3174711 | NCBI WGS metagenome assembly SXGR01 (sample SAMN11356860, study PRJNA531348) | freshwater metagenome | isolation source: freshwater sample F1-60 | place: China: Fuxian Lake, Yuxi | collected 2017-12-25 | reverse complement strand
TTATTGCAGCGCTGCGCTACGAGTAGGCTGCGGGCAGGGGCAGCCTATGCCATGTGAAATTGATGAGCGCGCCTCCTCCGGAACGCGGGTACGCGTAACAGGGCTTGGTGCAGGCCGTTAAAGCAGCCGGGCACGATAGGTGGTCTCCGGTGCGGATCCGGATGCGGAGCCGGTCCCGGAACTGGAGTTTGATCAGACGTTGGGATGGTAATCCTGCGCCGCAGGAATGGCACACGCGGCGCAGCGTGGGCGGGTGTGGTGTGGATGCTGGCAGAGTGCACTGAATATTCAGGGCTGCCGATGCTGGTCTGTCCAAATCGGGCAATTTCCGCCTGTTGCGCTGAGCGTACCCCTCGGAATATCCAACAAGTGTGATCGTTTACCTCGAAGCAATGGCGGGGTACAGGTTAGCGCACAGTGGTGCTTGACGGGTGCGGGCCCAGCGGTTAGAGTTTAGCGGTTCTTGTATGATTGAATTTCCTATCCGTTTGGAGTACAAACAACCAAGCGATCGCGTCTTATGCTTTCCTTACAGGCCGCTTTATGCCTCTTTAGCCGAGCGCGATTACGCCGTGCGAGAGCTCAATATGAATAGCTACGACAATGTTCAAATTCCTCAGCAGCAGCGGATGATCCGCGACCTTGAAAGCGTGCCTTATGCGGTCCTTGGCAATGATCGCGTTGAGAGCGAGTTTAGTCTCAGGTACCATAAGGTTGTTTCAGAATATTTCAGAACCCATTTATGAGGAAGTGGTGACCTTTGGAGGACCATGGGTTGTCAAGAGTCCCGAACGATTTCATGCTGTGAAAATCTGGAAGAGAAAATCCCTGAAACGGGAAATGATCAATGTCTACACGCTCGCAGAATAACATGGCCGTCACGCTTTTGTTGTTAACCTTAAATGAAATCGATGGAATGAAATTAATTATGCCGCGTGTCAAGCCGGAATGGGTTGAGGAGATCCTTGTGATGGATGGAGGCTCCACGGATGGGACTGTGGAGTACGCTAAGACTCAAGGTTATCGAGTCATGAAACAAAAAATGGAAGGCGTGACGGCGGCTTATTGGGAAGGCGTTGAAGCCGCTCAAGGGGATGTCGTGATTGCCTTTAGCCCCGATGGAAATTCCGTACCCGAACGAATCCCGGAGCTTATCGACAAAATGAGACTAGGTTTCGATATGGTGATCGTTTCGCGGTACCTTGAAGGTGCTAAGAGCGAAGACGATGACCCGGTCACGGCTTTTGGAAATCGACTCTTCACCGGCATGATCAATATTTTCTTCGGAGGTCACTATACCGATACTCTTGTGATTTTCCGCGCCTGGCGCAAGACGCTCCTCCCTATGCTTAAAAAAAATCTGTCGAGGGCTGGGCTCGAGACGCAGCTTTCTATATTGTGCGCTAAGCGGAAGTTAAAGGTGGCGGAAATTCCCGGTGACGAACCCAAGCGCATCGGCGGCATCCGAAAGATGAGCCCTATCCTCAATGGCAGCGCCGTGTTAGTGATGATAATCCAGGAATTGTTTTCACCCCGATAATTCCCTTTGTGGGAATGATTAAAGCTACAAATTCTGCAGGCCGTTAGAACCTTAGGTAAATCAATGAGCTATAACAGCCCTTAGTGGTTGGATCTCCGTTATAGCATGATCCTCACAACTGGTGTTGGAAGCGGCCTCGGCCAATACCTTCATGAAAAATTTGGAGGGCGTGGTCTTACCCGCAGCAATCGATCTCGAATCATCCTAGAACTTCGGCGTACCGGCTTGGATACGATTATTCACTGCGCTGCAAACGGCTCGCGCGGTATTACGCACGAAAAACTTCCATCTTATCTTGATGATAATTTGTTCTTAACTCAAGAGCTTCTCACCATCCCACACCGTAGATTCATTTTTTTTTCAACCATCGATCTTTACCCTAAAAATGGACTCACGCATCATGAGGACGAGGTGATTGATGCCGCTCAAATTCAGGGTATTTATGCTGTCGCAAAATTTGCCTCTGAGGCCTCGATACGCCGCTCTGCAAAAGATTTTTTGATTTTGCGCCCAACCACAATGATTGGCCCTTATGCCCGTCCGAACGGCCCGCTCCGTATTTTGAGGGACCAAGAAAAGGCGCTTACGCTTTCTGCAGAATCAAGCTTTAACTGCATTCATTACGAACAAATCGCTTTCTTTTTGCATGATGCGCTCGAAAAAAATATCAGCGGTATCTATAATTTGGCCTCCTCTCGCAGTCTCACGCTTCGCGAAATTGTGTCCCTTGCTGGTCGAGCGATTGAGTTCGGCGCCCATCGCTATGAGGTAGGGAATATTGATACGCATAAGGTAAATAGTTTCGTTGATTGTTTTCACCGCACGACACGGGATGTCCTCCTCGCTTTCATGAAAGATCGTGCTGTCTAACATGATTCAATCCAAGCTCCGCGTTAACCACCTGTAAGTCGATGTCGTGCAAATCAGTAACAGCTTTTTAAATCTGAACTATCTTCCTTACTCGGTAGGACTGCTGTAGGATATGCGAATTAAACACACAGGATGCCTCGCAGTTGGAATTTATGCCCCCGGATCATAAGCGCATGTTGGTGGCTGAGGTTGTAAGTCAACTGCTTGATGTGGACTCCGTGGGTTTTAGTGTTTATTTATGGAATAATCGGAACTCTCTTGAAATCGCGAAGGCGCTTAATGGTAGGTAACCCGAAACGATCATTTTTTTTGGTTGCCATAAGTGCCGGTTCGCGCAGAAGTGTTTTTTGCGGGCAAGCATCTTTCTTGATCTCTGTTGCCATGGCGAAGGGGAGCGGGTCTTCTTTGAAATTTGGGTTCATTCGCGCAACCGTAATTGGGAAAAAGTCCCTTCCAACAGTTATTTGCGAGATGGCCAGCTCATCACTAGTCCCTGGATCGAGCGCCTCATAGGTTCAAGTTATGTCCCTTCTCCATATTTGGAGGGAGTGTTTGACCGATTGATGGCGGTCCACCCCGAGGAGCAATGGCTGATTTGCTGGGCAACGAATCGGGGATGCACTTTTTCCTGTACCCTTTGTGAATAAGGTACGGCGATTGCGGTCAGAGTATTGACTTTTGATCTCGATCTTCTGGACCGCGAAAGTGATTGGTTTAGCAGCCGCCGGATTGAATTATTTTCAGCTGAGGTGCCAAATCGGCATTCTGCCGCGCGATCTCGACATTGCGCAGTATGTAAGCCGGGCCAAATCAAGTCGCTCCTTCCCAAAGGCGCTTTCCGTTCAAAATACTAAGGGCGCAACCGAGCGCGCCTATTAGGTTCAAAAACTCTTCTTGGAGTTGGTCTAAATAAAGGCGTGACGCTTTCTCTTCAATCCATCTATACAGGCCTGCTGAAAAGCATTAAGCGCCAACATATTTCTTCTGACTCTTGTTGAAGCGGCCCGCGGTGTATCAACGCCGGCGGCCGGAACGCGGTGCGGCGTAGTATATGGTGCGTCAGAATTTGGAGACATGGCTGGCGAACCAACAACTGCACCGGCAATCGCAGCCGCGCGCTCGCCACCGATGGAGGTGAATGCACAGCAGCTGATTGCTCCAGAAGCAGTAGAGGCAATCCCCGAGCTTGAGTTTGACCAGACGGCAAACCTCACAGCAGAAGCCGGGGATAATCAGTGGATGTCCCCTGTTGATGCGGATGCGGAGCCGATCCCGGAACTGGAGTTTGATCAGACGTTGGGTTGGTAATCCTGGGCTGTAGGAATGGCACACGCGGCGGAGCATAGGTAGCTGTGGTGTGGCTGCTGGCAGAGCGCACTGAATGTTTAGGACTGCCAATGCTGGCCTGTACAAGTTGGGTAATTTCCGCTTATCGCGCTGATCCTACGTCCCGGTGTATCGAACAAAAGTGATCTTTGAGCATTAGGTAATTGCGGGGTGGCGGTTGTTGCAGAGTTGGACTTGACGATTGCGGGCCCAGCGGTTACTCTTTACGAGGCTTGCAGGCTTGAATTTCCTATCCGTAGGGCATTCGGGTGAATGTGGTCTTCCCCGGTGGGATCAACACCTTTATGAAACATTCCTTGATTGAGGAAGACGCCCGGCGCAAAAGGGAAGACCCCAGGCTGCCGTGGAGGCTGCTGCCCAGTCTTGTCTGGGGGAGCCAGTGGGTGTGGCGAAAGTCTTGGCCTTTCTGGTCAGCGACGAGGCGGACTACGTGCGCGGGTCGGTCAGCACGCGTTAGCACAAATTTGGTACGCAGATTGCGCATATTCTATCGTTGAAAATCTTGCCAATCCGTGTAACTCGCGTCCTTATCTTTAACTCACAGGGAGCTTCCGTATGAAAATCACAAAAGTGGAAACGCTGCTTCTCTCCCGTATGCACGAACTGTATGAACAGTGGGTGACATCCACCCTCCGCATTGTCAAGGCGGATTGCCCGGTGGTTGTAGTGCATACCGACGACGGTCTGACCGGCATCGGCGAAGCCTGCGCCTATGGCGGGCTGGGGTTGATGCAAGAATGGATAAACTGGTACAGCCGCCACACCCTCGTGGGCAAAGACCCACGAAGCACGGCGATTGTGCCCCATACCAGCGGGCGCTCTTGGGCGCACGATTGTGCGGTGGCTGGTATCGACTGCGCTCTCTGGGATCTGCGCGGGCAGATCGACGGCATGCGGGTCAGCCAGATGCTGACCGCTGCGCCCCTCGAAAAAGTACGTCTCTATGCCTCCAGCGGCTGCCGCTACGATTGGCGCATCCGCCCAGAGCAGTTGATCGACGAAGCGATCGAGTACATCGCGCAGGGCTACACGGCCATGAAGTTCCGCATTGGCACCCACTGGGCTTGGGACGGTGTCACCGTGGATCGCTTTCTGGGGCTTGTACGGGAACTGCACCAGACTGTGGCGGGCCGCATGGAACTGATGCTGGACGGCAACCAGCGACTCAGCGAAGAGCAGGCGCTGACGATTGCCAAAGGGTTGGATCATCTCGGTTTCACCTGGTTCGAGGAGCCGATTCCCCAAACCGACGTGGATGGCTACGCCCGCCTCAACGGCGCGGTGAGCCTGCCCATCACTGGCGGCGAGCAGTACACCACCGTGGAACAGTTTCGCCCCTATCTGGAGAAACGGGCCTACGGCATCGTCCAGCCCGACGCGGGTATCTGCGGCATCAGCGAACTGATGAAGATTGCCGAAGTCGCTGACGGCTACGGCATTGGCCTCTGCCCCCATAGCTGGCACAATGGGCTGATGTGCATGGCCAATGCCCACGCGGTGGCGGCGCTGCCCAATCCCAAGGTACTCGAACTCTGCATGATCCAGGGGCCGCTCCAATGGGGGGTGCTGGCCGAGAAACCCATGATCGAGGACGGTTGGCTGACCCTAACCCAGCGGGCTGGCCTGGGTGTGACTTTGGCGGATGGGGTAGAAGAGAAGTATCCTTATGTGGAGGGTAACTACTACATTGAGGTAACTCGGTAAACCACAAAGGCACAAAGAAAAGCTTTCTCTTACAGATAAAAAATCTCACAGGACTTACGCAAAATCACTAATGAATCCAGGAATCCACAAGAATCTACACGAATCCGTATTGGTCAACGACATCGTGGTAGCTGTAGGTGCGGTTTTCAACCGCACGTCTACGAGTATAAGTGCGGTTGAAAACCCAGTGGCGCAAAGAATTGGTGGATAAGGGTAGGGGCACGAGAGGGAGCGGCGAAGAGGGTTTCCCGTGTACAGGACGCTTTTTCCGCCGCTCCCTCTCATGTCCCTACGGTTTCCATGTGAAACCTTAGCAGCATTAGGCTGAAAACCGCACCGACATTTCACCATCTTCCTGACTACAGCAGGATCTCCACGAATCTCTCAGAGTGTGTTTGAAAAGTTGTTCGTAAATCAAGTATTGTAATCAAAACTACAGAAAAACAGGTTGGAATCGCTTCCTAAGCTGGATTTAGCTGGAACAACGGCGCAAAGTGATGTTTCGATTGACTCTGCCAAGAGACATGGACGAACTGCTGAAGCTAGGGTATAGGCCGATCACGCCGCGGGGCAACAAGAGCCCGATCGTCGCCTCCGCGTGTCCGGATCCGGATGACACCGTGCGCAGACTGAAGGCTGCGGACGTGCACGCCGCGTTGCGTTTCGGGAACAAGATCCGCATCTCGCCGTCGGTCTACAACAATCAGGATGACGTGACGCGGCTTCTGACGGCGCCGCCGATCGCCGCGTCCGCGGCGGAGGTCATGCATGTCGCGAGGTGCTGGCCGCTCTCGTAAGAGCGATACCGTTTCAGTCGGAGGCGCCGGACACACGCCGTCGATGGCGCGAGTTCAGCCACTCCTGCAATTCAGCTTCTCGGCTGGGGATCGGCGGGTAGTACTCACTGAGCGAGCCGCCCTCCTCCAACCGCTGGCGGATCCAGAGCTCTCGCTCCGAGTGTTCAAACGAGTGCTCGGCAAGTTTGACGGCGACCTGGGGGGGAATGGCAACGATCCCGTCGGCGTCGGCGACGATTACGTCGCCCGGGACCACCGAGATGCCGCCGCAGCGGATTGCTTCGTCGCGCCCCGCGGACATCAGTGTGCGCGGGATCCCGCCCCCGTGAACGCCGCAGGCGAACACGGGAAGCCCCACCTTTCGTACGGCGGAGAGATCGCGAATCGCGCCGTCGATGATGACGCCTTGGCCGCCGCGTTCCCGGATTCGTCGCGCGAACATGTCACCGAGGACGCCCGTATCCACCGTGCCTGCGACATCGACCACGAGGATCTCACCGGGCCCGAGCGTCTCGAGGGCCAGGCGATGGGGCGAGTTGGCGAGATCGCCGTACTGGGCGGCCACCAGGTCCTCCCGCAGCGGAACGAAGCGGAGGGTGCGGGCGCGCCCGACCGCTCGTGTAGACGAGTCCCCGGACAGCATGGAGAGCCCGGAGATGAACGGGTTGCGGAAGCCCATCTCGATGAGGTCGCCAGTCAGTGTGGATGAGCCCACCTCGGACAGCAGCGCCAGCGCCGACGCCGGTACTTTCACACGCATCCCGTTCATGACAGGTACCTCGACGTGAACCCCGCGATCATTTGCCCTGCCTCGGCGCGGTCCGTTGGCCGCCTCACAGGGCTGCCGTGACCATGACTTCAACCCGCATCGAGGGATCCGCCAAAGGCGCACCCACCGTGGCGCGGACGGGGGCGTTCTCCGGGCCGATCCACTCCTTCCAGGCTGCCGCCCACTCCGCAAACGACTCGACATCCCGGAGCCACGCGAGCGCAGACAGGAGTCGGTCCTTGCTGGTCCCGTGCTCGGCCAGGATCGAGTCGATGCGCGCGAAGATCTGCCTTGCCTGGCCCGCGGTGTCCTGCGTCAAGTCATCCGGACCAAGCCCGCTGAGGTAGAGGACCTGGCCGTGGATGACGGCCGTTGCGATGTTCAGGCTTGTAGCCACGTTGAACCGGCGGATCTCCATTACGCACCTCCAATGGGACGGGAACCCGGCTGGGGGACCGGGAGGACGGATACGGTGGCGCAGGACACGGCCATGTCAGCCTGCTTCGAGTGCCGGGCGCCAGGTCGCGTTCACCGTGCCGAGATCTTCCAGGAGCGCGGCCAGCTCACCCGCAAGCCTGGGCTCCACGCACGAGGGGCGCCGGATGGCCGTGCGGCGGATGATCCCGCGCCGCGCGAGGATGGCGAACTGGATGGCGAAGAACGCGTCTCCCCCGCGCACGGCAAGCATGATGAGCGGCAGGTAACGGTTGAAAAGGCGTCGCGCCCCGTCGCGGTCCCCCGCCACGTGGCGGTTCTGGACCGCTACGAAGAGCTCGGCCATCGACACGCCCGGTATGGTCCCCCGGGCGCCCCGTTCCAGCTCGTGGTAGAAGTCCATCCCGCCTGCGCCGCCGAGGATGACCGCAGAGCCGTGATCCAGGGCGGCCACGTCGCCGAGCTTGGGTGCCGGCGGCAAGCTCTCGATCTTGACCGCCGCGATCTGGGGGATCTCCCTCCCGAGGCGTGCCAGCAATTCCGCGGACATCGTGGTCCCGGTAGCCCCCGGCGCATCCTGAATACAGATCGGTGCGCCCGCCTCGGCACCGATGCGCGCGTAGTAGTCGAAGAGATCGCGCGGGCTCGGCGCCACGACCGCCCCCGGCGGAGTCACCATGAGGTAGTCTGCACCGGCGGCCCGCGTCGCCATCGCGCGCTCCAGAGCGGACCGGATGGAGTTCCCACCTGCCGCGGCTAGTACGGGGACGCGGCCGGCTGCGGCGTCCACCACCACCTTGACCAGGCTGTCGCGCTCCTGGTCGGTGAGGCGCAGGATGTCGCTCCCGAACCCGATCCCAACGGCGGCAACTCCAACCCCAGCGAGGTGGTCCACCTGGCAAGCGACATCGTCGAAGGCGATCCGCTCGTCCTCGTCATAGGGTGTCCCCAGGATGGGGGTGATGCCAGCCAGTGAAGGTAACGCGGTCATTGCCCCAATCACTCGCCGCCAACCATGTACAGTTCGAGGAACGCGATATGTGCCGCGATCGGCGAGAGCAGGAACGCGACAGCACCCATGATGGCCTCCGTGGTTCCCGAACTACAATCGGTGATGCGCGGCAGGAAGGCTATCAGATTCCCCTCGCACATAGGGCCCGCCCTCACGGGGAAAGCTCGGCGGCCAGCGCCGTCAGTGTCCTCTCTACGTCGGAGGCGTCGTTGTACCCGTGCAGCGAGAGACGGACCCTGCCGCTGCTCCCGGTCGCGTAGACGCCTCGTGCTGCAAGGCGGTCCACCAGCGTCCGGCAATCGGCCCACCCGAACATGATGCTCGGTCCACGATGCGCCTCGATCTGGGGCGTCCAGACGTCGAGGCCCAGCTTCACTAGGCCGGCTCGGAGGTGTGTTCCCAGGTCCAGCACCCACGCTTCGACCGCATCGGCGTCCATTGATTCGAGCACCTTCAATGCCTCGTTCAGCACAAAGGTGGCCATGTACGGTGGGTTCCCGATCTCGAAGCGCTGCGCGCTGGGCCGCAATTGGAAGTCCTCGTGAGGCACGGGTGGCGGTACCTGCCAGTCATCGACGATCGAGTGCCAGCCCACGTACGCGGGCAGCAGCTCCGCAAGTCGTCGTCGGTTCCAGTAGAAGATCCCGACCCCTTGGGCAGCCAGCTGGAATTTGTAGCAGCAGGAAACGAGTATGTCGCAGTGCTCGGTGTCCGCCACGATGGCGCCCAAGGCCTGCGAGGCGTCCACGGCAAGGACTACTCCCCGCTCGTGTGCCGCTGTCGCCAGCCGCTCAAGGTTCAGCCGGAGGCCGGTGAGGTAGTTCACGTGGCTGACGCAGACCACGCGCGTTCGGTCCGTAATTGAGTTTATGATCGCCCCTTCGGGGTCTTCGCCGGCCTCGACGGTTGTGAGCGTGACACCTTCCTTGCGCCTCGTCATCCACGGCAATAGGCTCGAGGGGTATTCGTTCTTGAGAGACACGACGTTGTCGCCCGGTCGCCAGTCGATCCCTCCGGCGAGGACGTTGAACCCTTCGGCTGCCGTGCCGAGCAACGCAATGTCATCCGCGCCGCCTGGGGCTCGCAGGTACCGCGCCAGCCGGTCACGGGTCTCGAAGTACCGCTCTCCAATCTTTTCGCCGCCGCGCATGCCCTGGGCCTTCAGGTCGCAGTAATCGTTCAGGGCGTCGCGCGAGGCCCTGAGCATCGGCGTCTGGCCACCTGCGAACAGATGGGCGATTCCCTCGAGGCCGATGAATAGATCCTTCGATATCGGGCTTGTAGCCATAATCATCATCCTCGCGCTGACTTGTTCTCGTCGAGGATGTCGCTCAGGAAAGCACGTGTTCGCGCTTCTCGGGGGTTCTTCAGGAGTTCACGCGTCGGGCCCTCCTCGACAATGACTCCGTGGTCCATGAAGACGATGCGATCGGACACATCCCTTGCGAAGCCCATCTCGTGCGTAACGACGATCATCGACATTCCCTCCTGCGCCAGATTCCGCATCACCGCGAGCACACTACCGACCGTTTCAGGATCAAGGGCGGAAGTGGGCTCGTCGAAG
>SXGR01518375.1_pt1 | contig 10039 bp, 8 predicted proteins | sample 3174711 | NCBI WGS metagenome assembly SXGR01 (sample SAMN11356860, study PRJNA531348) | freshwater metagenome | isolation source: freshwater sample F1-60 | place: China: Fuxian Lake, Yuxi | collected 2017-12-25 | reverse complement strand
TTATGATTGCAAATGAAGGTGTAAAAAAGCAATGGCATCAAGTAGAAAGTCAATACCAGCGTCGTTTAGATTTAATTCCAAACATTGTTAAAACGGTTGAGGCTGAAGCTAATTTCGAAAAATCAACATTAACGGGTGTTGTAGAGGCTCGTGCTAAAGCAACTCAAGTTACTATTGACCCTACAAATATGACAGCTGAAAACATGAATCAGTTTAAGCAAGTTCAAGGAGAGTTATCATCTGCTATTTCTAAATTATTAATGGTTACCGAAAATTACCCTAACTTAAAATCGAGTCAGGCCTTTAGTGAATTACGTGTAGAATTAGAAGGTTGCGAAAACAGAATTGCTGTTGAACGCATGAAATACAATGATGCTGTAAATGAATTTAATATCAGTATTAAAAAAATACCTGGTAGTATATTTGCTTGGGGATATAAAGACGCTGTTTACTTTGAGGCAGAGGCTGGTGCTGAAAAAGCCCCTAAAATAAGTGAAATAGGGTTGGATATTAAATAATGATGTTTTTTAAAAAACGATTATTATCCGCCGCAGATGATGCTCGCTTAATCAAAGCGATTCAATTAGCCGAAGCAAAAACTTCAGGCGAGATTCGTGTACATATCGAAAAAACCTGCAAAGGAGATGCTTTAGAAGAATGTAAAAAACATTTTGTAAAGCTAAATATGCAACAAACAAAAGACCGCAATGGTATTTTGTTTTTTCTAGCCATTGAATCCAAATCTTTTGCGGTTTGGGGCGACGAAGGTATTCATCAAAAAGTGAATGATGAATTTTGGAAAAGTATTACCGATTGCGCCATCAGTTATTTTAAACAAAACGATTATGTTTCGGGTATAGAAAAGGCAGTAGAATTATGTGGAGAAAAATTAAAATTATTCTTTCCCATTGAGACAGATGATAAAAACGAACTTTCTAATACTATTTCTTACTAATTGAAAGCTCTTTTTTGGATAATCACTTTTATTTCGCTGTTTGTGAAGCCTTGTTTGGCGCAAATTCCCGAACGTCCCAATCCAGAACGTTTATATAATAATTTATCAAAAGAATTTCCCAACTTCATTTCTTCTCAGCAAGCTGAGCAACTTGAACGACAATTACAAGATTTTAGTTTAGAAACCTCTAATCAAATTTGTATTGTTATAGTTGATGATTTGAATGGCTTAGATGATGCCTCTTTTGCAGTTGGTGTTTTAAATAGCTGGGGCGTTGGACAAAAAGGTAAAAACAATGGCGTTGTTATGTTAGTAAAACCTACAGGGGGCTCAGGAGAGCGTAAATTATTTATCTCTGTTGGTTATGGTTTAGAAGGCGCTATTACCGATTTACAGACTAAACATATTCGCGAAAATCAAATAGTTCCTTATTTTAAGGAACAACAGTTTTACGAAGGCTTAGAAGCTGGTTGTCAGGCGTTAATGCAAGCTGCCAAAGGCGAATACAACGAAAAAACAGCACCTAAAGCAACAGGGCTTGTAGGTTTTATTAAAAATCACCCTATTTTGTTCATTATCCTAGTCATCTTTTTTATCATTATTATGTTTAAAGGCGGCGGTAGCGGCGGCGGAATGACCTATTACGGTGGCGGCTCATCCTTCGGTGGTTTTAGAGGAGGTGGCGGTGGCGGTTCTTCTTTTGGAGGATTCGGAGGTGGCTCAGGAGGAGGTGGCGGCTCAGGTGGTAGTTGGTAATAATAAATTTGTATATTTATGATTACAAAACTACACTATGCGTAAACATTTACTTTTTATTTTTATTGTTAGCTTAAGTCTTACGGTAACTTCGCAAATTACAATCACCTCCGCAAACATGCCTATTAGTGGCGATACTTGTAGATATAGTAGTGCTGTTCTATCAAGTGTTGGCGATTACACAACTACAGGAGCTAACCATCTTTGGGATTTTAGTTCATTAGATAGCGCAGGACAAATGATGCGAAAATTTGAACCTTCATCCGCTACTCCCTACTTTTTCTATTTTTTTCCTCCAAAGTATGGCGAACAAACTTTAGATTCGGTACCAATTCCTGCTATTCCTGTTGGTGGATTTACCCTGTCTATCAAAGATATTTACAGTTTTTATAAAAAAAACGGAACCTCCTCTTTTAATGCAGAAGGGTTAGGTCTAACGATGTCTGGTATTCCCATTGGCACAACTGCTCAAGGGAATAACGATGATGAATTATATGTGTTTCCATTAAATTATTTAGATAGAGATTCAACAACCTTTAATTTTTCAACTCCAACCTTTAGTGCTATTCCTTTTACTTACAAAAAACACGGATATCGCATAACAGAAGCAGATGGCTGGGGAACTATTATTACACCTTATGGCACAGATTCGTGTTTACGTGTGGTTACTACACAATATTCAATTGATACCATTTATATTCCTGCGTTACCTGCTGGCTTTAACAAATTTGGCTTTCCAAACTATGTCCGCAGTTACCAATGGTTAAGTATAAACGAAAAAATACCTTATTTAGAGGTTTCTGGAAATCTAAATGGTAATAATTTTACAGCTAACCAAGCAAGATATAGAGACCGCCTGCGCTCATTTGTTGGAATTAAAGAAGATATGCAACAATTGGCTCTTTCTGTGTTTCCAAACCCAACAAGCAATCAACTTACCATTATTACTCCTAAAAATATAGGGCCTATAAAAGCTGAGTTGGTTGATATACAAGGCAAAGCAGTTTTTGTGAGCGATTTAAATAACAACACAAACCTTGTTAATCAGCATACTTTAGACGTGTCTGGTGTAGCAAAAGGCATCTATATTTTGAATCTGTCTAATTTAGGAGGCAAACAATCCTTAAAAATTTCGATACAATAGTTTTGAATACTAAATAAATAATTTATTTTTACCACAAAATTTCTAAAACCAATTATATGAGTTCTCATCACGACCACGATAATCATTCAGCTGAGCCTAAAGAGGTAGCATTTCGTACACCCTTAATTATGGGTTTAGTTACCATATTAATTATTTTATTAGCAGTTAGTACTTGCGATAACAAGCATCACGGTTCTTGCGAATGCAAAGAAGATTGCTCTGAGGAGTGTATGAAAAAGTGTGAAGCTGGAGATCATTCAGGTCACGGAACTGAAGCTCATGGTACTGAACATGCTGCAGAAGCACACGAAGCTGCGCCTGCAGAAGAACATGCTGCTGTTGCAGATACAACGGCACCTGCGGTTCACGATACAACTGCTGCACCTGCTAAAGTTGAAGAGCACGCTCACCACTAATTTTTAAAATTTAATATATAACTAAAAGCCCTGCAACAATTGTAGGGCTTTTGTGTTTTTAGAAGAGAACCCAATAAAGAGCGGCTTTTCTTTTGTGGGTTCAGTAGGATTTTCGTAATATTACACACTTTAAAAAACATAAAATGGCTACAGATAACTTTCAAGCACACGATTATTATTTAATGGACGAACTATTAAGTGATGAACATAAATTAATTCGTGATACTGCCCGTGCATGGGTAAAAAAAGAAGTAACTCCAATTGTTGAAGAGGCTTGTCAAACAACCACTTTTCCAAAACAATGGATTAAAGGATTAGCAGAAATTGGTGCTTTTGGACCATATATTCCAACAGAATATGGCGGACCAGGCTTAGACCAAATATCTTACGGATTAATAATGCAAGAATTAGAGCGTGGCGATAGTGGCTTACGTTCTACAGCATCCGTTCAAAGTTCATTAGTGATGTATCCAATTTTTACATACGGAAGCGAAGAACAAAAGAAAAAATATTTACCAAAACTAGCTACAGGCGATTTAATGGGTTGTTTTGGTTTAACAGAACCAGATCACGGAAGTAACCCATCAGGTATGTTAACTAACTTTAAGGATGCTGGAGATGGCAAACATGTTATCTTAAATGGCGCTAAAATGTGGATTAGTAACTCCCCATTTGCTGATATAGCAGTGGTTTGGGCTAAAGATGAAGCAGGAGAAATTAGAGGATTAGTTGTAGAAAGAGGAATGGAAGGATTTACTACTCCTGAAACTCATGGTAAATGGAGTTTAAGAGCAAGTTCAACTGGTGAATTAGTATTTGATAATGTAAAAGTACCTAAAGAAAATATTTTTCCAAACATCAAAGGTTTAAAAGGACCTTTAGGTTGTTTAAACTCTGCGCGTTTTGGTATTGCTTGGGGTGTTATTGGTGCTGCAATGGATTGTTATGATAGTGCTTTACGTTATAGTAAAGAGCGTATTCAATTTGGGAAACCAATTGGCGCTTTCCAATTAACACAAAAAAAATTAGCTGAGATGATTACTGAAATCACCAAAGCTCAATTATTAACTTGGAGATTAGGTGTGTTGAAAAACGAACACCGCGCAACACCTGCACAAATTAGTATGGCTAAACGTAACAACGTTAACATGGCTTTACAAATAGCTCGCGAAGCTCGTCAAATACATGGTGGAATGGGTATTACTGGTGAATATCCAATTATGCGCCACATGATGAACTTAGAATCTGTAATCACATACGAAGGAACTCACGATATCCATTTATTAATTACTGGTATGGATGTTACTGGATTTAATGCGTTTTCATAAGCTTTAAATTATCACAAGAATAAAAAAACCCCGATGAATATCATCAGGGTTTTTTTATTTCAAAAATTATATTTTACCAATATCCAATTACTTTAGTGCCTGTGTTTGAATTAAGTGTCCAATACAGTTTCCAACCGTAAGCACATTGATTGGAGCCAACTGTCATTGGTGTACCTGCAACATTAACACCAAATACACAATTTAACTCAAGGCTTCTACTAGGTACTTTAATTATTAATTGACCTGATAATGGTGCCCATGAACCACAAGTTGTATTCCAAACCATAGGTGTTGTTACTTGACTTGTGAAGGCATCTCCTTCACGAGTAGTACCATAATTTTCTAGGTTACTAATGCCGCTAGATGAGCCAATACCTTGGCCTACACATGTTAAAACTGAATTTGCCCAAGTATAAGTAAACTGACGGTTAATGTTATAATTGGCAGTACCTGCACCATTAAAATTAACACTTAAATTTGTGCCTGTTACCGAGCTAGATAAATTTGGCTGAGAGCCAATAAATAATTCCCACCAAGTACCGCCACTAATATTAGTCAAATTTTGAATTCCATTTAACTCAATAAATTGTCCATCAGAAGCTCTCGTAACTCTGTATGCTAAGTATTCCACTTTCATTACACAGCCCGCCATTTTCCAACGTTGTCCAGAAGCATAATTGATAATTGTTAATTTAATAGATCCGCCACGTTTTCTGTTATTAATAACAGTTATCCCATCATAATTCAATTTGATAGTTCCCATATAAGATCCAGTAGTATCAATCGATAATCCTCCTATTGTATTGGTTTGAGCAGATGATGCCACTCGACCGTGCATTAAAGGATAGTCACTAACTGTTTTGTTAATATCGTCAATAGACGCATCGTTTTCACCAATTGCTTGACGAGAATCTGATGACGCTTGTCCATTTTCGTCAGGTTTCGGTTCCTCTTCTTTTTTCTTACAGCTAGAAAAAGTAATCAATAGTCCTAAACACATCATGCTTGTGCTTAGTAATAATTTTCTTGTGATCATGTTATAAAGTTTAGATTATTATATAATGAAGGACAATACATCTTAACAAAGATTGTGCCTTATCACTTTATAGCATACTTAAAAAAGTCTTCTTAACTATTACAAACTCATTTATAGCTTGCCTTTAACAATTTCATCGACTACAGTTGGATCTAACAATGTAGACGTGTCTCCTAAATTACTCACATCGCCTTCGGCTACCTTACGCAAAATACGGCGCATAATTTTTCCGCTACGAGTTTTAGGTAAGCCACTTACAATTTGGATTTTATCTGGTTTAGCAATTGGGCCAATAATTTTATTGACCTCGGCTATGATTTCTTTCTTTAATGTTTCGTGATCTTTAGTAGTAGATGGAACAATGACATAAGCATAAATCCCCTGCCCTTTTATGTCGTGAGGATATCCCACCACCGCACTTTCTACCACGTCCGCATGAGCATTAATGGCACTTTCTACTTCGGCCGTTCCAATTCGGTGACCAGAAATATTCATCACATCATCTACACGTCCTGTAATTCTATAAAACCCATTTTCATCTCTTCGGCAGCCATCACCTGTAAAATACAATCCAGGGTACGTTGAGAAATATTCTTTCTTACAACGGTCATGATCTCCATAAGTTGTACGAATCATGGATGGCCAAGGAAATTTAATACATAAATTACCTTCTACATTATTTCCTAAAATTTCATTCCCTTTTTCATCCACTAGCAAAGGTTGAATGCCCGGCATTGGCAAAGTTGCAAAGCTTGGCTTTGATGGCGTAACACCTGCTAGTGATGAAATTAAAATACCACCTGTTTCGGTTTGCCACCATGTATCAACAATAGGACATTTTTCTTTTCCAATGTTTTTATTGTACCAATGCCAAGCTTCTTCATTAATGGGCTCTCCAACACTTCCTAGTACTTTTAACGAATCTAAATTGTATGGTTTTACAAAATCTAATCCTGCTGCCTCTAGCGCTCTAATAGCTGTGGGCGCAGTATAAAAATGAGTTACTTTATGTTTATCAATTACTTTCCAAAAACGCCCAGCGTCTGGAAAAGTTGGAACCCCTTCAAATAACACAGCACTCACTCCTGCTAATAATGGTCCGTATGCAATATATGAATGTCCGGTAATCCAACCAACATCTGCTGTGCACCAAAATAGGTTTCGACTACGCTCAACCTCCGTGCCTGAATCCATCTGAAATACGTTTTGAAATGTATAACATGTGTAAACCATATAGCCGCCGCAAGTATGAACTACACCTTTAGGTTTTCCTGTAGAACCAGAGGTGTATAAAATAAATAATACATCTTCGCTATCCATTAATTCAGGCTCGCAAGTGTTGGCTGCTTTAGACACAACATCTTGCCAAATTAAATCTCTTCCATCTTGCAAAGTAATTGGTGTATTAGTGTGTTTGTAAACCAACACATTTTTTACGCTTAAACACACTTCTAACGCTTCATCCACTACCGCTTTAATAGGAATATCTTTTACGCCACGATAAGCACCATCCGTTGTTAATACAATTTTACAATCGCTATCTTGTATACGGCCAGATAGGGCTGATGCCGAAAAGCCAGCAAAAACAACCGAATGAACTGCTCCGATGCGTGCGCAGGCCAACATCGCAAATACGGCTTCTGGTATCATAGGCATATAAATACAAACTCTATCACCCTTTTTAATGCCTAATGATTTTAAGGTATTAGCTAACTTACAAACTTCATCGTACAAGTTTTGATACGTAATAATTCTATGTTCTGCATCAACAGAATTTGGTTCCCAAATAAAAGCTGTTTTATTTGCCTTTGCTGGAAGGTGTCTGTCAATAGCATTTTCTGTAATATTAAATTTCCCATCAATAAACCATTTCACTTTTGGTTCTTCAAAATTCCATTCAAGGGTCTTTGTCCATTTTTGTTTCCATGAAAATTCGTTGGCAACTCCATCCCAAAACACTTCGGGATTTTCTATTGATTTTTGATATTCCTTTTTGTATTCATCAAATGTTGCAATCATAGTCTATTATTTTTTTAGTTCCTAAATTTTTATTCCCATAATTAAAACATCATCTACTTGCTCGTGATGACTTTTCCAATTATCAAATGCTTTTGCTAAAATTTCGCGTTGTTCATTCACATCCTTTTCAGCTATTGTACAAAACAAATTTTCAAGTGGTTTGTATTTGAATTTTTTACCTTTCTCTCCGCCAAACTGATCAGCATACCCATCACTAATTAAATACACGCAATCATTTTTTTGCAAGGATATTACTTGATTTGAATACTTCACAATTGTTCCTGAAAGACTCTCGCCTATTGGCTGTTTATCGCCTTTATAAATTTGAATCTCACCATTACGCACTAAATACATATTACTATTAGCTCCAGCAAAATACATCGTTAATGCGTCAAAATGAAAATCGCACATTGCTACTTCCATTCCATCTTTAATGGTTCCTGTGCTCAATTTACTTTTGATGGTTTTTGGTAACTGTGCATTGATATAATCTAGTGCTTGCGCAGGCGTTTCGATAGCTGAGCGACCGATGGTTTGATTTAATAAGGTGTTCCCTACCAAACTCATAAATGCTCCAGGAACTCCATGTCCAGTGCAATCAACCACGGCTACTACTGTGCGCTTGCTATCAGGATTTGTTTTTGATTTTACTTTACTCGCCCAATAAAAATCGCCACTTACGATATCGCGGGGTCTAAAAAAAACAAAATGCTGTGGTAATAACTTTTGTAATTCTTCCTCATCGGGAATAACACCTTGTTGAATTCTACTGGCGTAAGTAATACTATCCGTTATTTCATTGTTTTTTTCTTCTATGATGTTTTTTTGCTCCGATATTTCTTCATTAAACTGATGCAGTTGCTTGTTTGTCTTCTTTCTTTCGACATTTGATTTAACTGTAAATCCCAAAAATATCACTAAACAAAGTCCGCCCAATACTGCCGCCCAAATTATATAAGTTTGTTGTTTAATTTTTTCTTGTGTAATTATGTCCTTGCTTTTTTGGATCAAATCTTTTTCCCTCTGTTCCGCTTTATACTTATAATCTAATTCTATTTCGTTTATTTTCTTTGAACTTTGATTATTATTTACAGAATCATTCCAAGCTCTGTATAACTTATAATATTTTAAGGCTTCTTTTTCATTCCCCATCATTTCATAGGTTTCGCTTAAGCCCTTATAATTGTATATAAAATCATCTGCTGAATGAATTTGCTCTGTTACCTTCAAGGCACTATCATAATATTTAATGGCCTTTTTGTAATCCTTAATGTCCTTATAAATATCAGCCAATGAGCCATAAGACACAGCAATTTCTGTTTTTATTCCCATTTTTCTATATTCATGTAGTGTCAGTAAATTATACTCAAGCGCTTTCGAATACTGTTTTTCTTCATAGGCTACATTTCCCAAATTGCCGATAGCAGACAAATATGTTGTTCTGTCGTTTGTTCGTTCAGACGATTTCATGCAAAGGTTATAATAATAAGTTGCACTATCTATCTTATGCGCATCGTAATATACATTTCCAATAATAAGATAACTTGCATTAACCACTTTTGCATTTTCAAAATTCTTTAATCCTACTAATACTTTTAACGACTGCAAAGCGTACTTTTTAGAATTAATTTCATCTTCGCCTTTATAAATACTTGACAGGTTAATATATAATTCAGCTAGTTTAATTACCTTACCATGCTTCTTCGCTATTTCGGCCCCCTGCAACGACAATTCAATCGCTTTCTTTCTATTTCCCATTAAATCATAGCTTCTTCCTACACATAATAACAATTCAAGCTGGCTTAAAACGCTTTGCGATTGCATTACGTCTGCTTTCACCCTATTTCCAATTTGAATACATGAATCGAATTTACTTTTAAGAAAATAATTCATAATAATCAAACTATTTGCTTCAGCCCGCTGATTTCTGCTGTCTTTAAAAAATGCAAAAGATTTTTGAGCGTATGTTATACTTAAATCTATACTATCCTTTGTTCGTAATAAAAGGGCTTTAGAAAATAAAACAATTCCACTTCTTAAATCACCGACATTACCGCTAACCTGTAACTTTTGCAGTTCCATAATGACGCTATCGGCTCTATGAAAGGAACTTTGATTTCCGAGTAAAAGAACTAAAGAGGGAGCCTTCATCATTTTTTGGTTTATATCCTTTGTTTTTAAAAAGTCATGATATAACCTATCCGATTCTCGAGTTTGAGATAAAGCAGTTTTGAAAAACAAAGCACAAAGCAGGAAAAAACAACCGTATTTTAAGAAAAACTTCATTAGGTAAAAATAGCAAACAAAACGGAATGACTACTATTTAGAATTGATTTAAATATCGTTTTATGACAATACAATGACATAGTAAAGACAAGAGTTCAC
>SXGR01104058.1_pt1 | contig 10039 bp, 12 predicted proteins | sample 3174711 | NCBI WGS metagenome assembly SXGR01 (sample SAMN11356860, study PRJNA531348) | freshwater metagenome | isolation source: freshwater sample F1-60 | place: China: Fuxian Lake, Yuxi | collected 2017-12-25 | reverse complement strand
CTGTTTGATAGACGGTATAAAAATACGGCGCCGTATTCTGTAAACCAGGCCGCCCCCCTCCCCACAAACTACTAAAATATGAAAAATTTACATTTTTTGGTAACCTTCAGAAAAAGGCCTACAGCGTCAGTAGTATATCTGGGTACATTTTGACCTCCATTTTGCATAATATAAGTCCTGACGGATTCTGCCCAGCTAGCCTGTTAAATAGCCAACATTATGTAAAAAATGAAATTTCGTGAACCGGAAAATAAAAAAAATATTTTTTTTTGCATTTTTATTTTTTCCAATTTTTAAAATTGAATATTGACAGCGATACTTGGTTTACATATATTTTTTGTTACAGGTTTATTCATATAAATAAAATTAATATATTTATTAGCATAAACTTTTCGTGATTCATTTAAAGGATAAATATCATTAAATTGATTTCTCAATTGACAAAATATTGTTATAATGTCTTCAACTTTTTTTTTGTTAATTGATTTATTTTTTGTATAGAGTAAACCATATTGGGTAGAATTATGCTGGTTAATAGGACCCACAAATATTTGGTAAATAACTCCTTTTGAAATAAAGATACTTCCACGTCTTGATGTTTCTTTTGCTGTAGTATTTTCATTTTTAAGAATAAAACCCCAATAAACTTTTTGTTTAGATGGGGTTTGTGCTCTTTTATTTAAAAAAGTTTCCATATCTGTAAATAAAAATAATTTATTGTATTGATTTATTCATAAGAACAATAATTAAAATCGGTGTTATAATAAGCGAAACTAAAGCTAACAATTTGATACATTTTTCAATGGGATTACAAATACATTGTAGACAGTCGCTGCATGTACAGATGGGAACCTAAAAGTAAAAAAAAGAAATAATAATTAAAAGTATATTTTAACAAAAAATATATATTACTTGTTTAGAGCGACAGTAAACACAGTTGTCGCAGGCAGCTTCATTATGTTTTTCACCGACCCAACAGGATGACTCGTCATGAGTGTAACAGACCATAATCTGAAATATTTAAAATATAGCCTTTATTATTGTATTATCCGACACACACCCAATCACATAGTTTATAAATTGTTGTTCAATGATTTCTCGTAAACAGCAACCTTGTTCTATAATTAAACTTTGATTACTATTATTTTGAATAAGACAAGCTACATATTTTATAGAGTTATTAACAACCCATGTATTATCACACAAAACAAGTGATGGATAGATAAGTTCATCTAAAATAATTAATAACTGGTGATTAGGTTTCACACGAATGGGTTCAGAGTCTGGATATTGATACATTTCTGGATCTCTATTTGTCCGTAGTTCATCTGTATCAATAAGATTCGAAAAAAATACTATCATTGTTTTTGCAAATGTTTCTTTTTCACATGCACTTTGAGCGTATCAGGGCGATTTGTTTTGTAATCACAATGAAGACAACACAATCGTTTGGGCAAATGGTTGGTAATGTGTCTTCTAACATTTGAAATATGTGTTGATCTGTAATAACAAAGTTTACATGAATATAATTTTGTAGGTTCATATTTCTTCTTAGGTAATGCTTGACTATTTTGATTTGAAATATTGTCACTTAAACTTGACATTGTTTTACCAAATGTTGACTGGAATGCAACCTCCTGTAAAAGATAATTTAGGTTTTAATTTTAAAAATTTTAAAAATTATGTGTTATCAAAAATGTATACCTAGAGTAATAATGTGCCACTACCACGATAGCATCTGACTATAGCACTTGGTCCTTCCCAACACAGTATAACAGTTCTTCTGTTGTGAACAAGTTCATCATCATCAGCCTTTCAAAAATTAGTAAATTATATTGGAGTCATTATTGTACAGTATGTCATATTTTATTACTTACGTTGACAACAAATGAATAAAAATCATCATCTTCTTCGAGCATTACCATTTTCATAAAAACAAGTTTTAAACCTAAGTCTTCAAATCTAGATATAACAAGACCCACTAAATTTCGTTCAACCCATTCAGGAAGTATTGCCATAAAAGTTCTTTCCATCTGAAATAAATTTAAAGTAAACAAAGTTTATAAGAGTTATTTCTTTCTAAAAATGAGGAAAATCTTTGCCTACAATGATTAAGAACCCAAGTATTTAATACATAAATAAAAATTATGTTTTTATTTTTGTATTTTAAAATATAAATATGTTTTATATAAAATAGTGGGATTTTTACATTAAGTAAAAGTTTGATAATATACTTTAAATTAAATTTTGTATTTGACAAACCTGTCAAAACTAAAAGTGGTTCGTTACACAAATTAATTTTTAAGTATTGGTTCCTCATGATGACTATGATTATTATTTAAAATAAGACAATAAAATGTCAAAGAATCAGGTTTGAAGGTAAGAGTTTTTGATGTCAAATTGCAAAGAGTTGTTGTTAGGGGTTCATCATTAGTTTTTGTTTGACTAATAGCACATGACACTCCACTAAAATAAAGGTATGGACTACCATATACAATACACACGCAGGGCATTGATGTTGTTATAAATACATTTAAAGGTAGTATTTTAGTTGCATGTGGTTCAATTATAAATTCTGTATCATTAAATAATTCTATTGTATATTTTTGCTGTGTAAAACTAGGTTTATAAAATCCTAAAACATTAAATCTATACACATACGAAGGACAATCGCAAGTCGTTCGTTCTTTTTTCACATACGGTGAAATGACTATGATGTTCTTGCTCTTTTTCATTAGTGGTGCAAATCTAGAACAAAAAATATGTCAATGTAAAATAATTGTCTAATATTGGTTTAGGACTATGACCAAAATCGTTAATGCCCACAATCGTTAATTAACTACAATTGTTAATTGACTACAATTGTTAATTGACTACAATTGTTAATTTATATTGTAAATGTAAAGTGTATTGTAAATTAACTACAATTGTTAATTTTATCTGAGTAATTAAAAGCATCTTATTAGATGGTAATATTACCTGATAGGTGAAAATAACGATGAGGAAAGTATAGTATTTCCTTGGTAATCTGTAATTAATAAAGTTCTACGTTTGATTCATCAGTTGTTAAAAAATGTTGGTGTAATCCATCTAATACATAAGGTTTAATATGATTAGCAATTAAATATATTTTGATTGTACTTGAAATAAATCCATATTCAATATTTAATATCCATGAACAGGGTAAATTAGCAGCTAAAAATAAATTTTTTACACATAATTGTAATTGTTGGTAAGTATATGACTTTGGAAGTGAAGATAAAAATTTAACATTTCTTAAGGTTACATATGAAGGAGTAAAAAGTTCATACTCTAATTTATTAATTTTACTCATAATATTGTTAAATAGTTCACAAGGTATTATATTATTGTTAGCCATTGCTGTTTTTGTATTCTGAAAAACATTTAATAACCTTCAATAGTCAATAATTTAAACGAATTATTTTCAATATATCGATTAAGTTTATGAAATACTTTTCTTTTGACATAGATAGAAAAAAATTCAATTTTTACTTTGTTTGGAAAACTTTTTTCTGGTTCTAAAGAACTTAGATTAAGAATCCACACAGGACTAATGTCATTTACTAACAAAATATTATATACAACACGTTTCCAATCATTTGAAAATATAGAATTTAATTCTTCTAATCCATGCATTATTAAATGTGGAGGTGACAATAAAAGTTCTTCTAGTACAGATATTTTATTTTTTATAATGGTTATTCGTTTATTATGTAAGTTGGTGTTTAAAGGTGTATCATCAAAAAGTTGTTTTTCTATTCGGTCAAAAATATCTTCATTTTGCGTAAATAGTTTGTTCATCTTGCAAAGTCTGAAAAAAAAATTTAATATCGTAAAATAATTTTGTTTTTAAAATTAGTTGTTAGATAACTGTATAATTTTTCAATTGTAGTTTCCCTTACAAAATGATTAAGTAATGTTACTGTTATAATGTCAACCATATTGTTATTATGTTTATCAAATGGATTTTTAGATCGTTCCCAGCTTACATTTAGTATCCAATACAAGGGAATATCAGCAGCAAAAAACAAATTATCAACTTTTTCTTTGAAATTATTGAGTTTACAATCAAGTTTAATATATTCCAAACCCAATAATTGCAGCGACTGAGGACCAGATATTTGAGTATGTAAATAATCCAATTGTTCAGTAAGCAGTGCCAGTTCATTTTTTTCAGTTTCTGTTTCAGTTGAAGGTTGAGGAATTATATTTTTTATATCTACATAATGCTGAAACGACGGAACTGAGCAGTATTCGGGTTGCAAAAGAGATGCAAGATGTATTTTATCGTTGGCTGTATTCTCAAAGGGCGTCAGTTCATCAGTTTCAGATTTCAATGTTGATGATGATGATAATGGTACTTTGAAATTCTTTACATCAGCAAAATGCGGAAAAGAAGAAACTGAGCAGTATTCTGGCTGAAGTAGCGATGAAAGATAAATGTCAGAATTATCAAATGCCGGGTTGTCCATAGTAGTCTGAAAATACCTAATACAGTTTTAAAGGGACACTACCTAAGGCATAAACAAAATATCGTTTAATTGGTATATAATTAGTAAACAAGTTTTTATTCATATATGTCTTGAAAATAAGAAAATCAGGAGATTTCATAAATATGTTATAACTAATATATGGCTTTACCTTTGGATCAATTTTCTGATTGTAGAATTGTTCTTGAAACATTTGATTAAGACCTTTCATGTGTGTAAGATGATTATCATCATCATAGTTAGATAAAGTATAACTTTTTTCTCCAATGTAATTAGCTAATTGAAAAAAACCTTCTTGAACCCAAATGCCACTAATTTTAGGACCTGAATCAAAGTGTTTATTATACTCTGAAATAAAATTATCTCGTAAGTGTTTATCTACATTATTAGCAAATAGTTTATGTTTTACTAAAAAATGAGCACTATCAGTGTCCATGTAAAGTAATTGAGCCATAGTAGGATTAAGATATTTAAGTAAGAAATAAAGTCTTTTAAGTAAAATAATTTTACTGTTAAATAAAATATAACATCCTACATGACCTAACATAGTTTCAAAAGGTTCTTTAATAACTTTGGTTAATTCAACTATATACACATTTTTGTTCAATTGAATACATGTTTTAATACGATCCAATTTTTGTTTACTTGTTGGACATCGGATTCTATTTTCATATAGTTTAAATTTAGTTGATGTTAAATTACAAAGGGTAAAACCATAACAAGAATTTAACATTAATTTAATTAGTTCAGCTTTTACTTCGTACATTCGTTTTTGTTCACTATTTTGTTCATGTTTAATATGTTCTTTAAGTTGTTTTCTTAAAGTTAACTTGGACTCAATGCTTGGTTTTAAATAAGTGTCTAATTGAAATAATAGAGCATGATAAATGTCAGGGGTTTTTTCAAATCCAAATGTTTTGTGAAGCCATACAAAATACTCGGTACTTATAACCATAAAAGAACTACTTTTGTGAATAGCTATTACTCTGGGTGATTTTGTAAAATGTTGCAATAACTGTTGAGTGTAATCTGATAAGTATTTCTTTTCATATTCTACTTTTTGAACAATAAATCCCATAAGAGGATTTTTATTGTTTTCTTTAATTTCTAAATCACGCACAACGAGAAATCCAGTTAATTGATTAGCTAATATACTTTTTAAAAATGAATTGTATGTGTAATTCTTTTTATATGGAAAAATTAACGATTTAATTTTAGGTATTTTATGATTTTGAAAATTACAATCTGATATTTCTACATACTCAATAGAAATGTGAGTCAAATTAAAATGACGCAAATAATGCTGACAAAATTCATTGATCTGACACTTTACTTCGTTAGATTTTAAAGCTAGTTTAGACTGATCTGGGGTGTTTGTAATTGCACATGTGGTAGTGTGTCCATGATAATAAACAGACTGATACTGAATTAATTTTAAATATATATGCTTTGAATTATTTTTAGTAAAACAAAGAAAACCATCTATAGGAAATTTAACAAATATCAGTTGACCTAAGGCTGTAAAATGAGACTGAAATCGTAAAATTTTAATGTCTTTAGGCAAAGAATGTAAATAATAGCTAATAGCGTTATATTCAGTTTGAAATTTAGGAGGTTTACTAACAAGATGGAAAAAGTCAGTTTCAATATTGCCATGACTTCTGACATTATTACAAAAACTTTGAAGGTTTATGGAACTAAAATATGTATCTTTAATCTTATAAAAATCTTCAGATATAAATCTAGAATAAAACAATGGTGAGTTGACAGGCATTTTTTTAAGTGCAGCGCTAGGATATAAGGAGCGAATGTCAATAGTATTAATGCCAATAGGATGTTGATTAAACGGTTTTTGGTGCCAAGAATCAAGATTAGCAAAATTAGGCCATTTTACAGAATCTAAATTAGGATTATCAAAGTAATTTAAATGCTCATTAATAATGCAATCTTTATCAATTTTACCATGTACAAAACTTGTACACAATCCTCCAGTTACAGCCTGTTTGATAAAATAGTTATAAAAGGTGTTATTTATTTTTTTAGGAGCCAGAATCTTTTCAATTTGTTTTGCTGGTTCTAAAATAAAAAATTGTTGATATGCTAAATTAGATTGCGAATAAATACGTCTTAAGAAAATATTTACAGAATCGTTTAATTGCGTTCTAAAAAAAGTAATAAGAAATGAATGCAGCAATAAGCAATCTTGAATTAAATAATAATTGCTAAATTCATACAAATTTTTATATTTATTAAGGTCAAAGATATTTTGAGCAAAAAGTCGTTGTTCTATAGAAATTTTTTTACCAGAAAATGAGTCTTTCCAAAATTTTTCATCTCTTGGTCGTAATGAAGTAATTGTTTTAAGACTCTTTATTGATGTAGCCTGTTCATAAGGAAAGCACAGTTTTGAAGTTTCAAGATTAAATACCTGACCCACTTTATCGAGTGACATGTTAGCAGCTACAAGATTTCTTATGTCTTTAATATATAAGTGCATTAACCATTTACAATTTGTTTTTTTTTTACTTTTAGTTGGAATTATGTCTTTATTTAGAATATTTTGAAATGAATTTAAATTATTTGTAATTTGTAATTTAACAGTTGAAATAGCTGCACCTTTTTTAAACATTTTAATTTTTTCTTTTAATTTAGTTAAAATTATAAACAGACTATTGCATATGAGATAATTATCATAATTTGAACCATTAAAAGAAACTAGAACTGATTCAAAAATTATTTCATAAAGTCGTTTTTGTATTAGAAAGAAAATACCTTTCTTAATTTCTGTTAATTTAGATGTTTCCAGTTTTTTAATCAAAGGTTTTAGCAAAATGTATTTTAATAGTGAGGCTAAAATATTTCTTTGATAAATATATGTTACAAAGTTGTAAATCATTTGAGTAGTATTTTTATGATTAGGTTCTGTACTGTATTTACTTTTAAGATTATTACCTACATGAAAGGTCTTTACATCATTTTCAGTAAGGTTAGTATTTGAAAGCAAATGCAAAATGTCGGATGAACATTGATCCAAAGGTATTTTGTTCAATTTGTCTGTAAAACAATTCCAATTTAGGTGACATTTAAGAGCATTTACAGGAGATGTTACATATTTGTTTAATTTAACAAATAAAACTGAAGGAAGGTGTCGTTTTAAAACTGTCATTGTTTGTTGAATAGGAAGAGCATCGTAAAGACCTTAAAAACAAATAAAAACAACTTAAATAATGTTTTACTAAATTTAAATACTCAAATATTTCTACCTATGATGTAAAGTTGCTGAAGCCCATAAATTATCTTATTATGCTGTACATTTTGAAATGTGTTTGAGAATAGTTCTTCATCGTAAATATTTTCTATATTATCAAAAGTTTTTTTGTTTAGGGCTTCGGTGTCATAACTGTAAAAATAAAATGATGGGTCAGTGATATCATTGACTACTATTGTTAAAGTATAGATATTTTTTCGTTTATAGCAAAAGTAGACAATTGATTAATAATTTGTCTACAATCGTTAAAAATAAATTACAGTGTAAAGTATGATATTTATGTGTACAATGATTTGCATAGCGATTCTAGTTTACTTGCAAATATTAATAATTTAAATTTACTAGCGACAATATTTAAAAGTAACCGATTTATTAATGATATTAGTCTAGAGTTAAACAGAGCTACAGGCAGTGTTTAAACAGTTTGTTAACTAGTGGTTTAAAGGTATTAAGATTTAAACTTACCTTAAGAATGAAATTTCACTGCATATTTGAAGTTTCTTTTGTAAGACTTCATCCAGTAAACCCACAGATTCTAAACAAATATACATATCAATTTTGTATAATACAAAATACAGCAAATAAATTACCTAGATTTTCATGAAGAAAATATTTCTGATAATTTTGACTGGCTAAAAAAAGGAAAAGATTATCACGTGGCAAAATTTGTTTATAAATGTAATCTCTTTACCAAGGTGTTTGAAGCTATTAGGAGAGAATATTCTTTGGGTGTCAGTATGATCACATACACAAAAAGTTTGATTAAGTATTTCTTGATTTTTTACTTGTTTACTAATTATGGGATTACCCTCAGTTGAATGACAATTGGCAAGTACATTTGATCTATGATAATGTATTGACGTGGTAAAATGAGACAAATGTGACATCTTTAGTTCTGTGCCACATAAATTGGGACTTACAAATACATGCAAGACATCTGAATTATTCTTGAATACATAATTACCAATCAAATTAGTTTGAATTCTTTTAATTGATGATGCATGAATGTAAGAGTATGAGGTATAAATGTTTATAGAGAAGGGTAATTGTAAAGATTCATTTGCAATTATTTGTGTAATGTGATAAGGTAAAATGGTAACACTGTTAAATGCAATAGAATCTTGGGGGTGAACATTTATAAGAAATGGATGCCATTGAGAATCCGCAAGTAAAAAATATTTGTGAGAATAATACACAATGTTTAATGGAGTAAATGGGTGCGGATGACGTAACAATTTTACAATTGAATTTTGAAATTTATAAAATAAAAAATAGGTGTTGTTATGAGAACAAGATTGCATATTTTTTGTTCTTCTAAAACCTATTAAATTAATATTAATGTTTAAAGTCCAAGTAATGTATTTTAACATGTGAATAAAATTTGATTTAAGATTCCAAGCACGTGGTGTTAGCTGAATAGTTTCATAAAATTCTTGAAAATCCTTAAATTTATCCACATTGCGATGTTCCCAAATATGATGTAGTAAAGCATCTAAAAAAAGAACAAAACATATTAACAAGAAAATTATTCTTAAAATTTGATCAACTGTACCTAGTTCTGGAATATTAGTGTTTAATGGTAGGTAGTTTAAAGACTTCATGGGCAGGGTGTATGAGGCAATGAATGACTTGGGATTAGTCACACATGTATCACATGATCCCATAGTTTTGGATCTGTAAAATCAATTACATTGTTTTTTTGAATTTTATTCATTATTATCCTTAATAACTTGAACATTTACAATTTCATCAAACTGAACTTTTTTTACAAATTGAACATCAGCCTCATTGTCTAGTGAAATGGTGGAGACAGATAGGGTGTCGGCATCATCAATATCTTCAGCATCATCGTCAGACATAAAAATTTCATCCATATCTAAAGAATATAATTATTAAAAATTTAGAAAAAATGAGTACTCATATGTGTGTTTTTTGTTACCTTGTTTAAATTGGTAGATATTTTCACATGCATAGATACTGATATGATCAAGAATCTCATTCATTGGAAGTGTCATTTCCTGGGAAGTGACAATAGGAACTATAAATTGTTGATGAACAGGTGAAAAATAAATAAATTTAGAAAGAATTTGCCATGATTTGTTGGGTTTTACATGATTTTGACAAATAAAAACAATGTTGCTCCGACCATATCCCGGATCGTTAACAAGGAAGGGTAGCTTTTCCATATTGATAGATATTTCATTGACTTGACTTGGATAAATAACTTGATCTATTAAATTGACTAATTCTAAACAGTGCT
>SXGR01068159.1_pt1 | contig 10039 bp, 7 predicted proteins | sample 3174711 | NCBI WGS metagenome assembly SXGR01 (sample SAMN11356860, study PRJNA531348) | freshwater metagenome | isolation source: freshwater sample F1-60 | place: China: Fuxian Lake, Yuxi | collected 2017-12-25 | reverse complement strand
GCATTCGGCGGCCGCGGTGGCGCAGGCGCGCAGGCACGCGAGCCTGCACGCTTCGGCGTCGTCACCCTTCACGTCCTTGTTGCAGCACTTGCGCGCGGTTTCGAGCGCAGCCATGCAGGCATCCGCTTCACACTTGCCGCAGAGTTCCTGCATGCGTGCGCAAGCCGCCGCGCAGCCGGCGGCGCCGAACGGTCCGCCCGGCCATCCCATCATGCCTTCGCGCGTGGGCACAATGTCGCCGCCCATGTGACGGAGCGTGATGGACTTTCCGGCACCGGCACCGGGACCGCCTTGGCGGAACGCCTCCACGGCGCGCTGGCCGCGCACGGACTTCGCGCCGTCATGGGCCGCCGGTCCATCCTGATGGGACCAAGACGCCGTCTTGTGCGGGCCATCCGGGCCGGGGCGCTTGGCGTGGTCGGGGGACTCGACGACGGTGATCTTGCAAGCGGCGAGCAGGAACGCTGCGCCGACGAATAGGGCGAGATGACGGAGCATGAGTGATCTCCTGAAGGAACCTGGGCGGGGGGGGCTTGGTGAGCTTCCGAAAGGACATCCCAAGGATACACGTGGCCGAAAGTGCCTACGCCGCTGGCTGGGCGGTCCTCCCTCGGCGAAAACTCACGCGCGATGCGGCGCAAGTCAAGGTCCGGCGAAGGCCGCGCAGATGGACGCAGCACCAGTACCATGAGACGCCACCTCGCCATGCCGGTTCTCGAACTGCCACACGCTGTTGAACTTCGCCTTGCCGCCGCCCGCGCGGCCATGGAACTTGATCTCGCCTGCTGGGTGGACATGAATACGCACACGCCGAACAAGGCAGGCGTGGATGAGCTCGGCACACTGCTCTCGGAGAGGTTGGAGGCCATGGGTTTCCGCGTGGCGGAACTGGTGGGGGGAGTGACCGGCCGCACACTCATCGCGCGCATGGGATACGAAGAGCGCTTCAGCGAGGATGCGAGCGAACCGGCACCAGAGGTACCGAAGCCGCTGCTCCTCATCGGGCACATGGATTCGGTGTTCGCTCCGACGGAGCCGGCCGCGAGCTTGCAGGTGGACGCAACTACGCGCCGCGCTCGCGGTCCTGCCGCCGCCGACATGAAGGGCGGGCTCGTGATCATGATCCACGCTCTGGAAGCGCTGCATCGCGAGGGACTTCTCGAAGGGCGCTCGCTGCGGGTGATCCTGAACAGCGACGAGGAAACGGGTTCTGCTTCGAGCGGCGAGATCATCGGCGCCGAGGCCGCCGAATGCGCAGCGGCACTCGTGTTCGAAGCGGGCAGGCCACGGCCGGATGGCGCGACGAGCATTGTCACGCAGCGCAAAGGTCTGCTGCGTTTGCGCGTTCGTGCTCGCGGGCGAAGCGCCCATGCGGGTGTTGATCCGTCAGCAGGTGCAAGCGCGGTGCGCGAACTGGCCGTGAAGGTGAAGCCCATCGAGGAACTCGCGCGCGACCACGAAGGCGTCAGTGTGCTCGTCGGGCGCTTCAGCGGCGGAACCGCGGCCAACGTCGTGCCGGCTGAAGCGCACATGGACATCGACGTGCGCTTCGAAGACGACGACCAGCGCCAGGAACTCGAGGATGCGATCCAGGGCTTGCTCGTGCGCTCGGAAGTGCGTGATGCCGAGGGCCGCCCGCGTGTCGCCACCACCATCACGGAGCGTGTCTTCCGTCCTGCCATGCAACCGGACGAGGCGAGTGCAGCGCTGCTCGCGGAAGTCCTCCGCGCTGGCGCGGACCTCGGCCTGCACATCGAACCCGAAGCCCGCGGTGGCAGCAGCGACGCGGCTCTCGCCATGGCCGCGGGCTGCCCGGCGATTTGCGGGCTGGGTGCCGTGGGCGATGGCTTCCACACGCCGGAGGAGTGGGCTGATCTCGACAGCCTGTTCGCACGAGCACGCTTGCTCGCTCTTCTCGTGCTCCGCTTGCAGGCGGGCGCGCCATGACACAGCGCCTCATTCTCGGCGATGCCCGCGATCTCTCGCACCTCGGCGACGGCAGCGTGCAGCTCGTGGTCACGCAGCCGCCCCCGTGGAGCGGCGGAGGCTGGCGCGATGCAGGTCGCCTTGGGCATGAACAGCGCGAAGAGGAGTTCCTCGCTTCGCTCGCAACCGTGTGGAGGGAGTGTCTCCGTGTGCTCATGCCCGGCGGAAGACTCTGCATCGCCGTCGAGGAGCGCGTTGCGCGCTCGCCGGATGGAGCGCATCCCCATCTTCTCCCGCTGGCAGCTGCAACCACCATGGCGTTGCGCTCGCTTGGCGCGGAATTTCTCGGCTCGATCTCCGTGCGGGGTGTCGCCCCACCGGGCGGCAGCGGCGTGGTGCTTGGAACATTCCCCTTTCCGCGCAACGGCTTTCTGCGCCCGGAACACGGGCTGGTGCTGCTGCTCCGGAAGCCGGGCCGCGCGCAACATCCGACACCGGAGGCGCGGCGTCTGTCGGTGATCGCTCCGGAAGAGTGGCGCAGCTGGTTCACGGACCACTGGGAGTTCCGGCGCAAGGGCGCCGAAGCGCAGCACACTTTTCATGCGGAAGCGTTCGAGCGTCTCGTGCGCATGTTCAGTTTTCATGGCGAGTGCGTGCTCGATCCGTTCGGGAGCCGAGGCACACTGCTCGTGGCGACGGAACTCTCGGGGCGCGCGGGCATCGCGTTCGCGGACGATCCCGCCGCGGAATCCGCTGTGCGCGAGCGCATCCTCGGCCCCGAAGCGGGAGGTCTCTTCGGTCAAGCCGCCCTGCTCGTCGAACGGGCCTCCGGGTTCATCGCGCGGCCGGCAGCAGAGCCAGCCGAAGGTGCGAAGCCGACTCGGAAACGTACCGCGGCCGGGGCCACGCGCGATCGTCTCGAAGCCGTCCTCGGGCCGAACCGGTTTGTCACCCGCGCAGGCCGCAGCATCCAGCTGCTCGGCACGCTGCCACGGCCCGGCAAGCAGGCCGTGGCCAGCACACACCTCGAGAAGCTGCTCTCAGGGCGCACGCTCCTGCTCAGTGGACGCGATCGTGGGCCGTTTCGCGAAGAGGACGGGCTGGCCTATGTGCACCTCGACAATCGCACCTTTGTGAACGGACGCATGTTGCGCGAGGGCTTGCTGATTCCCGACCCGGCGGACGCCGTGCATCCTCACGCTCTGCGCATGCGTCGCGACGCGGACGCCGGCCGCCAGAGCCTCGGCTAACATCCTCGCCATGGGGACACCTGAAGGCCAGCCGGCGCAGACGGGACTTTTGCGCCGCATCCTCGGTTTCGGATTGCTCGCTCTCGTCATTGCGATGGCGTGGATGATCGTGGTGCCGTTCATCGCAGGGTTGCTGTGGGCCTGCATCCTGAGTGTGGTGCTGTGGCCGCTGCATTGCAGCATCCGCGCCGCCGTCGGCAAGCCGGCGTGGCTCGCGCCCACCATCACCGCGTCCATAATGACTCTCGGCATCGTGGTGCCCATCGTGGTGGTGGCGATCTTCGCCTTCAAGGAGGCGTCGCAGTTGCTCCATCAGGCACAGGGTTTGCTCGATGGCACCACCGGCGACCTCGTGGGCATGCTGCGCAGTCTGCCAGCCGTGGGCGATCAACTCGCGGATGGGCTCCTGCAACTGCGTTCAGAGGGCACCATCCTTGAAGGCGTGCTGAAGGCGAACAAGAACGAGGTCGTGAGTTTCGTGGCCGGACTCATCGGCGGGCTTGGCCGCAACATCTTCGAACTCACCATCTGTGTGGTCACGAGTTGGTGCTTCTTCCGCAACGGCGACGAACTTTCGGACCAGATGCGCCGCGCAGTTCTGCGCGCCGGCGGGAGCTACGCCAGCGATTTCATTCCCGCCATCCGCACGACGCTGCGTGCAGTCGTCTACGGCATGGTGGTGACGGCCGTGGCGCAAGGCGTGCTCATGGCTCTCGGGCTCTGGGTGGCAGGTGTGCCATTCCCGCTGCTGCTCGGCCTGCTGACTTTCATTCTCAGCTTCGCGCCCTTCGGCGTGGTGTTCGTCTGGCTCGGAAGCGGCATTGCGCTGCTCTCAGAAGGCCGCACCGCAGCGGGCATCGCGCTCATCTGCTACGGGTTCTTCATCATCAGCAGTATCGACAACGTGCTCCGGCCCATCTTCATCGGGCGTGCCGCACGCCTGCCGTTCCTGCTGGTTTTCATCGCCATCATCGGCGGACTCAGCACCTTCGGCCTCGTGGGGCTCTTCGTCGGCCCGGTGGTGGTGGCCCTGATGCTCGCGCTCTGGCGCACGTGGGTGCAGGTGCGCGAAGCGGAGGCGCTCACGCCTGCGAAGGCCCCCGGGGTGGACGCCGCGAACGGCTCCGTTCCCGGCCGCTGAGACGTTTCTGCAGCCGTGAGCCTGCCGCGCGGCGCGGTTATTGTGCTCGCGATCCGCGGGGTATTTCTGCGGTGGAGCTCCGCATCATGGGCATCAAGGCTGTCGATCTTCGCAAGGGCATGGTGGTGATCTGGAACAATGATCTCCATCTCGTGGTGGAGTTCGAACATCACACGCCGGGCAACCTGCGCGCCGTGAACCAGGTGAAGATGCGCAATCTCAAGACGAATGGCGTCGTGCAGCAGCGCATGAGCAGCGGTGAGATCCTCGAGGTGGCCTATCTCGACCACCGGAAGTGCCAGTACCTCTACAAGGATCAAGGCAACGGCCAGTTCGTGTTCATGGACCTTGAGAGCTTCGACCAGCACGAACTCTCGCCGGAACTCGTCGAGAGCCAGATGGTGTACGTCAAGGAAAATCAGGAAGTGGTGGTCACATTCCACGAGGGGCGAGCGCTGGGCGTCGAGCTTCCAAGCAGCGTCGTGCTCGAGATCCGCGAGGCAGAAGGTGCCGCGCGCGGGAATACCGTGAACAACACGTTCAAGAACGCAGTGACGGAAACGGGGCTCAACATTCGCGTGCCCGCCTTCATTGAGGCGGGTGAGCTCGTGAAGGTGAGCACCGAAACCGGCGAGTTCCAGGGGCGCGCGAAGGCCTGAGCGGTGCACGAGGCGGGAGTCGCACCGTTCTTTGATGCTCCCGGCTGTCGCGTCGAGCAGCTCGATGTCAGCATCTGGCAGGCATCGAGCCCGCCGGATGTGCTCATCAGTTCCGCGGCAGTGCGATTGCTTGGTGCGGTGGCTGGCCCGGGTGTCGCGATTTTCCGGCGCACTGATTTCTGGGCGGCACCAGAGTTCTGGCAGGACCAGAACGGCATTCCCGATCGCACGCTGCTGTTGCTGTGGAAAGAGGGTGAAGAGTACGCGGCGCTGCTGCCGCTTCTCGGGACACACGCGCGGGTGGAACTCGCTGCGCGCGGTGGAGCGGTGTATGCCCTCGCGGAGACACGTCAGGCGGCGACCTTCGAACAGGCTGTGCCGCTCGCCATCGGCGGGCGTGATGTGGATCCGTGGCGCCTTCTCGACCGGCTTTTCGATCATGCAGCGCGGCGCATCGGCACGTGCAAGCGGCGCGATCAGAAGTCCGCACCGGCATGGATGGAGCGCTTCGGTTGGTGTTCGTGGAACGCCTTTGGCACGGCTGTGCGCGAAGCGGACGTGCTCGCCATGGTCGCGAGTTTCGAGAAGGGCCCCGTGCGTCCCGGCTTCTTCATCCTCGATGACGGCTGGCAGAGCGCGGATGACCAAGGGCGGCTCCTCACCACCACACCCAACGCGAAGTTCCCGCGCGGGCTCGCGCCGCTCATCCACGAATGCAAACGGCGCCTCGGCCTGCGCCACTTCGGAGTGTGGCATGCGTGGCAGGGCTACTGGAAGGGGGTGAGCCCGGAAGGAGCCATCGCTCAGAAGCACCTCGTGCTGCCAAGCGGGCTGCTGCATCCCGTGGAATGGGCTGCTTTCTACGACGGGTTCTATGGCGAACTGAGCGCGGCCGGTGTTGATTTCACGAAGGCTGACAATCAGGGTTGGAGCGCCGCGCTGTTGCCCGAGATCTACGCGCACGTATCCGGCATGCGGCTCATGCGCGAGGGCGTGGAGGGTGCCTCCGCGCGCTGGCACGGAGCGGGACTTCTCAACTGCATGTCTGAAGAGAGCACCATCCTCTATCAGTTGCAGCAGAGCAGCGTGATGCGCAATTCGGACGACTTCTATCCGGATCGACCGGCAAACCCCGTGGAGCACGTGCTGCAGAACGCGTGGAACGCCATCTGGTCACGCACGCTCGCCATTCCCGATTGGGACATGTTCCAGACGCACCACCACGCGGCGTACTGGCATGCGGCTGCCCGTGCCGTTTCCGGCGGCCCCATCTACATCACAGATGAGCCGGGACGCACGAACTGGGAACTCTTGCAGCGGCTCGTCTTTCCGGACGGACGCTTGCCGCAGCTTGATGGTTGCGCGGTGCCGCTGCGCTCTTGCCTGCTGGAGGACCCGCGGAAGGGCGGGCTGCTCGGGATCTGGAATCGCTCGGGCACGTCAGGGCTCATCGCACTCTTCAACATGACCGATGGCGTCGCCAGTGCGGACATCGGCCCGCGCGACGCGGAGTTCCGTGGCGAAGGAAGCCCCATGGGCTACGCAATCCATTCCATGCAGCGGGGGTTTCTCGCTGCTCTCGGGCTCGATGATCGAATGACCATCACACTCGATGCTGGCGGCGTGGACATCATCACCGTGGCGCCTGTGATCGATGGACTGGCCGTGATCGGTGCAGCGGAGCGCATGAACCCGCCCGGCTGGCTCGGGCACTGCAGCCAAGAGCTGCACGGCGCGGAGCTCGTGTGGCAAGGCGAACTGCGCGCGACCTCGGACACGCTCTTCGCCACTACGCGCGTTGCTGTGAAAGCCACGCTCAATGGTCGGGCTGTACCGTTCACTCAGGATGCGCACTGCGTGCGTGTGGAGCTGCCTTTGTCCGCACAATCGGGGCTGCTCACTGTGCGTTTCCGCTGAACGCGCGGCGGCGGTTCACTCGCTGGCTTCGAGCGCCTTCCGCAGCAGCCCTTCGACCTGCAGCAGGGCTGCGCGGTAGCGGGCGCGCTCGTTCTCCACTTCCTTGAAGCGTTCAAGGAAAACACTGAGCTGCGCGGCGGAAGTTTCCGAGAGCGAGGCACGCGCCGTCTTCAGCGTGCGCTGGTGCAGGCCTTCGTGAGGTGTCATGCCGAAGGGCTGGGTTTCGCGCGTGGCCATGGCGGCTTCGTCGCGGAGGCGCTTCCTCTTCACGCGGCCATCTTCCGTGATCATGCCGAGGAGCGCCTTCGCGCGGCCGTACATGATGGGATAGATGGTGTGGCCGACGCCTTCAGCAGCGATGCGGATCTCGGCGTAGGGACGGTCCCCGTTGGTCTTCAGGTAATCGACGATGAAGGCCATTCCGGGAGAGTTGCTGGTCTTTTCCATGATTGGAGCTCCGGGGCGGTTTGACGGGGATGGCCGCACCCTGTCGGCAAGCTCCGCCGACGAGAAGAGCATATCACCTTCGCAAGTGCCCGAAAAAGCGTCTTGCGTCGGGTCAGGCCACACTGCGGGATGTGCTGAATCCGTTGATTGGCCGCAGAGCAACGCAGGCCCGTTCCGCAACTGAGCGGCGCCGGATGCGGATTTCACTCGCGGCCGACCGAGGCCGGTGGCCCAACTTGGCAAAACCAAGAAGACTTCACCCAGGGCTTCTGCCGAAAGATCGCCGCGGATCAGAGCCCCCACTTCGCGCGATTGGCAGCGACTTCCTCCGGCGTCGGCTTGTGCGTGTCCGGGTGTTCCACCGCGACGTCGAAGTCATCCCGGCGCGCGTCCACTTCGGCGTTGAGGGCGATGTCCTCGGCGAGGGGTGCCGGCACACTGTCATCCTTGAAGATGGCTTCCCACGGGCACGCGGGTTCGCAGGCGCCGCAGTCGATGCACTCGGAAGGGGAGATGTAGAGCTGGTTCGTCTCCTGCACTGTGTCCTTCGGCAGATAGAAACAGGAGACCGGGCACTCCGCGACGCAGGCGGTATCCACATTGTCACGGCAAAGTCTGGTGACGACCCAAGTCATGGTGCTGCTCCCGCGCGGGCGTCGCTGGGCTGAATGCCCGAGGGATGCGTGCCGCAGTGGTGAGCTTGGCCGCCCGTGCGCGTGAATGCAAGAGCTTCTCTTGGGCAGCGTGCGAAAGCCGCGCGCTGCGTGGGGCCGCGTCACTCCGCGTCCGCGAGGGCGAAGAGCCAGCGCAGGTCGTCCGTGTCGAGATTGGCGGTGCTGCCGCCTTCCGGCGCAAGCAGCGCTTCGGCCATGGCGCGCTTCCGCTCTTGCAGTTCGAGAATGCGCTCTTCAATGCTGCCGCGCGTGACAAAGCGCTGCACGAGCACGGGCCGCTCCTGTCCGAGGCGGTGCGCGCGGCCGACAGCCTGCGCTTCCACCGCGGGGTTCCACCAGGGGTCCATCAGGAATACATACGAAGCGCGCACGAGGTTCAGGCCTGTGCCGCCGACCTTCAGGCTGGTGAGCAGCACCGGTGCTCCGTCCGGCGCATTGAACGCACGCACCACGCCTTCGCGGTCGGGTGTCTTGCCATCCAGGCGCGCGCTTTGCACACCCGCGCGGCCAAGGCGTTTCCCGATGAGGTCGAGGAAGCTCGTGAACTGCGAGAAGACGAGTGCGGCGTGTCCCGCTGCGAGGACTTCCTCAAGTTCCTCCACCAGCGCTTCCACCTTGCCGCTGGGTTCATCGACGAGCGTCTTGTCCACGAGCCCGGGATGGCAGGCGGCCTGACGCAAGCGCAGCAGTGCTTCGAGCACCGTGAAGGTGTTTGCGCGTTCGCCGCGGTCGAGCGGATCAAGTACGTCCTTTCGCGCATTCGCGAGCACGCGCTGCATGAGCCGCTGCTGTGCTTCTTCCGGCTCTGCGTGGATGACCTGCTGCGTGAGCTCGGGCAGATCCTTCAGCACCACGTCGCGGCGGCGGCGGAGGAGGAATGGCCGCACCGCGCGCGCGATGGACGCTGCGAAGGTGGGGCTTGCTTCAGCGCGGAGTGCAGCGAGGAAGCGCTTCTCTTCGCCAAGGATGCCGGGGTTCACCGCGTCGAGAATGGCCCACAGGTCGCGCGGCGAGTTCTCGACCGGTGTGCCGGTGAGTGCCAGGCGCAGGCGCGCTTCGATGCGGCGCACTGCTTCCGCGCTTCTGGTTGCGGGGTTGCGGATGGCCTGTGCTTCGTCGAGCACCAACAAATCCAGTGTGCGTCCGGCGAAGTCCTCCGCGTCACGTTGCAGCGTGGCATAGGTGGTGAGAATGATGTCAGCGCCCGTCGTGGCCTCGATGGCGCGCCCGGCGCCGTGGTGCCGGTGGCAGCGCAGGCCCGGTGCGAAGCGCGCGGCCTCGGCTTCCCAGTTCCAGAGTAGCGATGCGGGCGCGACGACAAGTGCCACGGGTGCAGGCTTGTTCGCGTTGCGTGCTGCGTCGTGGAGATGCAGCAGCAAGGCCAGCACTTGCACGGTCTTGCCGAGGCCCATGTCGTCCGCGAGCACGCCGCCCAGTTCTTCGCGCGCGAGCGCTGCGAGCCAGTACAGGCCCTCCTGCTGATAGGGCCGGAGTTCGGCGCGAAGTGCCGGTGCAACGGCAACCGGCTCGGGCTGGAGCAGTCTTGCGAGCGCGCCGCGCAGCGTCACGGCCGTGCCCGCCTCGGAATCGAGGAGCGGTTCGAGGAGGAGCGCCTGCGCCCTGCTCATGCGTTCGCCGGCGCCGAGCGCGAAGAGCCCGGCGAGGCGTTCCGCGAGTTCGCCATCCACGAGCAGCAAGCCTTCAGTGCCGAGGTCGAGGAAGCGCCGTTCGTTGGCGGCCTTCACGGCTCCCGCGAGTGGGGCGAAAGTGCCGTCATCGCAACCCACTTCGCCCGCGAGACGCCAGCCCACGCCATCGGTTTCAAGACGCAGCGCGCTCATCTGTGCGCGGCGCACTGGTCGCGCATCGAGGCGCACGCGCCAGCCGCGTTGCAGGAGCGTCTGTGCGGCACTGTCGAAGAGTGTCGGCGCTACATCGAACAGTCCGGTTGTGCCGAGTTCCGCCATGAGCCCGGGAATGTCCGCGGCTTCTTCGCGCTGCTCGGCTTCGGCTTCGGCGTGGCGG
>SXGR01610603.1_pt1 | contig 10041 bp, 9 predicted proteins | sample 3174711 | NCBI WGS metagenome assembly SXGR01 (sample SAMN11356860, study PRJNA531348) | freshwater metagenome | isolation source: freshwater sample F1-60 | place: China: Fuxian Lake, Yuxi | collected 2017-12-25 | reverse complement strand
AGGGGATCTAGAGCAGATTTGGCAGGGGTTAGTAATTGGGCTGCGTGATTATGTGCTTAAGAATAATTTTAAATCAGTAATTCTAGGTATCTCAGGTGGTATTGATTCAGCATTAGTGGCGGCCTTAGCATCTGATGCAATTGGCGCAGATAAAGTCCATGGCATTGCAATGCCGAGTAAGTACTCATCTGATCACTCACTACTAGATGCTAAAGAGTTAGCCTCAAATATTGGTTTAAATTATCGAATTATCGAGATCACCCCAATGGTGGCGAACATGATTGAAAACCTGCGCGTAGATGGGCTAGCGGAGGAGAACCTGCAGGCCAGAGTTCGCGGGCTTACTTTAATGGCGCTATCTAATCAAGAGGGGCATTTAGTTTTAGCAACTGGCAATAAATCAGAATTAGCAGTTGGCTACTCAACCATGTATGGCGATGCTGTGGGTGGCTTCGCCCCAATTAAAGATCTCTATAAAACTCAAGTTTGGCAATTAGCCACCTGGCGAAATGAGTTAGCCATGTTGCAGGGGCAAACTCCACCGATTCCGGAGAATTCAATTAAAAAAGAGCCAAGTGCTGAACTTGCTCCAAATCAAAAGGACAGTGATTCACTGCCTGAGTACAAACTCTTAGATCAAATACTCTCTATCTATATAGATGAAGATGGTGGAAGAGCTGCAGCCCTCACAGCCGGCTTTGATCCACTTTTAGTAGATAAAGTCGTTGGCTTAGTTGATCGGGCTGAGTATAAAAGGCGGCAATATCCACCAGGCACAAAGATCTCTCCCCGAGCTTTTGGTAAGGATAGAAGACTGCCTATTACCTCACATTGGCGTGAGTCATAAATTATTAACGCTTAAATAAACACGCAAATGATTTGCAATTAGTCATTAGTTAAATTCTTTCCTAAAATTACCCCTATGGCCATTTCAACTAAAGAGCTCATCACAATGAAGCTCTGGTATTTCACCCGTCGGCGGGTAGTTGATTTCGCCCGCGTAACAACCTCTAGCTGCTAATTCACGTGTCCTCTATGGGGCTTTGCCCTCGGCTTTTGCGTGCTATAAAAAACCAATCTAAATAATAAGGAGATAAAAATGAAGGTTTATAACAATATTACCGAGGTTTATGGCAATACCCCGTTGGTTAAATTAAATAAGATGATGACTAACTCCATTGCTACGGTTTACGCAAAGCTTGAGTTTTATAACCCAACTTCAACAGTAAAGGATCGTCTAGCAATTGCGATGGTTGATGCTGCTGAAAAATCAGGTGAGTTAAAGCCAGGTGGCACGATCGTTGAGGCAACTAGTGGAAACACAGGAATTGCGCTCGCGATGGTGGGAGCTGCAAGAGGTTATAAGACAATTCTTACAATGCCAGAGTCAATGTCTAGTGAGCGAAAAGCATTACTTAGAGCATTTGGCGCTGAGTTAATTTTAACTCCAGCAGCTGAGGGCATGAAAGGTGCGGTGGCTAAAGCTGAATCCTATAAAGATTCTGGGGGCGTACTAGTTCGCCAATTTGAAAACCAAGCAGGCCCTGAGGTTCATCGCCGTACTACTGGTGAAGAAATTTGGCGTGATACCGATGGAAGCGTAGCTGCTGTCATTTCAGGTATTGGCACCGGTGGCACAATCACTGGAGTTGGCCAATTATTAAAATCTAAGAATTCTGATATAAAAATATTTGGAGTAGAGCCTGCTGCTTCACCAATTTTAAATGGTGGTGAGCCAGGTAAGCATCCACTGCAGGGAATTGGTGCAAACTTTGTGCCACCTGTTTTAGATCGAAAAATCTATGATGAAATTTTTGATGCGCCAGCTGATCTCTCTGTTAAGTATGCACGCGCTGCTGGAACTTCAGAGGGAATCCTAGCTGGGCTCTCATCAGGTGCTGCGCTTTGGGCAGCTCATCAAGTAGCCCAGCGAGCTGAGTTTGCTGGTAAAACTATCGTGGTAATAATTCCATCATTTGGTGAACGATATATTTCAACAATACTGTTTGAAGATTTGCTGGGCTAAATTGTTTAAATCGATTAAAGAAGATATTAATACTGCACTTCGGTTAGATCCAGCTGCTAGAAATTGGCTTGAGGTTGTCCTTACCTATCCTGGTGTGCATGCAGTTTGGGGGTATCGGATTACGCATTTTCTTTGGAAAGTAAAACTAAAACTATTAGCACGTATTTACTCCAACTGGATAAGAGCTGTGACTGGTATTGAGATTCATCCAAGTGCCCGGATTGGTCGAAGGTTTTTTATTGACCATGGCATGGGAGTGGTAATAGGCGCCACTGCGATAGTGGGTGATGATGTGATGATTTATCATGATGTAACACTGGGCGCTCGCACTAGTGAATCTGGTAAGCGCCATCCAACTATTGGAAATAATGTAGTAATTGGATCTGGCGCTAGGGTCTTAGGTGATATTTCAATTGGTGATGGGGTAAAAATTAATGCCAATGTAGTAGTGACTAAGTCCGTTCCAGCCAGGACTATGGTTGATTCTTCTGAGTTTTTTGTTATCTAATCCCGCATAAAGGCGGTAAAAATTAGGCAGTTAACATAGCCGTAATCATTTGCGGCTTTAATATCGCTATGACCTCCTCAAGTGATTTAGCTAAACAACAAGCATTTGTGCAGCGCACTTTAGAGGAGCGCAATATTCGATTTATCAGGCTTTGGTTTACCGATGTTCTAGGTTTCCTAAAATCAGTTGCGATCGCACCCGCTGAACTAGAGAATGCATTTACTGAAGGTATTGGTTTTGATGGCTCAGCAATTGAAGGCTTTGCCAGAGTAACTGAGGCAGATATGTTGGCAAAGCCTGATTCAGCAAGTTTTTCAATTCTGCCATGGCGAACAGAGGCACCAGGGGCTGCCCGAATGTTTTGTGACATTACAATGCCAGATGGCGCAGCTGCCTCAGTTGATCCAAGAAGAGTTTTAAAGCAAACATTGGAAAAAGCGGCAAAGTTTGGCTACACCTGTTACACACACCCTGAGATTGAATTTTTCCTCTTTAAAGATGAACCACAACCTGGCCAAGAGCCAGTGCCAGTTGATTCAGCTGGCTACTTTGATCACACACCATCTGTAGTTGGTCATGATTTTAGAAGGCAAGCAATTACATTACTTGAAGCAATGGGTGTTTCAGTTGAGTTTTCCCACCATGAAGGAGCACCAGGGCAGCAGGAGATTGATTTACGTTACGCCGATGCCTTATCTACTGCAGATAACATCATGACCTTTAGACATGTAATTAAAGAAGTAGCACTTGATCAAGGTTTCTACGCATCCTTTATGCCAAAGCCATTTACTAATCATCCTGGCTCTGCCATGCATACTCATATCTCTTTATTTGAGGGCGAGAAAAATGCTTTCTATGAAGAAGGTGCACCAATGCAATTATCTAAAGTCGGTCGATCATTTATTGCTGGCATTATTAAACATGCTGCTGAGATAACTGCGATTACTAATCAATGGGTTAACTCATATAAAAGATTAAGTGGTGGCGGGGAAGCACCTGCCTATGCAACCTGGGCACAAAATGATCGAAATGCAATGGTTCGTATTCCAACTTATAAACCAAAGAAGGAGGCCTCTACTCGCATTGAGATTAGAACCCCAGATTCAGCGTGTAATCCATACTTAGCATTTGCAGTAATTATTTCCGCTGGTCTTGCTGGAGTTGAAGGAAAGTATGAATTAAAAGAAAACAGTAATCCCCCCGCACTTCCAACTGATTTAGCTGAGGCAATTACTGCGATGGAGAAAAGTGAATTGGTTAAGAAAACTTTAGGAAGTGATGTATTTGAGTATGTGCTACTTAATAAGCGAGCTGAGTGGGATGAGTATCGCAAGCAGGTTAGTGCATTTGAATTAAACAGGTATTTGCCAGTTTTATAAGTTTAAATTAGCGAAGTACTACCTTATTTTTCACCCTACCCTTTGGTCGATAAGTTGCTCTTGGTTGAGCCCTTGGAAAACTACCAGTTAATCTAAAGTTTTTTGCCACCATCAACAAAATTAATCTTGCCTCAGCTAATGCGAAGTATTCACCGAGGCATTTTCTGCTACCACCACCAAAGGGGAAGTAGGCGCCCCTTGGAAGTGATTTTTCAAAATTAGCATCCATCCAGCGACTGGGATTCCACTGCTGTGGATCTGGAAAGTAGAGTGGATTTCTATGAGTTACATACTGACTTACTAAAACATGCGCCCCTTTTGGGATTTGAACACCATTAATTTCACAATCAACGGTAGCAATTCTAGGAGCTACCCAAACTGGTGGAGCAAGGCGCATAGTCTCTTGCAAAACTGCTGATGCAACAGGTGAACTAATCTCTAACTCTTCATAAGTGGGCACTTTATTCTCAATAATCCAACTGGCTCTATCTGCTTCATCCTCTAACTCTTTCCTAACCTTTGGATTTTTTGAAAGGTATGAGAGGGCCCAGCTCATAACATTTGCGGTAGTTTCATGGCCACTTAAAATTAAAGTTAGTACTTCATCACGAATATGATCAATAGATATTTGATCTTGCATTTGTAATAAAATTCCTAGTAAATCACTATCCTTTGTCTCACCACTTGCAAGGCGGTTATTGATAATTGCCTCGGCGATATCAACTAGGCGATCTGATGCCAACTCAAAGGCTTTAAAGTATTTAATCGCTGATTTATCAAAGCGCTCAAGGCCAGGCAGCATAGTGCGCTCAATTCGGTCAATCGCCACCTCCATTGATTGTGCTATCGCCTTTGTGTATTGGTGAGAGTCGGTTCCAAATAAACACCGAGAGACAATCTCAAGAGTTAGCTCCATCATTTCAGGTGTTAAATCAATACTCGCTTTACCGCGCCAATTATTAGTGTGCTCGGTAATTAACTCATGCATTATCGCTACATATGAATCAAGATTTCCATGGTGAAAAGGTGGCTGCATCATGCGCCGGTGAGCTAAGTGAATAGGCTCCTCATTTGTAAGAAGGCCTTCACCAAGTACTTTACGCATTCTGGCAAAGCCAACACCCTTCACAAATTTATGTTGGGAGGCAACTGTCACCTCATGTACGGCAGCCGGGGAGAATAAGCCAATAAATAATCTTCGAGACAAGAAGAATGAACAGCGATCGCCATATTTTCTTTGCATTTTAAGTAAAAACTTTGGGGTATTAACCATAAAAATTGCCGTAATAAGATCAGAAAAAATTGGCGCAGGCCCTGGTAAATTCACATCATTAGACCAGTTGGCACGAAATATTGGTTGCGGAATTTGTGCATACTCAGCGGGCCGTGGTGCGCTATAAGGCTTATTTGCCTGGATGCTCATTTGCTAAGCGTATGCATTTTATGAGGTAAATAGAATGGATTTTGATCAATAATTTGGTTTATTTCTTTAACTTAAGTTAACCTTAAGCCATGTTACTTACAGGCTTCACATCTTCACGCAAATCATTACGCCTGTCATCACTCCTTCTTACCTGCCGCGGCGGGGCCAAGTAACCGGTCCCCTCGTCGCGGAGGTTGGTCACACCGGTAGACCACTTAATCGATGAGGAGAAGAAATAAATGAATAACTTTCCAGAACAAAGTAAATCAAAGATGCCGATATCGCGCTATGCCCCTTATAACTCATTTCCAAATAATGGCTCACTAGCAGATCGCACCTGGCCGTCTAAGACAATGACTAAGGCACCTAAGTGGTGCTCAGTTGATTTACGCGATGGCAATCAAGCATTAATTGATCCAATGGATGCTAATCGAAAACTTGCTATGTTTAAATTGCTTGTAAAGATGGGTTATAAAGAGATTGAGGTTGGTTTTCCAGCAGCTAGTCAGACCGATTTTGATTTCATCCGTAAAATTATTGAGGAAAAGTTAATTCCACATGATGTTGTAATTCAGGTATTAACCCAAGCCCGCAAATCATTAATTGAGCGCACCTTTGAATCAATTAAAGGATCAAAGCAGGCAATTGTGCATTTATATAACTCAACTTCAACCCTGCAAAGACGAGTTGTCTTTAATCAAGATAAGGCTGGTATTGAAAAGATTGCAACTGATGGCGCACAAATCTGTTTAGATCTAGTAAAAACTGTGCCCGGCACTTTGGTCTCATTTGAGTACTCACCTGAGTCATACACTGGAACAGAGCTTGAGTTTGCGGTGCAGGTCTGTAACGCTGTTAATGATATTTGGAAACCAACTCCGGCATGGAAAACTATTATGAATCTACCTGCCACAGTTGAGATGTCCACACCAAATATTTATGCCGACTCAATTGAATGGATGCATCGCAACCTTAAATACCGCGACAGCGTGGTCTTAAGTTTGCACCCACATAATGATCGTGGCACAGGCGTTGCAGCTGCTGAGCTTGCCTACCTTGCCGGTGCTGATCGAATTGAAGGAACTTTATTTGGTAATGGTGAGCGAACTGGAAATGTTTGCCTAGTGACCTTAGGACTTAACTTATTAAGCCATGGCATTGATCCAATGATTGATTTCTCAGATATTGATGAGATTAGGCGCACGGTTGAGTACTGCAATCAATTACGAGTTCCTGAGCGACATCCATATGGTGGCGATTTAGTCTTTACCGCATTTTCTGGATCACATCAGGATGCAATTAAAAAAGGCTTTGATCACATGGAAAATGATGCGAAAGCAGCGGGAGTGGATAAAGATAAATTCACTTGGGCAATTCCTTATCTTCCAATTGATCCAAAAGATATTGGTCGCTCCTATGAAGCGGTAATTAGAGTAAATAGCCAGTCAGGTAAGGGTGGGGTTTCTTATCTAATGAAGCATGAGCACCAACTTGATCTACCGCGCAGATTGCAAATTGAATTCAGTCAGGTGATTCAATCAATGACTGATACTGAAGGTGGTGAGATAACACCGGAAGCAATGTGGCATATATTTGAAGACGAGTATTTACCTGCTAAAGATAATCAATGGGGCAGATTTAAATTAGCTGCGCTTTCGCAGAGTTCGCAGATGGATAAAGATGTTGATCTATCTATTGAGTTAATTGACAAAGGTAAAGCGCAAAAACTTTCTGGTGCAGGCAATGGACCAATTGCAGCATTTGTAGCAATCATAAATACTTATGAATCAAAGCTATCACTTCGTGTTTTAGATTATTACGAGCATGCGTTATCTGCAGGTGGCGATGCCAAAGCGGCTGCCTATCTTGAGTGTGAAATTGCTGGCAAGGTTTATTGGGGAGTGGGAATTGATCCCAGTACAACCACAGCTGCGCTGAAGGCTGTAATCTCATCTATTAATCGCGCAGTTCGTTAACTAGCTCTGTCTTACTCCTCTAGTAACTTAGGGGTATGCCGCTATACCGTGATCAAGGAATAGTTCTTCGCACCCAAAAATTAGGTGAGGCTGATCGAATAATTACCTTATTCACAAAAGAACATGGGCGCATTAAAGCGGTGGCAAAGGGAGTGCGGCGAACTAAATCAAGGTTCGGCGCTCGCCTTGAACCTACAAGTTATGTTGATTTACAACTTTATACCGGGCGAACCTTTGACACTATTACGCAGGTGGTAAGTATTGAAAATTATGGTGATGTTTTATCTAGTGATTATCAAAAATGGACAATAGCTAGCGCTATATTAGAAGCGGCTGAGCGCTTTACCCAAGCAGAACATGAACCTTCCCTTCAACAATACTTATTAGTTACTGGCTCACTTAAGGTATTAGCAGAGCGTAAGTATGATGCTTCATTAATCTTAGATGCATATTTATTACGTTCACTTGCAGTTGCCGGATACGCCCCATCATTAACTCTTTGCTCAAGATGTGATGCACCAGGTCCGCATAAGTTTTTCTCACTTCAAGGAGGCGGCAGCGTTTGTGTTGGCTGTAAACCATCTGCATGTGCAACACCAACAGTTGCTACCTTAGAGTTAATGGCTGATTTATTAACTGGTAATTGGGAAGGAGCATCAAAGAGTGAAGGCAAGAATAGAAATGAGGCATCAGGCTTAATAGCTGCCTATCTGCAGTGGCACTTAGAGCGGGGCTTACGTTCGCTGCCATTAGTTGAGAGAATTAGCCGTGGCTAAAAAAGTTAAGCAAGCAACACCGTACCGTAATGGAATTAAGCCACCAAAATTAGAGCGTAAGCAAATTCCAAATCATGTGGCAATTGTGATGGATGGCAATGGCAGGTGGGCAAAGAGTCGGGGATTAGCTAGAACAGCCGGACATGAAGCGGGTGAGAAAGCATTAGTAGATATTGTTCATGGCGCAATTGAAATTGGAGTTAAAGAGTTAAGCGTTTACGCCTTTTCAACAGAGAACTGGAAGAGGTCGTCGGAAGAGGTTAAATTCTTAATGGGATTTAATCGAGAAGTAATTCATAGTAGGCGAGAGGAATTAAATGATCTTGACGTAAAGATTCGCTGGGTAGGAAGGGAAAAAAGACTTTGGAAAACTGTTATCGATGAGTTAAAGCAGGCTGAATCTTTAACAAAAAATAATAAAGTTTTAACCTTAAATATGTGTATTAACTACGGCGGCCGAGCTGAGATGGTAGATGCAGCTGTCTCTATTGCAAAAGAGGCGGTTAAAAAGAAGATTAAGCCGGATGCTTTGACTGAAAAATCAATTACTAAATACCTCTACGCACCTTTAATGAGTGATGTTGATTTATTTATTCGCTCATCAGGTGAGCAGAGAACTAGTAATTTCTTAATGTGGCAATCAGCTTATGCTGAGATGGTTTTCCTTGATGTGCTCTGGCCAGATGCTGATCGGCGAACTCTTTGGAAAGCGATTGAGATATATGCCGAGCGTGAGCGAAGGTTTGGTAAGGCTTAAATCAGCATTTTTGGCATAAACCAAATAATTCAACAACGTGGGTAACTTTTCTAAATCCATTGTTTTTTGCAACCGTATTTGCCCACTTTTCAACAGCGCTACCTTCAACTTCAACTGTTTTTCCGCAATTTTTACAAACTAAGTGGTGATGATGCCCAGTTGCACACAAACGATATAGCGCCTCACCATCTTCTTTTCGAAGAACATCAACTGAATTCTCAACTGCAGCTTTCTGCAGTGCCCGATACACAGTTGCCAGGCCAGTTGGTTTGCCTTGTTTGCGCAATAATTGAAATACTTCTTGGGCGCTAACAAAGCCACCAGTTTTTTCTAAAGTCGTGAGTACTACAGATTTTGATTTACTCATGAGGAAGATTTGCAACAACTAGCCACATAATCACGATTCCTAGGAAAGTAGCCAACATTGTTAGCTTTGAAGAGTGTTTAGCATGCGCCTCTGGCAAAATATGTGAAGTTGCTAGGTAAATTAACATACCTGAAAATGCTGCAAGATAAAGCCCAAGTAGGGGATCACTTATTGATATATAAGTTCCAAATGCAGCTCCACCAATCCTCATCACAGCATCAACTGCAAGTAGCCAAATTGCCCGCTTAGTCCAGTTACCACTCTTAATTAAAAGTGAGACAGTATTTAAACCATCACTAAATGCGTGTACAAGTAAGGCAACAAATATTGCAATACCTAGGGCATTACTGACCTGAAATGCGATTCCAAGTGCAACGCCATCTAAAAATACGTGCCCACTCATAGTTAGAGCGCCAACTGTGCCCGCCAAATTATGGGTGTGCTTATGATCTTGCGCGTACTCAGAATCTGATGGTTCATGGGAGCCAAGTGCTCGCTCTATTAAGTGCAGCAGCATAAAACCTGCAATGAAGGCAACTGATACCGCTGGGGCATGGAAAATCTCATCGGAATTTAATTCAAAAATTTCAGGAAGAAGATCAAATGCAACTAGTCCTAATAGCAGACCGGCAGCTAATCCAAGAACTATATGAAGCCGATCTTTTGATTTAATAGCGAGCAAACCACCTGCGGTGGTTGCAATGGCAGTTACAGCAGCAAGTACAAGAGTTATATTCATATTCAGAGAGTATCACAAATGAGAATGATTATCAAAATCACTCTTTGCCGTGGCAGGCAAGCATTAAATATGAGCCAAGGCCCTACACTT
>SXGR01420716.1_pt1 | contig 10041 bp, 11 predicted proteins | sample 3174711 | NCBI WGS metagenome assembly SXGR01 (sample SAMN11356860, study PRJNA531348) | freshwater metagenome | isolation source: freshwater sample F1-60 | place: China: Fuxian Lake, Yuxi | collected 2017-12-25 | reverse complement strand
CTTTGCATGAAAAATGTCATGGATTGCAGGATGCTGACGAAAGATATCGCAAGAGATATTTGGATTTTGTGATGAATACGGAGCTGCGCGATCTGCTTTATAAAAAAGCACAGTTTTGGAGTGCGACAAGAAAAATTTTGACGCAGAACGGCTTTCTTGAAGTAGAAACACCGACACTCGAAGTGACGACTGGCGGGGCAGAAGCAACACCATTTAAAACACATCATAATGATTATGATTTGGATGTGTATATGAGAATTTCTGTGGGTGAGCTTTGGCAAAAGAGATTGATGGCCGGAGGTTTTCCAAAGACATTTGAAATCGGGCGGGTGTATCGAAATGAAGGCTCGAGCCCAGATCATTTGCAGGAATTTACGAATATGGAGTTGTATGCTTCGTATATGGATTTAGACAGCGGTATTGAGTTTACAGAATCTCTAATGAAGGGGGTAACACAGGAAACGTTTGGCACACTACAGTTCAAAGTTCGTGGACATGAGATAGATTTGTCTGGTGATTGGCCAAGAATTGATTATGTTGAGACTATCCAAAAAATGGTGGGCATTAATGTGCTGACTGCTTCACAAAAGGAGATGGAAGCAGAACTCAAGAAACTCAAGGTCACTTATGATGGTACAAATCGTGAACGGCTCACTGATACTCTGTGGAAATATTGTCGTAAGCAGATCGCTGGACCGGCGTGGCTCGTCAATCACCCAAAGCTCGTGTCTCCACTTGCAAAAGCGAGTCCGGTAGATACAGAGAAGACTCTGCGAGCCCAGCTTATTCTCGCGGGAGTGGAAGTTTCAAATGGGTATGCTGAGCTGAATAACCCACTTGATCAAAAGGAACGTTTTGAAAATCAGAAAAAACTTCTTGAGGGAGGGGATACAGAGGCGATGATGGAGGATCAGGAATTTGTAGAAATGCTTGAACATGGTATGCCACCAACTTTTGGTTTTTCTTACGGAGAGCGACTTTTTGCAATACTTTCAGATAAACCACTTCGGGAGACACAGGCGTTTCCTCTCATGAAGCCGAAGGAGGACAAATAAACGTAGGTAAATAGAGAAATACCCCGCAAAATCAGAGATTTTGCGGGGTATTTTGTTGTATCTATCTATTATCTAACTACTAATATCTAGCATCTGCTTCGTGTGGATAACTTATTTGTATTGTGGGATAGAGTGTTATAAAATAGTATGTAAGTGGGATGAAGTGGTAAATTATAAAAATAGTTTAAAAACCATGAAAATCACAAAAATAGTTTCAAAAGTAATTGTATCCGGTGTCGAACAAGAAACTGTACTCTACAAAATGAAGGGAATGAAGGTGCGCGAGCTCGTGTTGGTAAAAAAATCTTCCCCATCTAAAATTTTGAATTCTAAACTTTAAATTTATTCTAATGCTCATCGGCGAATATACACACACCATAGATGATAAAAACAGGCTTTCACTTCCGGTGAAGTTTCGCCAAGAAATGGGTAAAAAAATTGTCGTTACTCCAGGTCTCGATGGTTGTTTGTGGATATTTACGATGGAGCAGTGGAAATCTATTTCAAGTAAGCTTGGTGAAGCATCTCTTTTGAGTGCTGATAATCGAAGTTTCAATCTATATATGTTGGGTGGAGCAGTAGAAGTCGATGTAGACACGATCGGGCGTATCCTTGTTCCCGATTTCCTAAAAGAGCGGGCAAGTTTGAAAACAAAAGTGGTGCTCATTGGTGTGCAGAGTCGAGTAGAAATATGGAATGAGAAATCATGGATTGAATACAAAAAGGTCGTCGAAAAACAGGCTGACAGCTTGGCAGAAAAGCTTGGTCAGGTAGGAATACTTTAATTTTATGATACACAAAAGTGTTCTTTTACAAGAAGTATTGACTGACCTCGCTTTTGAAAAAGGAAATGTATTTGTTGATGGCACGGTAAATGGTGGAGGGCATAGTGTGGCGGTGGTAGAACGTTTTGGAAAAGATGTTTCAATTGTTGGAATTGATCTTGATATTGACGCCCTTGCCCGGGCAAAAGAGAGACTTGCTCAGGGGAATGTAACTCTTGTTAATGATAGTTTTCGAAATATTGATGCGATTTTAGATAACACCGGACACAAACAGGCAGATAAAATCCTTTTTGATCTCGGACTTTCATCGAATCAGTTTGAAGAATCGGGTAGAGGATTTACTTTTCAAAAAGATGAGTCACTTTCTATGTCATTTAAAAAAGAAGGTGGGGTAAAAGGTTTTACGGCGTACGATATTGTCAATTCTTGGGATGAGGGAAATATCGCAGATGTTATCTATGGATATGGTGAAGAGAGATATTCACGCAGGATCGCACGAGCAATAGTAGAACAGAGAGAAATTGCCCGAATCAAGACAACTTTTGAACTTGTTGAGGTGATTAAAAGTGCGGTACCAGGGAGCTATAAACACCGAAAGATCCATCCAGCCACAAAGACCTTTCAGGCGTTGCGTATTGCTGTAAATGACGAGCTGGGAAGCTTGCGGGACGGTCTCAGTAAGGGTTTTGAAAGACTGAGACCCACAGGAAGAATGGCAATCATCTCATTCCATAGTACCGAAGATCGCATAGTCAAAACATTTTTTAAAGATCGTGTAGCAGAAAAAAAGGGTGAGCTGGTACACAAGAAGCCTCTTACTGCTAGCGAAGAAGAGCTAGCAGAGAATCCAAGAGCAAGGAGTGCAAAATTAAGAACTATTCAGAAAATATAACACCATGACTGAACAAATTAAAAATCAAATACAGAATGTCTCAAAACTCGAACAAAAGATATTTTCTGCACTCATTATCTTACTCGCAGTAGCATTTTTTGGCTATGTGATACTTGTAAAGAGCACCGTACACAATATTGTATTGCGAGAAAGTCTCGGCAAAGAGCGTGCATCATTGGTATCTCGCATTGCTGATCTCAATTCAAATTATATTACCTTGAAAAATTCCGTTACCCTCGACACTGCATATGCTCATGGTTTCCAAAATGCTCCTGAGCCGTACTTTATTTCAAAACAAAGTACCCTGAAGACTTTGTCGTTTAATAATGCGATTTAACCATCTAAACCGAATCAGATTTCTTTTGGCCATTATTTTTTTGGTAGCGTGTGTTCTTGTTGGAAAATTGTATTTCGTCCAGATTGTGCGTGGTGACCAATACAGTGAACGGGCGGATCGTCAGTATGCCCGACCAAATCAAAATACATTTGACAGAGGCGGAATCTATCTTGAAGCAAAAGATGGCGGCAGAGTAAGTATCGCCAGTGTTAAGGAAGGTTTTACTCTTGCGATCAACCCCAAATTACTTACTGATGCAGAAAATGCCTACTCACTTCTTAGACCTATCATCTCCTCTATAGATAGAGATACTTTTTTGCAAAAATCAGCCAAAAAAGATGATCCGTATGAAGAAATAGCCAAGCGGGTCCCAAAAGAAGATGGTTTAAAAATAGCAGAGCTCGCCATCCGTGGGGTACAGGTTTACAAGGAGCGTTGGAGGGTGTATCCTGCGCAAAAGCTCGCTTCGCACACGCTCGGTTTTATTGGGTATCGAGCCAATGACGAGACACTTGCTGGTCGGTATGGACTTGAGCGTTCATATGAAGGTGTCCTCACCCGTAATACGAAAGATTTGTACGTAAACTTTTTCGCGGAGATATTTTCAAATATCAAAAAAACTATTTTGACAGAAACTCCAATGGAGGGTGATATTGTAGCGACTATAGAGCCGACCGTCCAAAATACTTTTGAAAATACGATACAAAAGATGCATACCAAATGGGACTCTGAGCTCACTGGTGGGATAATTATCGATCCAAAAACAGGTGAAATATATGCCCTCTCAGCATATCCAAATTTTGATCCAAACGCACTGCAAAACGAAAAGAATAGCGCCGTTTTTACGAATCCATTGATTGAAAGTGTGTATGAAATGGGTTCGATTATAAAGCCGATCACTATGGCTATCGGTCTAGATACAGGAAAGGTAACTGCGACCACTACATACACAGACGACGGTTTCCTGATTTTTAATAATAAAAAGATATCAAATCATGATGGTAAGGGTCGTGGTCCCGGTACCACAATGCAGGACATGCTCAATCAGTCTCTAAACACCGGTGCTGCTTTCGTGATGCAACAAGCGGGCAAGGATGAATTTGCTCATTACATGCTCGATTTTGGTCTCGGAGAGTTCACCGGTATTGATTTACCCAATGAGGCAAAAAGTCTGGTGCAAAATCTTAAAAGCCCTCGAGAAATAGAGCATGCCACTGCTGCGTATGGCCAGGGTATCGCAATGACCCCGATCGCTACCGTACGAGCACTTTCCGCACTGGGTAACGGTGGTTTCCTCATCAATCCACATGTGGTAAAAGAGATTGACTATTCTGTCGGCCTTACTAAAAAGATCGAACCATCTCGAGGTAAGGAGATCATTAAAAAAGAGACCTCTACGGAGATTACTCGTATGCTTGTGGAAGCTTTTGACAAAGGCCTTTTGGGAGGTACCGTGAAAATGCCTAAATATCGTATTGCTGCTAAAACGGGTACTGCCCAGATTGCCAATCCTCGTGGAGGGGGGTATTATGATGATCGTAGTCTGCATTCATTTTTTGGTTATTTTCCAGCATACAACCCACGATTTTTAGTGTTTTTGTACACGGTGTACCCGAAAGGTGCTCGATTTTCTTCCGAGACCTTGGTACAGCCGTTTATGGATACGGTCAAGTTTTTGATTACTTACTATGAGATACCGCCAGATAGATAATGCTGACACCCTATGAAATTCTTATTTAAAAAAATAATTGTTTTTAAAATAACCTGGCTTGCGAGACTGGTTCTTGCAAAGTATAAACCAAAAATTGTTGCAGTGACCGGTAATGTGGGTAAAACTTCTACCAAAGACGCCATCTACACCGTCCTCTCTTCAGAATTTTTTGTGCGAAAAAGCGAGAAGAGTTTTAATAGCGACATCGGTGTGCCGCTGACTATTCTCGGGTGCAACAACGGCTGGAGTAATCCACTTATCTGGATCAAGAACATTGTGCGTGGACTTGAGCTTGTTCTATTTAAAAATCCCTATCCAAAGTGGCTCGTGCTTGAGGTTGGGGCAGATCACCCCGGTGATATTGCAAAAATTACACAGTGGTTGTCACCGGACGTGGTTGTCGTTACCCGATTTGGTGAAGTGCCGGTACATGTAGAGAATTTTAAATCTCGTGCAGATTTGATTGCCGAAAAAGGATATCTAGTGCAGGCCCTTAAAAAAGACGGTGTACTTATTTTAAATTATGATGATATGGACACGATGAAATTTAAAGAGAAAGCCAAGGCACGATGTCTTACTTTTGGTATGAATGAAGGTGCGGACATCGTTTCTTCAAATGTTGCTATTGTATACGAGAAAAAAGAAAAGAAAGAATTTCCCAAAGGTCTCAATTGTAAAGTAAATGTAGATGGGAATTGTGTGCCGATCACCCTTGAACATGTCTTGGGAGACCAGCATATTCAGCCGGTGCTTGCGAGTGTAGCGGTGGGTATTTCGCAACAGATGAATCTGGTGAAGATTGCGGATGCCTTGAGTGGACATATTCCTCCACGCGGAAGAATGAATTTAATCCAGGGAATTAAAAATACAGTTATTATTGATGACACCTACAATGCATCGCCTATCGCCACGACTCAAGCACTCGTGACTCTCAAGGAGACTAAAGTTTCAGGTAGGAAAATAGTAGTGCTCGGGGATATGCTCGAGCTCGGTAAGTTTTCTGCTGATGAGCATAGAAAGATAGGTGTGCAAGTGGCTGATTTTGCAGACATATTTATTTCTGTTGGTTTACGAATGCAGGGGGCAAGAGAAGGTGCTGTTGCTTCAGGTATGGCACTTACATCTATATTTGAGTTTGAAGATTCAAAAAGTGCGGGTGAGTTTTTGCAAAATCAGATACAGCCGGGTGATGTTATTTTGATCAAGGGTTCTCAAGGTATGCGTATGGAACGGGCAGTAGTGGAGATCATGGCGCATCCGGAGGAGAGGGAGGCGATGCTTGTGAGGCAGGAGGAGGAGTGGATAAAGAGGTAAGGTTTCGTGATCAGGGGGGGGGGGGTAGGCGACAGTACTAAATAGTGGTAACTATATGAAATTGAAGGTGTGTGCGTTGGTTACCATCGAACTCGCCTGCGATATATTTTTCATAAACAGGCCAGTTTCGATGATAAATATAGACAACATTTTCTGTGTTAAGAAATTGTGGTGCAAACTCTAAAAAAGCGAACTCTGACAAAAGATAATGGACAGCAATTTTAATCGCGGCATTTAAGTCAGGAATTTCTTTATCAGAATATTTAAGAACTTCATTTGTTGCTGAATTTACCGCTTGCTGAAAAGCAGTATTAGAATTATATAAATTAAGGATTTCATTATGCTTCTGCTTATACGCAGCATTTTCTTGAATGTCCTTCTCCCAATCGACGACATTTACTTGTTCAGAAGAATACCCGAGTTCATTCATAGCTCTCAAAACTTTGTTTCGAAGATTGTTTCCTTGTGGGAGAGCTTTATCTCGGCGCGCACGGTTTTCAGGGTATCCAAGAGCAATATAGGTTGAGATGGCGGGTATATCTGCAATAAGAATAGCAGTCTTTTCGTATTGCCCAATAACTTTTTTGAGTAGCTCTTTTACGACTTCATCTTTGAAGTAGCTATTGCCTGGACTCATACCGATTATTGGATATGTCTTATTCATAAATATTATTAATTTCTACCAAATCTCGAATTGTGACTCTACCGGGAGTCGAACCCGGATTACAGCCTTGAGAAGGCCGTGTCCTAACCATTAGACGATAGAGCCCTAAAACATTTTGTACCCAAAATGTTCGGGCGACCAGATTAGTAAACCTGGTTTAGCCGATACTCGAACACAGAGCACTATACCATTTTTTACTCTTTTTGCCACTACCGTGAGTATACGGTGGAAGGTTCTGTTTAAAGGCTCAACCACACATGGTTGAGCCTTTAAACAGAACCACGCTCCTAACTGGGCTTATTTTCCTCTTTTTAGCTAAAAACCCACTGTCTGTGGGTATGTGGCGGGAAAAGAGGCGGTAGTAGGGTGTGGATCACATTGGAAGTTCTGGGTCGATTGATTCATCCTCCAATTCAAGCTCCTTTACTCTGCCGATGACATTGCCAGTGAATGTTGTTGTGTTCGGAACATCCAGTTCTTGTTCGTAGCACACCAAACCAATCTGCATGAGAAGTGAGCCTTTATGTGAATCTTTGTTTTTATCAACCTTCCTCCATTCCACCACTTTCCTCGCTACCGCATCCACTTTTTCCATGTATGCGTTCATAAAAAACAGAGCGTTATCTCTGCTTTTTATACCATATTTTTTAAAATCTTACAATCTCGGTAGATACTATTGAAACAGGCTCTCTACGACCGCTTTCACATCCATACCATCCGCCTGGCCTTTCGTCTCTTTCATTACTGTACCGATAAACTGCCCCATTTTAGCTTTGTCAGTCACACCCATTTTTGTCTTTAGTGCCTCGGCGATTTTTCGTATTTCATCTTGCCCCATCATCTTCGGTAGAAATGTTTCAAGTATTGCAAGCTCGGCTTTCTCGTCTACTGCGAGGTCTTCTCGGCCACCTTTGGTAAATTGTTCAATGGAATCCTTGCGCTGTTTGACCGCCTTTTTTACTACAGCCATTGTCTCCTCATCAGTGAGCGCGTCTTGAGGGTTTTTGTTTTTGGCAACAAGCTCGTTGATAAAGCCAGCCATTAGTCCTCGAATCACACCGAGACGCACGGTGTCTTTTGCGATCATCGCGGGCTTCATCTGATCTTTGATTGTTTGTTGTAGTGACATAGCTAAATTAGTTAGTGTTTGTGGTTTTTTTAATTCTCCCTTTGCAAAGGGAGTGGTCCGAAGGCCGAGGGATTTAGAACTCAAAAATCCCTCCACGCCAGAGTACCGGCGGTGCTCCCTTTAGGAAAGGGAGAATAATACCAATCGACTTGTTATTTCATACTATCATACCGCAGAGGAAATTGATATAATTGTTTCATGCTTCAAAACATTCTTGTTTTTTTGGTGGTAGTACTTTTGGTCGGAAATATTGTTTTTGTGGTGTTTGCACTTCGTAAAAAGAAAACTAGCTCTGGTGAAGTTGAAAATAATGGGATGAATCTCTTGCTCCAGCAGATGAATGAGCTAGCACGTACGGTGGATAATAAAGTGGGGGAACTCAACAAGACCGTTGATGCCAAAATGACCGAGTCCGCACGGGGGATGAGTGACACGATACATCGCCAGTTTGGTGAGTCGACAAAGCTCATCAAGGAAGTCACTCAGGGCTTGACCAAGCTCGATGAGACCAACAGACAGGTGGTGTCTTTTGCAGATCAGCTTCAGTCTCTCCAGGATATTTTGAAAAATCCAAAACAACGTGGGATTCTGGGCGAGTATTATCTCGAAACTTTGCTTAAAAATGTTTTGCCGACAGGTAGCTTTCAAATGCAGCATCCATTTAAGGACGGCACGATTGTGGATGCGGTGGTGTTTGTGAAAGAAAAGATTATTCCGATTGACTCAAAATTCTCGCTTGAAAACTACAACCGTCTCGTAGATGAAAAAGATCCGGCAGAACGAGAGCGTCTCGAAAAAGTTTTTAAAGGTGACCTCAAGAATCGTATCGATGAAACATCGAAATATGTAAAGCCAGCAGAAAACACCATGGATTTTGCTTTTATGTTTATTCCACACGAAGCAATCTATTATGACCTCCTTGTATCACAAGTGGGTGCTATAAAAGTAAATACTCGAGATCTCGTAGAGTACGCATTCAAAGAAAAGAGAGTAATTATTGTCTCGCCGACCTCTTTCCTCGCGTATCTCCAGACTGTCCTCCAGGGTCTCAAGGCACTTCAGATAGAAGAATCGGCCAAAGACATTCGCAAGCGTGTGGAAGACCTTGGGAAGCACTTGGGGGCCTATGAGCAGTTTATGGGCTCTCTTGGTAGCTCACTTTCAACTACGGTAAATCACTACAACAAAGCTTCAAAAGAACTTCAGAAAATAGATAAAGACGTGTTGCGTATTACAGGTGCTTCGGCTGGGATTGAGGCCCTGGCAGTAGAGAAGCCAGATATGGAAGAGGGGGAGTAGTTTTGTAAATAAAAAACCCGCACTTGTCTGCGGGTAGTTGACTGTGACATGGCTAGAGTTTGAAGGTTGCGAAGATCAGACTCGAGACCCAGCCATAGTCTTTGAACCACTTGACGGGCACTGGTTTGATGGGGCAGGTCGCTTGATCGCTCGGGACCCAGAAACCAGGTGTGCCATGCTCAGGCCAGACGATGTTTGAACCAGCTCCAGTAGGGTCGGATGTCACTTTTCTAGTAACCGGAATGTATTTGCTCATAGGTGCGAGGTGTGTTTGTTTATTCATAACATATTCATATGGATGAGTCAATAATTGTCTTTGTTAGTATCTAAAACGCGAGTAGACAGCGGTCGTGCTATACTAATCTCTGGTGATTTTGCTCTTACTAAATAAGCCACTGACCCATAACACTCAGTGAGTTGCCAGAGAGCAATAGGGGTGTGTCGAACTTAGATCTCATCTGGTTCTGACACTATTACAAAAGCACGCGCTTTATCACCATCGTGTCACCATCACGAGAAAGCCACGGGGGAAATTCCTCACCCCCGTGGCTTCGCTTTTTTACTTTTCCCTTTCGGGTTTTATTTTGCCGTGATATCTTTATGGATGGTGATCTTCTATCTCTCTTCATGATGGCAACGGCATCAACCTTACCTACAGGTTTATCAAGAGATACTAAGGAGCTGTTCTTAGAACCACTTCCTATACCGCTTAGAGAAGTCTCTCCCGGTTCTGTCATAACAAATGGTCGGTAGCGGAAATGCAATAGATTAGAAATTATCCGACCAACATGATCACCTATCACGACCACCGAGTCGTAGCTCCGAGGCAGTGCCCACGCCTCGGAGCTTTTCCTT